>PJEL010000078.1_pt1 | contig 105032 bp, 75 predicted proteins | sample 1853271 | NCBI WGS metagenome assembly PJEL01 (sample SAMN08108733, study PRJNA415343) | Invertebrate metagenome, whole genome shotgun sequencing project. | host: Globobulimina | place: Sweden: Gullmar Fjord | collected 2015-08
GTCTGGCCGTAGAGCACGTAGTAGGCAAGCACTCCCTGCTCTTGCTGCCAGAAGTCTTTGGTATTCCACCACGCAAACTGAAGCGGCTGACCGTTGCTGGGGCGACGCTCGACCACGTCGTACACCCCGCTGCGCACCTGATCGACCGCGCGGGTTGACATCGACGTTCCGAGACGATCGGCCGCCGCCATGAGCTTGGACGAGAAGGCCGAGTCCGACTCCGCATAGTAGTTGGCCACGCGGGTGAGGTTCCAGGCGATCTTGAGGTTGTGGCCACACACTGCGCGGTCTTGTTGCCAGCGCCAGGTCAGGTCTTGCTTCCAGTCGTGGTAGTAGCGCTCACAGACATACGGGACTTCGGGGTTGGGATCGGGGAAGCGCTCCACGATCAGGGTCGAGGTCCGTCGCAGCATGTCGCGGCATTGGGTGAGGAAGGCCTGGATGTCTTCGGTGTCGGGACGCTTGGGTAGCGGCTCTAGCGCGAGGATGAGGTTGACGAGGTAGGCGGGAATGTGGTCGCCGATGGAGTTCCAGTTCTTCTTGAGCTTGTTGTCGCCGAGGGAGTCCGAGTCCGGCGACAGCGTGACCGGGTCGATGTGCGAGAAATAGCCATCAAATGTGGATTCGTCGCGCCAGTACAACTCGAACGCGGTCACTGTGCGGCGGATATCGAGCAGCGTCTCGGCGTCGAGGGTGATTCGATAGAACTGGGTGAGGCCAGCCAGGGCGTAGATCTGCTCATACAACGGGATTGCGCCGAAGTCGTCGCCATTCTGAGACGGGATGATGAGCTTCTTCCCATCTTTTCCGAATGCCCACAAGCAGGAACGGCTGTCGTGGCTCAGGCTGCGGAAGTGGTTGCGCTGGTACTCGACGCCAGCGCTTGCCGAGTCCAGATATCGGTGACACCCCGTGATCAGATATGCAGACGAAAGGCCGTAGATGAGCCGAGAGAGCGTGGCGCACTCCTGCTCGAGGCCCCCGTCGGATCGGCCCGTGATGTCGAGGTTGGTGCGGTAGCGACTGAACTGGTACTTTTCGTCGGGTCCGAACAGATCCTCGAGCCATACATCGGTCATACGCGAGATCTGGGTGAGCCACCAGTGGGGTCGCTCGAACAGGAAATCTCCTTGTTCGTCCTGCACCAGATGTAGGGTTCGCGCCTCGAAGCGGGCGTCACTGCCGTCTTGCTGCTGGATGCCCTCGACCACCATCCCACGTCCCAGGCGCACATACTTCTTGACGACTTGGGTCGGTTCGTTTGCCGCGTATCCGTCGGGTGTCGGAACCCGGTCCTGGTTCAGTTCGTCGAGGTTCTGCAACACGTTCACCACAGTCTCGGTGCCAACGAATGCCAGGTGCCGATCGCCGCTGCGACACTCGACAGTGAACGCCCCGCCATCGACGTCGACATCGACGACTCGGCCGAGAACGGTCAAACGGTTGGTGAAGTTGGTGGTCATCAGGACTCCTTGGGGGTTTGGCTCGTGAGGATCACGATCGAGCGGGGTGCGACGGTGTACGAGGCGCCCGACACAGGCAACTCGGACCCGACGTCGACGATGTCGTCGGGGGACGGGAGGCTGGTGTCGACCACACGGGACCAGGTATCGCCGGCTGGCAGGGCCATTTCCAGCGTCTCCCACCACGCGTTCGCCACGACGAAGATGTCGACATCACCCACGCTGGCACCGCGCACACACCAGGCGACGCTGCGAGACTCCGTCGACAGGTCGGGTCCACCGTCGGCGCCATACCACTCGATGTGGTCGCGAAGGAAGACCGATCGACGCAGAGCGGGGTGCGCCAGCCTCAGCGCGATGAGACCTCGGACAAACCGAACCATATCGGCGTTCGTCTCGCTCCTTGTCCAGTCCAACCAGCTCGTCTCGTTGTCCTGATTGTAGGGGTTGTTGTTCCCTCCTTGGGTCTGGAGGAACTCGTCTCCAGCGCGGAACATGGGCGTTCCGACCGAGACCATGAGCAGAGCAAAGAAGTTGCGTGCTTGGCGATGTCTAAGGGCGAGCACATCGGTGGGAACGTCGTCGTCGCCCTCCCAGCCGCAGTTCCAGCTGTTGTCGTTTGGCCCGTCCTTGTTGTTCTCTCCATTGGCCCAGTTGCGCTTCTCATTGTACGCAGTGAGGTCGTACAGAGTGAAGCCGTCATGTGACGCAAAATAGTTGACACTCTGGTATGGATGATAGGAGTGCTCGACCGTGTCCGGGAACAGATCGGAGCTCCCGTAGACTCGCGTCATCAGCTCCGCCACTTTGCCCGGATCGGACTTCACGAACTGCTGCACCACGTCGCGGAACTTTCCGTTCCATTGCAGCCACCGGAGGCCGGGGAAGGACTCCCCAAGCTGGTAGGCTCCGGCTGCGTCCCAGGGCTCGGCGATGAGGTGAACCCCCGCTAGGGCGGGGTCGGTGGCTATGTCGCCGAAGATCGCCGGACTCGCCGTGTTTACTGAACCGTCCCCTTGTCGGGTGAACACCGAGGCCAGATCGAAGCGGAAGCCATCCACACCCATGTTCTGGACCCAGTACCGCATGGAATCGACTACCAGTTGGCGCACCACGCTTGCAGAGCTGTCCAGGGTGTTGCCGGTGCCCGAGTAGTTCATATAGGGGCCGTCGGGGTTGCCAGAGCCGATGTAGTAGCTGGCCGCGTCAATGCCCTTGAACGACAACCTCGGGCCTCGCTGGTCTCCCTCGCAGGTGTGGTTGAAGACCACGTCGAGGATCACGTCGATGTCGGCGTCGTGGAAGGCGTCGACCATGGACTTGAACTCGGCCTGCTGGTCGTGCAGATCATGGCTCGCAGAATACGCGGCGTTGGGGGCGAAGAACGCGAGGGGGCTGTAGTTCCAGTAGTTGCCGGAGGTGTGGTCTCCCTGGAACACCGGCATCAGCTCCACCGCCGTCACCCCGAGCTCCTTGAGGTATGGGATCTTGTCGATGAGACCGGAGTAGGTACCGCGGACACCCGCGGCGACTCCAGAGCTCGGGCTCGCCGTGAAGCCCTTGACGTGCAGCTCGCAGACCACCAGGTCCTCTTGCAGATGGCGGTGGTACTCCCTGGTTTCTTTGATGTCGACGGTCAGCGCGCGCAGGTCCCGGACGGGCGGCAGGTCCTGGTGGGCGTGAAGCAGCGCGAGCGGGGCTCTGCCCATGTTGGGCCCGGTCCCGATCGCCGCGGTCACATCATAGCTGGGAGGAAACCAGACGCAGGTCGCGTAGGGATCGAGCAACACTTTTGCTGTGCTGTAGGCGTGGGCAGGGTCTCCTGGGTCCAAGAGGTTCGGCCCAGACACCGAATAGGCGTAGAACATCTGGCCTTCGATGGCGTCGGCGGGCAGGCCACAGTGCCAGACGTCTCCTGACTTGTTCCTCCGAGGATCCAGCCGGAATCGGTACAGCGGCTCGTCGATATCCGACGCGGCAAAGATCAACAGCTCCACTTGAGTTGCATTTCGTGCGAATATAGCAAAATTGTACGCCTCGCGATCGTCCCAGCTCACGCCTCGCGGGGCGGCGAAACCACGCCAGATGGATAGCTGAACTGTGCTGTTGCTCGTGTCGGTCATGGGTCTCTCCTCATCCATGAAGCCAGCTCACGTCTGCGGATGCTTGTCTCCAGCCGATCCGGCGGGTTACGGCAGATAGACCCCTTCCAATCTGACTTGTGGCGGCCGAGTCTGTAGGCCGAGTCTGCTTGAGCGACATGCATAGCTCATGGTTGTCGGTCATTTGACCGACGTCAAGGCGTCCTCCATTGGTTCGCCGACGGTATCCAGGTAGACGCGGTGTTGGTCTCCACTAACGAGGGTGAGGATCTTTGCCGGTATCGTGCGAGGGGTCCTTCCAAGCCCTAGCCGGACGGGAAAATCAGATCCCCAGCAACTTCGACGTTCAGGATAGAGCTGGGCCGCTATTTAGCCATCTGGCGCGACCGGTCGATGGGCATCGCCATTTGCCCCGTCGGAAGAGGACGGGAAGCATCACTATCCACGCCAAGCCGGTGCCACTGGAGTCGCAACCGCAGCCCTCGGGCGTGTCGCCTGCGCTGGCCGTACCGGTGTCGCACGGGCAGACTTGGCTATCCCGCTCGTTGTCATGAGGACGGGCGAGGCCCCGATGGTCTTTCGGACGCTAGTCCAGGCGCTTCGCGACGTCGTCTGGCAGCACGCCGCGCTCCACGACTTCCTCTACCAGCTGCTCGCGCCGACGCACCCCCAAGAGCAATGCGGCACCTAGCAAACCGAGAGCCGAACCGTCTGGACCCGCTGTGTCGCAGCCGCAGTCGTCCTTGGCTGGCGACAAGCAGGGGCCGGTGTCGGTCACGTAGTCGAGACAAGGTCCAATGTAGGTGTCCGTATCGGTGTCGGTGTCCGTATCGGTGTCGGCGTCCGTATCGGTGTCGGTGTCGGCGCTGGTCCCGGTGTCGGTAGCGGTGTCCAAACTGGTGTCCAGCGTGTAGTCGAGGCAGGGCCCCACGCCCGTACCACCGGTGCGCATCGCCTGGACCTCCGGCACCACGGCGGTGGCCGGTGACTCCGGGTCACATCCGGCGATCCCGAGGGCGAGCAGCAGCGAAGTCGGAAGCCGGTAGTCGGGAGGCACAGCTCAGTCTTACACTGGATCGCGCCCATCCTGTCGACATTCATGTGCGTTGGTGGATGAGTAGGTGGTCGACCCTTACACTGGGACAATGCGCCGATCGCTCCCCATCCTGCTCCTCAGCGGATGTGCCTACATCTCGATGTCCGATCACAACGCCAGGAAGGCGGACCTGGAAGGAGACACCGGGACGGAATCAACCGAGGAACTGCCCTTCAACCTAGAAATAGCGAGTATCGCCCCCCCTGGGATGTCGGACTGCGCCGACCAGGTCATCACCTGGGAGGCCACCGTCGACGGCGTGTGGGCAGGCAAGACGCTGCAGGCGGTTTATCGCTTCGATGGGCTCGACTGGATCGACCTCGAAGACGTGCTGGTGGACGACGCATTCGGTGAGAATGCTTCGATCGGCGGCTCTTTCACCGTCTCGCAGAGCACCTTCCCGGACTGCGTGGACGAGCCCTGTAGCCACAGCCTCGAGCTCGGCGTCTCCTATGAGGGCTCCGATGAATCGGCCCCTGCGCCGACCTTCACCGTGGTCCCGCTCATCGCTCCCGAGATCGTCGACGGAGGGCTGGTGGCAGCAGACGCCAAGTTCTACGATCTGAGCACCGTCCAGAGTCTGCTCGGCGACAACCCGCCGCAGAGCTTGAATACGTCGGAGTACCCCGTGGTCGGCCTCGCCATCAGCCACCCGCTGGTCGCCGTACCGGGAGCGCTCGACTTCAAGCTCGTCGCCTGCCCGGTGGGGGTCGATCCGAGAGTCATCGACACGGACTGTGTGGAGCAGGACGGCAACGCCAACCCCATCGCCGGCCTCGCCGAAGAAGCCGACGTGATCATGGGCTTTGATACGGCGGAGTTCGGCGCACAGGCCTGCGATGCCCTCGACACGCTCTGGAACCTCTGGCTCGAGGTCGTTGGCGACCCGTGCGATCCGGAGCAGTTCTACGACCTCAACACGCCCGACCTGCGCTTCGTGCACGACGACTGCGACGACGACGGGTGGACGATCGTCAACGGCGACTGCGCTGACGGCGATGCAGCCACCAACCCCGATGAGCCCGAGATCTGCGACGGCGTCGACAACAACTGCAATGTCGACATCGACGAGATCTTCGACACCGACGCCGACGGCGTCACCACCTGTGGCGGAGACTGCGACGACGACGACCCGAGCATCTACCCCGGAGCCTTCGAGCAGTGTGACGGTGTCGACAATGACTGCGACCCCACCAACGAGGAGATCGGGCCCGCAACGGTCGGTTCCACGAACTACGGAACGATCCAGGACGCCTTGACTGCCGTCGTGGCTCCAGACGTCGTTCTGATCTGTGCTGGCACTCACTACGTCGACCTGTCCAGCAACGGGGATGTGGTTGTCCGGGGGGTCGACCGGTCCACAACTGTGATCAATGGGTCCGCCAGCGGGCCGGTCTGGACCCACTGGAGCGGCGATTTGACAGTCTCGAACCTGCGAATCACCGCGGGAGCCTCTGCAGTGAACGGCGGCGGCTTCGACTGCGGCGGCATGGACAACACCGATGAGCTCACGCTGTTCGACGTCACGGTCGAGGCGAGCTCGGCGACGAACAATGGCGGAGGGATCTTCGCGCCCAATGTCGCGCTATACAACTCCACGATCTCCGGAAATGGCGCCATCAACGGGGGCGGCATCTACGCCGTCAATGCCGTCACCATGGACTACACATCGACCGTCACTGGAAACCAGGCCACCAGCTACGGGGGTGGCATCCACGCCATCTCCATCCAGGGAGACGGCATCGTCGAGGGCAACGACGGCACCTGGGGCGGCGGCATCGCCGGAATCGACCTCACCATCAATGGCGGGCTGCGCATCCAGAGCAACAGCGCCCAATACTCGGGCCAAGGAGGCGGCATCCACTGCGATCCGTGCGACGACCTCGACCTCGATGGGCTGTTTCTCTCCGACAACACGTCCGACGCCTACGGGGGTGGAATCTACATCGGCAACTCCACGAATGTGGCGATTGATGCAACCGTATTCAACAACAACTCCGCAGCCGTCGACGGCGGCGGGATGCTGCTCGTCAGCGGCGGTGACGCGGCGGTCCTCACCACAGTGACCTTCGGCGAGAACGACGCGGGCAACATGGGCGGAGCGATCCTGGCCGACGTGCACGACCTGACCCTCGTGGACAGCTTCGTCGACTTCAACATCGCGGGGGGAGACGGAGGCGGCATCTTCTTCACCGGAAACGCCGCCACGCTGTCCATCGCCAACACCGACTTCAACGGAAACGAAGCCATCCTGTCCGGAGGGGCGCTGACGACAGGGGATGGCACCACCAACAGCATCTCCCTGTCGGCCTTCGACTCGAACATCGCATCGCAGGCCGGCGCCATTCGTGCCAATGGGACCCTGACGATCTCCGACACCGACTTCACCTCCAACGAGTCGCTGACCGGCAAGGCGGGCGCGATCTCGGTCGAAGCTATGGGCGTGCCCGAGATCACCACGATCACCGGCGGCACGATGCTCGGCAACTTCTCAGGCGACGGGGGTGGCGCCATGTGGATCGACGGCACGGCGGGGCAGACCTTCCTCACTGGGGTGCACTTCGACGAGAACGAGGCCCTCGGGGTGGGAGGAGCCATCAGCATCACCGACGCCGACGTGGAGCTCGACACCGTGCTGTTCACCAACAACGACTCTCATCTCGCCGGAGGCGCCGTGGCCGTAGGCGGCTCCAGTGCATTCATGAGGGCCGACGACACGGACTGGTCACTGATTGACGACAACACTCCCAACGACATCGCGTGTGCGCAGGGGCCTGGGTATCAGTTCGGCATGGTGTACGAGCTCTGCTGCACGGAAATGGCGTGCACCCAGACCTGCCCCTGACTCGGCAGTAGCCTTCCATCGGTCTTCAATCGCCCCAAACCACCGGACGCCCTACAATTGCGGCGTCAACCAGGGGAGAGGCCATGCTCCAGGAAGAGGAAATCAAAGAGCTGTTGGACGACAAGGAGTACGCCGCCGTCTTCGAGAAGTTCGCGGGGGCCGGCTGGCTGGACCGATCGACCGTCTCGCTCCTGTTCTCAAAGGCCGAACCCGACGCGATCGAGGCCGTCTGCGAAGCGTTTGTGACCGAGGAACGCCCCGATGTGCGCACGGGTCTGAAGGACTGCCTGCTCAAGAACAAGTCCAAGACCATGTACCAGCGCTGGTTCCAGCTCTACCTCGACGGCGGGTGCGAAGGTCTGGACGCGGACATCGTCTGGCTGTTCTCGAACGCCGGAAGCGAGGCTACGGCGACGCTGAAAACACTGGTCGAGGACTCCGGGGGCAAAAGGGCCCAAGAACTCCAGGGCGCCGTCGCTCGGAAGAGCTTCATCCTCAATCGAGTCGTCGGATTCAGCGTCTTCGCTTTTGGGGCCATCGGCGCCGTGTTCATCGCTGCGCTCGGCAGCCTCTTCGACGGCGGGGCCCTCGTCGGTGCGCTGGGAGCGCTCATGTTGGGCACGGTCTCCCTGGCGGGTCTGCTGGCCTTCCTCGGGCTCATCAAGGTGGACGAGATGTTCGAGGTACTGGAAGAGGTGCTCTAGTCAGTGAAGCTCGCGCTTCAGCGGGCGCCCCATGAGGCCGGCGATGGCCTCGGTGACGGGCAGGTCCTCATAGAGCAGCCGATACACATTCTCGGTGATGGGCATGTCGACGCCCTCACGCTGTGCTAGGTTCCACGCCGACTTTGCGGTCCTGACGCCCTCCGCAACCTGACACATATCCGCGACAATGGCGTCCAGGGTCATGCCCTGACCGAGCTTGAGACCGACCATGCGATTGCGAGACAAGCCGCCCGTGCAAGTGAGCACCAGATCTCCCATGCCGCTGAGCCCCGCCAGGGTGAGGGGGTTGGCGCCGCGCTTGATGGCGAGGCGGTTGATCTCGGCCAGACCCCGAGTGATCAGCGCCGAGGTGGGGTTGTGACCCAGACCGCAGCCCGCGGCAGCTCCGGTGGCGATGGCGACCACGTTCTTGAGAGCTCCACCGAGCTCTACCCCCACGACATCGTTGGTCGCGTACACCCGGAAATATGGGCTGGACATGGCGTGCTGCACCTGGTGCACGATCCGGTCGAAGCGACCCGCCAGGCTCACCGCGGTGGGCTGCAGCTCCACGACCTCCTTGGCGAAGCTGGGCCCGCTCAGGAAGGTGAGCAGCGGCTGATGGGCGATAGGCAGCACGTCTTCGAGCACCTCGGACATGGTCATCAGGGACTCGTTCTCGATGCCCTTGGTGGCGCTCACTATGGGCGCTTCGGGAGGCAAGAAGGGGGCGGCCTGGGTCATCACCGTGCGCAAGACATGAGAGGGCACAACGCTGATGACCAGCTCGGCGCCCCGCAGCGTCTGCTCTAGGGACCCCGAGGCGCGCAGGTTGGGGGGCAGAGGAGTCCCGGGGAGGTAGGTGCGATTCTCGTGGTGTTCGTTGATCTGTTCGACGACCTCGGCCTCGTAGGCCCAGATCGTCACTGGATTGCCAGCTGTCGCCATGAGATGCGCGAGGGCCGTGCCCCACGCTCCCGCGCCAATAACCGCAACTTCTGTCGCCATTGTCACCTCCGCTGCCGTTGTACCGCGCCGCCGCGCCCGCGCGCCAACGACCGGCACACGGGCCGACCTCTCCAGCTGTCCTGAAGGCAGGATCGGCGGTAAGCTGACGTCTATGCCAAGGCGTGCACTCTCCGACCTGAGCCCGAGGGTGTATGCCCTCTTCACCTGGATCGCCCTGTGCCTGAGCGGCGGCCTCGGTCTTGCCCATGAAGCCCTCGCCGACGAAGAGCCCATTCAGCTCGAGGTGCGCCTTCACGGCAAGAGGTTTGTACAAGGCGAGCCGATCCCATTCGATCTCATGTTCTCGAGCGGTGACACGCAGCTCGGAATGGTGGATCACCGGAGTGGCAGGGGCGCTGCTCGACAGCTCGAGACCGTCGTCGCATCGTCGAAGATCGGCTGGTCCAAGCCACGCGGGCGCGTGTACCGACGGTATCAATACACCGTCCCCGACGACCCGGCCGCGGCGGTCATCGGCGATCAGATCCTCAACGATCACATTCGCTTCCAGGAACCGGGCCAGTACCAGGTCACCGTGTCCAGTAGCCGCGTGGAGGGTCATCGGGTCACGTCGGCGCCAGTGAAGGTCCGCGTCCGGCCCACGAACGAACGCAGACAGAAGAGGCGCTTCGACGCACTGCTCGAGATCCTCGACAGTTCGCCTCACCAGGTCGAACGGGACGACGCTGCCTGGGAGCTCGCCTATCTGGGCACGGATCAAGTGGTCCGAGAACTCGTCACCCGACTCGGCACCGAACCCCAAAGCGCCACCGGCAGCGCCATCGTCGCCTGCCGGAACCGGGAGCTGGCCATCGCCTTGCTGGAGGGGGCCATCGCCGATCCGGCGCGCCCAATCTCGAGGGAGCTGCTCCGAGTCCTTTTCGAGCTGCGCGGTCCACACGAGCCGGGGACTCTCGAGAGGATGGTGGTGGAGGCCATTCCGGGAAAAGACCCAGCCGCACGGGCACTCTCGGTGGTCGAGATCGGACTGCCCTCGTGGCCAAGTGGGCGGGATCTGGTCGACGTGATCCCCGAGCTTCCACCCAAGGAACAGCTCTTCGCTCTTTCGGTAGTGGACGTAGGGGTGAGTGCGCTGCAGGAGCTCTTGGCGATCGATGACCTGGACTCGTCTACTCGCGCTCAGGTGCTCCCCCTCCTGCTAAGGGCCGACCAACAGGCCGGTCGCACCGCGATTTTGGAGGAGATCCGGAACCCACGGATGGACGGAGATTGGCGCTTCGGTGGCGTCTTGATGATGCTCTCCGACGAGCGACTGGAGGACCTCGACGACACCATGGCGGCCAACCTCGAAGCCCGGCCAGGCAGTCGCGAGTTCCGCTTGATCGAACGGTACGCCACCGGGGCGATCGCCGAGCGTGTCCTGCGGGTGCTCGAGGCGGGAGGCCCTGGCATGAACCTGGCGTCCTACTCCATCGGAGTGGAATACCTGCATCGGGTGGATCCCGATCTCGCTTCGACGTTCTTGTCTCACTTCCTGACTGAAAACGAAGCATCCTTCTGGCACGCCGATCTCCTGCGGATGCTCACCAGGGAGCTCTGGAGCCCAGAGGTGGAGACCATCTGCCTCGAGGCCCTCTCGAGCACCAATCCCGCGGTCGCGGCACCGGCGGCGCGAGCGCTTCACGACTCGGGGAACATCGAGGTCAAGGAGGCGTTGCTGGCAAGGCTCGAGGTGTTCCACGCCAGATGGCAGGACCGCGACTGGACCGAGGAAATAAGCGAACAGTGGTCGCTGGGTTCGGAGTTGGACAACATAGCGATATTGGGTCTCGAAGCGGCACTGTGGGGGGCACTGTTCCACAGCGATCTCTGGCAGCTGGATCCGGAAGAAGAGGCCCGCGTCGCTGAGCTGGTGGTCAGCGAGCGCGGCAAAGCTGCGGTGGCGCTAGCGCGACAGAGATAGGGCAAGGGCGCCGCCAGACCAGCTAGAACTCGAGCCCGACAGTGGCCAGCACCGAGATGCCCTCGCCCACCACGCCCTTGTCGGCCCACCGCGAATAGGCGGTGGTGGGATACCGAACCTTCTGGTCGAGCAGGTTCGTGCCCCGCAGCGTGGCGTAGGCGTTGGTCTTGAGGATCTCGTCGATGCGCAGGGTCGCATCCACCAGCACGTAGTCGTCGACCGTAGCGCCAAGGCGGCCGAACGGTTCGAGAGATCCGTCTCCTTGCTCGACTGGAGTGTCGTCCCACTGGGCGTGCATGCCGTCGACATAGGTGCCGACCACCGACAAGCCGATGTTGGCTGGCAGCTCGTAGGACACCTTGAGATATCCCAGGAACTCGGGGGAGAAGTGCGGTTCGACGTTCTCCCGGTCGGGGGAGCGATCCCACATCTTCTGCGCCACGAAGCTGCCCTCGACTCGCAGCTCGGTCGTCGGGTGGGTGCTCACCGTCAGTTCCTCGCCCACTGACTCCTTGCGGCCCTCGTTGGTGAACACGCCGCGGTAGCCCTCGTCGTCGAAGACGATCTCGCGAATGAGGAGGTTGTCGATGACGTTGTAGTACAGACTCGCGTTGATGCCGAGCCAGGGCAGCGGCTGGGACACGTAGCCGAGCTCCCACGCATCGAGGGTCTCGGCGTACAGGTCGTCTTGTGCCTTGGTGTTGTTTCGAATCTGCCACGCCGAGGGGTGATTGAGCCCCTGGCTGTACATCGCCTTGATGACGTGGTCGTCGCTGAGGCTGAACAGCAGTGCACCGCTGGGCGCCATGTGCACCGAGGCCTCGTCCTCGTAGTCGTACACGTACTCTATGTAGTCCGGCCCCCAATGTCCGGCGGTGTCGTGGTAGGTGTACCCGGCGTGATGCTCGAGCCGGGCGCCAGCGACCATGGTCAACCACCGAAACGGAGCGTACTCAGCCCGGCCAAACGCCGCGTGCACGTTCACGTCGTCGTCTTCGTCCAGGAAGTCCTTGCGGTTGACGACCTGCGGGACTCCAAAGCTCGGGATGTCGTTCATGTCGTGGTGATCGACAGTAGACTCCCACCAGGCGCCCAAGGTGATGTCGAGGAAATAGGTCGGGCGGATCAGCAGGTTGAGCTCGGCCGTGTAACCAGCGGCATGGTAGTTGGAAATATCGTAGATATCCTCTTTATAAAGAGGCCCCTCCGGGTTGGTGCTGAACCAGTTGTAGTCCACGTCGCGGTCGAGACGGCTGACGCTGAGACGACTGGTTGCCGTCAGCATCTCCCCCACCGAGCGCTCGTAGCCGATCGTGCCGAGGGTGAAGATGGTGTCGTACGCAGCTGGGGTATATGGGACGCGGGCGAAGCTGAAGCCATGTGCTGTGTTCGCGTAGGTCGCGGCAACGCTGAGGCCGTCCATCTTCCCGGTGACGTGAAACCCGGTCTGGCGCATACCCAGCAGCCCGGCGCTAGTGGCGTTGGCGCGGCGGAACCCCAACGCCTCGTGGTTCTGTTGGAAGCCCTTGATGAACTGGGACAGCGGGATGTCCGGACCGGCGGTCTCATAGTGTTGTGCGGCGACGGAATACTCGAGATCGCCGACTGATCCGCCACTGGCTAGAGCCACTTTTCGCGTGCTGTTGAGGCCCAGGGACCCCGAGACCGTGGTGCGAGGCTCTTGGGCCGTGCCTCGACCTCTGGTGATGATGTTGACGGCGCCAAAGAACGCTCCGCTTCCCCAGACCACGTTTTGAGGTCCGCGAATCACCTCGATCCGGTCGATTGCCTCTACGGGAATGGCCTGCTGGGTGGACGTCAGAGAGCTGCGATCGATGAGACCGATCTGCGGCACGCCGTCGATCAGCAGCAGCACATTCACTTCTTGGTTGGCGGTCCAGTAGCCGCGAACGCCAAAGGTCTTTCCGTGGCCGGTCAATCCCTCGACTGCGTAGAAATTCGGGATCGAACGCAGGATATCCTCGAGAGTAGCGTAGCCATAGCGCTCGATGTCCGCGCGGGTGACCACAACGACGCTCGCCGGGATCTCAGCCACGTCCTGGGCTCTCTTACCGGCGGCGTACACTTGAAGGTCCAGCAAGTCGACGAGCGACAACTCCTCCACCGCGACGAAGTCCTGAGTCTCGTCGGCACCGGCCCGAAGCGGTGCTACGGCCATCAGGGCAGCGCTCATGAGGATGGCAGGTCGGCCCCCACCACATCGCGTCCATCGCATCTCGTCTCCACTTGACTCCGCTATCCCCTCGGATCCGAGGCGGGATGCCTGTAGGGCGAGCGACGAATAACGGCGCTGTCATCTGACAAAAGGCACTGTGGTCTGGTTCTGGGAGCGGGTTCACGCCGCTTCGGTGTTCCACGATCCGATATGTGCACGAAGTCACGCTGCTGGCGGCGGCGACCGCCGTGCACTACTCTGGTGAGGATGCCCAAGCACCCGACCCTCTCGAAGGCCGCAATCCACCTGGGTGCTGCTGCCCGCGTGCTGTTGCTCCTCGTCACGGTGTTGCTGGTGGCCACAATGCCCACCGATCGCCTCGGCTCCCTCACTCACGTCGACCAAGTCACCGAGGTCGGAGCCACCGAGGTCGGAGCCTGCGACTGCTGCCCCGACGGCGAGGACTGCTGCGAGACCGAAGGCGGTCTGTGCTGCGCAACGGGCACCTCGGCTGCACTACTCTCCACGGTCGCACAGCCGGCCCAGATCCTGGCCCCCGTCCTCCAAGGTCGCGTAGTCGTCTCCGAGCATCTCTTCCTTCCCCGCGCCAACGGTCCCCCGCCGACGCCTCCCCCCATCGCCTGATCTCCCGCATTCCTCGGACGCTCTCGAGCGCCCTCCCCTTCCCTCTGCGTAGAGATCCACATCATGTACCGAGTCATTCCCTTTCTGATGGTCCTGGCCGCTTGCGGCGGGACAACCGACGCCGTTCCTTCCCCTGAGCCCACTGAGCACGCGTCCGAGGACGTAGTACCAGGCTCCCACGAGGACTGGTGCGGCGAGCACGCCGTCCCCGAATCCCAGTGCACCCGGTGCAACGCATCTCTGGTGCCGGCGTTCAAGGCGACAGGCGATTGGTGCCCAGAGCATGGATTGCCCGAGTCCCAGTGCCTCGAGTGCAACCCAGATCTGAAGATCGAGCGACCGCCCAAGGACAAGTGACATGCTCCCGATCCTCCTGATGGGGATCGGGCTGCTGGGATGCACACAGGGTCCTCCTTCCGAGGGGATACCTGTACGTGCATCGGCGGCGGCCGACCCCGAGATGTGCGCGGAACATGGCGTGCTCGAGGCGGTGTGCACCAAGTGCAAGCCGCAGCTGGCGCCGGTCTTTCAGGCGAAGGGCGACTGGTGCGACGAACACGGCTTCCCTGAGTCCTTCTGCCCGATCTGCAGCCCGGAGCGCGAGGGAAGACCGGTCGAGACGGATCTGGCGGCAGACGGCTCTCCACCCGACGGTACAAAGATCCGCTTCAAAACACGTGATGCGGCGAAACTCGCCGGACTGGAGACCGCCGAGGTCGTCGAGGCTCCCTGGACCGGCGGAACCATGGCGGTCGCCCGAATCGACTGGGACGCCACGCGCGTGGCCCTGGTGAGCGCGCGCTCTCCGGGCGTGATCGCGTCGATCGTGGCCGATGTGGGCGCACCCGTGAAGCGCGGAGGCCCCCTCGCGACGATGAAGAGCGCCCATGTGGCGGGGGATCGCTCCCGCGCTATAGCGGCCCGTCAAGGCCTGGAATTCGCGGAAGCTGAGCTCGAACGCAAGCGGACCCTCCTCGAAGCTGGCGTCACCTCGCAGACGGAAGTCCTCGCAGCGGAACAGGCTGTGGCAATGGCACTCGCGGACCTGCGAGCACTCGAGGCCGAGCTGGGCTTGGTCGGGCGCGGCGCCGGCGACAACTACACCATCACGTCTCCCATCGCGGGGGTGGTGACGACGCGAACTGCCGCCGTAGGTCTGTCCGTCGGGCCCTCGGAGCCCCTGTTCCAGGTGGTGGATCCGTCAAAGATGTGGGCAGAACTGGACATCCCAGAGAGGGGCGTATCGGGTGTCGCGCAGGGCCAGCAGGCCGAGGTCACCCTCGACGCGCTGCCAGAACGAGTCTTCTCGGGCACCATCGCGTACATCGCACCTTCCATCGACCCGAGCACGCGCACGGCATTGGCACGCGTCGAGCTCGACAACGAGGACGGGGCGCTTCGTGCCCATATGTACGGCAATGCGCGGATCGTGACCGACGCGGCGGAGTCGGCGGTGACCGTTCCCTCGACGGCAGTACAGCGCGCGGGAGATGTGCACCTCGTCTTCGTGCGAGCGGCCGAGGACGAGTTCATCGCCCGGAGAGTGCGCGTCTTGGCCCGGAGAGGTAGCCAAGCGCGGGTCTCCGGAGGCGTGCACGCGGGCGACAAGGTCGTGACAACCGGCAGCTTCCTGCTCAAGACCGAGACTCTCAAGGACAGCATCGGCGCCGGCTGCTGTGACGTGGAATGATCTTCGACCGCATCATCCGCTGGTCGCTGGAGCACCGAGCACTGGTGGTGCTGGTGTGGCTCGGCGTCGCCGTGGCCGGAGTGGTGTCCTTCGCTCGTCTGCCCCTCGACGCCTTCCCGGACACCACGCCTGTCCAGGTTCAGATCAACACCACGGCCCCGGCGCTGACCCCCGAAGAGGTGGAGCGCCAGATCACCTGGCCGGTCGAGCAGGTGCTCTCGGGCTTGCCCCACCTGGCGGAAGTGCGCTCCATCTCGAAGTTCGGCCTCTCACAGGTCACCCTGATCTTCGAGGACAGCACTGATGTATGGCTCGCTCGCCAGGTCGTGTCCGAGCGACTGGGCACCGTCGAGCTACCCCGCAACGTAGAGCGCCCAGAGCTCGGCCCCGTCGCTACCGGCCTCGGTGAGGTCTTTCACTACGTCGTCAGTGGGGAGGGCTACTCGACCGCCGAGCTCCGAACGGCACAGGACTGGATCTTGAAACCCCAGCTCCGGACGGTAGCTGGAGTGGCAGAGGTCAACTCCTGGGGCGGCGAGGTGCGACGCGTGGAGGTCCTCGTCGACCCACACTCGCTCCAGAAGCACGCCGTGACCCTCGACGACCTTGCCTCGGCCCTCGAGGAGAACAACGCCAACGTCGGTGGTGGCAACATCGACCGGGCGGGAGAGACCACGCTCATCCAGGGCGCCGGCCTGATCGGTAGCCTTCGCGATGTCGAGGAGGTCGTGATCGCGGCCCATCGAGGCGTACCCGTCCGTGTGCGGGATGTGGCCGAGGTCCGAGACGGGAGCGAGATCCGTCGCGGTGCCGTGACCGCGGATGGCAGCGGTGAGGTCGTCCTGGGCCTCGGGTTCATGTTGCTCGGTGAGAACAGCGCCGAGGTCACGGATCGCCTGGAGGTCCGGCTGGCCGAGGCGGCGGAGAGCCTGCCCGAGGGCATGACTGCCGAGCCCGTCTATCTGCGGACCGAGCTCGTCGAACACGTGCTCGAGACAGTCCGCACCAACCTGTTCGAAGGTGCGCTGCTCGTCATCGCGGTCCTGTTCGCCTTCCTCGGGAACTGGCGCGCGGGCGTCGTGGTGGCTGCGATCATCCCCGTTTCGATGTTATTCGCCTCCAACCTCATGTTGTACGCGGGCATCGCCGGTAGCTTGATGAGTCTGGGGGCCATCGACTTCGGCCTCATCGTGGACAGCTCGATCGTTCAGGTGGAGAACGCGGTGCGACGCCTGGGTGAGCGCCCCGGTGACGACCCCATCGAAGTCGTCGGCGACGCCGCACTCGAGGTCCGCAAGCCGACCATGTACGGCGAGCTCATCATCCTCGTGGTGTACCTGCCAATCCTGGCGCTCGAAGGGATCGAGGGGAAGCTGTTCCGCCCGATGGCACTCACGGTGGTCTTCGCCCTCGCCGGCTCGATGCTGGCGTCGCTCACCTTGGTCCCGGTGTTGACCAGCCTGTTCGTAAGGGGCGCCCACAAGGAAGTCAGACTGGTCGGATTCGCACGGCGACTGTATCGGCCGATCCTGGCCCGCGCCCTCAACGCTCCGGCCGTGGTGCTGTCCTTCGCCGTGCTGCTTCTGCTCAACGCTCTGGCCCTGGGGACCACGCTCGGCTCCGAGTTCGTTCCCCGGCTCTCGGAGGGTTCGCTGGTCATCAACACGGTACGCCTGGCCAGCGTGTCCCTCGACGAGTCCGTTCGCTACGGCACCCAGATCGAGCGCACGCTCCTCGACCGCTTCCCCGACGAGATCGAGCGGGTGTGGACCCGGACCGGCACGGCGGAGGTGGCCACCGATCCGATGGGGATCGAGCTGTCCGACGTGTTCGTGACGCTCACGCCGAGGAACGAGTGGGAGCGCGCCAGCACCCAGGGAGAACTCGTCGCGGAGATGGAAGCCGAGCTGTCCGTACTTCCCGGGATGAACCTCGCTTTCCTGCAGCCCATCGAGATGCGGGTGAACGAGATGATCGCCGGCGTCCGCTCGGACCTCGCCGTGAAGTTGTTCGGGGATGACCTCGACCGAATGAAGGAAAAGGCGCGCCAGATCGAGCGCATCCTCGACGAGACCTCGGGATCTGCGGACGTGTCGGTCGAGCAGGTGACCGGGCTGCCCGTGCTCCGTGTCGAGGTCGATCGCGCCGCCATCGCACGCCAGGGCATGCCAGCCAAAGACGTGCTCCAGACCGTGGCGGCCCTCGGAGGACTCGAGGTCGGTCAGCTCGTCGACGGTGAGCGCCGCTTCCCCATCGCCATACGAATGGCGGAGTCCTATCGCACCGATCCCGAGCGGGTCGGTCAGCTGCTCGTCACCTCCAGCAATGGCGACCGGATCCCCCTCGATCGGCTCGCGCGCATCACGAACAAGGACGGCCCCAGCACCGTCCAGCGGGAGTGGGCACGCCGACGCATCGTGGTCCAGAGCAACGTCCGTGGTCGCGACCTGGGCAGCTTCGTCGACGCCGTGAGTGCCCGAATCGATCGGGAAGTGGACCTTCCGACCGGCTGGTATGTGCGCTATGGCGGGCAGTTCGAGCAATACGAGAGAGCCCGCGACCGCCTGGCACTGGTGGTTCCACTGGCGCTGCTGTTGATCGGACTTCTCCTGTACACCACCTACGGGCGCCTGGTCGACGCACTGCGAGTGTTCACGGGGGTGCCCTTCGCGGCCATCGGAGGCGTCGCAGCGCTGTGGCTACGAGACATGCCACTGAGCGTGTCGGCGGGCATCGGCTTCGTAGCATTGTCCGGCGTCGCCGTCCTTGCGGACATGGTGCTGGTGTCGACCATCCGCAGACACCTGGACGCCGGAGTTCCGGTGCGGGAAGCCGTCGAACGCGCCGCCGACGAGCGCCTGCGGCCAGTGCTGATGACGACTCTCGTCGCCGCCCTGGGATTTGTACCGATGGCGTTGAACACGGGCATTGGGGCCGAGGTCCAGCGGCCGCTCGCCACCGTCGTGATCGGAGGTCTGTTCTCGTCCACGATGCTCACATTGCTCGTGCTACCTGTCCTCTACACAGTCACACGGAGGGCGAAATGAAGAAGCTTCGCCTCGTCGCCGCCCTCGTGCTGGCCCAGGCCGTGCTCGTCGGAGCGTACCTGGTCGTCGAGCGGAGCCAACCGGAGTCGGCGCCATTCCAATGGGAGCGCCTCGACGAGCCGGCGCCCAATCTGGTCATCGAACGGCGCAGTGGCGAGTCGGTGGACCCTCCAGAGCAGGCCTACCTGGTGCACTTCTGGGCCACGTGGTGTGCGCCCTGCCAGGAGGAGCTGCCCGCACTCCTCGGCGCCGCGGAGGCGAGAGGAATCCCCTTGCTCGCGGTGACCGACGAATCCTGGACTCTGCTCGAGGGCTACTTCGACGGCGAGATACCGGCGCAGATCGTACACGACCCAGCCGGCACAGCAGACGAAAGCTGGCGTGTGTCCGGCCTTCCCGACACGTTCGCGGTTCGTGACGGGAAGGTGGTCGGGCGCATGGGGGGCGCTCGGAGCTGGACCACGCCAGGCGCGATCGACTTCCTCGACGGACTGAACGGGCAAGAGGCGACCAATGAGTGACGGTGGTCACGGCGCCAAACGTTTGTGGACCTTCCGAATCCGCCCAAACAACCTCGGATTGAAGGAAGCGTGGATCTCGTACAGGTCAAGCAGCTTCGGGATCTGGCCGGCGTTGCGAGCGGTGAGTTCAAAGGCGTTCAGGAACTTCACGTTCGACCGCTGTGTGGGCAGCGCCACAACAAACAGATCGAACGCCAAATCCCAGGCCTGTCGCCGATAGACCGCCCAACCCGCCGAGGTCGCCGTTCGAGCGTCGAGGCTGTCGATCTGTCGCACCACCAGGGCACGGGCGTCGGCGACCCGACCAGTGTCGATGAGGGCCACCAGCGTCGATGGCAGCACGTCCTGGCCGACCTCTTCACCGAGCTCGGCGAGGACCTCGAGTTCCTCCACCAGCTCCTCGGGCGCGGTGACTTTTGCGCGCAGTCGAGCTCGATCCGCCGCCGCGTACTGGGAGCCCCGTAGGGCTTCGGCGTGGCGATCGAGAACGGAGAGCGCACGCTCCGGCTCCCCCTTGCACTCGTAGAGCCACGCGAGATCTGTCGCCCAGCTCGGACGTTCTCCCACTACGTCCACCAGGATCGCCTCGGCCTCGTCAAAGCGCCGCTGCGCCGTCAACGACTTGCCGATCCAAGCGCGAGAGGTCACGGCGGGATGCAGGAGGTTGCTCTCGCGAAAGTGCGCCTCTGCGACGGTCCACTGCTTGTTGCGATACGCGGACCAGCCGGCCAGGTACTGCGCCCGCGGAGAATCCGGGTGAGCGAGGACCAGCTGCGCCGCCGCAGCGCGGGCAGTGTCGTTGTGCCCCATACGAAGATGCAGCTCGGCGCGCAGGCAGCGGGACGGCAGGGCGAGAGGCTCGAGTTCTTCGAGCTGGCTGATCAACCCGGCGGCGGTCTTGAGCTCTCCGGAGAACAGCGCGGCCTTCGCTCGGCGGCGAAGCACCTCGGGCAGGGGCGCGGACATGCGCAGCGAAGTAATATGCCGGCTCGATGCCCGCCATTCGCACCCACGTCGATGTCCACGCCCACCCAACCGTGGTCCGCCTCTCCGATGCGGACGCCCCCTGGGTAGTCGACAGCTACCACCTCACCGACCCGGTTCGTGGGCACGTCGACGCCCTGGTTCACGCGCTCTCTCGGCCGACCGGCACCGGAGTCTTCCTGATCGGTCCATATGGATCCGGCAAGTCCCATCTGCTCGCCTGGCTCTCCCGGCGCCTGGAGACGCTGGTCGCGACGCCACCACGAATCGTGGCGATCTCCCTCCTCCACTACTCCGCAGATGCGCGACTCGAGGACATCGTCTGCCGCGCACTGGGCATCGAGGTCGGGACAGAGGATCGACGGGCGGCGTGGAGCGCGTACATGGAACGCGAGCCGGCTGGCGCGGTGGTCCTCATCGACGAGCTCTCGGAGTTCCTGCGCTCCAAACCAGACCGGGCCTCCTTCAACGAGGATGTACGCACCCTCCAGTTCTTGGGAGAGTGGGCGATGGGAGCCCGTTTCACCATCGTCGCGGCGATGCAGGAACAGATCGAGCACACCGGAGACCTCGACACCGGCCTGTACCGGAAGATCAAGGACCGCTTCCCAGTTCGCCTCACCTTGACGCCGCTGCACACCCGCCAGCTCATCGCCGACCACCTGCTGGTCAAGGGGCCGGACTACGAGGCGTCGGTGAGTCAGCTCGCAAAACGGTTCACCGAAGCGCTCCCTCAGGCGGCGGAGTTCAATGGCGCGCTCACCGCCATCTACCCCATCCATCCAATGACCCTCACCCTACTGGAGGAGGTCCGCGACGCGTTCTCCCAGACCCGCGGAGTCGTCGACTTCGTGGTGACGCGCCTCCGCGGTGATCCGGCACGGGGAATCGACGCTTTCCTCGACGAGGAGTGGGGCCGGCTGATCACGCCCGACAACATCGTCGTGCACTTCTCCGACGTCCTCCAACAGCAGCCGACGTTCCTGCCTCTGACCCAGCGGCTGTTCCCTTGGATGCAGAGTGCGTTGCCGGAACTCTTCGACTCCGACCGCCTTCGAGACCTGGGGCGGGCGCTCCTGCATCTGCTCGCTCTGACCTGGATCGCCCCAGCGCGAGAGATCCTGACAGTGGACGAGGCGGCCACCTGGCTCCTGTTCGCCGCCACCCGCCTCGATCCCGAGCGCAATCGCAAGATCGTCCGGCGGGTCCTCGACAAACTCGCGACCGAGGGCCGGTATGTGCGATGTGTCGACGGCGCCTACCAGCTCGCCCTGGATGATGACAGCGCCGAGCAGCTGGAGCGCTTGGTGCAGCGAGAGCTGGCCGACCTGCCAACGAGTGCCGAGGCCCTCCTCGAACCCCTGGCGAAACGCCTCGGGAAAGACCGTTTCAATCCCCTCTCCCTCGATTGGAATCGCCACAGCCCAAGGGTGGTGCAGTGGGAACAACACCCGCGAAACATCCAGGTCTGGGCCGGAAACGGGACGCCGAACGCCCACACCGAGCCCGTGCTCTGTGTGCGCACGCCGTGGGGTCGTGCGAGGGCGGCATTCGGAGTTCCCACCGTCCTGCCCCGGCAGATCGAGCCGAGCTCCAAGCATCGTCGCCTCGCCGCTCTCCTCCTCGTCCTGGATCGACCCATAGCCCCAGATGTCCGCGAGCGTGTGACACGGGCGGTCGGAGACGGTCTGATCGCCTTCTCCGCGGAGGTCAGAGCGGCGTTCGCCGAGGCCAAGGTGGTGGACGCCGACGGCAAACGACTCGCCCCGGTTCACGTCGATGCCAGGACGACGACCGCCAGCTGGATCGGAGAACACGCGCGGTCCGCCCTCCGCGCCCGCTACCCCTCTTTCGAGCGATTTGCCCCCGCCCATGGCCCACTTCCGCGGGTGGCATGGCAGGAGTTCTGGCGAGCCGTCCTGGCGGAGGGGGTGCTCACCAATACCCCGAATGACTGGCTCGAGGTCATCCGCACGGGCTATCTCGTGCCGTTGGGACTGCTCCGTCGAACAGGGCGAACCTACGTCGTTCCGGAACGATTGGATCGAAATGAGCTCGTCCGCACCGTGACCCAGATGGTGCGCCACGCTCCAGAGCCCGCGCTGCTGTATTCGCGATTCGCCGAGCCCACCTATGGGTTTGTGCCCGACCAGGTCACCGCCCTGCTCGCTTTCCTGCATTCCCAGGGCGAGATCGACATCGTCAACAAGGGGGTGAGCTGGCGTGAGGCCTTCGAGACCATGCACAGCCCTCTGCAGTACGAAAAGATCACGGCTGGACGGGCACTATCTGCTGCCGATGCCGGCGCCTTCCAGCGACTCTGCGCCGCCCTCGATGTGCGCACGACGGATCCGTGGACGCCCTTCTCCCAGCGCCGCGCAGCCAAGAAGCTCGCCGCCCGCCTCGCGCCGGTCGAGGAGGCCTCGGTCGCCCTGATACCGCAGCTCGAAGCGGCGGAAGCCGCCACATCAGTCGACAACATTCGAAAGTTCAGCGGGGACTGCGACGCGCTCCGGCACGAGGACGAGCTCACCGGGGTCGAGCTCCTCCTTGGCCGGATCGGCTCAATGGGCCAGTTCGCCCGGACCTTCGCCGATCTTCAAGCGCTACCCGGCCGCCTCGGACGCCATCACCGCGAGCTGCGACGCTACGCCAACTTCATCGACACCCTCGCCGAAAACCCCCTCGCCCCCGAGCTCGCCGCCTATCCCTCGGCACCCAACCTGGGTCAGGGGACCGAAGTCGAGGCTTGGCTCGAGGGGGCAAAGACCGCTCATGATGCGTACAAAGCTCGCTATCGCTCGGCCCATGACGAGTGGTGGCAGACCCTGGACACGGGTCCGCTGTCTTGGTCGCCTCCAGCCGTCGCCTCCAGTCGCCACCTGGGCCTCGCTCGAGCGCTCCGGGAGCGATCCGACGAGGTGAAACTCGCGACCCAGGGCAGCTGCCGTCGCCTCTCCGACCTCGACTACCAGCCGATCTGCCAGTGCGGATTCGACGGGCAGACGGCGCGAGCCCACACTCACATCGCCGCGGCAAGCGTCTCACAGAAGCAGATCGAGACGCAGCTGCGCCAGTTCTTCGGGCAGCCGGAGATCCGCGCCAGAGTACAGGAATGGGCCGATCTGAACACCGAGAGCGACGCGCTTCAGCCCTACCTGAGCAAGGTATCGCCATGGCCGTCGATCTCTGATTTGGAGGCGTTCGACCGACACCTCGCGGGGGTCGCCGTCGTGCACGATGTCGACGGTCCGGCACTGTTGGAGTGGCTGGCAGACCGCACCTGGACCCGACCCGAGCTCGCAGCGGCATGGAGCGGGCGCGCGGCGGCCTGGGGTGAGCGGATCCGCTTCCAGAAGGGTGACGTCGTCGCAGGCGAGGTCCGCACCTGGTGCACCCGTCAGGCGCTCAAGCACGGCGTCGCCCTCCCAGCCGGGCTCGGCGCTTCGGATATCGACCCTTCGATGGTGGATCTCCCCGGATTGAAGCATCTCGAGGACCTGGGTCTCGGCGAGGCAGCCGTCGATTCCGTGCTGCAGATGCTGTTCGACGGTCGAATCGCCATTCCAGACGGCGACATCGCCCCGCTCGCTGCCGCGGTGCGCGACGCTTGTATGCCCGAAGGGGCCAGCTCCGCCGAACCCGAGGCACTCGCTGACCGAGTGGCACGGCTCTACGCGGCACATCGGCGCCTCGCCCCCCTCGGCGGTGACCGCTGGAAGAAGCACCTCGATCGTCTCGCCGCCTCACCCGTGCAGGTCCCGCTGCTCGAGGATGCGCTCGGAGACCGCCTGGATACGCCCTGGTGTCTCCTGGACGGCGTCGGGCTGGCGATCTGGCCCACCGTGCGCGACCATCTGACCGACCTGCTCCCCCAGTGGCGCATCGCTCGGGTGACCTATGCCACGGTCGGCCAACAGACCACGACAAAAGCCTGCTATGAGCGACTCATCGAGGCCGGTCTCGACCACCCATTCGAAAAAGTAGATGTCGTCGACAACCTGCTCCACGATCGATTCCTTCCGTTCAAGGACCTCTGTGCCATCGCCATCGCCGAGCTGCGAGCTGAGCTCCGGCAGCGATCGTTGGATCCGACCCGACCGTTGGTGGTGTTTGCCGATCACGGCTTCCGCCTCTCGGCAGACGCGCAGCGCTGGGAGCACGGCGGATCGAGCGCTCTGGAGCGCGTTGTCCCGGTGATCGAGCTCCGACCCCGGTAGAGGTCGAGAGGGCCATCAAGCACGAAGTGCGCGGAAGGACCTTGAGGAGTCGGCGAAAGCCTGGCAAGTCAGCGGATTTTCGCGCAGCGTCAACTCGCAACTTGGCTGGACCGTGGGGCTCAGTCGCCGACGATCTCGGCCATGGCAGCCGCTTCGGCACGTCCCATATCGTCGACAATGGGGGGCCGACCGTCGACCATCTTGAATCCAAGGGAGCACGCGTTGGGCAGGTCAGAACCGTCCGACAAGTCCTCATCCTCGAGCATCTCGGCCGCACACCTCAGTCGTTGCATGACAGGGTCCGTTTCGCCACTATGCAAGTCATCACACAAGCGCGCTGCGGACTCTCGATATGTGGCGACATCGGTCTCTCTACCCAAGATCGCCATCGCCCATGCTTGGTCGGCACCGGCAAGGGCCAATTCGGCCCTGCTCGGAAGCAGCTGACGCGAGGCGTGGATGCAGGCACGCTCCAGCAGGGCCAACGTTTGGTCATCCGAGCGCCCGCTGCGTAGGTCAAGTTCGGCCTTGAATCTGTAGGCGGTAGGGTTTGTTGGGTTGATTGAGAGCGCCGCATCGCAGACTTCGGCAACGGAATCTAGCTTGCCTTGGAGGAAGCGGATCCGCACCAACTCGTTCAGCACGCACTCGGCGTCCAGTTGAGCGGTGCGGGTGGGATCGTCCCAAACCGCGTCGGATAGGACGGACAGTGCGCTCTCCACTTCACCAGCCTCTGCATAGATGCGAGCGATCCAGTGTTCTCTGACAAAGCAGGACCACGGGAGCATCGTTCGAGCCAGCGCTGTCGAGTGCATGCCTTCTCGAGCGGGGCGCACGGCCCACCTGGCCGTGATCTCCAACGCGCACCGCAACATGAGGAAGAGCGCGAGGAGTCCGACCGTGAGCGCCCAAGGTGACACCGCCGCGGGAAGCGATACCCAGAAGGAGCCGGTGATGATGATGATGCACAGCGCAGTGAAACTGTGGCGGAGGGCGAACCGCCGCTGTTGACCAGACGGCCTCGAATGAGGTGACCTCGGCACCCAACGCTCCAGCAGGCGCAGGTTGCGATGTTGATAATAGGCGGCAGGCATGATCCAAAACAGGCCCAGCACTAGCAGTAGGCAGGCCAATGAGCCTCCCACGATGTCGCTTCTGAACTGACCCACCGCGAGCTGGGTGGCGAGCCACATCGAGGCGACTGCAACCACAAACGCGACTACGACATAGACAGGGCGCAGGATCCTGTACAGGCGGCGTCGAACTGCACGACGATCGAGTTCTTCAAGCCGCACTCGATCGCCCTCCGCGTGCCTGGATGCGGGGCAAGGATACTCCAGATTGGGGCTACCGCGCACCACTCACGCTGATCAGTATGCCAGGCGGCCTGACATGAGCGTCAGCACAGAAGACATATCAAAGGGACCGCTACCCAAACCGGTGTTGTCAGCCGTCTGCATAAAAGTCCTGACGCGTGTGATTTCAGCCGGTCGCATACCGTAGCTGAGTAGCTGGGCCTCCACTACGTCTAGAAACTGTCCATTGCGAGCAGTCGCGATAGCAGCTGCTAGCTGGGCTGGGCTAGTCACAAGGCCGGGGTCCATCCCGGAAGCCGAGGACGCGAGGTGTGCAAGCCAGTGGGCGATCCGTTCAACGTCAAGGTGCATTTTCCCGGAGGCAACCGTGACCATCGCTTGATGCATGTCTGCCCAGGGCCGATCGTTCGAAATCAGGGCTCCGTCGCGGCGCTCTATCGCATCCAGAAGTCCGAAACCTGTGACGGCTGCGGCAAGCGAAGACCTCAGGACCATCTCCAGATCAAGATCCGCTCCTGTTGCGCTTGTAGTGGGCCACGTGTAGCGGTCAAAAGTCACGGGAATCGCGTAGTTCATCTGCGGAGGGTCATTGGCGAGATCGTTTTCGCACACTGAAGCGAATGCGAATCCCGCCGCCACTATTCCGGCAAAGAGAGCCACAGGCGCGTTGCCCGTCGTCCCCGCGACTGCAGCGATACCACCCATGACAGCGCTACCCTTGGCCAGGGTGGAGGAGTTTTCCTCATGCATCTCCTGCTCACTCTCATCACACCCTTGTTCCGGTTCCTCGGTACCTCCCCCGTCCGGCTCTGGATCCTCAGTTACAGTTTCCAGCGGATCGGCATGCGCGTTTGTTGTGGGAGCATTGACCGCCGCCATTGCAGCGATGGCGGCAGTTGCGCCCAGCATTACTCGTCGGGAGACGGCGACCCCTTGAGATTGCTCGTCAGTCGCTGAGCTTGGGGTGTCTTTCTTTGATGTCATGTTCCTCTCCAGTTGTCTGTGGATTGAGTTGGCTGATCTCGCAGGCGTGGTTCGATCGTTCTTGCTTCACACGCGCCATGGTATCTATCCGACCGAGGACGGTCAAGCCAAATACTCAATTTGTTCTGAGTGCAGATCGTCGAGCGGTCGAGCGATCCCACCGACTTGCCACGAGCGCTCTCCAGTCGTTGCGCAGCTTGGGGCGATCTTGGTGAACACGGAGGACTCGGCGCGCTCCGAAGCAATCTGGCGGTCACCTGCGGGCAGTCCTCGATCCCGACCTTGTCGAGAGTGGCGAGGGGCTCCGAGAATGCTCCAACGCCGCGATCCGGCCGCCCTAGAATCAAGGACATCTCCATTAAACGGGACAATGGACAAGTGGTCGACAGGCTCGCCGACTTCGGATAGATTCTGGCCCCTCAAGATTGGGCAGTGACCCGAAGCGCCCCGCGCCTGCATACCCGCCCTCACGAAGGGAGCTGAACCCGATCCCAATGTGATAGTGCACTTCGCCCGCCTGGAGATCGCTCGAGTCGGTCGTAGCGATTTGACCTGAATGGGAAAAGGAGATACCGTTCGGGACACGAGACATAGGCGAAATACCAAGTCGCCACCCTCTCCCTCTTGCCGTTGTGCAAGATCCCTCCCTCATACCCCATCTCTTGGAGTTTCGAATGCTCGCAATCCTCACGCTTCTTGCTTCCACAGCCGGTGCCAGTAGCACGACAATCAATTCATGCTACTCCGCTGCAGAGGCCGCGACGACGAACCGAGTTGTCCAAGTCAAGCTCGGAGAGACGATTGTGCTCTCTACCGCGGATGTTGACAGCGCAATGGACAAGGTCGCGGAGCTTCACACCAACGCCACGCTATCTGTCTCCACGAACCTGTCGGGCAAGGCCGCACTGAAAGGCTCGATGGACTGCATCTTTGATGCCGGGTTGGTTACACTTTCGGGTGTCTGGCTCAACGAGAACGAATCTGCGTTGTCGGTTCGGACCTATACCGGCGTGGTGATCGAGGATGGGTCGCCCACGGACTACCTGACCTTTGATGACATGGAGACCGTGAATGGCACCGACTACATCCATCTCGCGGGCTCTGAAGGGAATTGGGACTGCGCCTACCTCACCGCCACCTCTCACCAGACCAACGACTACTTCAGCGATTTCACCTCGGCGGTGCCCCTCTGCATGAACTCGGACTGCAGTGGTCGCTGCAATTTCTATCCCGAACTGGGCAACAAGTGCGAGTGCGCAATCGCGTATCAGTGCTCAACACTTTGGACTCACGGGGAAGCTGCGAACGCCTCGATCATGAAGTGGTTGGATCCTGTGTAGGGCATCCTGTTAGGGGGAGGTGACCAAAGGAGAACGATGCGCGACGTCCTACTGGGGGTGGTTGGATTTGTCGTTACACTCGGGTGCAGGGCGGCCATGAATCTCCAGGAGGCCCCTCCTCAAGTTGGCGGACCCTCTTCCTACGAGCATTCCGTGGAGCGTGTTGGTCCGCCCGGCACCGCCCCAGTCGGTCTCTTGTGTGCTGGGGAGAGCGTTGCCACGGCAGAGGCCGAGCGTTGGCTCGAAATAGCTGCGGGCTCTGTCGCAGAGATGAAGCGGATCCAGGCTCTGCGGGAGCAGCTTGAGGGTGAGCCATCGCAGGAGGCTAGCCTCACCGAGGACGCAATCGAGGATGCCTGCCACGAGATGTCCGAGCGCTTTCCGGCCTACGGTCTCGAACTGGAGCTCGTTGACTGTTCGGAACACCCATGCGTGGCGGCTCTCGGAGCGGCGCACGAGGTGGATGTCCCGAAGATGATGGACTATCTCGCGGATCAGGAGGAATGGAGTCAATTCACTTACGGAGCCATGTATAGTCCGCTAAACGAGGACGGCGGCGCTGTTCTGATCTCGATTTGGGAGCCATCAGCAACTGGAGACGAGGAGAAAGTCTTCGAGCGATACCAGAACATCATCGGTGGGATGAAACGAGAGCGCAATCCATGAGGCGATGGCTTTGGGCTCTGGCCATTGGCGTCGTGGCAGGGCTGGCGATGCCAATGCCGCCGATTGCTACGCATCTGCCAGACGCCCCCACATTGCCTCATTCTGCTGCGGAGGAGCGAACAGAGCGATCCGGGCTCCACGCGGGGGACTCACCACCTTCCGCGCCGGCTTGTGTTTCCGACGAGGTGCTTGCTGCAGCGAGAGCACGGGCGCATGAGGCAACAGGCAATACTGCCATGGAAGCCGCTGCGTTCGCGCAGGATTGGGGGACGCCCCTCTTGGAGCCGCAAGGTTGGGATCCCGAACAGCGTCGATACGACCTTGAGCAAGCCATGGACTCGGTTGGCGCAGCCTTCGGGCGGGTCGATTGCTCCTTCTACCCGTGTGTCGTTCTGCTGGCCTTCGTGGAGGAGCCCGTATCGGAGGAGATCGCCGCCGCTTTCGGCGCGCGCTTCACAGTCTCCAGCAGTTCGGGCTCGGGGCGGGGTCTGGTATTCATAGAGACACTCGCGCCCGAAGTTTCCCAGGACGTACTCGATCAGGGGCAATCAAGGTGGGTCAGCCGGCTCGAAAGCAGGCTACTGATGAGCGAGAATGACGCTATCACGACCCTTGGGAGAGCAGCGGATGAGTGAGGCCACTGCGCTGATTTTGACGAGAGGTGACCGGTGAGTGTCCTTGTTCTGGCGATTCTGTTGATCGGGAAGCCGGCCGTCGCGCAGCCGCCAGTTTCCGTCGACGCGCATCTTGTGGCGGCGACAGGAATCGTTGTCGGTCGTATCGTTGGGCTGCGAGTGGAGTACAGCGATTCCGACTTCCCCACGACCTTCTTCACCGTGGCAGTCGAGGAGACGGTTCGTGGCGAGGAGAAGCCGCAGGTGGAGTTGTCCGCGCCCGGGGGACCTTCAAGGGATGGCCTCGGCATGCTCAGCTTGCCCGAGAGTGGCCTGAGCGCGGGGATGATTCGGAAGGGCACATATGGGATGTTCTCCTACCGCACTGACGGCGCGGGCGTACATCGGGTCATCTTTGGGAAGATGGGCGTCTTCGTCAGGACAACCGGAACAATAGAGGGCGTTGACTGCGGCATGACCGCCGGTAGGTCAATTCTTCTCGATACCGGAACGACGCGGACCGAGGTACGCTTCCCCATCGGCCCGAACAACGTAGCCCCTGTCGTAGACTGCACGGGGGCTCCAACCTGGCAAGATGCAATGGACGAGATTCGGCGGCGGTTGACGCAGGCCAACTCCGAACCGTCAGTAGCCCTCCCGAGGGTGCTTGGTGAACCCGTTGTAGACTGATCTGCGTGGCCTTGTTGCATGAGCCGATCGCTGGACAACACCCCAGGTCCATGCGACCGATGCCTTCAATCGCCGACGATCTCGGCAGCTTTCAGGAGGCGTTGGTCGGGTTCCATGGCAGCCGCCTCGGCGCGTGCCGTGTCGACGACGATGGTCGGCCGGCCATCGACCATCTTGAATCCGAGCGAGCACCCGTTGGGCAGGTCAGCACCGTCGGCGGCGATAAGCGTCACCTTGGCCTCGCTGGTCGAGGTGGCGAGGGCACGACTGTCGCCCTCCATTCCAGAGGCCAGGTAGATCACGGCAATCTTCTTGCTCTGGACGAAGCTCGAGACCTGTTCCACCGACACGAAGTCGAGTCGCTCGAGACGAAGCTCGAGCCCGCTCACGGTGATCGTACCCACAGCCTGGGCCAGGTTCTCGGCCACGGCATCCGCGTCTTCGGAGCCCGCCTTGCCGAGTATCAGCAGCCCAAGATCGCTTCCCGCCCGAACCTCGATCGAGCGGTCATACGCCAACGAGCGAAGCATGAATCCGGCTCGGAGATCGGGCGGCAGAGGCTCCGCCAGAGCGCTGCTGCCCAGGGCGAGCGCTCCCAGCCACGCGATGAACGGGCGACGGGGGTTCACTCTCTACTTCACCTTCTGCTTGAATGAGAAAGACACGTCAAAACGGATCTCCGGGTAGATCTCGGTCCGTCCGTTCAACTGTTGGATGTGTGTGCTGCCGTCCACCTTCAGCGCCACCTCGTCCACGGGATTGAAGACCACGCCGACGGAAGGTTTGGTGAAGTTGCCGCCATCGTCGGCGACACCGGACTCGTTGTCTCCTCCCCATTCCTTATCGGCGACGACCTCGGGATGTCTCATCCAGTCGTAGTGCGCATAGGGAGTCCAGTTTCCGACCTTCGACGGGATGGTGTAGCCGACGCGCAGGTAGGCCGTCTTCACCGCGTACTCCGCCGCGACAGCCACATCTTCCACAGTCAGCGCCGCCTCGTCCGCTCCCGGCTTCAGGAAGTTGTCGAGCTGTACCTCCGAGACATCCGTATTGGCGAGCACATCCAGGACCGCCGCCGGATCTCGCTCCGCGCTGTGCTCACTGTGCCAATGAGCCGTCTGGACCAACAGCCCCTTGGATCCCACCTCGACAAAACCGCCGACGACAAAGTACCGATCTCCGGCCATCCAAGGCAGGATGCCGCCGCGCGGAGAACCCTCGCCGACGCCAACCGTCGCGGTGTCGGCCCCGCCCAATACGCTGGAAACGTGGCCCGATGTGCCGATGACCACCGCCTTGCCGGAGTATCGCAGATCCCAGGTCAGAGGCAGCACATTGGCACTGGCACCACCCTCGCCATTCCCCGTCATCAGCGAGTACTTGACGACCCCTTCCTCCAGCAACTCCCCATGAACTGAGACCAGCGCCACCCGCGGGAGCAACAGATGGTCCTTGTCGAGCAGCTCGGGAGGCTCGATGCCGATGACGGTGGGGCTCTGGTCCAGCTTCTCGTTGAAGAGGCCAAAGCGCCTGTACTGTGGGCCGAATCGTAGCTGGAAGGCGTCGTGGACCTGGACGTTGCCATACGCGTTGCGGACCTCGAGCAACGTGTCATCCAGCGCAATGTTGAAGAGGATGTCGATGCGTTTGCTCAGATCGGCGGCCCCGTACAGATGGAAGCTGGGGAAGCTGAACTCGAACGGATCGCTCGCCTTCACGGTCTGGCCACGGGCGTTCACGGTCGGCACCGCAAAGACCTTCTCCGCATTCGTACGGATAAAACCGTAGAATCGAAGAGGCCTGAGGACGTCCTCCTCGTAGCGATAGTCGAGCAGTTCATCGAGACTCATGTCGAAGAACGGGTTCTCGGCGCGCTCGGCATCTTGAGCGAGCGCCGGGGCGCCGAGCAATACGAGCACAAAGGCACAGTTTTGAGTTCCCACCGGCAAATGACTCCAGCTCACCGGCCTGATTGCCGATGGTTTCTGCAGCCCCCGGCCCCACCAGCAGCTGCGGTGGGACCAGAGTCTGCAAGGGCCTCATCGGCACTTCGCAGGCGGAGACTGAATGAGTATTGGCGGAAAAATCCTCAGCCTCGTGAGCGCCATCCTGGTGATCATGAGCATTCCATCTGCCTTCTCCGCATGGCAGATGTCTCAGGTCGCCGCAGACCTGTCCGCGATTGTCGAGCGAGACATTCCCCTGCGCGAGGCAATAAACACCATCAGCAGGCAGAGCCTGGAGCAGTCGGTCACCGCCCAGCGCGCAATGAGGTTTGCGGGCGCGACCCTCTTCGCCGCCGAAGCCGAACAAGCCTACGCAGATGCAAAGACCCGATATGGGCAGCTCAGCACCGAGATCCAGTCCGAGTTCGACAAGGTGGAGACCGCGCTGAACGACCGGGTCATCGCCGCCGACATCGAAAAGGCGAACGCCAACACCTTGCTCGAGAGGTACACCGATTTCCGATCTGCACACCTCGCCTTCGACTCTCTCGTCGAGCGAACGTTCAAGTACGCCGACGAAGGTCGATCGATCGAGCTGGCGGACGCCGAGAAACAACTCGACGCTCAGCTCGCGAGTCTGACCGCGTCCTCGCAGCGGCTGAGAGCGGCGGTCGACGACATCGCCAACGCCACTGCCGAACGTTCGGTGCAGAAACAGCGGACCGCCACCACATTCATTACGATCGCGACCTTGATCGCCTTTCCGTTCGCCTTCGGAATCGGCGCCTTCCTCACCCGGAGCATCACTTCTCCGCTCCAGGCAGCGGTAGAGACCGTCGAGCGGGTCGCGGCGGGCAATACACACATCGATGTGGCCGTCGGCGGCAGGGACGAGACGGGCAAGCTCCTGCAAGCCATGCGGTCATTGGTGGCCAACTTCCGCGAGATCGTCTCCCAGGCCAATGTCATCGCCGGCGGCGACTACACCGCCGAGGTCGCACCCCGCGGACCCGACGACGAGCTCGGCCATGCCCTGCACCAGATGACGGGGGCGTTGCGCGACGTCTCCGATCAGAACCGCCGGGATCGCTGGCTCCGGACTGGACAGAACGAGGTCGCGGCGCTGCTCCGGGGTGAACACAACGACTACGAGCTGGCGGAGGCGGTCCTGAAGTGGATGGTGCGCTACATCGACGCTCATGTGGGGGTGGCCTGGCTGTCTGATGGCACAGAACTCCACCAGGTAGCCAGCTACGCCTTCACGCATCGAAAGTCCATGCAAAATCGCCTCAAGCACGGGGAGGGTCTGGTTGGGCAGGCCGCCCTGGAGCGACAGCCCATCGTGCTCCACAACGTGCCGGACGACTACATCCAAGTGAGCTCCGGTCTGGGCGAGACCGCCCCTCGCAGCGTCATTGTGCAGCCGCTCATCGCCGGCGATGAGCTCATCGGAGCGGTGGAGATCGCTTCGCTGACGATCCTGACCCCTGCCCAGATCGAGCTGATGCAGAGCGTCTCGGAGAGCGTGGCCATCGCGCTCCGCGCCAGCCACAACCGCGCATGCCTCGAGCTTCTCGTGGAGGAGACCAAGCAGCAGTCCGACGCCCTCGAGCAACGAGCCCGAGTCCTCAAGGAGTCCCAGGAAGAGCTCCAGGCCACCAACGAAGAGCTCGCCCAGCAGACACAGATGCTGCGACAGTCGGAGGAGGAGCTGCAAGAGGCAAACGAGGAGATGGAGGCCAAAGCCGAGCATCTCGCGAGGAAAAACGTCGAGGTCGAAGCCGCAAAGCGGGCATTGGAAAGGCAAACCGACGAGCTCCAGCGGGCAAGCGCCTACAAATCCGAGTTCCTTGCCAACATGTCCCACGAGCTCCGGACGCCACTGAACAGCCTGTTGATCCTGGCCAAGTCGCTGGCCGACAATCCCGACGGCAACCTGACCGAGCATCAAGCCACCTCGGCCGGCATCATCCACCGCGGTGGCAAAGAGCTGCTCAACCTGATCAACGACGTCCTCGATCTGTCCAAGGTCGAGGCCGGCAAGCTGGACATCACCTGGGGCGCTCTGGACTTCGAAAGGCTGATCGAAGCGCTGCGGGGGCAGTTCGACCCGCTCCTCGCGGAAAAGGGCGTCGACCTGATATGTGAGCTCGACGCCTCCATCGACCGGCCGCTGCGTACGGATGGGCGGCGTGTCGAGCAGATCCTACGCAACCTCCTGGGGAACGCCACCAAGTTCACTCGGGACGGACAGATCAGGCTCAGCATCTCGGTGGACGACGAGGCGCTCGGCGGCGCCGGGGCCGTCAAGCTTCAGGTGACGGACACGGGCATCGGCATCGCCATAGATCGGCAGCGAGCCATCTGGGAAGCGTTCCAGCAAGCCGATGGCTCGACGAGTCGCTCCTATGGCGGAACAGGACTCGGCCTCTCCATCTCCCGCGACATGGCGACCCTGCTGCATGGCGAGATCCGTCTGCTGCACAGCCACCCGGGACTCGGCAGCACCTTCGCCCTGTACCTGCCGCTGGATCCGGACCGCTCGGCCAGTGCCCTCGCCCGGAAGAAAACTGAGAGACCTCAACTCACGGCGAACGCACCAGTCGCACCGGAGCCACAGTCATTGCGCCTCGTGGACACCAAGACCGTGCTGATCATCGAGGACGACCCACTGTTCGTCGACATCCTCACCGCCCGGGCCAAGGAACACGGCTATCACTGCCTGACATCGTCCTCCGGTGCCGACGGCATCCAGCTCGCGCGGGCACATCACCCGACCGCGATCATCCTCGACGTGGGTCTGCCGGACATCGGCGGCGTCAACGTGCTCGAGCAGCTCAAGTTCGATCTGCGCACGCGCCACATCCCCGTTCACGTGGTGTCCGCCGGAGATCGCGGGGCGGTTGCCCGGCAGAAAGGGGCGATCGGCTTCCTGTCGAAGCCGGCTACCGAAGCCGATCTCGACGACATCTTCGACGGTTTCGAGGCCATGAGCCGGTCGAGGATCAAGCGCCTGCTGGTCGTGGAAGACGATGTATCGTCGGCCTACGCGGTGCGCGAGCTGGTGTCCCACGACGCCATCGAGGTCGCGGTCCAGACCCTGGGCCAGGACGCCTTGGCAGCCATCAAGGACGAGTCGTGGGACTGCATGATCCTCGATCTGAACCTGCCGGACATGACGGGATTCGACCTGCTACGCATCGCTGCCGAGAGGGCGCTCACCCTGCCCCCAACCATCATCTACACCGGCCGAAGCCTCACTCGTGAAGAACACAACGAGCTGTCGGCCCACTCGCGTTCCATCGTCGTCAAGGGCGTCGCCTCCCCGGATCGCCTGCTCGACGAAGCATCACTGTTCCTGCACAGCGTCGATGCCCACCTGCCTCCGGACCAGCGAGACGTCATCCGCCAGCTCCACGACCCAGATGTGGTGCTGCGGGGTCGACGGGTCTTGGTGGTCGACGACGACCTGAGAAACACGTTTGCCCTGGCCGGCGTGCTGCGCCAGTCCGGCCTCGAGGTAGAGGTCGCTGACAACGGACGATTTGCACTGGAGAAGCTCCAGACTGAAGGACCTTTCGATCTGGTGATCATGGACATCATGATGCCGGAGATGGACGGTATCGAAGCCACACGCCGGCTGCGCTCGCTGGAGGGAATGTCGGAGCTACCGGTGATCGCCCTCACCGCCAAGGCAATGCCGGAGGATCGCGCCCACTGCCTCGAAGCCGGCGCCTCGGACTTCATGACCAAGCCGGTCGACACCGATCAGCTGCTATCGCTGCTCCGAGTCTGGTTGTTCTCCGGCACCGCCGAGGCGGTGGAGGGATGACAACAACGGCGCCAGATGTAGAAGCCATCGAGATCGACGTGGTCCTCGAGGCCATCCACCGGCGGTATGGCTACGACTTCCGCAACTATGCCCGGGCATCTCTGAAGCGCCGCTTGGAAATGCGGGTGCGCCGGGAGCGACTCGACCACATCTCGGACCTGCTGCCTCGAGTCATGCACGACGAGCGGTTCTTTGAAGACCTGATCACCGATCTCTCGGTGACCGTCACCGCGATGTTCCGAGATCCAGGATTCTTCGCCGCACTTCGCACCGACGTCGTCCCGACCCTGCGGACCTATCCCTTCCTCAAGATCTGGCAGGCCGGCTGTGCCACCGGGGAGGAGGTCTATTCACTGGCCATCGTCCTGGAGGAGGAGGGACTGCTGAACCGGGCGCAGATCTACGCCACCGACATCAACGCGCAGTCCCTGGACCACGCCCGCAAGGGGATCTACTCCCTGAAGAGCGTCCTGCAGCACGCCGAGAACTACAGGGCTTCCCAGCCCAAAGCTACCTTCTCCGACTATTTTTGCGCCCAATACGACAGCGCCAAGATGAGCGATCGGCTCGCGGCCTCGATCACCTGGGCACATCACAACTTGGTTGTCGATGGCGTCTTTGGAGAGATGAACCTCATCCTCTGTCGCAACGTGCTCATCTACTTCGACGCAGACCTCCAGGACCGCGTCCTCCACCTGTTCCGCAACAGCCTCTGCCACCGAGGCTTCCTGTGCCTCGGACCCAGGGAATCACTGGCTTTCTCCAGTGTGGAACACCAATTCGAATCGATCGATGGAGATCTACGTGTATTCCGCAGGCGTTGATGGCATGGATGCCGTGAGGCCCAAGATCCTCGTGGTGGACGACCGAAGCGAGAACCTGTTCGCCATGCGCAGCGCCCTGGGGCCCCTGAAAGCAGACATCATCACAGCGTCATCGGGCAACGAGGCGCTGTCGCTGTTGCTGAGAGACCGCTTCGCGCTCTTGCTACTCGACGTGCAGATGCCGGGCATGACCGGCTTCGAATTGGCATCCCTGATCCGGTCAGATCCTTCGCTCCGCACGATTCCGATCATCTTCGTCACCGCCATCTCCAAGGACTCCAGATACGTGCAAGAGGGCTACGACCACGGCGCCGTCGACTACTTGTTCAAGCCGGTGGACGTGGACATCCTGCGGGCCAAGGTGAACGTCTTTCTGGAATTGTATGCAGAGAAGCTCCAGGTAGAGCGCTTGGTGGCCGAGCTGCGGCAGCGCACAACCGAGCTGGCTGACGCCAATGGCGACCTCGCCGCGACGCGAGATCGGGCCATCGAGTCCGACCGAGCAAAGAGCCAGTTTCTCGCCAACATGAGCCACGAGCTGCGCACACCGCTCAATGCGATTGTCGGATACGTCGGCCTGCTCTCCGAGGAGCTCGAAGGCGACGACATGGTCGAAGTGCGCCAGGATCTCGGTCGAATCGACGCATCGGCGCGACACCTTGTCGGCCTGATCTCGGACATCCTCGATCTGTCCAAAATAGAGGCAGGCGGTATCGATGTCTACTGGGCCAACGTCTCGGTGGAAGCTGTGCTCGACCAGGTGGTGGCCAGTGTCAGTCCTCTGGCGCGAAGGAACGGCAACAGGTTCACTCAGGAACCAGCTCCAGACCTGGGTTCCTGGACCCTCGATGCGGGGAAGTTGAGACAGGTCCTGGTGAACCTGGTCGGAAACGCCTTCAAGTTCACCAAGAACGGCACCGTGCGTATGACGGCACGAGTCGAGACCGTCGATGCACATGAAGCGCTGGTCATCGAGGTCTCGGACACCGGCATCGGCATGTGCATGGACTCGATCGAAGACCTCTTCCAACCCTTCACCCAGGCCGACAACACCTCATCGCGTCGCTACGGTGGTACGGGACTGGGCCTCGCCATCTCCAGGAAGCTGATGAACCTCATGGGGGGAAGCCTCACGGCAACGAGTCAGAGCGGAGTGGGCTCGACCTTCACTGTCCGACTACCCCGGCAGGTCCTGTATATCGACGCTGCCCTGGAATCCGCGCTCGACGCCGCAGCCGCCGACAGCCCGAGTGCGCCCCAGCGCCAGGCCGTGAAGTGCTAGATCCACGCGGTAACGTGCGCCATGGCCACGTCGAAGAAGACCCTCAGTAGACTCAAGAAGCTCCTAGCGCCCCTGCATCCAGCGTGGCGCCGTGAAGCAACAGGTCCCCTTTCATTCGGCTCCCTACCGGAGCCTGCGACGGTTGGGTGCGTCGATCTCAGGAGTCTCGGAGCGAACGATCTCCGGGCAATGGCTGTGTCTGGGATTCGAGCGGCCCAATGGCGTCGGCAACGGCCTGGGACAGGTCACGGGCGCTGAACGGCTTGCGCAGGACGCCCTCGACCCCGAGGCGCTGGACACGCTCGAGCTCAACGCCCTGACTGTGTCCAGTGACGATCAAAACGCGACAATCGGAGCGCACATTGAGCAGATGCTCGAGGATCTCCCGCCCACTCATCTCCGGCATGATCATGTCGAGAATCACCAGATCAAAGGCCTGGGGCATCAGGGTGTAGATCTCGATGGCCGAAGGGCTTCTCTGCGCACAGGTGACTTTGTAGCCCAGCCCCTCCAGCTGCAGACACACGCTCTTCAGGATCTCGGGCTCGTCATCGACGAGCAGGATGTGTCCCCGACCGCGCACCAGCTTGGAAGACGGGACAGGCTTCGCTCTTGCATCGGACTCGCACAGGGGCAGGAGGACGAACATGTTCGTGCCCGCACCGAGCTGACTCTCACAATCGATCGCTCCACCGTGGGATCCGATCGCTCCATAGACGGTTGCCAACCCCAGACCCGTGCCGGCCCCGACGGCCTTGGTGGTGAAGAATGGCTCGAAGATCCGCTCCCGGGTTGCCGCGCTCATGCCGGTTCCGGTGTCGCCCACGGTGAGCTGCAGATAGAACCCGGGATCGAGGCCGAGCTCGCGGTTGCGCCGCCCTCCCTCTTTGACGGTCACGATGTCGGTGGCGAAGGTCAAGGTGCCGCCGTCGGGCATGGCGTCGCGGGCGTTGATCGCCAGGTTGAGAACCGCCGACTCCAAGGCCGCTTTCTCTCCGAAGATGTATTGCTCGTCATCCTCGAGCAGGCACTCGATGACGACGCGCTTGTCGAAGGTGCGAGACGCCATGACAACGACCGCTTCCACGACCTCCGAGAACTGCATGCGCTCCTGGACCAGATCCCGCTCGCGCGAGAACGTCAGGAGCTGAGAGACGAGCACAGCCGCTCGACGTGAGGCATCGACGATGGAGTTCGCAAAGGGCAGCTTGCCCATGTCGGTTGGACCGTTCAGCCCTATCCGCAGCAGCTCCGCGTTGCCCATGATCACCGAGAGCTGGTTGTTGAAGTCGTGAGCGATTCCGCCGGCGAGCTGCCCGACCGAGTCCATCTTCTGACTCCGGAACAGCCGTTCGGTCATGCGAACCCGCTCGGTAACGTCGCGCAGCACGAGCACAACACCTACGATACGGCCATCTTCGTCGCAAATGGGCGCACCGCTGTCGGTGATATGGCGCTCCGTTCCATCCTGGGCGATGAGCACTGTGTGGTTCGCCAGCCCCACGATCTTGCCAGTCTGAAGGACGAGCTCGACTGGACTGTCGACCCTCTCCCGCGTGTCCCGATTGACGATGTGGAAGACCTCCACGAGGGGCTTTCCAACAGCCTCCTCGACGGCGAAACCGGTGAGGGTCTCGGCCACCGGATTCATCCCGGTGACAAGTCCCTCCGCGTCCGTAGAGATGACACCGTCTCCGATAGAATTCAAGGTTATACGTAGATTCTCCTCGCTCTTGGCCACCGTTTCGGCCGAGAAGAGCATGGCGTGCCGACTGATCTGGAGGTTCAAGATCATGCGATTGAGACCTTCCGAGAGCTGCCCGAGCTCGTCATCGCCACGGAACTCGCTCTTGACCTCCAAGTCGCCTTCGGCAACGCGACCCACGACCTGCGTCATGTGCTGGATGGGCAGGATGAGCCGACGAACGATGTTGGCGCCGAACACGCCGAGGGTCAGCATCACCACCAACACGATGGGGATTCCCACATTGCGGACTGCGGCAATGGGGGCGAGGACCTCGGCCTCGGGTACCGCGACGACCAGCACCATGCCCGCCACCGATAGCGGCCGGTAGCTCTGGAGGATCCGCATGCTATCCACAGTGGACGAAGAGGTGCCCACGTGCCCGGCAAGGGCCTCGCCTACCACCCGATTCCTCGAGGCGTCGTCAATGCGCTGGGAGTCGGTGTGGGTGAGGATGACGCCTTCCGAGTCCGCGAGGTACGCGTAGCTGTCGGGTCCCAAGGGGTGTTCCTCGAGCACGCGCTTCAGGAATTCTCCGGCTTCCACCTCGATACTCAACGCTCCAGTCAGGACTCCGTCGTGATGCTTGGGGCCGCTGACGATCAGGGTGGTCTGGGAGCTGTCTGGGAGCCTCTGCAGCAAGACATCCGAGCCGCCACTGGCGAGCTGTGTTGCGCGGCTGAACCAGGGCGAGGCCGAGTGATCCTGCACCCCGTACGCACGCCGCCCATCAACGATGCTCACGAGCGTGTGGCCTGTGGCGTCACACCACCGAATGGTTCGATATTCGGTCTTCAGACGTGCCACAGAGACCAGACTGCCCTCCAGCTCCATGAGCGTCCGATCCGCCGCTTCCAGCCGACTAAACCGCCTCAACCGGTGGTATTCCGCAAAGGATGGATCGGTGGCTATCACCCGCAGGTCGTTCTGAATACCCGCGACCAGGTGCGTGATCTCGGCGTCGATCGCGAGGGTGTGCAGTCCCAACCTCTGCTCAGCCTGCTCGCCGAGGCGAGTGGCCGCCGCACTGTAGAACCAGGCTTGGGCGCCGACGAGGAGGCACGTCAGCGGGACCAGGAAATACAGCAGGAACTTTCTCGTGAGCATTTAAGGCTTCCGAACCACGCTTCCGTCGGTTGGCCAGTGGGGGTATTTCTCCGCCAGCGCCGCACCTTGTTGGAGGTTGACCGTCCCGGCGCGGCTCAGGACCGCCTGTCCGTCATCACTCTTGATCCAATCGATGAAGTCCTTCCCCCGGCCTGACGGGTTTCCTTTCGTCACAAGATAGAGGGGCCTGAAGAGCGGATAGCGCCCGCTGGCGATGTTTTCCTTGGTGGGCGCGACCCCGTCGAGGGTCAGAATTCGAACATCGCGCTTCTTGGCGCTCGAGACCCCGGTGACGGCGAACGCCCAAGGTGTGGTCTCCACGCACTCCTCGACCGGGCCGCTAGATGGGAAGAACAGCGCGTCCTCGGTGTAGTCCATGTTCGGATCGCCAAAGAGCAGGAGACGAGCCATATAGCCAACACCCGAGAGCTTGCCTTCTACGGTCTGTCTCCTCAAGACCGGGATGATCTCCTCGGCGGGTCCACCCAGATCGTCCCAGCTGGTGACCCGGCCCAACAGCACGTCTCGGGCCTGCTCCAGCGTGATCCCCTGCACGGGATTGTCGGGGTGAGTGAAGAGCACCAGCGCATCCCACGCTACGTGGGTCAACACCGCGCCTTGTTCCTCTGGAAACTGGGAGGGAAGAGAGTGACGGCACGTCCCACCCAGGTCCGAGGCGCCGCCCGCCGTGGCCCGGATCCCCCTCGTTGCACCCCCACCGGTGATGGCGATCTCGACCCCGGTGAGCTCGGTGTATTTGGCGACGCACTCGGCGATGTAGGCCTTCTTGGAGATGCCACACCCTGTCCAGGTCAGCGGCCCATCGTCGGCCGCCGTTTGAGGTGGAGCAGGAGCAGGAGTGGAGATCCGATCCCCGCCGACCTCGGTGGGCTCGCCCTCCAGCTGGGATGGCACCTCCGCCGAGCCGCAGCCAAAAAGCATCACGAACACGCATGGGAGCAGCGTTTGGCCCGCGAGTCGCCCGACCTCTCGCGCGTGCGCTAAGAGCCGTGGGGGGTCGAAAGATGGCGCCATACGCCGAGTCTACCACGGTGACCCGTCTCGCACTGCCGCCTCGGCGGACGTCCTAACTGGTGGGATCGCCGCCGATCTTCAGGGCTTGGCGCACAAACCGAGACCGCAGCTGCTCGCTCGCCAACAGACGCTGGGCGGCGGGCAAGCGGCCGAGGGCGTGCATCGTCCGGTTCAGGAACTTCGCTCCCCTGCTCTGGCCCTCGTCAAAGAGCAGATCACTGAGTCGCCCGCGGTCCATGGCCGTTCGCACGACGCGATCGATGGCGTTGAGCGGCACGTGTGGGCGCTCGGGTCTAGCCACCATGGACACCGAGCTCTGGCGGCAGACCTCGGCACAGATGCCGCACCCGATGCAGGTCTGCTCGTCCAGCCGGGGCTCCAGATCGTTCTTGCGCTTGGCGCGGACTCGCTTTCCAGCCATGGAGATGGCCGTGACCGGGCAGGCTCTCGAGCACCGGGAGCACCCCTTGCAGGTGTCCTGGTCGAACTCGGGCAAATAGGCGCTCGGATTGACGCCCCTCAAGCCGAAGTCGTTGATCGAGCGCAGCTGTCCGCAGCAGCACGCACAGCAGTTGCAGACATAGGTCACATTGCTCTGCACATTGTCGGCGATCTGTACGAGCCCGGCCTTCTTGGCCCGCTGCAAGACCTCCAAGCCCTCTTCGTTGCTGATCTCTCGGCCAAAGCCGCGGCGAATGATGAAGTCGGCGCCACCGTTCAGCGACAGGCAGATCTCTTTGGGCGCGTCGCAGCGCTTGCCGAGGTGTTCGGCCTTGTGGCGGCAGTAACACAGCGACACTGCAAGCTTTTTGGCGGTCCGGATCACCTCGATGCTGCGCTCCCAGTCGAGCACGTCGGGAAGCACTTCATCGGCGAGGTGCTCCTCTCTCACCATGCTACGACCGACCACGGTTTCCCTGCCGAAGACCCCCGTCGCAAAGACCGGATCCCCGTGCATATAGGCCTCCATGGCCTTGGCGATCTTCTCCTTGGGGAACATGTCTTCGGCGCGCATGAACGCGAACTCGAAGAAGCCGATCACCGGCGGAGAAAGCAGGTACTTGGTGCGACCGGTCCGGGCGCTCACCAGGTCCATGACCAGGCCTTTGTCGGCCATGCGGTCGAGCTTCGGCTTCAGCTCGGCCTCACTCATTCCCACTCGCTTGGCAATCGTGCGCAGGCTCCGCGGCTGCACCGGAATCTTCACCGCCAGCTCGGCCTCTTCTGGAGTGTACATAATCTCCAGAAGCTCCTTCCAACCCTCCCAAGCGGCCGGATCAGTGGGCTCGGGCATCCCGGCCTGACCGGCATCCAGGCGAGTGAGGAGGTCGCGGTACTCGCTACGAATGTGTCCTGTGTGTCCCATCACGCAACCTCACACCTCGATGGCGCCGCGAGTATACGTCCGATGGCGGACCCTCGGCTGCGACTGGCCTCTCCGCCCACGTCGACGGCCCCGTGTCAGTACACCATCTGCAGGTTGATCACCATGTTGTGGCTGAAGCCCACAGGCGAGAGCCCCGCTCCATAGTGCAGGTCGAAAGCAAACTGATCGAGCAACAGCAAGTGAAGCCCGAGCCCGCCACCGTTCGCGAGCGCAATGGCGTCCTCCGACTCGTCGACGAACAGCGACAGGTCGTGCCAGAGCCCGATCTTGAAGTTCCTGCGGATCCGGAATCGATAGGCGATCTCGGCCTGAGCAGCCTTCTCGACCCAGTAGCGATGGCCGAAGAACACCTTCTGGTAGCGACCGGCTAGCTGCTCCTCGTGATAGAAGCGCACGTCTCCGGTATAGAAGATGCCGCGGCCCCTGAGCAGCAGATCATCCCGGCGAACCGCGATCATCCACTGGGTCTCCAGCATCGTTCGCAGGAGTGGCTCGAGCTCGGAGTTGGCCGCCAGCACACCGCTGAAGCTGATGTAGTCCTGCAGGTCAGAGCGCAGGGTGCCGTCGTCGAAGGCGAGCTCGGACTCGGCAACGAGGGCGAGCCGAACCGCACTGCGTTGCTCGCCTAGCGGCCCGGTGGCTCGCGGGTACATGTCGATGTCGATGAGGTTGGCGCCCTCGAATCGAACGCCGACGGTCTGCCGGAAGATCTTGCTGGCCTGAATCTGCGCCGCCGCCTGCAGGCCGTTCTGGTTGACCATCACGCTCTCGACGTCGAGGTCCTGCCGCTGAAAGGTCGACAGCGACGAGCGGGCGGTGACCAGCGGCGACACCGGTCCACCGCCGACAGACGGAAACCGATAGTCGATGCCGGCTTTTCCGTAGACCCAGCGGAACTGGGGCTCCTCCTCGAAGGCGTACTCGTGGATCGGGAAGGCGATGTCGAGGCGGGTACCGAGGTGGTCGTGTTCCTGGAAGACGGCCCGGGAGCCGTACTTGCCGCTCACCAGGGGGCCCCAGGGTGACTCGACACCGACGCCGAAGCCAAAACCCTGATCATCCACGTCGACGAGCTGCACGACCATCACCAGCTCGGGCACGACCTTGCCGAGGGGATTGGGCACGTAGTCGTCGCCCTCTCGGATCCGGTAGCTGGCCCGGATCAGGCCGATGGTCGTCTTCAGATCGTCGATGGAAGCCTGGACACTCGGCTCGTAGAGCACTCCGTCCATCAGGATCACGTTATCGGCAAACGTCAGCTTCTCAATGGTGTTTGCGCCCTCGAACGTCACCCGGTGGATGTGGCCTTCGTCGATCCCGATGCGGATCACCCCATCGTCCTGCTCCCACCAGGCGCGGGCCGCGGTGAACCCCTCGTCGTAGTACATCTCCAGGATTCGCTTCAACGCACCCTCTGCCCAGACCGCGTAATCATCGGCGGCCTCCGGAGGTCTTCCGGCGACTTCCTGGGCGTAGATCACCGGCACGCACTCCCCGCCGATTATCTCGAGGATCTGAGAGGGCTCCACGGCCGAGGCCGCACCGGCCAGCGCGAGTCCGGAGTCGTAGTCGCCGCAGGCCCCGAGAGCGGGTGACGAGGCGAAGAGCGTCCCGGCGAACATCAAGAATGTGGTCCGCAGACGCAGCATTGCCGCTGGAACTAACCCACTCCAGACCTGGCCGCGCGGAGGGCATCCAATGCAAGCCGAGCTGGAGGGTGTCGACGGTGGCTGGGTCTCACTCGATGCCGATCCGTATCTGCGCTGCGTACTCGACGCGGCAACACCACCGCCGCCCGTCGGCCAGCTTGCAAGGCTGGTCGTCGTTGCCCATGGCAGGCCCCTGACCCGCACCTATCGAGCCCACTAGGGGCACTCCCCACAGACATCGCCATGACCAAGACCGACTTCCTGGTCCCTCCGGTGATAGGGTCTCGCCCCCATTGGAGGATTACCTACATGCGCCTTATTCCTATCTGGTTCGTTGCAATCGGCCTCACCACGCTCGTCGCCTGCGGCGGAAGCGAAGAGGTCCCGGCCGACGACGACGCAAAGACAGAAGAGCCCGCCCCTGAAGAGGGCGACGACAAAGCCGAAGACGGCGACAAAGCCGAAGACGGTGACAAAGCCGAAGAGGGCGGAGAAGCTGGCGAAGGCGGCGACGCTGAAGAAGGCGGCGAGGCTGGCGACGGCGACCCGAAGGCCATGGTCTGCTGCAAGGTCAAGAACAAAGAGGGCGTCGAGATGAAGAGGAAGGTCGCCAGAGCGATGTGCACCAAGCGCAAGGGCGAAGAGCTCGACGCTAGCGAGTGTCCAGCCGGGGGCGGCGGCAAGAAGCGCAAGCACTAGTCACCTCGCCTGACACAGATGCCCCGCCGGCCCTGCGCCGCGGGGTTTTTTTTTGCCGACCCAAGGTACGCGCGAGTTTCAGTTGCCGTAGAAGAAGGTCTCCTTGACGATCTGACCGTTCTGCCAGGTCTGGACCGCAACCTGAGTCCGCTGGGAGCGATTGCCGCCCATCTCGATGTCCATCCACCGTCGATGTTCGCCAAGAAACTCGGAGTCGTATCTGGGCGGTCTATCCCAGTCGAGCGGGTCAGAACCCGGCGGTTGGCGCGTTCCTCGTGGTTCTTCAGGAGATGTTGGCGGATCATCTCTAGGGCAGGTGCCTCGCCCACCACGTCCTGGCGCGGTCCCCCGTCCACCCGCCGGCGCACTCACACGCCTCCAGCCGCAGCAGCAGCTCTTCGGCGGTCTGGGGGCGCTTGGCGGGATCCTTACGCAGGCACTCCAGAACGAGGGCCTCCAGATCCTCCGGGATCGGCAGATCGGTGCGTTGGCTCGGCGGGATCGGCTCGTCGTGAACGTGGGCCTGCATCACCTGGATCGCGCCGCCCTGGAACACCATCTCCCCGGTGAGCAGCCAGACCGCGACAGCCCCGAGAGCGTACAGATCTGCGCGGTGATCGATCTCCGCTGTCAGCACGGTCTCCGGAGCGATATATGCCGGTGTACCTGCAATTGTGCCCACAGCGGTGAGCCTGCTATTGGTGGCCTCGGCGCCGGTGATCTCGGCGTCGGCATCCTCCGGCGCATCGGAGATCGCGACGAGCCCGAAGTCGACCACCTTGACGAAGTCGACCTCCAGGCCAAGGCGGCTCACCAGCAGGTTTGCGGGCTTGATGTCGCGGTGCACCATTCCCCGTCCGTGAGCCTCTCCCAGGGACAGACACGCCTGGCGCAGCAGATGAACACAGCGCTCCGGCGGCACCGGTCCAAACCGTTTGACGAGGAAGTCCAGATCGACCCCGTCGAGGAGCTCCATCACGTAGAAGTAGCGCCCATCCCGGTCGAGTCCGAAGTCGAAGAGGCGCACCGTGTGCGGACTGCGCAGCTCGCTGGTGGCCTGGGCCTCGCGACGGAAGCGCTCCTCGAGCCCGGCGCGTTTGCCTCCATTTGCCAGTGCCGCCGGGAGGATCAGCTTCACCGCCGCCGGAGTCGCCAGCATGCGGTGCTCGGCCTTCCACACCTCCCCCATGCCGCCTCCGCCCATCTGCTCGACCAGGCGAAAGCTACCGATCCGGTCCTCGGCGCGCTGGGTGACGATCTTCTCGACCCGCAAAGTCACCGCTGCTGCCGCGATGTAGGCCGGCGCAAAGAAGAGCGCGGCCTGGGCGATCCCGGGGAACTCCAGCACGTCGGTCAGCATGCCCACCGAGAGCACGAAGGGGCCCATCGTCGCCGCCAAAATGACCGGTAAGCTGCCATCAATGCGGGGACCCGCGTTCGGATATCCCACGATCCACAGGCAGACCCAGGAAATGCCCACGAACATGGCGCCCGCAGGCCAAGGCTGCAGCTGCTCCACCACTGCGATGGCCAGCGCGCCGATGACCAGCAACCAAGGGGCTATGGCGACGCAGCGCTCCCGGGAGATGAGCCCCTGGCGAGCACTGGTGCCGAGCACGAGGGCGCCGACCACAGTGGCGATGGCCGTCTGATCTGCTAGGTTGAAGGTTAGCTCTCCCGTGGTCCTCGTCACCGCCCACTTGAGCAGGCCGGCCGCGAGCACAAACACGGCGAGGTAGTGGGCGCAGACGGTGGCGAGGGCGCGCTGCTCATCGGCTAGCGGCGTCTCTGGTTTTCTGGGGGGGAGCGTGTCCACGGTGGAAGCGTAGCCCAGAGCGGTCCGAGCGACCTCGCGATTCGCCGACACGTCGATCTGCCCATGGGGTGAGGAGAAATGAAAACCCGTGGCGTTCATGAAGCTGACCAGTGCCATCGGAGTGCCCCATGAATTGCTCAGTCCTTCGGGGAGGAACAGTCGCCGATAGTCCGTCTCGTGTCGCCGACCAGCTCGCCGAGCTTCTCGAGGAGGCCGGCGTCGAGGTCGTCTTCGGACTCCCCGGTGGACCGATCTCGCCTCTGAACGACGCGCTGCTGGACGTCAGCATCCGGCGGGTAACCACAAAGCACGAGAACGGCGCAATGTATGCCGCGGCGGGGTACGCCCGCGCAACGGGCAAGGTCGGAGTTGTACTCGTGACCAGCGGGCCCGGCGTTCTCAACGGTATGTGCGGCCTTGGCTCTGCCTATTGCGACGGAGTGCCATTGCTCGTGCTGGTCGGCGACGTAGCGCGGAACCTACAGGGGCGCGGTGTTTTCCAGGACGGGAGCGCACATCACCTCGACATCCGCGCCGTGACGCGCTCGGTCTCGAAGAGGACCATCGAGGTTCCCGATGGCCGGGCCGCGGCGGCAATGCTCACCCGTGCCCTGCAGACAGCCGCGGATGGGCCAGCCGGTCCGGTTGTCCTGATATTGCCGATGGATGTGCTGACCACGACCGCACCCCGTGCCCGGATCTCGTTGGCCTCGCCCGGCCAGCAGACCCTGAGTGTGGCCAACATGGGACCTGCTATCGACTCACTGGCCCAGGCGAGCTCGGGGGCCATCTTCTCTGGTTCCGGGTGCAACACCGGCGACGGACCGGTACTTCTGCGTCGCCTTGCCGAGGCGCTTCAGTGGCCCGTCATGACAACTCCCCGGGCCAAGGGTGTCTTTCCCGAAGACCATCCACTCGCGCTGGGAGTGCTGGGAATCGGCGGCCACCCCTCGGCGGCGCGGTTCCTGAAGGAGCCGGTCGATGTTCTACTTTCTCTGGGAAGCTCTCTTGGGGACCTGTCCACGAACGGCTGGAGTCCGCTGCTCAAGCCGGAGGTCTCCTTCATCCAGGTGGACCTCGACGCCAACCGAGTGTCCTCCAACTACGAGGTCACCCATCTGGTCGAGGCCTCCGTCGAGGTGTTCGTGCAGCACGCGCTGAGCCTGCTGCCCCGACGATCGCGCGCGCGCCGCTTTGGGATTGAGACCTGGGTCGATGCCAGCGTCGAGACCGATGGACCCGGAGGACAGATCTCGACCGGTCGAGCGGTGTGGGAGATCCAGCAGGCCATGCCCGAGGACACCGTCTTTGCCGTCGACTCGGGGGAACACTTCTTCTCCGCCACCCACTACCTGCGAATGAACCGCCCCAATGCGTTTCTCGTCCAGACCGGGCTGGGAGCCATGGGCTCGGGAATCTGTGGCGGCCTTGGCTACGCACTCGGAGCATCGAGCACGCCCGTGGCTGTGATCTGCGGCGACGGAGGATTCCTGATGGTGGGCACAGAGCTCGCGACCGCCGTAGAGCATGGGCTGGCTCCGGTGATCTTCGTGATGAACGACGCGCGCCTGGGGATGGTGGAGTTTGGCCACAAAGCCCTCTTTGGGCGAACGCCGAGCTTCTCCACCGGCGAGGTCGATCTGCCAACCCTCGCCCGCTCCCTCGGTGCGGATGCGGCAGTAGCCGTTCACACCGGCGACATTCTCGCGCTGGACCTGCGTTCCCCTCGTGTGCGGCCGCTGGTCGTCGACGTGCGAATCGATCGCATGGTCCAGATGCCCAAGAACCAACGATTCGACACCCTGAGCGACATCGCCAGCAACAGCGAGGTGGAGCCATGAAAGCAGGCATCTGGGCAATCGGAGTGCATCTCCCCGAAGAAGTCCGCACCAACGACTGGTGGCCCAAGTCCACCGTCGAAACGTGGCGCGTCGGCCTGGAGCAGAAGGTCGAACAGCTTCGCGCCATCCCTCCCGACCAGCTGAGTACCGGACAGCAGCTCGTGGTAGAGGCCGTGATCGAGGCAGCGGCGGAGCCATTTCAGGGAGCCCTCGAGCGCCGTATAGCACCCGACGAAGCCACAGCTTCCGAGCTCGAGATCGCGGCGGCAGAGGATGCAATCGCGCGCTCCGGGGTCGATGCAGCCGACATCGACATGGTGCTCGGCTTCAGCCTGGTTCCCGACTACATCACCGTACCCAACGCCTGCATCGTGCACGAGGCCTTGGGGCTGCCTGAACAGTGCCTGACCATGGGCACCGAAGCGGCCTGCAACGCATTCAACCAGCAACTGGATCTGGCGGCCACATTCATCGAGGCCGGCCGGGCGCGGTTCGTCCTCCTCAGCCAGAGCAACCTGCTGCGGCGAATCATTCCCTCTGAAGCTCCATACTCTCCGTGGTTCGGTGACGGCGCCACCGCTGTCGTGGTCGGACCTGTGAGCGAATCCAGAGGCTTGCAGGGGCGATACCACCTCACCGACGGCAGCTATGCCCGCGCCATGGTCGGCGGTGTGCCGGGAGGGCGATGGTACGACGGCCCCACAACCTGGCATGCCGAGGACAGGGACCAGGCGACCCGCATGCTGCTAAACGTCCCAGACCACGGGAAGCAAGCCGTCAACGGCGCCCTCTCAGACGCTGGCCTCACCCCTCGCGACGTAAACTTCTTCGCGTCCCACCAGGCGACGGGATGGTTCAGGCCCCTCGCCCAGCGCTTCGTTGGCCTCGACCGGGCCCGCTCCGTCGATACCTTCGCCACCGCGGGAAGTCTGAGCTCCGCGAACGTGCCCCTGGTGCTGGCGACCGCCGAGCGGCAGGGCTTGCTGCACGATGGCGATGTCATCGCGACCTATAGCGGCGGCAGTGGCATCACCTGGTCCAGCATGATCCTGCGGTGGGGACGGTGATTCTCAGGATCTTGCGCAGTCAGATCTCCTCGATCGAGATGGCGACCGTCGCCTCGTTCGAGAGTGCGCCCTCGCTGTCCTCCACCGTGTAGGTGAACGAATCGACGAGCTCGCCTCCACCGGAGTGGGTGTATTCGATGCCGCCGCCGCTCACGGAGGCCTCACCGGCGACTGGAGCCGCGACGATCGCGAGGACCGCCTCCTCGAGATCGCTGTCCGGATCCAGGTCGTTGCCGAGCACATCGATCACCAACACCGCGCCGCGCGCCACGGCAGCCTCGTCGTCCACCGCGACCGGAGCGTCGTTCACAGGCGTGATCTCCAGGCTCACGATCGCGATGCCGGATTGGTGTCCCAACAGATCCCTCACCACGTAGCTGAAGCTGTCGGTGGGCCCCTCGGACCCGTCGTGCGTGTATTCCAGCCCATCGGCTCCCATCTCCAGGCTGCCAAACACCGGCTCCTCCACCAGCGCCAGCGAGCTCGGATCGATGTCTCCCTGCTTGTCGACGTCGTTGGCGAGCACATCGATGACCACAACGCCTCCCTCTGCACAGACCGCAACGTCGTCAAATGCTTGGGGCAGATCCTCGATGTCGACCACCTCGCCAGGCCGGACGGACGTGTCGTTGGGCGTCCACGTGCGGACGGTGCCAAAGTCCTCTTGGATGAAACGACAGCCGCCGAGAACGCTCACGAGCAACAACAAAGGAAGGACGGATCGCATCGACACTCCGAATTCTGTAGGTGGGAGGTGCCCATCCCATAGATGTCGCCAGCGAACGATTTGGATCACTCCGATCCACCCGATCTCAGTTCACCGTCGCCCCGGGCTGATAGGGCCCGCGCACAGAGACCGGCTGCAGGGACGCATAGACCTGCGACGAGATCACCATGCCCTTCGCCGGAAAGACGAGGCTGTTGCCGCCTTTGTCGCGCTGAGGAAAGAACACCAGCGGCTCGGCATTGCGGTTGTAGCCCAGCTGGACGATCTGACCCGGCGCGACCAGCAGCTCGGTGCGCGTCTGGAAGGGCTCTGCCGTCAGATAGAACCCCTCGGGCTTGAGGGGCTGCAGCGAGCGAACCCAGCCCTCTTTGTCGATCAGATAGCCGTTGGTGTTGAAGGTCCACGTGTTGGAGGCGTTCTCTTTGGGAAGCAGCACCATCGGCTTGCCCGCGTGGGAGTGGTTGTGGAAGTGCACCAATCGCCCGGCGGGAACGCGCTCGCCGTGATCGGGATGGGAAAGAGTGGTTCGATACAGACCGCAGTCGGGCAGGGCCATGGAGCCTCCGGGCTGGAAAGCTAACCCGTGACTTCTCCAATTACCGGTCAAGTCCCTCGTCTGGCAGCCCATGGGTTTGACTCTGGACGTGACCTCCGGCCAAGCGTGTCTACACTCTCCTTGTCGCCCCGGATTCTCCCCCGATGTTCCCGACCACCTCGGTCATTCGCAATGACGAACGCACCCTCGCCTGGGGTGCATTCGCGCTGCTGTTTCTGCTCATGGTCTCCCACGCGATGCTCGAGACAGCCCGGGACACGCTCTTCCTGTCGTCGATCCCGGCATCGCGGCTGCCGGTGGTCTATCTGCTGGTCGCCGGCGCCTCTCTCGCGGTCCTCCAGCTTCAGAAGATGCTGCAGGACCGCCTGCCGCGAAAACTGTCGATGTCCCTGTACCTGGCGGTCTCCTCGGTGATCACCGGGGGCCTGTGGGTCGCCCTGCCCTCCCTCGGAGATCCGGGCTTGTACGTGCTCTATGTGTGGTCCAGTGTGATGATCACGCTGATCCTGCTCCAGTTCTGGCTCACCCTGGGACGACTGCTGACCGTGCAGCAAGCCAAGCGGCTCTACGCCTTTGTGGGCACCGGCAGCGTCGCTGGAGCGATCACCGGTTTTGCAGTCGCCGGCGGAGTGGCCAGCAATCTCGGTGCCGAGCTCCTGCTTCCAGCCGCCGCCGGGGTCCTGCTCTTCACCGCCGTGCTGCCGCCGCTGCTCGGTCGAGACATCGACGCCGAGCGAGACGAGCGCGTGGACGCCACCACCGAGCGCGCCAAGCTGCTCTTCCTCCCCTATGTGTGGAAGGTCGCCGCCCTGATCATCGTCGGCACCATCACCGTCACCGTCGCCGACTACCTGTTCAAGTCTAGCATCGCCGCGTCGGTGCCTGCCGAGCAGCTGGGAGCCTGGTTCGCCGCGATCTACCTGGTACTCAACGTCGCCGCGTTGGTCGTGCAGCTGCTGCTCACCGCACGCCTTGTCCGCTTCCTGGGAGTGACCCGCTCCGCCTCGATCCTGCCCGCCGCGCTCTCCATCGGCGCGATCGGAACAATGCTCGGCTTCGGTCTGCCCGCCGCCCTCGCCCTCAAGGGCGCCGACGGAACCCTACGACACACGCTGAACCACACCGCACGCGAGCTGCTGTTCGTGCCGATGTCCGAGCGGGTTCGCGCCAGGGTCAAAGGCATGATCGACGTGGTGGGCCAGCGAGGCGGACAGGCCCTGGCCTCGGTCGCGATCCTCGGGATGGTCGCCATGGGCCTCGATAATCGGGTCCTCGGCGTGCTCCTGCTCGCCCTCACCGGTGTCTGGGCTGGCATCGCGTTGATGCTGCGGGAGCCCTATCTGGCTGTGTTCCGCCGCACCCTCAATCAGCTCGCCACCGGCCGTCGCCTCGACTTCCCAGACCTCGACGTCGCCTCCCTGGAGAGCCTGATAGAGGCTCTGAACAACTCCGACGAGCACATGGTCGTCGCCGCCCTGGAGATCCTGGAGAGAGAAGGCAAAGCAAAGTTGGTTCCTGCGCTCTTGCTCTACCACCCCTCTACACTGGTGGTGACCTCGGCGCTGGCCGTCTTCACCCGGGCCGGGCGACGGGACTTCCTCCAGATCGCCGACCAGCTCCAGGGCAATGCGAACCCGACTGTGCACGCCGCCCTCGTGCGCGCAAAGATGGCGATCGAACCGGACGAAGCCTACCTGCGCAGGATGCTGGACTCCCACTGCCGCGCCACCCGAACCACCGCCGTCGTCTTCCTGCACGCCATGGGCGCAAGCACTGAAGAGGAGGCGGCGCAGACCCTCGAGTTCCATCGAAACCACGACAACCGCGTCACAGCCGAGCTGGCCATCGCCCGCGCCGCCCCACTGGCCAACACCGCGCTGATCCGTCAGATCCTGGTGGAGCTCCTCGACAGCGATGTCATCGAGGTCGCCACCGAGGCCGCCGAGGCGATGGGGCAGATCGGCGCCGCCGAGTTCCTCCCAGTGATCGTGCCAAAGCTCGCGAATCGAGACCTGAAGGAGACCATCCTGCACGTGCTGCCGCCCATGGGACCCACCGCCCTCGAGTGCCTCGACATGATCCTCTGCGACTGCACCCAGGGCGTGAAGGCTCGCCGCGAGATCCCCGAGGCCATCGGCCGTTTCCCGCCTCTGGATGCCACGAAGGTCCTCCTGGGTCGACTCACCACCACAGACGGCATGGTCGAGTACCGCATCATCCGCACCCTGGAGCGACTCCAGCAAGCGCACCCGAGCTTGGCCGAAGTGCCCGAGGGCTGGGGTCCCGACAGCAAGGGACGCGAACAGGTGGACAGAGCCATCGACCGCACCCTCACCCAGCTCTACGAGTTCATCGACAAGCGCGGCATCCTCGTCCGAGGTGCCCAGAAGGTCCCAGAGCGCGAGACCGCCGCCCATGGCTTCCTGGTTCGCCTCCTGCGCGACAAACAGCGCCACGCCGAGGAGAGACTGGTCCGCCTCATCGGTCTCAAGCACCCGGCCGAGGACTTTGGCAGCATCTGGCGCGGCCTGAACAGCAAGGCAGCGCGGGTTCAGGCCAGCAGCCAGGAGCTCCTCGACAACCTGATGGTGGCCCCGCTGCGGCGGCCGGTCGAGGTCCTCTTCAGCGACGGCAGCGACGCCGAGAGACTGGCGGCTGGAAAAGCCTACTTCACCCCAGCTCCCCACGACTACGACGCTGTGCTCTCCCAGCTCGTCGACAGTGACAGCACGGGGCTGCGGGCCCTCGCGGTGGCCCAGGTCGGAGAGCTCCGGCTCACGCACTTCCAGCCCCAGCTCGAGCGCCTTCCGGAGCAGAGCGGCGGTCTGCTGGGAGACGTCCTGGGACAGACGCTGGCCCTCCTCGCCGACCCGAGACTCCAGGAGGTGAGACCGTGAGTCACAAGGTACGCTTCGTGAGCCCCCTCGACCTGCTGCTCTACTTCCGATCGCTGGGTTTCGCCGACGGTGTCACCAACCTCGATCTCGCCAACATGGCCGCGAACGCCACCGAGCGCTTCGTGCCGGCCGGCGCCTACCTGCTCAAGGCCGACGAACCCCTCGAAAAGGTGTTCATCACCGTCGAAGGTCGCATCGAGATCGACGCCGGCACCTATACCGACATCGTCGAGCCGCCGTCGGGCATCAACTGGCTTCAGCTGCACGGCGGCTTCCAGACCAACCGCCCGGCCCGCGCCCTGGTCGACTCCCTGGTCCTGGAGATCGACGCCAGCCGACAGATCGAGACGCTGGAGCGGAACCCGAGGCTCATCGAGCACACCCTGAAGAACTACGCCGAGTACATCCTGCTCTTGCGCCAGGGCCTGCCCATGCACCCCGAGAACGCCACGCCGGCCGAGATCGGGGAGCCGCCCGCTCGCAAGCTCACCTTGATCGAGCGCCTCAGTCAGGTCACCGGCCCCGGCGACATCTGGGAGTTCGCCAACCTCGACGCCGTGCTCACCATTGTGCGGGCCATGGACCAGACCAGCTTCAAGAAAGGCGACGTACTCTGGGAAAGAGGAGCTCGCTCGCCCTATCTGTGGAGCCTGGTGTGCGGGAAGGTGGCGTGCACCAGTGCCGACGGGGTGTCGGTGGAGGTCGGGGCCGGCTTCGGGCTGGGGATCTACGACGCAATCGCCAGAGCACCGCGGGCTTTTCGGGCGGTGGCGACCCATGATGGCGTCGCGCTGCGGTCGAATATCGACGAGCTGCTGGCGGTTCTCGAGAATCACTCCGACATGGCGATGAGCGTGCTGTCGATGCTCGCTCGGGTGTTGTCGAGCGCCTATGACGCGGATCAGATCCGGCGGCAGGAGAGTGGGGAGCCGCCGTTGCCTGCGGTGGGGACGCAGATCCGGGCCTCGGAGGAGAGCGAGCCGGCGAGAGCGCGCTGAGGTCAGAGCGAGGTGTCACCCCACGCGCTATCTTCAGCCGATGAAGCGACAAAGCCTAGTACTCGCGAGGGTCATCTGGCCGCTGGCTGTGGCAGTTGTCATGGGCTGCAGTGGCGACACGCCGAAGGGGCCGCACGGCTCGACGACTACCTCCTTCGAGCCCACCGGCACCACGGCGCCCCTTTGCGTCTCGGGCGATGACATCCAAGTCGAGCTCGATGCCGGCACCGAATGGGTAAGGATCTGCTCTGGAACCCACGAAGTAAACCTGGTGCTGTCGTCCAACGTCACCCTGGAAGGCGAAAGCGCACTGGAGACCAGGCTTGACGGGGCCGGAATCGCCACAGTCGTCGAAGTTGCCCGCCCCGACCTATCCGACTCGATCGACGTGGTGCTGCGCGGTCTCACGATCACCGGTGGCACTTCCATCGGAGGGGAGGTCAAGGCGACCGCGATCGAGGCCTCCTATGCTTCCAGTTTGCTCGTCGAAGATGTCGTGGTGGAGGGCAACAGCGGACTCTGGGCCTCCGTCGGTTCCTCCATGATGGGTATGGCCACCTTCATCGACGTCACCGTTCGCAACAATACCTCCTCCGCCGAGGCGGGCGGCATGTCTGTGGGTCGGGCGGACCTCACCCGCGTCGTGGTAGAGGGAAACCAAGGAACCGTCGGGGGAATCCAGTTGGTCAGCGGCACTGCGGGCGACGTGACTGCCGACACCGACACCGTCATTCGCGACAACACCGGAGCCCGGTCGGGCGGTATCGAGATGAGCACGGGTCAGTCGTGGGTCGGCGGGCAGATCAGGAACAACAACGGCTCCACGGGCGGGGGCATCGCCGCGATGGGCGGCACACTGCGCGACGTCGTCGTTGAGGACAACAGCGCATATGTTGGCGGCGGCCTGGCGGTCCTCTTCGGCGAAACGACCGTCACAGGAGCGTCCATCTCTGGCAACACGGCGATGCAGGAAGGCGGCGGCGTGTACACGACTTCCAACCTGGATATTCAGGACAGCACCTTAGCCGGCAACGATGCATCGAGCGGAGGCGGGATCTGGCTGCGCGACGGGGTCCTCAGCTGCACGAACTGCGACCTGGGTACGGGCCCGACGGACAACACGGTCGACGACGTGGCCATCCAAGGTGGGCAGAGCTACACCAGCTGGGGGCCAGGCTCCACATTTACGTGCGACGCGAACGCCGGAACGTGCGAATAAACCTGCTCACTCAGGGAGCTGCGTCGTCGTCGATCCAATCGAACGCCGCATCATCATCCCCGTGACCGGTGTAGCAGTCCACGAGCACCATATCGGTCGAGAGCAGACACTTCCCGGGCAACGGGCTGCCGTTGAACGGCGTCGCCCGCAGGAGCTCCTCGTTGACGTCCGACAGCACCGGGATCGCGCGCCCAGCGTCAGCGGCCTGGGCGTACTCCAGCGCGACATGGCCACCGGGGACCCCGCCCTGGACGTCCTGGAAGATCCCGATGATGTAGGAGAACTCCAGCCCGGACTCATCCACGAAGTCGATGGTTCGCTGCCGCAGTTCACTGGCCTCCGACAGGCACGCTCCGCACCACTCCGTCGTCATGAACAGGATGTGGTACGCCCCGGCGAAGTCGTGCATCGAGACGCTCTCACCGCACTGATCGATCATGTTCATATTCGCCAGTGTGTCGCCCTCTTCGTCACCCAGGGGACCGAGGCCGCCGGGGTCGGCGTGCTGCCACCCACACGCGTAGCAGACCTCCGTCGCGTCAGTGGGATCGGTCAGACAGTCGACCTCCTCGCTGTCGCTGAAGCCGTCCGCGTCCGAGTCGGGGTTGTTGTCGTCGGTGCCCAGCTCGAGCTCCTCGCACTCGTCGAGGCCGTCGTTGTCGGCATCGACCGACGCGTCACAGTCCGGATCATTGGTGGTGTCGTCGGTGGTGTCGTCGGTGGTGACGTCGGTGGTCACGTCGTCGTCGTCGTCGCCCTCAGGGTCGATGTTGACGCCGGCCTGGGTACAGCCGCCGGCCATCGTGAAGAGAAACAGGGTGAACAGGGTGGGGCTGAGGCGTTTCATGACTCCAGACTACAACGGACAGACCTCCCGTATGTCTCGAATTCGTCATGCCAGAGGAGGACCGCACACCCACCGCCGGACAACACTCCCACCATGCTAGCTTGCCCAATGCGCTCCACTCCCCTCGTCGCCCTCGTTCCGGTCCTCGCCCTGGTCGCCTGCTCGCACTCGAGCGATTCGGCGCCTGAAACCTGCAACGGCTGGGCTGAGCTCTGTGACCAGACCCTGCTCGACATCACCACGCCGATGACCCACAACTCCCACGCCTCGATCGAGCGCGGATACCACGAGACCGCCACCAACCACCTGCACGCGATTCCCACTCAGCTCGACGACGGCATTCGCGCGCTCAACGTCGACGTCTACGAGGAAGAGGGCGAGATGCTCGCCTGTCACGGCTTCTGCTCACTCGGGTCCCAGCCCCTCGCCGAGGTCTGGCTGGAGTTCACCGACTTCCTCGACGCCCATCCTCGGGAAGTGCTCTGGCTGCAGCTACAGGACGGCGCGCCCCTGGCCTCCACGCTCGATTCCTTTGTGCAAGCCGGCATGTCCGAGCGCGCCTATGTGAAGGGCGAGACCTGGCCCACCCTCGGCGAGATGATCGACGACGACAAGCGGTTGTTGCTCTCTGGCGGCGAAGGAGGAGGCGAGGAGGCCCCCTGGTATCACCGCCAGGACGACCTCTCGTTCGCGACGAACTACGGCTACGTCAATGCCAGCGCCCTGGACTGCGAGCTGCGGAGTGACGCGGTGGACGGCGCGTTGTTCGAGCTGGTGCACACCTTCCTCGACCCCATCGCCTGGGAAGCCCTATCCGAGGAGGGGAATCCGGGCCTGGCCACGCGTCTCGAAGAGTGCGAAGAGGAGGTCGGGCGTCGGGTGAACCTGCTCACCGTCGACTGGTATCACCACGGCAATGTCGTCGGCGTCGCGGCCGAGCACAACGGACTCGATCCCGACGCCCGGGAGACGCCCTGAGTACCCCGCGGCGTCATCGCACTGGCACTGCTGGTTCCAGCGGCTGATCACGAACCTGGTGCGCACGCTCCGCGGTTGACGGCTACGTTGTCCCAGACGGAGGTCCGATGTCTGTTGTCGGCTTGGGACGCGCGTACCGCGACCAGGAGAGAGAGGCCCGCCGGCAGCGAGAGCGTCGCGAGAAGCGCATGGACAGCCGCCGCGACAAGAACCACGCTGAAGACTGGGGAGCGGCGACGCAGCAACAGGCCGCCTGCATGGTGTGCGGCGGCGAAGATGCAGTTGGAAACCTCTATCACACCGGCGATGGGTTCTCTTGCGCCGTCTGCTTCTCCGAGGGAGAGGACGAGATCGCGGCAGCTCCGGTGGCTCCTGCGTGGAAGCTCCTGCTCCGAGGGCTCCCCTTTCTGCTGCTGCCGGTCCCGGTCCTGGCCCACAACGCCGGTTGGTACGAACTCGGAGACCCCCACCCCTACCTCACCATCGCGTGGCTGGTCTCCCTCATGGGCGCCTCCTTCGGATCGCCATGGGCGCTGATGCACATCGCGTCGGTGGCAAAGGAAGACTACCATCGTCCCGGCATCGAGGCTCGCAAACGGCGACGCCTGCTCTTGGGGCACACGTGGCTAGCGTTCGCCCTTGTTGCAGGGGTCGTGGCGAGCTTCTGGTTGCTGTACGGTCAGGGCCGAGTGGCGTTCTAGCGCTATTCCACAACGGCAGAGGAGCGAACTATCCCGGCTTCCACCGCTCGAGGTGGAAGCCCGCCCAGCAGATGAAGTCGGCCGGGCCGTAGAAAATGTACGACCTGTCGTCGGGAGCGTCGCGACACTCCAGCGGAACGTCGGTTTCGAACAGGGCCGCCTGTAGGGAGCCGTCTTGAGGATCGTAGTAGTAGGTCATGTTCACGAGAGCGCCGCCCGACACCCAATAGCAGACGTCCATGTCGCACTCGTCGGATGCGCCACAGCCCACACTCTCACCCGTGTCTCGTGGAGCCGACATGGACTCGAAGGTGTAGCAGTCTTCGCCGGGATCACAACCGAGCTCCGACAACGGGACCACGCACTCATCCTTCCTGGCGCACCCCAACACCAGCAGCGCCGCAGCGGGCCACATCAAGAAGACACGTTCTGCATCGTTGAACAGGCCCATCGACAAAGCCCTCTCATCCTTGTTTCACCATTGTGAACCAAGAGACGCACTTGGCAACCGGGCGCAACCGCTCTGCGTAGGCCTGCATCTGCTGAACGGAGGCGTCGACGATGGGCCAGAAGATCCCCCTGCCCGGGCGCAGAATCTTCCAAACGCTGTGGCGTCGGCGCAGTACCTGTGTGTGATGACCGTCTCCGCCCGCCAACTCCGTCGCGCCACCCGAGGGGACAAAGTGGCGCTGCACGCCGTCATCGACTCTTGGTGGCCCAGGATGCGACGGTGGGCGCTGGTCATCTGCGGAACCCACGGCGCCGCGGAGGAAGCGGCCCAAGAAGCAGCCGTCCGACTCGTGAAGCACATCGAACGCTACGACCCCGAGCGACCCTTCGGACCCTGGCTGAAGACCGTGGTCCGCAACGCCTGCCGAGACGAGCTGGCACGACGCGGCCGGAACGCCAGCTTTGAGGCGCCAGAATCCGATTCCCTCGTCCACGTTGATCCCGGTCGGAACCTCGATCTTGAGCGAAGCGCGGGTCGGGCCATGGCCGCCTTTGCATGCCTGAGCCCGAGACAGCGGGAGATCATGGATCTCGTCGACATCCAAGGCCACAGCCCCACCGAGGTCGCCGACCAGCTGGAGCTCACCGCCGGCGCAGTCCGCGCTCAACTGTTCGCCGCTCGCCACGCAATCCGCGCCCAGCTGACGACCGCCGAAATCATTCCACTGCTGAGGGAAGCATGAACTGCAACACCGTCCGGGACCGTCTCATGAACGCGGCCACCGATACGTTCTCCGAGCTCGAGCCTCACCTCTCCTCGTGCGTGAGCTGCCAGACCTTCGCCGACCGGATCCTGGCTGCAGAACAGGAGACCGGCCAAGAACTCGATGCCTTCATGACCGCGCGGCCGCCGGACTGGGAGCGGCTCGGGATCGAGGAACCCAGGCGTCGATGGGGCCTGCACGGAGTGGTTCTCGGATTGGCGACAGCGGCGGTTCTGCTCCTGGCAGCTCTCCCCGCTCTACAGGACAAACCTGGCGATCCGCGCGCCTCGGGCTCTGTTCCGGAGAGCGTCGTCCTTGCGGACGAGGAGTTCGAAGACCTCTTGTCCATCGACCTCACTGCGATTGAACTCGACGACCTGGCCCGCGAGGATCAGGACGCCGCACTCACGGGGACCCTCTCGCTCAAGTCCGAGGCGTTGATGGCCACGCAGGGGGCCTACGACGAGGCCTACGACGAGGCGGTGGAGGCAGAGGACTGGGAGTGGCAGGTCGAGATCCTGCTCACGCTCGGAGAGGCCTACGACGACATGGCGTACGGTCTGACCCATATGGTGCATCCTTCCTACCTGACGGAGAGGCAGCACCAGATCTACCAGATGTCCCTGGACGACAAGGCGTGGACGCAGACCGAGAAGGCACTCGAGTCGTACCGGATGGCGCTCTCCACAGCGGAGGAGGCCGGATTCGAGGACTGGGCCGACGAGATCGCCAACCTCATCGAGGGGATCGAAGCCGACATTGAAGCGGAGAAGATCGAGTGGGAGGCCCAATCCGAAGCCAGGGAAGCCAAGAAGCTGGAGCGCGCCCGCATGGTCGAACCCGAGATGCGGGCTCTCCTGACCAAGCTGCGCCACTCCCTGGAGAACTGTGAGGTCGATCCGGCGGACGTCGAGGACGTCGAAGAGGCCATCCAGTCCGCCGAAGAGGCGATCGCGGCCGACAATGTGGCGATGTACCCCGACATCACCAAGTACCTATCAGAGGTGGAGTCGAGTCATGCTGTGGGCTGCCCCGCCAGCCCCCCGCTCGAGCCGCTCACGTTCAGCACTGCCAAGGTCTTTCACCACTCCGAGCTCGAGGTCAAGGAACGCGTGATGCCGACGTATCCAGTGGAGGCCAAGGAGCTGAACCTCGGCGACCAGAGGTGTCTGGTCAGGGTGCATATCAGCGAAGAAGGGGTTCCCACCTATGTCCGAGTCGAGGACTGCCCAAAGATCTTCCACGCGAACACCCGCTCGGGGCTGATGCAGTGGCGGTGGCAACCGCCGAGAGACGGCGAGCAGAAAATCGAAGCGCAGACCACAATCGCAGTCAAGTACAAGCTGCGCTGATAGCCGCTCAGAGGTGAAAGTCGTCCGCCCAGCGCGGGTGCAACACGTATCTGCCGTCGGAATAGCGCAGGATCCCAGTCACGGACTCGAAGCTGTCTCCACCGGTGACGTCCAGCGGCTGGAAGAGTTCACCCAAGACCCTGTTTTCGCCCAGCTGAGCTTCTCCACCGGCGCAGCACGACTCCACAGTGACGTTGTGCAGGTTCACGCGGACCCCCTCCAGCTGCTCCAGAAAGTTGTCCTTCTTCCAGTCCTTGTTCTCCATGAACAGGCCGTAGTCGATGCCGTAGGGCGTGAAGGTCGACGAAGGCAGGAAGCCGTCCGCCGAGGTGATGCGAATCTGGCTCCGGGTATCGTCGGCCTGGCGTCGATCGCTCACCTCCTCGTAGACCCCGATCAAGTCGACGATCTCCTCGGGAACGATGGGCAGGTCCCCGATCGCTGCGGGGTCGTACTCCACGGCGATCCCCGAGTACACCAAGGCTCCACCGTCCAGGTCTTCGACGTAGAAGCCGCCTCCCCAGTCGGGTGTGTCGACGACGACGTCGCGGAGTGCGACCACCGTACCCGGCGCGATGACCCGATCACCGCCCACCTGAACATGGGACATCCACACCTCGCACGGCGCGGGCACATAGTCTCCGGGAAACGCCACTTCCGCGGTGGTCTCTCGCGACGCGTAGGCAACCCCAGTGGGGAGCCTACCCTCGCACGAGAAGTTGTCCGGACAGGAGACCGCCAGCTCACGTGAGGGATGGGCGATCCGAAAAGTGCCATCGGCGCAGAACTGCGGTGCATTGAAGGAAATCTGGGCGCCGTCGAAGGTCAGATCAGTCTGATGGCAGATCGCCCAGGGCGCGTCTTCGGGGCAGATCAAGTATTCCGGCGCTCCGGGCTCCTTGTAGAGCAACACGTCGGTTCCACCATTGGGCTTGGTGTTCAGGATCTGGGTCGGCGGTCCGTACTCGAACGTGACCGGGGCTCCGGGCTCGATGACGCCGTCCTCTGGCACGATCATCTCCACTGTCGGCGGCCGCCGCAGCTCTTCGATCTCGAACGTCAGCGACTTGTTGCCCTGGGTGAGCTCGACGACCGAGGTGTCGACATCGTCGGTGAAGAAGTTCGTGCCCGCGAACTCCCACGTCGGAGCGGAATCGCAGGTACGTCCCGTGAAGTAGAGGTCGTAGCCGGTGAAAGCACCGGTGGAGGTCTGCTGCATCTCCATGCCGTCGATGGTCATCTCCGGTTTGCCGCGGAACTTCGGACAGCCATCCCGGGCGGCGTCGTAGACCACCGCGCTAAAGACGGCCCGGTCGGACTCGTCGATGACGCCATTGTCGTCGACATCGATGCTGTGCAGGACCACGAAGAAGGAGCCGTCGTCGATGGCACTGATGGACTGGCCACCGCATCCCGCGAGGAGCGCGGCGGCAAGGGGGATTGAGCGATAATTCATGACGAACCCAGTAAGCACGGGCACAGTCTACGCCGACGGCATCCCGTTGTGGTTTCACTTCGGTTTCATCTCGCGGTCACGCCCAGACAGCAGCGGCATTCCTAGAGTGCATTGTGCCCAGGAGGTCCAATGCACAAAGCAATGCGAATCGGAATCGTCTCGATCCCCTTGCTCCTTGCTGCCGCCCTGGCTTGGCGGGCGCAATCCGATCCGCACCTCGACCTCGGAGAGAGGAACCCGCCGGCCGGCCCTTCCGAACCAGGCGTTCTTCGCGTAATGACCTTGAATATCGCCCACGGACGGCGCCTCGCAAAGAACCAGGTCTACCTGCCCCGTAAGCGCTTCGCCTCCAACCTGAAGGGCATCGGCGATGTCGTCAGTCTCGAGGCCCCCGATGTGGTGGCCCTCCAGGAAGCGGACGGGCCTTCGGTGTGGAGCGGACACTTCGATCACGTGGAGAGCCTGGCCAAATATGTGGATTACCCCTGGGCCTATCGGGGATTCCATGCCTCCGTCGATTGGCCCACGCCCATTGTCTACGGAACGGCGTTGCTCGGGCTGCATCCGCTGAAGGAGCCACAGTCCATCGCCTTCGACGAGAACTGGCGGGACTCGAAGGGCTTTGTGGTGGCTACCGTCGACGACCCCGACCTCGGCGAGATCGACGTGGTCTCGGTGCACCTGGACTTCCTCAGGTCCGATGTGCGCAACAGGCAGGTGGAGACGCTGGTGGACAAGCTCGAAGGCCGGGGTCGCCCCCTGATCGTGCTCGGCGACCTCAACTGCGACTCCGACGCGCAGGCCTGGAAACACCTGCAAGAGGGACTGGAGCTACATGGCCACGAGGGTGAGTTTCAGCCGACCTACCCGGCAGAATCACCGCGCACCCGCATCGATTGGATCCTGCTCTCAAGCGAGCTGACCTTCGACTCCTATCGGGTGCTGGACGATGTCGTCTCGGACCACCGCGGGATCGTCGCCGAGATCTCCAGGGTCACCGACCCCCAGGCTTGATCGCGTACACATTCACCGCGCTCACGACGTACTTTCGGGCGATGCGCTCTTTGTTGGTCTCTTTGAAAGGATCAAAACGATGGGTGACGCGCACGTCCTGAAGTCCAGCGACCTCGAGCAGCCTGATCAGCTCCGCCTCCGGCAGGGCACCGGCGATTCAACCCGTCCAGAGGTCGATGTCGTTTCGAGCGCCCTCGGAGAGCTCCACATCGACGATGATGTCCGCTAGCTGGAGCCGACCGCCGGGACGCAGCACCCGGACGATCTCGGCAAATGCCCTGGGTTTATTCGGCGTGAGATTGAGCACTCCGTTGGAGATGACCACGTCGATCTGCTCGTCAGCGACGGGTAGATCGAGGGCATCTCCCTCGCGAACCTCGACGTGATCGAGTCCGAGCTCCGCCGCCGAGACACTGGCAACCGCTCGCATGGCCTCGGTGAAGTCGACGCCGATGGCTCGGCCGCTCGGACCGACCTTGTGGGCTGCGATCAACAGGTCAGTGCCCGCTCCGGAGCCGATGTCCAGCACTGCCTCGCCCTCCTCGAGGGGCGCGACTGCGTGTGGATTTCCGACCCCCGCGAAGGACCTCGTCGAGCGCTCCGGCAGCCTCTGGAGTTCTGCGCGGTCGTAGCCGAGGAAGTTGGCTGCGTAGTCCGCTCCGCGGTGAAAGTGGAAGCGTGCCTCGGGCTGCGTGGCAACCTGCGAATACATCCGCCGGATCTCCGCGGCAAGTCGTTCGGTATCCAGCTTCGACTTCTTGTTTTCAGCCATCATGCCCCGGGAGGGATTCTACCAGAGCTCATTCGTCCATGAGCACGAAGTCCGGCTCGGTGTAGGACAGCTCCGAGTCGTCCGCTTCTCCGCCGAGCTTGGCGATGAACGCTAGGAGCTTTGCCTGCGACACGCCGTCGAGGTCCACGAACTGGATCCCCATGCCTTCGGCCCGGCCTTCCCCTTCGCGCGTCCACACCACCCGGCCGAGGAGGTGGAGGGTCTCTCCGGCGAGAGGCAGATCGAACTCCACCTCGGTGTCGACCCGCATCACGGTCTCGCACACCGCGAACAGCCCGCCTTTTGAGATGTCGACCACGGTCGCGTCGACGAGCAGCGCGCCCACCTCGAACTCGATCTGAACTGCCAGGTCCTGCCGGGACACTCGGGAGTACCAAGCGGGCGCCGCATCACGCCCCTCGGGCACGACGGTCGAGGCGTCCGGATCGGACTCCCGCACTTTGAAGAGCTCTACGCCGTCTCCATCAACATCGCGACGCCTACGTGACAACCACCACACTCCGTGCTTCAGTCTAGCACCCCCCTCGGAGACCGATGACCGACGAATCCCAATTGCCAGCGCCCCCAGCAGCGTCAACTGCCATGGCCCCGAACTACAGCGACGAAGAAAGAGCCAAGATCGAGGCCGACTTTGCCGCGCTAGAGGTCCGCCACCCCGACGCCGCGACCGCCAGGGCTCACTTCGCCAAGACCTGGGAAGAAGGCGAATACAGGGTCATCCTTCAGGAGGTCTTTGCGAGCCTGCCCGCCGAAGAGGCCGCCGCGCTGTTTCTCGAAGGTGAGACACACGAGCGATTCTACGCCCCCAAAGGCGAGACCGCTCGACTCGTGCTCGCCCGGATGGGACAGCCTGCCGCCGACGCGTTCGAGGCGTGGGGACCCTTCCATGTTGGCCCCTATGTGCTCGCCGAGATGGGCTCTGCGCAGGGCATCCGCCACCTGGCCCAGCAGGTCGAAGATCGAGAAGCATCCCAGGATATTCGCATGGAAGCGAGAGAATGGCTCCGAGCGCATGCCGACGCCGCCCTGCCGGTGATGGTCGAGGTGGCCTGCCGCCGCGATGGCACCGGGATGCACGCCCGAGAGTGGCTGGCCGACAGAGCAGAGGCCGCGATTCCCCAGATCGCCGCCCTCGCCATGGTGGCCCCCGAGCTTCGAGATCTGGAGCGCTTCCCGGACGGAAGACCCACGGTCGCACTTCGTTGGGCGGCGCGACGGTTCGGGGACCCGATCGTGCTGCAGGCCGTTCCGGCGGAGAACAGAGCCCGTCTGCGTGAACTCATGGCCGAGAGTCGCCGACTGACGATCGCCAAGCCACGACACAAGAAGTGGCCTGTATTGCAGAGAATCGACGGGACGGCTCTCACCGACGAAGAGCTGGATTTGATCTGCGATTGCTCCGCGCACGATGTGCGTTCTCTGCGACAGGATCTCGACAAACACGCCGTGACGCTAGCGGATCAGATCGTGGACGCCTTCGTAGACGACAAGGCCAAGCCGCAGAATCGGTGGATGTTGGCGGCCGCGCTCTGCCTATCGCCGGATCCATCGGTTCGCCGTCTGCGTCTGCTGATGCCGGGCTGGTCTCGCTCCAAGAACCGAAACCACCGCAACCACGGCTGGGAGGTCTGTGAGTGGCTCGGCGAGCTCGGTACCAACGACGCCATCGGCACCCTGGGGTTGTGGGCAGAGAGCCTGGCGAAACCCCAACACCGTCATGCCGCCAAGCTGGCCTTGCGCACCTGTGCAGTGGATCGCGGCGTGCCCGTCCAGACCCTCCTCGAGGAGAACCTACTCGACCTGGGACTACGCCCGGACGGAAGCCTGCACCTCGACTTTGGTCCGCGCAGCTTCACGGTGCACTTCGCGGCGACCGGCGCCCCCGTCGTCCGCGATCAGGCGGGAAAGGTCCGAGCCAAGCTCCCCAAACCCGGCAAGAGGGACGATTCGGCCGTCGCCGAACCAGCGGTGGCGAACTTCAACGCCGTGAAGTCCGACGTGAAGCTCGCCCTCAGAGCGGAGGCCCAACGACTGGAGGGCGCCCTGAAGACCCGTCGTTCCTGGACAGCTGGAGCCATTCGCGACCGAGCGCGACATCCCATCATCCGGATCCTGGCGCCCACCCTGGTCTGGCAGTCCGACTCGGGAACCTTTCGCCTCAACGAACAGCTCGACTGGACGGACAACAGCGACGACGACGTCGAGCTGCCGGCAGACACCTCCCTCTGCCTCGCCCATCCCCTCGAGGTCGACCCCGAGATCCGAGACCGGTGGGCCTCCGTGCTCGCCGACTACGAGATCGTGCCGCCATTTCCGCAGCTGCAACGCGAGGTCTTCAGAGTCGACGTCTCCTCCGGACAGATCGACCTGTGCGCCGACTGGCAGATCCCCGCCGGATCCCTCATGGGTCTGCTCCGCAAGGGATGGTCGGGTGTCTGGAAGGCCGGTCCCTCCCTGGCGGGTGTCGAGTGCTACTGCGCCGACGGAAAAGCCGCGCTCTACTGGGATCCCTTCCCGACCTCCGATGTCACTGGCGCCGGTCTGATCTGGCTGAGTCCCCTCTTCCTCCAGACCCGCGGATGGCCGGCCCAGACCCTCACCAGCGCAGATCCGCGCTGGGTCTCCGAGCTGCTACGAGACCTGGACCAGATTCGCAGGCCCGAATGACAGGTGGTGAACTACTCGGGCTACCAGCTACGCAACGAGGGGTCTACCGGCGCGTCGTGAGACGAGGTGGGGCAAATCGACCTTGACCACGACACGCCAGCATCAGTGTAGACGTTCAAGAGGCCGAGAATGCCTCACATTTTCTGGCTAGACTCACCCCATGGATTGTCCTTCCGATCTCGAGGTGCACTGGTCCGACGATCGCATGGTGGTCAAAGTGCACACATCCCACGGCGACCGAGGCCTCACCATGCGCCGGCTGATGCTCACCCCGGTACATCTGCGCATCGAGGGTCCGGAGGGCATCGAGCTGGATCGCCCAATCGCGCACCTCGGTCGCTGCAAGATCCACGATGGAGATGTGGTCATCAACTACTACGGAGGGCAGTACCGCCTGTACGCCGACCGATTGAGCGATGACGCGAGAGTGGTTGCGCCTGAGTGTCTGCGACGCGATGCAGCGACACCAGGTTGTTGACGAGCCGGTTCCAAGGGAGCTCGCGAAGATGCTGAATCGGGATTGAAAATCGGCGCGTTTTCCGAACTCCCAGGAACGGCGGAGACGGCTCCGGATTGGCCCTGAACCCCCTTCTACACCGCGGCGAGCCAATTGCATCGGCCCGCCGTGACTGCGGATCCTGGCCTAGGACACGCCCGGGGAGGTGATCACGCACTCCATGCGGCAAGGGCCTCTAGATACTGGCGAGCCGAATCGTAGATAATGCCGGTGAAGGTCCAAATGACCGCTGAAAAGCCGACAGCGACCCTATCTGGGTTGGACTACCGCAACCTCGTGCCGGTCATCCGCGCGATCTTCATCGCGGTGCGAGACGAGATCGAGTTTGACCAGGCGAGCTTCGTATTCCTGGACGCCGAGGGCAACCCTCGTCGTGAATCCGCGTTTCAAGCGGGTAGCCCTCGCCTTGAAAACAGCCAACTGCCCGTCAGCGCCAATGTGCTGCGGGTCCTTCGGTCCGGTGTGCCTCTGATCAACAACGACCTGCAGCCCAACGACGGGCGCAGCCAGACCCTCGTCGATGTCGGCATTCGCTGCACGATGGTGGTTCCGGTGTGCGTCGATGAAGCGGTCCTGGGCACCCTGAACCTCGGGGCTGAGCGATCCGACGCCTACGATGAGTCCGATCTGCACAAGGCCATGGCCATCCTCGAGCGATTCAACGGAGTTCTAGGCGAGGCACGGCGATACAGCATCAACGCCAGGATCACCGACCAGGAATCTGCCGTGGAGCACACGCGGCCCAGGGTCCCGGCCCAGGTGCCCCCCTTCGTGTTGCGTGCCGACCGCGTCCTGAGCCAGATCTCCGACGCCGTGCTCATCGATGACGTGGATGGGCGTGTACTCTTCGCAAACCGCGCCTTTCGGATCCTCTTCGGTCTGGAGGATGAGTCGCTCGAAGACATCGTACTGGAGGACTACGTCGCCCCAGAGTGGCGAGAAATCCTACGAAAACGCCACAATGACAGGATCCGAGGTATCGAAGTAGCGAACGAGTTCGAGTACATCGGCCTGCGACGGGACGGAACCCGGCTGGCGCTGGAAGTCACCGTCGTGCCGGTCATCGAGGACGGCGTCATGCTCGGCACGCAGTCCATGATCCGAGATGTCACCGAGCGGAAGAAGCTCGAGCAGAAGAAGGTCCACGCCCAGAGAATGGAGGCGCTAGGCCAACTGGCTGGCGGGATCGCCCACGACTTCAACAACCTGCTCACGGCGATGGTGGCCTGTCCGGTTCTCATCCGCCACAAGCTCGAAGATGAAGAGGACTTCGAGGAGGAACTGGAGATACTCGAGTCCGCCGTCGAGCGGGCGGTGGTCCTCACTCGCCAGCTGCTCGCCTTCAGCCGCAAGCGAGTGGTCTCGGCCGGACACGTCGATATTGCCGACTCGATGGCCTCTCTGCAGCCTATGCTCCGTCGCCTGATCGAGGAGAACATCGACCTGGTGCTCGAGACGGCCCAGCGTAAATGCGTAGCGGCCATCCATCCCAACCAGCTGGAGCAGATCGTTGTCAACCTGGTGATCAATGCGCGTGACGCTGGTGCCACCGAGATCCGTCTCGGCGCCGAGAGCCTGCATGTCAGCGACGAAGAGGCGCGAGATCTCGGTTTCGGACCTGGGAAGTTCGCCATTGCGACCGTCGTCGACAACGGTGCCGGGATGTCGCCAGAGGTGGTCGCGAGGATCTTCGATCCGTTCTTCACGACCAAGACAGTAGGGCGCGGCACCGGGCTGGGCCTGGCAATGGTACACGGGATCGTCGAGGCGTCTGGTGGCGCGATTCGAGTGGAGAGCCAGCCCGGCCAGGGAACGACCTTCAAGATCCGCTTCCAGGCGGGCAGTACGCCGCTACAGAAGAAGGCGTTGACACTCAGCTTCGGCGAGTTGACGCGTGCCGCGACGGTGCTCTTGGTCGAGGACGACGAGGTGTCCCGCCGCACCATCGCAGCGCTCCTCAGCAGCGGTGGCATGTCGGTCGTGGAGGCGACGGATGGCGACCGCGCCATGGCCATCGTCGAGGATCCCCACTTCGGAATCGACCTGGTGCTCACCGATCTGGTCATGCCCAGAGCGAGTGGGATCGAGGTGGCGGCGCACCTGGCCGCTCACCGGCCGCGGGTGCCCGTGATCCTGATGTCGGGGCATGCCAAAGGCGTTCTCGCCGATCTGATCCCCAGTCTTCGGCTGCCCTTCCTGGAGAAGCCGTTGCGACGCGCGTCGCTGTTCCGCCTCATCCAGGAAGTTCTGGACCGAGCGGATTCCACGCAGACGACCAATAAGGCGTGAGTGCCTCGGCTACGGGAAATGCGCAAGCGCATCGTAGGTACAGCCGGGCTCTCGTCGGTTAGCCATCCCAAGCCTGAACGCCTTCCCCGAGCGAGCCATGACAGACAAAAAGAAGAGCCACGCCGAAGAACTCCGCGGGGCGAGCCGCCTCGCCGTGGATGCCACCAAGGGAATCACGGCGTTGGTCGAAGAGATGCACCGTACAATTGCCAGTGGCCCCGCGGTCCTCGGCAGTCCCCTCGCGGGTCCCGCACGCCTGGTGACCAACCTCGTCTACGGAGGGCTCCGAGGGGCCACCGATCTGGTCGGCACCGGCATGGACCTCGCGCTCGAGCAGCTCGCGCCGCACCTGGGCGAGAGCGCCTCCAGCCCAGAGCGAGAAGCCGTTCGCGCCGCCCTGAATGGCGTGCTCGGGGACCACCTCGAGGCCACGAACAATCCCCTCGCGATCGACATGAGGCTCCGGCCGAGCTCGCACGGCGAGGGCGCGAACGGAAAGCTGCTGGTGGTGGTGCACGGTTCCTGTATGAACGACCAGCAGTGGCGATACCGAGGCCATGACCACGGAGCGGCGCTCGCAGAGGAGCTTGGCTACAGCCCCGTCTACCTCCACTACAACAGCGGGCGACACATCTCGAAGAACGGAAGCGACTTCGCGGTCCTGCTCGAGGAGTTCGTCAAGCAGTGGCCCTCGCCCATCGAGGACATCGTGTTCTTGACCCACAGCATGGGCGGGCTGGTGTCCCGAAGTGCCTGCCGAGTCGCCGAGAATCTCTCACTGGACTGGCGAAAAAAGCTAAGTGCAATGGTGTTTCTCGGCACGCCCCACCACGGTGCACCCCTCGAGCGCGGCGGCAACTGGATCGACGTCTTGCTGGGGGTAAGCAGCTACACCGAGCCCTTCGTGCGACTGGGCAAGATCCGGAGCGTGGGGGTCACCGATCTTCGGTTCGGCAATGTGCTGGACGAGCACTGGCAGGGCCGCGACCGGTTCGAGATGGGGCCGGATCAGCGCAGCCCGGTGCCCTTGCCAGACGGTGTGGCGTGCTTTGCCGTCGCCGGCGTCGTACTTGGCGGAATCGCCGGTGAGCTGAGCGGTGACGGCCTGGTCCTGGTGGACAGCGCGCTCGGGAAACACGCCAGACCAGAGCTGACGCTAGCATTCCCCGAGGCGCACAAACACACGGTAGAAGGCGTGGCCCACCTCGATCTTCTCAGCAACACCGAGGTGTACGAGAAGATGTCGGGCTGGCTGCGCTCTACTCGGTGACCACGCAGCTATCGACGAGGCCACAGGAGGCCTCGCATTCCTCGGCACCATTGCAGGTCAGGACACAAGCCGAGGAGCACTCGTCGAGGGTGCAGACATCGGCGCCCGAGCAAATGGCCGTGCAGGCGTCGCCGGCGCAAGCGATGTCGCAGTCGACGGCCGAACAGTTCACGTCACAGCCGCCCCCATCGCAGGTGGCGGTACAGCTGTCCCCCGCACAGTCCATCTCGCAGCCTCCGCCGTCACAGCTGAGGTCGCAGACCGGCCCGTCGCAGTTCATGTCGCAGCCGCCCTCGTCACAGCGGATCAGGGAGTCGCAGTCGGCCCCCACGCAGTCTTCGGTCGTCTGGGTCGAATCTGTGTCCGTTGTCTCCGTTGTCTCCTCTATCTCCCAGCATCCAACCAGCATCATCAAGATCAAGGCGCGCTTCATGAGGCCCCCTTCTCGTTCTTCGAGCCCTGAATGTCGACCTTGGCCACGCCGTCTACGGTCGTGGAGTTCCTGTTGCCCACGGTCATCGTCATAGTCATCATCACCTCCGTCCGGTGCTCCCGGATTAGGGGAAAAGTGCCACGGAGCTGTCGTGAACGAGTTCACAAACGTCGAAGCCGGACGCATCGACCTGGTTGAGGGTCGGCTTGGGGAGGTCGTGCTGTCGCCCACCGAGCGACGCCTGCTCCAGGCGCTGGCAGAGAACGCCGGGGACGTCGTCACCAAGCCCACACTCCTGCAGACCGTGTGGGGCCTCCCCCCGAACTCCACCAGCCGGACCCTCTATACGACCATCGAACGATTACGCCGGAAGATCGAGGTAAATCCAAAGCAGCCCAAGCATCTGTTCACCATGGGCCGGGAGGGCTACACCTTTCGACCGCTGGATCTGGTCTCCTCCACGCCCGCGGTCCGCAGCCCCGATCTGGTGGGACGGGACCGCGAGCTGATGCGGGTGCAGCGGGCTCTCGCCACCGGGGCGGTCGTGGTGTTGAAAGGACCCGCCGGCGTCGGAAAGAGCCGCTTGGCGGTGGAAGCCCTGCCCAAAGCTGTGCTGTGTGACCTCGGCCACGCGACGACGAGAGCGGCGGTGCTGGAGGCCGTGGCCGCGGCCCTGGTGCTGCCATTGGTGAATCCGTCCGATCCCAGCCGAGAGCTGCGTCGACTGGGCCGGGTGGCTTCGAGCATGTCGCCTCAAGGGCTGATCCTGGACGGTTCAGAGCGGGCAACCGAGGTTTTGGCCGATCTGCTAGAGTCGTGGCCCCCTCCTCGACCGCGGATCTTGGTGACTTCGCGCCAGGCGCTCGGCATCGACGCTGAAGAGGTGGTCGAGGTGCAGCCGCTTCAAGCCGAGGACGCCGCGGCGCTGTTCGTGAAGCGAGCGCAGCTCCGACGACCGGGGTGGACCCCAACCCCGGAGGAGTCCGCTTCGGTGAACCAGCTGGTGGCAGCGCTCGACGGGCTTCCGCTCGCGGTGGAGCTGGCGGCGCGATGGTCACGGCTGGTGACGCCGAAGGAGCTGCTGGAGCGAGCCAACGCCCACCGTCTGCCGCTGGTCGCTGGCGCCGAGGAAGAGCGTCCGCGTCGCCACCAGAGCTTGGAGGCAGCTATCCGGTGGTCCTGGGAGGCCCTTCCGGAGCGCCTCAGGGTGGCCCTGATGGCCGCCGCCGTCTTTCGTGGCGGAGCGCGAGTAGCCGATCTGGAGCGCGTCCTGGGGCCGGACGGGCTGGACCTGATCGACGCTTTGGCCCAGCACTCCCTGGTGCAAGTGGACGCCGATCGCGTCCGCGTCCTGGAAGGCGTCGCGGCCTTTGCCACCCAGCAGCTGAGCGAGCGGCCGGAGCTGGATTCCCAGCTGCGACAAAAGCACGCGCGATGCTACGCGCGATACGGCCGAGATGACGTGATGGCGGCCCTGTTTGTGGGAGGATCGAGAGTGATCCTCGAACTGGCCAGGGAACTGGGCAATCTACGAACGGCCGTTCACTCCGGACTCCCTGACGACGCCGGTCGTGCGGCCTTGGCATGGGCGGCAGTGGCCCGGGCACTGGGCTCCCAGGCCGAGGTGGCTTCGGTGCTGGAGAGGGTGCTCGAGCTGCCCATCGCTTCGGCTGACCTGGGCGCTCGACTGTGGGCGGCCCTGGCGGTGGTTCGGCGCCACTCTGGCGATCCCGGGGGTGCGTTCATCGCTCTGAAGCGAGCCGAGGAACTGGCTGATGGGGAGGTGGTGCGAGCGGAGGTGGACAAGGTCCTGGGTACGGCGCTGGTGTACCACGGAGACCCCGACGAGGCCACTGCGGTATTACACCGGGCGCGCGCCGCCTTTCAGAGATTGGGCGACGCCTATAGCGAGGGCGCAGTGATCGCCGAGCTGGCCTGTCTGGAGTTGCGAGGCGGGCGCGCTGCGGCCTGTGAGGAACAGCTGCAGATCGCACTGCGGCTCTTTCGCAAGGTTGGAGCGTGCTTCGCGGAGGCCGTCTACCTGGGCAACCTCGGGGTAGCCCAGATGAAGTGTGACCGCTTCGACGCCGCCCGTGCGACCTACCTCCAGGCGCTCGCCTTGCATCGGGAGCTGGGTTCTTCGCGCTTCGAGGCCAAGACCCTGTCGAACCTCGGCCTGCTGCACGCCCTGACTCGTGACCACGACGCGAGCCAGGACTTCTATCATCAAGCCATCGAAGCCTCCGCCCGGACAGGCGAGCCAACGGACGAGGCGATCGCTCGCTGCAACCTGGCTTGGTCTCTGCTCGCCGCCGGAGATCTGGTGACCGCAAGGAGGCAGCTGGAGCTGGCCAGCGACGTCTTTGACGCGCTGCAGCTTCCCTACCAACAGGCGGACGCCGCGCTGACGCGAGCCTGGCTGTGCCGAGCTGAAGGAGACCTCGACGGCTCGGACCAGGCGCTTCAGCGTGCAGACGCCCTGGTGCGGGCCAACGCGTTCGGCGAGCTTCGCCCTTCGGTCCATGCGCAGCGCGGCCTGTGGTTCCTCGCCGCCGGTGATCGAGAGGCCGCGAGGGCCAGCCTGCGGTCCGCCGTGGAGACTGCGCAGGCTAGCGACCTCGAGGTGGGCTGGGACGGCCACAGGTATATCGAGGAGCTTCGCGCCGGACTCGACGCAGCCCGCTAGAGCTCGACCGTCGCCACGATGTCCCGCAAGCAGGCGTCCAACACATGGACCTCGACCTGCTCGGCATCCGGAGAGAGCGGGACCTCGACCGCCTCGAAGACCAGCTCGTCCGGCATCCACCAGCTCGGCAGCAGGTATTCGTCGAGCCGGAGGACCTCGTTCCCATCCGCCAGGAGCACGATATCGCGCAGGTGATATTCGCCGTACAACGCCACTGGCAGCCCGGTGAGCCGCACGTCGAGCAGGTGGTTGTCCCCTCCCTGCCCGACGACCTCGGCCACCGCGTCGGCAACCGGCACCTCTCGCTCCTCGCACAGGTGCTCAGGCGTCCACAGCCAGACCTCCTCCGTAGCCGCGACGAGCCGCTCGCAGCCATCGGTGACCTCGACCTCCAGCTGCGTACTCTTGCCGGAGAAGTCCTGGTAGTTCTCGGTGATGATCCGGGGTCTCAAGCCCAGGTATTCGGTGTCGGTGGGTGCAAGACCGCCGGAAACAGTGCCCGCTACGAGCACGTCCTCCTGGTAGAGCCCGACGCTGACCTCGAGGTTCTCGACGGGCTCTTCCACCAGGTCGTCGACCCGGACGCCGATCCAGATCAGTCGGTTCCAGTCGTGCCGCACCGGCCACATCGTCAGGTCGTCACCGGTCTCGAGTGGGGTGAACACGTGCACCCCGGTGCCGAGCTCGAGTCGGGCCTCGGGAAGGGAGTCGCAAGCCCCAGCTTCGGGCGGGTTCGCGCCGCAGCCGAGGAGCAGGAGCAGTGCGATCAGAACGGCCTCTCCCATTGCAGTGTCTAGAAGCTAACCCGCGCCCTCAGATAGGCAGCTTGCCCAGTCGCTCCCATCTCCGCCACGTCTTTTGTCTCGGAGTCGGCCAGCGAGAACGCGCCGTACAGGCTCACGCCCAGGTACTGGTTCCACTGGTAGTTGATCCAGGGATTGATGAGGAAGGATCGGTCGGACAGGTTGCCGATGCCAGTGAGCGAGAACGTGGTGTTGATGCGGCTCACGGGCATCTGCAGGGTCGTCGTTGCGTAGCCGGTGCCCAAGTAGCGGATGGACTGCTCGAGGTAGGCAAACCACTGATCGAGGGTGTAGTCGTCGGGATCGACGGTGCCTCGGCCGTTGTAGAGACCCTCGGCCATGACCGTGAACCCGCCGCGGAAGGTATAGGTGGCGCCGCCGAGAACCTCGACCCACTCCTCCTCGCCGATCAGAGACAGGTTGTTCCATCCTCCCCGAGGTCGTGCCATCCGATTATAGGCGCCCTCGGCCCACAATCCGACGCCAGCAACCTCGCCGGTGACCTCGGCACCGGCCATGTGGCGCCGGGTCTCGACCACCGCGTCCTCCATCGTCAACGCGGTGGGATCGATGCCAGCGACGTCCTCAAAACCGGCGTAGGTAGCCGCAAAGACCCACTGACCGGCGGCGATTCGACCTCGGAATGCCAGCCCGGTGTCCTCGATCGTCACCTCGGTGAGGCTCTCCCCGGGCAGCACATAGGCCTCGAGCAAGCCCTCAGAGGGCAGGTTCACCTGGGCCTTCACCGCGTTGACCCCCGCCTTCTCGTAGGTCGGGTCCAACATGTCGATGGTGGTGAAGGGGTCGGTGGGGTTCCACACGTAGCCGGAGCCAAAGCGCATGGGCTGCTTGCCGACCCGGAGCCGAAATGCACCCTCGGTGGCGGTGAAGTACACGTCGTTGAGCGTGAAGTCGTTCTCGAAGGAATAGACCGCATACTCTGGCGCAAACAGGGCAAGCAAGGCCAGGTCTTCCTCGAACTTCTCCGGCAGCATCTGGTCGAGATGGAAGGTCGTTGTACCGGAATAGAGCCTGGCGATGGCGTTGACGTTGGCCGAGAACCCAGGAACCGGCTTGGCCCGCAGATCGAGCCTCGCCTTGTTCGTGTTCAGGAGCGGCAGGTCCTTCCAGTCGTCTCGGGGTGGTCGGTGGGGCAGAACCATGGTTCCGACCTGGCTCTCGACATAGCCCTTCCACCGCAGATGGCTGGTGTCGGCCTGGGTCGTGAAGTCCGCCGCCTGCACCACTCCACACAGCAGTAGCCCGATCACAGCTCCACTCCAGTCTTCTCGACGAGCGCGAACAGGGCCGGCAGCAGGAAGGCAGAGAGGAAGAAGCAGATGGCGATGCCGATGCCGAGGATCATGCCCATCGTCGACAGGCCTCGGTACAACCCGAAGGCAAACGTACCGAATGCGGCGATGGTGGTCAGTGAGGTGAGCAAGATGGAGCGCCCCACCGTGTTGAGCACGGTGTCGATCTGGCCAGCGCCCTCGAGCCGATAGCGGTGAATGACATGCACGCCGTTGTCGATGCCGATGCCGATGATGAGCGGGATGGCGATGACGTTGGCGACGTTGATGTCGATCTGGAACAGCGTCATGCAGCCGATGGTCCAGATGGTGCCGATGATGAGGGGAACCAGCGCCAGCGCACTGGACGCGATTCCGGGGATGGCCTTTCCACCGCTCAGCCACCAGAAGTCAGCGAGCAGCAGCAGCGTGATGGCGAAGAGCGCGTACAGAGTGGCGTTTGCGCCCTCCGAGGCGCCACGGCTGATGGTGGCGACGAACAAGGGCGGCATGCCGGTGACGCGGTCGCTGACGGTCTCGACCTCGGCGAAAATGCGATCCTGGAACTCCTTCTCCCACACGTCCCCGCTCGGATAGGCCGTGATCAGGAACTGGGAGCCGTCGCTGGACTGATAGCGATCCCGGATGCTCTTCGGCACGGTCTCCAGGGTGATGGTCTCGGAGTTTGCCATGCGGGTGTAGGTGTCTTTCATCTCCGGCTGGAAGATGGCCTGGAAGGCGTCGAGAAGCGCGGGCATCTGGTCGGGGTTGGCCGCGGCGAAGGCGGCGATCGCCTTCATGTCCTCGGAGGCGGCGACGCGCGGCCACCCACCCTCGGGTCGGGGCTGCCCCTGCACCCGCTTCACGCAGATCTCCCCTTCTTTGACCATCGCTTCGGCCTTTTTGTAGAGCCGATCCTGGCCCGCCATATAGGCGCTCTTTTTGATGGTGATGATGTTGCAGTCCATCTGGTAGAGCGCCTTGAGGAAGGCGTCGACGCGCGCGTCCGAGGTCTCACCGGCCTCGGCGCTCAGTTCTTCGGGCGCGGTGAAGGGCGGAGCGTCACCCCACGAAACGATGCGATCTCGCAGCTCATCGACGCGCTTTGCCCGCTCGATCTGCTCGTCCGGAGGCGGCAGCACGTACGAGATCGAGTCGACCATGTTCACCGTGGACAGGTCGTCGAGCCCGTCGGTCAGCATCCAGGACTCCTCGAGGCTGGTCGCGGAGACCTGGAGGGAGTCGGGGTGCAGGTAGAAGCGCTCCTCGAGCACGTCGTTGAGCTCGATGGAGGCGAGATACTCGGCCTCGACATCGAACATATTCGTGGCGACCTTGACGTTGGTGGCCTGGTAGCCCAGGAACACAGTCAGCGCGGCGACCAGGGCCAGGGTGACGGGCCAGTAGTTGTAGGAGGCCGTACCAATAGCGGCGAGGAAACGGAACTCGATCACCTTCTTAGGCTGGGCTTTGGCGCCCTTCTTTTCGGCCCTGCGATCTTGGAACCGGTGCACGACGACCAGGGCCGACGGCAGGATGAGGAAGCTGGTGGCCAGGGTGCAGAGCACGCCGATGCCAGCGCTGACGCCGAAGTCGGTGAAACCCTTGAACGAGGTGAGCGCCAGGGCCAGGAACGCGATGGCGGTGGTGAGCCCGCCGGTGAGCACGCCGCGGCCCGTCTTGTTCAGCGTGTGCTTGAGTGCCGCCTCGATGTCGTCACCCTCGCCTCGGCGCTGGGTGAACTCTCCGAGGATGTGCACGAAGTAGTCCACCCCCAGTCCGAGCAGGATGACTGGGAACATCATCGCCATCAGCGTCAGCTCGCCGAGGACGATGCCGTTCACACCCAGTGCGAGAGTGATCGACATCACCAGGACGATCATCGCGATCATCGGCGAGGTCCACATGCGGAAGGTGACGATGAACAGCGCTAGCACCACGACAAAGGCCAGCACTGTGTTCCAGCCGAGATCGTGGAAGGTGGTCATCGTCTCGTCGTCGAAGATGACCTGCATGCCCGTCATTCCGGTGCCGGAGTCCAGCTTGTCCAACGGGGCGATGGCTGGCGCCTTGTAGGGCACCTGCAGCCGCATCATGTCCAGCTCGGCCTGGTCGTGGGCATGGGGAGCGAAGGCATCCCACATACCTGTGGTTTCCCACGGACCCGCGTAGTTTTCGGCGATGGCCGGGTACTCGAGCAGCAGCACCTCGAGCTCGTCGCGCAGGTACTGAACGCCCGGCAGGGACTGCGCCCACTCGTCGGTGGTGAACGTCGGGTACACCATTAGCAGCAGGATGCTGTGGTCGTCCGAGAACAGGTACTCCTCGCCGACGGTGAACCGACGAACGGCGTCCTGAAGCTCGGCCTGCCGCTCGGTGTCGGTGGCGTCGGGGTTCTCGAGGTGCCAGCGAAGTGCCTTTGGCAACGCCCACATCGAGTCGATCATGCGGACCGCCCCCGCCTCCTGGCTCTCCAGACTCTCTTCTCTGTCGTCGTCTTGTTCGACGTACTCCGCCTTGAACATGCGGTTGTATCCACCCACGACGCTGGCCAGGCCCGGGTCGTCGAGCAGCCCGTTGTCCAGCATCTGGTCCAGGTCGTCGGCCTCGGCCAACATCAGCCCGTGGTCCAACATAAAGTCGATGTCCTGGCGGTAGAAGACCCGCTGGAAGAAGGGCTCACCCTCGGCCGTCTTCAGCTCCAGCACTCGCTTCTCGAACTTCTCGGCGAACTCGACCAGCTCGTCGGGATTCGGTCCCTCCAGCGAGACCAGCACAGTGTCGGTGTTCTCGTAGCTATCCAGGATCTCGATGTACTCCACCACCTTGGGCTCGTCTTCGGGCAGCAGGTCCATGAAGGTGAGCTTGGGGATGAGTAGGGTCGTGGCACCGCAGGACAGCAGGAACACCACAAACGCGGCGAGCAGGAATCGCCAGGGATGATGGGCGGAATTGGACGCCAGCCAGTTGAAGAATCGTTCACGCATCGGAAGCTCCGGGCTGCACACAGCCGTGGTGGAGGAGAGAGGTGATGGCCGCGGTGAGGCGGTCGGCTTTGTTTGGCACCAGGCCGAAGGTGACCTGGAAGAACATGGCGTCGATCATGACGACGATGGCAGCGGCGGTGACCTGGCTGTCGAGGTCAGGGCGCACGGTGCCCTCGGCCTTGCCACGCTCCAGCAGATCCGCCACGATCTGGTTGTACTTGCCGTACATCGTCGCCATCAGCGCGAGCAGGCGCTTCTCCATCTCTTCGCCAGCTCCGCCGATGATGGACATGAGCGCCTGGGTGAGAGGGGCGGCGTCCTGGTAGTACGCGAAACTCGCCGCAATCAGCCCATCGATGGCGGGAAGCGCGGGTCCTGGGGAGGAAGCCATGGGCTCGAAGGCCATCTCGATGACCTCGACCTCGCGGGCGATCAGAGCAAAGAACAGATCGTCCTTGCTGGGGAAGTGCCAGTACACGGTTCCCCGGCCAATACCAGCCTCCGAAGCCACATCTGACATGGTGGTTCGGGTGTAGCCCTTCTCCATCAACAGGGTCATCGCCGCGTCGAGGATCAGGTTTCGTTTCTTGGCGAGATCCTCGGGGGACCTGGCTACCTTTCGTTTCGCCATCGTCGCCTCAGAACGTGGTCAAGAAGGCAGTCGTGAACTTCTTTTCGTCGACCTCTACCCCAATCTCGGCCTGCACCATCTCGATGGAGGTCTTGCTACCCTTCTTGAGGTTGTGCATGACCATCTCTTTGGCCATCCAGGTGCCGCTGATCTGCTCCCAACCCGTCATGGTGAGCGTCTTGGTGTGGTTGCCCTTCTTGTCGTAGTACTCGGCTTTGTGCATCACGAAGGTCTCCATGTCGATCCAGTTCAGGACCTTGGTGTAGGAGCTGTTCTTCTTGGGCGCGGTCTCGAGGATGTGGCAGGCCTTGCCCTCGTGCTCGCCGTCGGTGATCGCCTTGGCATCCCAGTTTTTTGCCATCTCGCCGCCGCTGGACATGTCCTCGTAGCTGAAGTCGCTGCCCTCCATGCTGGAGTTCTTCGAGCTGGACGCGATCTTGCGCAGGTCATCGGAGTCCGGGAAGTAAGCCCAGATGTTGTCGCCGTTCTCCATCGTGAGCATGCCGATGCCGGCGCTGGGAGCGGGCTCGATGAACCGCATCACCGACTTCTCGCCCGCGCCCATGCTCCAGGCCTCGATCTTGAAGGTGCGCTCCTTGCCGCTGGTCGTTGTGATGGTCTGCGCCATCAGCGTGTGGCTGGTCTCGGCTCGCTGCGCTGCGTCGGTCTTGGCGAGCACTTCGTCGGGAGTGATGCCCCACGCGGCCGAGGACAGGAAGAGCGCGAAGACGGCCAAGATGGCGTTTCTCATTGGGGAACCTCAAGGAAGGCGACCGACTCGTCGGTCCGGATAGAAGACCAATGTCAAACCTCGAATGAATCGAGGTCCTCGCCGCGTTTTCTATACCGACCGACGAGTCCGTCTAGACAATAATGGACCCAGCATGGGTCGTCAAGGAGCTTGTGGCCCCCGCTTCAGCGTAGAGTCACTTCGAGGCCAGGAGATCCCATGGAAGCGTTCGCCCACCCCATCAGCCAGCACCTCCGCGAGGTGGCCCTCGCACTCCCCGAGACCAGCGAGGGCACCTCCTGCGTCAACCGCGCTTTCAAGGTCCGCAAGAAGAACTTCCTCTTTGTCGGCGAGAAGGACGACCAGGTACGCGTCATGGTGAAGCTCGCGGCCTCCCTCGACAATGCGCAGGCCATGGTGGATCCCCGGGTCGACGTGGGCAAACACGGCTGGGTCACCCTTCGCTTCGCCGCAGACGATGCGCTGGAGACGACGCTGCTCTCTTCCTGGGTTTTCGAGAGCTTCCGGACAATCGCACCCAAGGCAGTGGTCAAGCAGCTGGAAGCATGAGCGACTGGCGTCTGCACCGTCTCGCCTCCCAGCTTCCCGCTGACGTGGCCGCGGTGTACTTCTCGCTTCGGTGGACCGACGACCAGCTACGAGCCCTCGAGGTGCCGATCGACACCCTGGCCGTCGCGAAACTCACGCACCACCTGGACTTCGCCTACTGGGCATCGAGACCGCCCACTCGAATCTTCGACCTGACACCGAATGAAGTCTTGTCGAATCCAGACGTACACCCTGCACATACGGCTAGAATCGCCGAGGCAGACCTGCGCTGGCCCGTGCGGATGATTCGAATCCACGACACCAACCTCATCCTCGATGGACTCCACCGCCTCGCCCGTGCGGCCAAAGAGGGCGTTGCCAGCCTACCCTGCAGCTGGGTCCTAGAGCCCCGACCAGAAACCTAGGGGATGTACTCGTCGGCACCCAAGTCGTCGCCGCCACCCTGTGGCCTGACCTCGTTGTCGATGTCGACTGCCGGCGCATAGGCGGCGTTGGCATTGTCGATAGCGGCAGACGGGTACTGCAGGCGGTAGTTGGCGTCCAAGTTCGGGTTCTCGTCGGACTGGAAGCCAGTGATGTTCAGCTCCCAGGTGTTGGCGGCGCTGAAGTCGTTCGGGTACTGGGTCATCATCACGTCGTTGATGTTCAGCACCGCCTGGCCGTTGAAGTCACAGATGTTGCCCCACCAACCCGCCGAGTTGCCCCAGAATACGCTGTTGTTGACGGTGACGTTCCAGGAGCCGTTGATCCGGAGCACGCCACCTCGGTCGTCTGCATAGTTGTTGACGAAGGTGCAGTTGTTGAAGGTCGGTTCGGTGGTGAAGCTGTTGGTGAAGACAACCCCACCCATGTCGTCGGCCGAGTTTCCGTCGAAGACGCTGTTGTTGAACGTCGGGGCGCTGCTGCTGTTCAGGAACGCCACTCCCCCAGAGATGTCGGAGTGGTTGTTGGTGAACAGACAGCCGTTGAACTCCGGGGAGCTCGGGTTGTTGGAGTAGTACGCGCCTCCGAGCGACGTTGCCGTGTTGTTGTCGAAGGTGCAGTTCAGGAAGTAGCTGCCATTGCTCGCCATGCCGCCGTTGGTGTAGATGGCGCCACCGATGCCGTCGACGGAGTTGTTGGCGAACGTGGTGTTGGTGACGTGGGCGGTGGGGCCATTCTGGAAGTAGAGCGCGCCACCCGTTCCACCCTGGTTGTTCTGGAAGACGCTGTCGTTGATGGTCAGCAGTGTCGCGCCCTGCATGAAGATGGCCGCGCCGCTGGTGGTTCCGAGAATCCCGTTGTCCTCGATGACCGAGTCGTTGATGGTGAGGATCGTGCCGTTGGTATGGATCCCACTGTCGTTGCCGCTGATGACACATTCCTCCAAAAGAACGGTCGCCAGGTATCCGCCCTTCATGGCTCGGCTGGCAGCGCCGCCCGAGTGCGTGAGGGTGAAACCGCGCAGCACAACGTTGCCGCTGTTTCCGCAGTCGAGGGTGTAGCCATCCGTTGGTCGAGAGATGATGGTGGCGGCAGCACCATCGAGGGAGACGATGGTGATCGTCCTGTTCCCGGTTCCAACCCCCTCCGAGTAGGTGCCGGGGCCCACCAGCACCGCACCGGGGTTGGTGACGACTGCGTTGTTGATGACATTGTAATCGCAGTCCACGCCGATCACCGCTGGAGACGCCGCCACATTCACGGCGTAGATCCCGGTGAGCTGGGAGTCACTGGTGGGCGTGCCAGCCGCGTATTCTGCGCCGTCGAAGGCCTCGAATGCGTAGCCGATGTCAGTGTCGCCAGTCCAGACAGGGGAGATCGTCGCGCCGTAGATCTTGCCGTCGATGACGTTGGTGTCGCCGGCGTCCTCTTCGGTCAGCGCAGTCCACTCTCCAGGATCTCTGATGTCGTCATCGTTGAGGTCCATCCAGACTTGTATGACGGTCGGAGCGTCGTCGTTCCGGTCGACGTACAGCACTCGGAAGTCGAGGTACTCGCCAAAATAGGTGCCCAGCAGGACGGGATTGGGGTCGACGCCGCTGTCGGTGTAGTCCGCCGTGTCTCCCACCCAGTACAGAATGGGGGCTTCGTTGCCCGTGGTGACCTCGACGAGATCCTGGGAAGTCGGATCACCGGTGGCGACGTCTTCGGTGTCGGCGGCGAAGAATTCGAATGGCACGGAGCCGTCGGTGGTCAGCGTCACGGTCTCGGTGTAGCGCTTGCCATCGGTGTAGACGGTGTCGCCAGGCGTGACCTCGTCCATCGCGAGCTGCTCGCCGGGGTCGTTGTAGTCACCGTCGATGTTGACGTCGACCCACAGCTCCATGGAGGCGGGCGGGTCGTCGTTGATGTCGAAGTAGTCGACTCGGAACTCGAAGTCGGAGCTCACTGCGCCGGTGTTGGGATCGACGCCGTTGTCTGCGAAGAGCGGCTCGTCAGCTGGGAGCTCGAGGGTGGGCGGAGTGTTGTCCACCAGCAGTATTTGATCGCTGGTTGGCGAGCCGGTGGCGTCATCTATGCCATCCGAAGCGTAGAACCGGAAGTCGATGTCACCATCTGCCGGATGGGCAATGGCACGGGTCAGCTGGTAGATCTTGCCCTGATAGGTGGTCAGGTCGCCCGGAGAGGCCTCGACCAGCGCATACATCTCGCTCGGGTCGTCATAGGCTCCACTGTCGTCTTCGTCGATCCACACCTCGATCTCGGCAGGCATTTCGTTGTTGAGATCGGAGAAGGTGACCCGGAAGGTGAACTCGGAACCTCCGGGACCCGCGTCGGGGTAGACACCGTCGGCGACAAACTCCTGCTGTCCGGTCCACTCCAGCACCGGCGCTGCGTTTGTGCTCGGATAGACAGGCACACCGCGGTAGTTGGGGTTGGTGTTGCCGTTGCCGTGGCAGTGGGTGCAGAAGTTCCCCGACCCCGCCTGGATCCAGACCTTGCCAGTACTTGCTGTGAGGGGGACATCCTCGGGGCTGGGCGGGTTCGGTGTCCAGGTGACGTAGTCGGTGAAGTCGTCGTTGTTGTACCACATCTGCAGCCCGGGCTCCCTGTCGAGGAGCTTGCCATCACGGATCATGGTCAGCTGATTCGACCCGTGCACGTTGTGGCAGGTATTACAGGTCATTCGGCTATTTATGACGCCGCCCCAGTCTGACGTGTATCGGCTCTCATTGCGGTTCAGGTGATATGCGTGGCGATTGACGCCGCCGGTCACCGAGTTGGTGTTCATGTTCGCGCCGTCGATGAACGGCCCGGAGTCGTGACAGGCGTAGCAGAGGCGGGCCTGGTCCGAGGTGTTGCCGGTTCCAGCGGTGCGGGGGATCATCATCGGCTCGAGCCCGCCTACCAGCGACAGCCGATAGCCCAGGCGGTAGTTCATCGGGTCGAGATCGTTGAGGTCGAGATCGTCGAAAGTGCGGGGTTCTCCGTCGATGTGCGACACCGTGGGATCGTGGCAGTCCTCGCAGCCGAGCCCTGCTCCGTCGGTGATACCACCGCTCGCGGGGTAGGTCTCGGTGGCAGGCAGGCCGTGGCCGGTCTCGTAGAAGCCGAACCCGACGCCGTATTTGAAGTCGCCGTCCTCGTCGCCGATGACATTCGACGCCGTGACGCCGTCGATCTCCGACGGCACCTCGTCGTGACAGGTCGCGCACCACTTCTCGTAGCCGGTGTCCAGGGCACCCGCGAAATAGACGCCGTTCACCCAGTTGTTCTTGGCGCCGAGCAGCGGGTCGTCGACACCGTCATAGGAGCCAAACGGGCTGTGACATGTATCGCAGACATCGGTCTCGGAGAGGTTGTACTTGCCGTCCCCGTTCATGTCGACGCCGCTGACGAAGGTCGGGAAGGCACCGGTGTCGTGGCAGTCGGAGCAAGCGAGGACCGGGCCGTGCAGATCGTCGGCGTCCCCGTCGGTGTGGGTGGAGTGAGTGCCGGTGGTGCCGTAGTAGGTGTCGCCACCGTAGCCATCGTCGTGGCCGTGGCAATCAACGCATGTGGTCGAGCCGGCTCCGTGGGCAAACGCGTTCTCGTGGCGATGGCAGGAGATGCAGTCCTCGCCGGGCCAGTGCTCGTCACCCACCGCTCCGCCGCCGGAGCCAGTGTTGCGGAATCGCGGGTTTGCGGCTGAATAAGTAGAGCCGACACCGGAGGTGCCCTTGTAGCCCTCGGCCAGCGTGATCGTGCTGGCAGTCACCGACGCCACCCGGGTCCACTGGCTGCTGGAATCCCCGTCGCGCAGGATCTCCCAGCCCGCGATGAGCTGGGTGTCCCAGTTGCAGGTATCGGCGCAGGTCACGGTCGACGCGCCGGCTACGAAGTTCGCGGTCCCGATCGTGTAGAGGTCGCCGTTGCGGGTGTTGGTGTGGCAGGTCTCGCAGATTCCGGAGCCCGGAACGAGTGAATCGGCGTTACCATAGGGCTCGGCACCGCCCCCGGAGGAGCGGAAGTCCACCGCGTGATCGCCGCTGTTGGGAGTGCTGATGGTCTCGGACACCAGCTGGATGTTGGCGCTGCCGTGGATGTCATGACAGGTCCGGCAGGTGAAGTCGGCGCCCCAGGTGCCGTAGCGCTCCGTCAGGTTGGCGCTGTTGTGGTTCAGGACGTTGTGACAGCCCTCGCAGGCCATCTCGTCGTTGCCGCGGCGAAGCAGATAGCCGTCGCCGATGGCCCCCGGTCCACCGTCGTAGGTGTCGGGGTCGGAGTCGGCATAGTGCAGGGAGTGGCAGCTGGAGCAGACCACGTCGCCCGCCGTGTAGCTGCCGACCGCATCCGTCGCGAGCACGAGGTTGTTGCTCAGGTTGCCGTCGCTGTCGATCTCGTAGCCGTCGTTGGCTGCGACCGGACTTGGCATGGGGTCGAAGTCGATCTGCTGGCCACCCGTCATCGAGGTGATGGTGGCGGTGAGACCCCCGTTGGCGCCACTGGTGAAGCGAACCACCAGCCCAGTGAGATCGCCCCAGCTCTTCGAGGTGTCGACGAGAGAGGTGGTGGAGCCCCCGGTGGCGGTGCCGTACTCGGCGTCGATCTGGGCGTTTCCGTCGTTGTCGAGGGGGGGATTGTGGTGGGTAGCGGTGACCCAGAGCTCGGCGCCTACGGGGTGGCTGAGAGGATCTCCGGTCCAGGTGCCGGGCCCGGCGTCATCCATGTCTCGGGCAGCGTGGCAGTCTCGACACATCTCGTCGTTGAGGTTGTCGATGCGCTGGAAGTGGCGGCCAGCCTCTCCGGGCGTGGTGGGGGCGCTCGGGTCGGATGAGCTGTAGGTCTGCAGGTGCTGGTCGTGGCAGGTGGAGCACTGAACGACGGTGCCATCGAGCCGGCGTGCCAACTCGAAATTGGTGGGTGTCGAGGCTCCATACTGAGGCTGATCGCTCTCCGCATCCCAGCGGTGAGAGGTGCCGCTGACCCCCGGATCTGCCTGGTCGACGTCGGCCCAGGCATTGCCGTTCAAGGCGTGGCAGCTGATGCAGAGGTTGGCGTTGCCCTCCACGTCGGTGATGCCTGAGCCGACAGCGCCGTGCAGGTTGTGACAGGCATCGCAGCCCGTCTCTAGCGAGTGAGGAGGGTCGGTCGCGGTAGCCACCGACGACCAGATCAACAGGAGCGCGATCATGGGACACCTGCCGTGTCGAGGTCACCGCTATCCGGGTCCTCGGGCACCTCGACTTCTAGACGCAGCGGTGGACTTCGGGTGATGCCATTGTCCACCTGCAGCTGCCATGCGTACGTCCCCGAGAGCTCGGGCTGCCAAATGACGACGGCTGCGGTTGGATCGTCCAGAATGACCCGCGGTCCGGCCACCTGAGTCCACAGATACGCAAGACGGCCACCGTTGCCGTCGACGCTCGAGCGGGCGTCGAGGGTGGCGAGAGCGCCCTTCCGGGCTTCACTTGCTGTTGCGTGGGCCTCGGGCACCTGCAGCCCGCCTGGATCGTCGACGACGACCCAGACCGTTGCGCTGTCGGCGCTGAGCGGGTCAGTGCGCGTGACCTCGAACCAATAGGTGCCGGCCTCCACCGGCACGAAGGAGGCGTCGTGGGTTCCCGCTGACAGGGGTACGTGCACTCCTCCGAGCTGTTCCCAGGTGCAGGGCTCGGTGGGCTCGCAGATCAGGGCGACGGTCTTGCGAGTGGATGCGGACAGCTCGCGGTCGGGCCCGAGCAACACAACATCGGGCGTGTGCACGAGTGAGTGCGCCACCGCGCTGGCGTGCATGCCGTCGTCCACGAACATCGAGAATAGCCATGAGCCAGGGGACAACGGGGTAAATGAGGGAGATTGCGAGTCGGGATCGACGAGGGTCACCGGGCTGCCTGCGATCTGGGTCCACTGGAAGCCGAGGGAGTCGAGATCGCTGTCAGCGCTCCCCCGTCCGTCCAAGACCACCGCCCCGCCGACTGCGATCTCGTCGGTTGCTGCGGCCACTGGCACGTGGTCGTCGGGAGCATCGACGGTGATCTGCACCAGATCCGAAGTCGCGCTCGTCCCGTCGGAAGCCCAGAGACGGAAGGTAAGAAGCCCGGTTTGGTCGGCGATGAAGGACGGGCGTCGCGCCTGGTCGTCCAGCACTGCGGCGGGACCGTCGACTTGCTCCCAGGTCAGCAAGAGGGCGTCGTTGTTGGCGTCGCTGGAGTACCGGCCATCAAGGGTGACCAGCGCCCCCACCTCCGCTCCACGGTCCGCGCCGGCGTCCGCAGTAGGTGGAACCTGGAGAACCTCCAGAAGTGTTTCTGTCTCGCCCACCCACCCGTCGGTGTCGTAAACTCGGAGGCGGACCTGGTAGAGGCCCGCGGCGTACGGGATCAGTTGCGCCACCGCCTCTCTGGCGTTGTCGATCACGGCCTCGGCAGGGGCGGACACCACCGACCAGGCATAAGTGAGCTTGTCGCCGTCCTCATCGAAGGAGCCCCTTCCATCCAGGGTCACCAGTGAGGGCTCGACGAGGTCCCCAGGGAGCAGCACCGCGACCGCCACCGGAGCAGTGTTGTCGCTCAGTGGATCCGTCCCGAGCTCCACCTCGAGGCCATCGTCGACACCATCGCCATCAGTGTCAGCGCGGAAGGGGTCGGTGCCCAAGCCAAGCTCGTCCCGGGTGATGAGACCGTCTCGATCGGGGTCGGCAAACGCATCGGACGGATCGGCGGGGTCGAGCCCGGCTAGGAGCTCGGCGCCGTCGGTGATCCCGTCGCAGTCCAGGTCGGCAAAACACACAACCGAGGTGGTGTTGGGGAGTGCGAACAGCTGGACTTGGCCGGCGCCGGGGCTGGTCACCAGCAGGCGGCCCCATGGGTCGATCGCAACGTCGATGGGCATCGACAATGCCGTTGGCCCCGAACCGGGCGCTCCGATGTTCTCGACGTGACCGCCCGCCTCGTCGAAGCGCGAGAGTCGCGCCATGTAGGCATCCACCACGAACAGGCCGGTGCCGAGGCTGATGCCGCCGATCCGGGCGAGCTGTCCATCGTCCGAACCGTAGTCTCCGAACGTCTGCAGGCGGGTTCCGTCGGTCTGGTATTGGTGGACCAGGCCGTTCTCGGCATCGGACACGCACACCGAACCGTCGAAGGCCACGACGATTCCGGAGAGCCGAGGCGCAGAAACGTCGAACCCCGGCAGCTCGACGCCGTCGGCATCGAACACGAACACGTGGCCCGTCTGGCTGTCGGCAACGTAGAGCAGCAAGCCCGCACTGTCCCAAGCCAGGTCGGTTGGCGCCTTCATCGCCTCGCTGGCCAGGGTTCCGGTGGGCTGGCCCGCGACGTTGTACCGGGTCACGAGCCCGGTGAGAAGATCGCCCACGTACATCTGTTCGTCATCGGTGAGCGCGATCCCGGCGGGGCGGCCACCCACGTCGATCGAACGGACTACCACCCCGCGGGGCGACAGCTGCAGGACGGTGCCGCGGCGCGGATCGGTCGTGTAGATGTGTCCCGCCGGGCCGACGCCCAACCGGTAGGGATAGGCTCCTGGCCCCCCGCTCATGGCTGGCAGCCCGAGCGCTCCCGTCACCCGAACGACCACCTCTTCGGAGACAGCCACCCCGTTGGCCTCTACTTCCACGCCCACGGTGACGTCGCCAGCTGTTGCCGGTGCGGACAACTGAACGACGCCTGGATCCTCGTCGTCCATTCCGGACAGGGTGCCAGCGCTGGTAGTCCAAGTGTAGGTCAGCGGACCACCCGTTGGGTTCGTCGCGTCGACCGTAATGGTCGCTTGTCCGTTGGGAAAAACAGTCTCGGGCCGCGCATTCAGCGCGTTCAGCTCGGGGGGATCGGAGGCATCCGCCACGTCCACGACGAGCTCCACGACGCTGCTGTCGGAGGAGCCGCCGAACATCCCGCCATTGTCATAGGCATAACAACTCAGTGTTGCGACGCCGGGGCCTGGTGCCGTCCACTGGACCTCCACGACGCCAGCGGAGGACTCGGGAACAAGCGGAGTGTCGACAGAATCCTGGCCGCCTAGATCGCCATCTGAGACGCTGATGACCATGCCGCGCACCAGCCCATCGGGATCCATTGCAGCGCAGCTCACATCGACCACAGAGCCCGCCGGAACGGGGTCTGCACTCGTCCACAATCCCGTTACAACGGGGTCATCATTTCCCATGCCTGCAAGCGCGGCGCCCGCCACCAGGAGGATAGCAATCATTGAGACGTCTCCGAGTGCCTTCCACCATACCTCTTGGACTGGCCCAAAGGCGTAGAGCATTTGCCCTTGTCGCCATGCAAACTCGAGGTCTGCATGCATACGTCAAACACGCCTCCGACAGGCATGCAGGGCCGGCGCGAACAATGCGCGGCGCCACTGCGGTCAGTCGTCGAGCACTTCGCGGATCTTGTTCGCCAGGTCCTTCATCAGGAACGGCTTCGGGATGAAGTGCACGCCCTCTTCGAGCACCCCGTGGTGGGCGATGACGTTGGCGGTGTATCCGGACATGAACAGCCGCTTCAGATCCGGGCGTCGCTCCAGTAGGCGTTTGGCAAGGTCCCGACCGTTCATTTCGGGCATGATCACGTCGGTCAACAACAGATCGATCGTTCCGGCGTGTTCCTCCGCCAGCCGCATGGCCTCGCCCGGCGTACCGACGGCCAACACCCGATACCCCAGCTGTTCCAGGAGCTCTCGCCCCAGTCCGAGCAAGGCCGGTTCGTCCTCCACCAACAGCACGGTCTCTTGCTTGCCGCCAACGGGATCGCCTTGGCCCTCGGGCTGCTCCACCGAGACCTCGCCCCTCTGTCGCGGCAGATAGATCTTGAAGGTCGTGCCCTGGCCCGGCTCGCTGTACACGGTGAGGAAGCCGTTGTTCTGTTTGACGATGCCATACACGGTGGCTAGCCCCAGGCCCGTACCCTCACTCATCTGCTTGGTCGTGTAGAACGGCTCGAAGATATGATCGAGGATCTCTTCCTCGATTCCGCAGCCGTCGTCGCTCACCACAAGCACGACATACTCTCCAGGCAGACAGCCGACATTGACGGCGCAGTAGGCCTCGTCCAAGACGGCATTCTCGGTCTCGATGATGACCTTGCCTACGCCGGCGATGGCGCCGCGAGCGTTCACACACATGTTGGCCAGCACCTGATCGAGCTGACTCGGGTCCATCTCCACTGGCCAGAGTTCCGCGCCCGGCAACCACACCAGATCGATGTCCTCGCCGATGAGCCTCTTCAGCATCTGGAGCATCTCGGCCAGGGTGTCGTTCAGATTCAGAATCCTGGGCACCACCGTCTGTTTTCGGGCGAAGGCCAGCAGCTGCCGGGTGAGGTTGGCGGACCGTCCCGCAGCCTTCCGAATCTGCTCCAGGTGAGTGCGGAGTAGTTCGCTGGTGTCTTCTCGTTGCAGGGCGAGCTCTGCATGGCCGAGGATGACTCCCAGCAAGTTGTTGAAGTCGTGGGCAACGCCGCCTGCCAGCCGGCCCACTGATTCCATCTTCTGCGCCTGCATGAGCTGCTCTTGGAGCTTCTTCCTCTCCTCTTCCGCTTGCTTGCGCTCGCTGATGTCGTTGGAGACTGCGATGATCTTGTCGACCCGTCCCCCGGAAAGCATCGGGATGTACTTGGTCTCGAACTCTGCAGTGTGCGTCTCCGAGAGGTCGATGGACGCCTCGAAGCTCTGGGGTCCCTCTCCCCGCAGGAGCTTGCGAATTGACCCGCTGGCCAGCGCAGCGATTTCGCCGCTCATGAACGCGAAGATCGACTCACCGCGCACAGGCATTGTTGTGTTGGAATAGAGGATTGTGCCCTCGGTATCCAGGATCTGGATGATGTCCTTGCTGTTGCTCGTCAGGGAACGCCAGCGCTCCTCACTCTCGCGCATGGCCTCCTCTGCCCGCTTGCGCTCGGTGACGTCCACCGAGGTCGACATCAGGGCGATCGGCTTGTTCTGGCTGTCAAAGACCAGGGCCGCCGAGACGTGCACATCGAACAGTGTGCCGTCCCTCCTTCGCGCCTTGATCTCGTCTGTCCACTGCCCTGTCCCCTCCACCAGCGCGTGCATGATCTCGTCCAGCCGGTCCGCGATCATCCAGAACTCGGGGAACGGGTGGCCCACCACCTCGCCCTCGTCATCGAAGCCCCAGAGCTCGAGAAAGGCGGGATTCAGGGTCGTCATGTTGCCGTCGAGGTCAGCCGTAGCGATGGCGCTGGAAGCCGAGCGGATGATGTGCGCCTTCTCGAGCAGCTCCTCCTTGGCGCGCTCGCGCTCGCTGATGTCACGCAGGGCGGTCACCCGGAGCGGGCTGCCCTTGTGCGTGAACATGCGTCCCTGGATCTCGCTCGGAAAGGTCGTCCCGTCCTTGCGCAAAGCGATGGTCTCATAGGGAAACTCGTCGCCCGCCATCATGTGCTTCATCACCGTGTCGCGCTGCTCGGGAACGATCCAGTCTGTGCCCAGCCTGCCGACGGCCTCCTCGAGCGTGTAGCCGAACATCTTCTCGGCCGTCAGGTTCTGACTCAGGCAGACGCCTCTCTTGGAAAGGAAGATCGCTTCGAAGGATGCGTCGGACAAGACCCGCTGGTACTCCTCCGAGCTGCGCGCATCGTCCATCTGCGCGGATCCGCTTCTCAGCAGGTCCTCATTCTTCTCTTCCGACATTGAACCGACCGCCTCAGAAACCAGCACGCCCCACTCCATCGAGGCTACTGAAGTTGCATTCCAGCCGCAAGGTGCGCGCTTGTGGTACACGAAATGCCCAATCCAGACCGGGGCTGCGCAAGGGTCCTGTGCCGTGAGTCCTCGCTCACTATGTCCGCATTTCGGCACCTGTCAGCGCTAGAACCTGCGCCGCGCCACACCGTCGCGCCGACAACACTTGAATCTGCACCTTGTCGGAGCCCACGGATTCGGAAGGATGTTTCGTCGGTATCTCGAACGGGCCTCTCGAGGTTGCCGTCCGGATCTACACTGTCGGGAAGGAGGTCGTCTGCGCTGGCTCCTGCCCGGGTTCGCAATCATTGGGCTGCTGTCCTGTGGCAAGTACCAGCCCGTCGACGGTGACAAGATCTGCGCGGACGTGCTGGTTGCCATCGCCAGCCGCACCCTCGAGTGCACTGGCAACGAGAAGCTGGCGAATCGCCGATATGAGCGTTTTGAAGGCGAGATTGAGTGTATTGCCAACGTCGTGGAGTCCGACGAGATTGGCTATGTGGAGCCGGCGACGATGTACGGCTGCCACATCGCGATCCTCGAGTACACGTGCTCGTATGTGCACACCTATGGCGGCGATCTGGCCGCCTGGCTCGCGAACGGAGACTGCGCCTATGTCGCCGCTTCTGGAGGAGACCTCTTCTACGGAGAGTACCGTTGAGAAGCTGGCTACGCTGGACGTCTGCATTGGCAGTGCTGTGGTCGATGCCAGCCCATGGCCAAGAGGATGGAGACGGCTGGGCTCCGTTCCAGTGTCCGGATGCCACCCCCCTCGGGACGGTCTACGACGACCTCGCCAGATCGGCACAGATCACCAACACCCGCGTCTACGGCGCTGTTGCGGTGGTGGAAGACCACATCCTGCCGGCGCTGGAAGGAGAGGATGCCCCGATGCTGCTGGGCCGCTACGACAACCGGGTGATCTGGGACGCCTTGCGCATCCCCATGGCGCTGTCCGGTGACTGCCGCACGAGCTTCGGCGACGTGCCCATGGACATCAACGCGAACTCGCTAAGCCTGGCGCTGCGGCTCGGACCCGTCACGGTCTTCTATAGCGGTGCGACAACGCGAGTTTGGGGGGAGATGGAGCCTGTCATGCGCGGGCTCTACTCGACGACGCTGCTCACCGTCATCAACGCCGGGTACACGGTTGTTGCCCCGGCCATCGGTCCGCGGACCATCCAGGACGGCGCCAACATCCTCCAAGTCGACTACATCGCCGGCATGCAGGCCGACCTCGACTTCGCCAGGTTTCGAGCCGGCTACATCGGCTCGCGCGGCCTGTACGCCAGCGGCGAGGTCTTCAACCTCTTTGCCAACGGAGCCCTCACCGATCAGCTGCGGAGGCTGTCATTCCTGAAGACGGGCCTGAGCCGCCTGGATTTCTGGCCCGAAGAAGTCGGAAATACCTCGATCTTCGCCCGCAAGCTCCAGTTTCGGTACGGTCCGCCGCCACCGGTGGCCTCCCCCGGCGATCCCGTGCCGGAGTCCTCGGAGACCCCGATGCGGGATCTGTGGAACGGAGAGGTCGACCAGCACGACATCGGCGGCCTGGTGGACGTGGAAGGCAACGTCAACATCCGCCCCGGCTTCAGCTTCCGGCACTTCAAGGCCCGCATCCACACCCCAGGTATCAACGAGCCAATGATGGCGGCCAAGTGGGACGAGATGCCGATACACGCGCAGCTGGTGCTCGGCGCCTATCGGGCCCCGGCCCAGCACTACTACGGCGTTTCGGGCGGCACGCGCTTTCTGGCCACGGCAGAGGTCGAATTCACCGGCGCCGAGGACGGCGATTCCAACGCGGTCATCGGCTTTCAGTTCCAGCTCAACGATCCCGACACCCTCGAGCTCTTCCCCACCGCGGTGAACGCCTTGGAGTTCTACTGGACCATCGAGTTCTTCTCGTTCTGACGGCTCTCCGTCACATCTGTTACACCTCGGTGTGCCGGCGACGCGCGGGTTAACCCCGCCAATCTTGCTCGCGACCGGCGGATTCCTGCGGAGCTGAAAGTGCTTCACCTCAGTTGTGGCGTCGTCGACCTCGACAGGCAAACCCTGGACACCGGCCACGAGATCCGCAAGCTCACGTCGAAGGAATGCGACCTTCTTAGATATCTGCTGGAGGCGGCGCCGCGGGCCGTGTCGCGAACCGAGCTGCTCGAGCGGGTATGGGGCTACCGAGGCGATACCCTCACCCGCACCGTGGACACCACGATGCGGCGGCTGCGAAAGAAGATTGAGCTCCGCCCATCCGACCCCGACTTCTTGGTCACTGTTCATGGGCGCGGCTATCGATTCGAACAACCGACTTGGGGTTCGCACAACTTTGTAGGTCGGGCCGTAGAGCTGGCGGCACTGCACAAACAGATGGCGACTGGGGGCCGTCTGCTCACGCTGGTGGGTGCGGGCGGCATAGGAAAGACGACGTTGGCTCGGGAATTCCTCGCGACTGCCGCCGCGGACAAGTCCTGGTTTGCCGACCTGACGTCCGCACGCAACCTCCCGGCGGTGGTGGCGACCCTGTGCGAAGCAGTGGGCGTTCCGGTCGAAAACGAGACGACCGCCGCCGGACTGGGATTTCTGTTCGGGCGGCTGGCGCAGTTCCGGCGACCGCTGGTGGTGTTGGACAATGCGGAACAGGCCATCGAGGCCATAACGGCGGTCGTGAAGCAGGGACTGGCCGACGCTCCCGATGCCGTGTTCCTCGTCACCTCCCGCAGAGCGCTGGAGCTGCCAGAGGAGCGGGTCATCCAGTTGGTAGGACTGCCCGAGGCTCAAGCACGTCATCTGTTGTGGATGCGCGCTGACGCCGTGCGACCCGGTTTCTCCCAGGCCGCAGAAGTGCACGTCTCGAACGCCATTGTGGCGCGGCTGGGGGGCGTCCCCCTGGCCATCGAGCTCGCCGCTGGGCACGCCGCGATCACCGGACCAAGCCAGCTGCTCGAGCTGATCCGCACTCCCGCCGGATCCCTGGGTCGGGTCGACCGCGAACGGAACGAGCGACATCGGTCCCTCCGGGCGGCGCTGGACTGGTCGTGGAACCTCTTGGAGCCGGTGTCCCGAACCGCGCTGGCCCAGTGCGCCGCCTTCGACAGCTGGTTCGACATTCACGACGCGGCCCTGGTGGTGGTTCTCAGCGAGACAGCCCAGGATGCGGATCTAGCTACGGTGCTGCGGGAGCTGGTTGCCTGCTCCCTGATCGAGCGGAAGGAGGTGGCGGGCGACGTCCGCGTGCGACTGCCGCCGCTGGTGCGCGAGTACGCCCTGGAGCGAGTCTCGAGTGCCGTAGAACACGGGGCGATCGACCGCCATCGCACTCGCTACGCCGCGCTGGCCCACAGCTGCGTAGGCGAAGTACTAACCCCCGACGACCTGGCCCTGTTGGGACGCGTCCAGCCGGACCTTGGTGCGGCCCTGGCCCGCACGGGTTCGGACCATGGACGCGAGAGAATGGACTTGGTCCGGGGGCTGGACGAGATCCTGCGAATCCGCGGGCCCGTGGATGCGCGATTGAACCTCGTGGCCGGGCTCCTCGCGGATCCAACAGTGAACGCCACAGACCGAAGCAAGCTACTCCGCCTCAAGGGCGAGGCGTGGCTGGCGCTGGGTTCGGTGCCAAAGGCCGAGCGCTTGTTTCGACAAGCTGCCGCCCTCGCCGAGACTGAAGAGGATTCGACGGACCTGGCCCTTGCCCTTGGGCAACTCGCGGTCTGCGAAGTGCGGCTGGGCCAGCGCGAGGAAGGCCGGGCCACCGCACATCGAGCAGCCGACCTGGCCGCAGCAAGACTCGACGCTCCTGTTGAAGCGCGCGTCCGCGCTCTCCTGGGGGTTGTCCTGCTGGAGAGCGGCGACCTCCCCGGTGCCCAGCAAGCGTGCGAGGAAGCACTGACGCTGGCCCACCCCGAAGACGGACACCTCCGCGCAAACTTGCACGCGAACCTCGTGAATGCCTGCATGTTCCAAGGGCGCCACAACGAGGCGGAAGACGCATTGGAGCGCGCTGACTACTGGGCCGAGCGCCTGAACAGTCCGCTGCGGGCCGCCCGTCTCGGCACGATGCGGGGATACCTGGCCATCTCGCGAGGCGACACCAAGACGGCTGCCGCCCACTACTCGCAGGGCTGTGAGCAATACCGGCAGCTAGGGCGCCAATGGCACGAGGCCGTCGCGATGTGCAATCTCGCGCTGGTGCACATGGAGGCTGGTTCCCTCAAGGCGGCTCGCGAATGCATCGAGGGCGCCATCGAGCTGCACCGGCGCCTCGGCAACCAGCGCAGCATTGCCGTCATCCGTGCGAACCAGGGCATCCTCGAGCTGCTGGAAGGCGACCCGCCCACCGCGTCCAAGACACTCACTCGGGCGCTGGACGCACTCCGCCCGATCACACAGCGAGAAGGCGGGTATTGCGCTTGTTTCTTGGCTCTGGCGAGGTGGATATCCGGAGACCGGGCTGGAGCAGCTTCCGCACTAGAGGAGGCGCGTGAGTTGCTCGGAAAAACGCCGGACGACGATGGCGCCGCGCTGCTCCAGATCGCCGCCGAGATCCAGAGCCGGGGCTACGGCAAGGCAAAGGTCAAGAGGCGTCTGTGGACCGGCCCTGACGTCCGCCTCGCGCGCAAGGTCGTAGCCCGGTATCGCGATGAGCGCGGATGACCTCGGGTCGGGTACTCAGGGTCGAATGACCTGGATCTCTCCACACTGATCCGAGAGCAGCTCCGTCCAGGTCTGCCACCCGGGCTCGGCGAGCGAGCTCTCCCACGCGAGCAACTCTTCGTCGAGCCTCTGCACAGCGTCGGGGGCCTGCGCGCTCAGGTCGTCGAGCTCGAGCTGATCAGCAGCCAGATCGTAGAGCCTCGATTGCCCGACATTCTGGAACGCCCACAGCTTCTCTTCACCGACACGAACGGCGGCCTGGGAGCCCGACCGCCAGAAGAGCGCGTCGTGGGGGACACCCTCGACCTCATCCCGCAGGAAGGGAAGCAGATCGACGCCGTCGAAGACGCGATCTTCGGGCAGCTCGGCACCGACGGCAGCAGCCATCGTCGGCAAGATATCCAGGGAGGAAGCCATCTCATCGTAGATTTGCCCCGACGGGACTCGGGCTGGCCAGCGCATCACGAAGGGCACCCGGATGCCGCCCTCGAGGTGTGAGCCCTTGCCTCCGCGGACTGGCTCACAGGAGCACACCTCGGTGTAGGTCGCGCAGCCGTTGTCCGAGACGAACACGACCAAGGTGTTCTCGGCCAGATCCAGCCGATCGAGCGCATCCAGCACCTCTCCGATCCCGTCGTCCATGGCGCTGATCATGCCGGCGTAGATCCTCTCGGTCGTGTCGTCGATGTCGGGAAAGCGGTCCCAGTATTCCTGGGTCACCTGCAGGGGTGCGTGGGGCGCGGTGTAGGACAGGTACAGGAAGAAGGGGCTGTCGGCCTTCCGCTCGATGTAGTCGACGGCCTCCGTTGTCAGGGCCTCGGTGAGGTAGGTCTCGTTGTCGTCGATGATCTGCCGCTCGGGCCCCCGCAGGAGCTGCGAATCCCCGGCGCGATTGGCCTCACCGAGATGCACGAAGTCGCCATCCACCGTCTCGACGAGGGGGATCTCAGCGGTGAAGACCCCGGGCAGGTTGGGGTCGATGTAGGCAGTACTACCGGCGAGGAACCCATAGAATTCGTCGAATCCACGATCGGTCGGGTAGAACTCGGCGCCGCTGCCCTGGTGCCACTTGCCGATCAGTGAGGTGTGATAGCCAGCCGCCTGCATGACATCGCCCAGGGTCGACTCACCGACGGGCAAGCCGTGTTGGTCGTGTTCGGGATCCGACGGGCTGGCGTTGAACTCGAAGCCGAAGCGCTGCTGATGGCGTCCGGTGAGCAGCCCGGCGCGAGAAGGGCCGCAGGTGGGGGCTGTGACATAGGCCGAGGTCAGCCGCACACCTTGCTCTGCGAGCCGATCGAGGTTGGGTGTCGGCACGCCGTCGGCGGAGTAGGTCGAGAGGTCTCCGTAGCCGAGGTCGTCGGCGACGATGACCACGATATTGGGCGGCATAACCTCGTCTTCCACGGGAGTCGTCACGGTGTGGGGGGTGTCCACGTCGGCTTCTGGAGGGACAGAATCGACGTGCTGGCAGGCGCACAGGATCAGCAGAAGCGGCGCCGCTAGCGATCCGTGCAGGCCCATCACACATCTCCACCGAACATCCTACACGGTAGCCGTGGAATCGCGCCTGAGGCATTTCAGATCATTGCAGACCGTCTCTCGGAGCTGCGTCACGCCCGACAGACGCCGATCGTTTCGTCGAGCACCAGACGTTCCGCCCGCCCCGGCTTCCAGCTGGGCCACTGGCAGAACACGGCGGCCTCTCCCTGGTTTGGATCCCCGGTGCGCAAGAAGTTGTGGAGATACGCCATCCAGGCCTCCGACAGCCGCTCTCGACTGGCGCGGTTGTCCTCGGTCCAGGCGAAGCGGAACAGGCTCTCGGCGTCGGTCTGGAAGTTCCCGAAGAGGAAGGGAAGCGGGGCCATATGGGACGCGCCGACCAGGGTATCGAAGGGAGGCGGCTGTTGGTTGTGGCTGAAGAGGAAGGCGTAGACTCCAGCGTTCTCGGCGACCAAATTGGCGCACACATCGACGCCGGTCTTGCGGAAGAGCCAGCTTCCAAACGTGCTTCCGACAAAGGCGTATGCGGGCCGCAGCGGTGGCCAGAGCACGTCTTTGAGGGGGATGTCGACAACCGGGTCGAAGTCCCGGATCAGCGCGGCGACTGCAGCCTCGTCGAGGCGGGTGAACAATCCCAGACCGACCTCGAAGATGCGCATCTCGTCGCTGGTGCTGCCGATCATCACCGGAACCCGCTGGATGTCTCCGCGTCGGAAGCGCTCCTTGAAGTCCAGCGGAATGACGTGGCCGTCCAGATAGCGACTGCCACCGAGGACGTCGAGGGTCAAACCCAGGCTATTCAGACCGAAGTTGGAGAGCGGGCGGGTAGAGCGGACCAGGTCGGCGGCCGACGCTCCGTACAACGCTTCGCGGACGAAGGCCTCGTCCCCGGCGCGGACCTGAACCTTGGCCCGACGCGTTGTCTCGGCCTGACCCGTGACACAGAGCAGGCGCGCCAACAGACCCTCGGCCCGACCGGCAGCCCGCTTCATGGAGAGGCCCAGCATGGGGTTGAGGGGACTCACGCACAGCGCCCGATGGAAGAGGCCGGATGAAAGCGGAGAACCCAGGAGCGCCACGGTGTTGTAGGCCCCCGCCGACTCGCCAGCGAGGGTGACATTGCCGGGGTCCCCACCAAAGGCGGCGATGCTCCCCTGGACCCAGGACAGGGCGGCCAGGATGTCGAGCAGCCCATAGTTTCCAGAGTCGTCCAGGGGATCGCCGGTCCGTAGTGCTGGATGCGCCAGCCACCCGAAGACGCCGAGCCGATAGTTGATGGTGACGACGATGGTGTTTGCGCCTCTTGCCAGGTTTGCCCCGTGATAGAGCGAGGTCGCGCCCTCCCCCACCCCGTTCAGTCCGCCGTGCAGATAGACCATCACCGGCAGGTCACGCTCGTCGGTGTCCGGTCGCCAGATGTTGAGGGTCAGGCAGTCCTCGCTGCCTACAGGCTGGCCAAAGGTGCTCGCGTCGAGCCCGAGCAACAGCCCGCCGTACTGCATGCTGGGGCTGCCGAACTCGGTGGTCTGACGCACCTCGGGCCAGGGCTCGGGGTCGCGCGGAGCCTTCCAACGCAGAGGGCCAACCGGCGGTTTGGCGTAGGGCAAGCCGAGCCAGGCGACGGTGTGTTTGTCCCAGCTCTTGCCCAGCACGCGGCCTGAGGGCGTGGAGCGCTCGAGGGGGGTTGTGGTGGGGCTGGTCGGTGGCGTCTGCATCTGAGTTCGGGTCTCTGTAAGGGGAATCCTCCCATTGTTCACACCGGCTACAGCTTTCGCAGGTTCCAGCGCGGGGTCGGGTCGTAAGAGCTGCGCCATCTTGCAGGACTTGATCGACTTGATCGACTTGATCGACTTGATCGACTTGATCGACTTGATCGACTTGATCGATTTCTCGGTGACCCAGTCGACGTACAGCCGGTTCTCGAACCACACGGATCGTCGAGTCCTCCAGGTCGATGGGCACGGCCTTGCGCAGCCAGATCTCGACGTCCCGCCGGCTGATTCCTCCTCGGTGCCGTTTCCGGCCGCCCCGGTGTCTAAGTGACATGAGCACCCCTTGAGACACCTCCTCACGCTATTCCTCACCGTCATCGCCGCAGGCGTACTCCAGTTTGACCGTGCACAACCGGCATCCGCGACCGGGCGCAGCAAGTGCGCTTGCGAGGTTCAGTGGTTCAGAAGCCGGGTCGCTAGCGTCAGTCGCGGTAGCGTCGAATACAATCACGCCCCCCCTCGCGTCAGCTGAGGAAAGGCGGAGGGACGATGAGGCGAGCACTTCTGATGGCGACAGCGCTGGCGACGCTGAGTGGCTGCAGCCAGCTCGAGGACATCCTGAGCGGCGACACCAAGCTCGAGGCCCACAGCCTGGACGTCGGCCGCGAGGCCATCGGCTTCGGCCCCTTCGAGGACGCCTGGGTCATCGAGTAGCGCTGGCGTTCAGCCAGCTGTCATTCATGTTGTCTGACCCAGTGAATTTCGGCTCGCTGGGTGAGGGCTTCTTCGAACGCTTCTTTGTCCTCTTGAAGTGCCAGCAGCTTGTCCACTCGCACTTCGTCGCGCAGTTTCTCCTCGTAGTCAGTCTTCCATTTGTCATCCTGCGCCGCGGCTACGCTGACGGATTCGACTCGCTGGAAGCCGCCCGGTGACGCCCCCCCGGTCGCGGGGCTGGCTACGGCGCCTGCTCCAGCGCCTCAACCCCCGGTATCTTGGATAGCGCCTGAAGCATGTGGTCCAGACGAAACGCGACCTCCGTTGATAGTGGAGTTTGGTCCGCAGACGACTGGAGCATCTTGAGACAATTCTGTTGCCTTCCAACAAGCCTGCCCCAATCATGCTGGGTGGGATCACGACCATACGCGACCACTGTTTGAGCCATGTTGTCGCACTCACCGCCGCCCAGCCCATTCGCAATCATGTGGCGCTGCATTGGCAACCAATATCCAAAGTGTGCTTTGGCCCAGCGTGCTTGGCGCCGCTCTTCCACAGTGTGGAGACGGGTATCTACCTCAGCAGCTTGGCGCCTCTGCTCTTCTTGAAGCTCTCGGGTCATGGGGTCAACGGTCGCTGTGTTCGTTCCCATGAGGCGGTCGTATTGTCGCTCACGGTCGATTCGAGCCAGTTCCGCGCACCCCTTGTACAGGACCCCTGCTAGGAGAACCGCCAGTGTCGCCAAGAACGACAGCTTGCGCCTGGACATTCAACCCCTCATGGTGGAGGAGGTGGAAGAGGCGTTCCATCCCATTGGTGTGTCGCATTCGCAGGCAGCCCCACGGCAAGGGCGGCCACGATCAGGAACACCATTTGGCCTCCAGTACCGCCGAAGTTTAGCATGACCCGGCAACGATGGATAGGCCATGCAAGCCGTTCAAGCGACGACGGCGTTTGCGCCTCTTGCCAGGTTTGCCCAGTGATAGAGCGAGGTTGCGCCCTCCCCACTCCGTTCAGCCCGCCGTGCAGATAGACCATCACCGGCAGGTCGCGCTGAGATGGCCGCACATCGAGCATCTCCTGGCCTCGCGACTGCGCTCACAGTTCGGCCTGCCAGGTCAAAAGCCACCGAGGTCACCGAGGCGCGGTCCGAGTATAGGGACTGTCATGAAGACCTGGCCAGCAATCTCCATCGACCCCTCTCGAGCCTACCTACCTCTCCCGGGGATGTTTCCTTTCAACGTCGGAAAGCCGGCCTCGGTCAAAGCTTGGAGCCGCGCTGGAGCCGCCGGTGGAGAGCTCGTCATGATCCACCCCGTGCCCGACGAGACGCCCGATGTGGCCGCGTCGTTCCAGATCATCCAGAGCATGGAGGTTCCGGGAAAGGGGTACATGGGCCAGCTGCAGGGCCTCGGGCGGATCCGGATCCACGAGCTCCGAGCCGAGGCAGACGGCAGCTTCACGGTGGTCGGCGAGACCATCGACACCCCCGAGGAGCCAGGGCCGGAGTGCGCAGCCGTGCTGTCGGCTGTGGTCCGCAGCATCCTGGCGAACCCGACCATGCCGAACGAGGCGGCCGCCATGTTCGCTGACGGCGCCATGCCGGTGAGCGTCGCCCTGGAGTTCGCATGCTTCAACCACCCGGACCCGGCCACCAAGCGAGCGATCCTGAGCGCCTCCACCCTGGAAGAGCGCGCCGCCCTGGCCCGCCCGCACTACGAGGCCGAGGCAGCGAGGCAGGAGGCTCGAGATGTGGCGCCTCGTCCGCCACCCCCCGCTCCAGAGGACGACTTCGGCGAGTATCCCGACGACGCGTTGGAGGGCATGAGGTACGTGGCGAGGTCCCTCGCGGCGGCCGGAAACCACCGGGAGCGGGACTTCCCGCGCGTACTCGAGAGCGAGTTCGACGAGGCGATGGAGGCCGACCCGGTCCTGCGAAACAAGATGTTGGAGATCATCGGAGACGCTGTGCGGACCCAGCGTCGCAGCGAGGCCAGCTTCCCCGACCCCACCCCCGCCGAGCGACTCCACGCACTCCTGGACCGACTGCCAGACCAGGGCATCCTGGTGGATCCCGGCGGGGAGTTCACCCAGCAGGACGCGATCGGCGCCCTGGAGCAGATGGGCGCCGACGTCCCCTCCGCGCGCGGCTACGTCCTCTACACCGAGCGGGACCTGCAGACGGCCCTGCGTGGGCATGGGCTGAACATGGGCTTCGGCGGTCTTCGGGATACCTGCAGTGAAGTCATCGCTCAGGCGCTGTGCGCGGCGCTCACCAAGGCTGGGCTGCCGTGGTGGTGGCCCGACGATCCTGCCGTGAAGGTCTTCGTGCCGATCCGCTGGCAGCGGCGCCTGCCGAGATAGGTCGCCCAGCGGCATAGATGGGCCTGATCGACGCGTCCAAACGCTCGCGCGCGCCACACCAGAAAAGATTCCGACATGTCCGCTGCACAAGTACCGTCGAAACTGCTTTTAGACGGTACGTTGTGGTCGACCATGCGCGGGCGTCATCCGCTTTTGTAGGGCATGAGTCAGCGTCTGGCTTGCGGACCCCATCGGCAGGTGGACAAATCTTGCGTGATGCCGTGTACGTGGTCGTGGGCGAGCTATCCCGACAATCGTCATGAGATTGTTGCCGGGAGTGCAGAGGGGCGTGCCCCTCTGCCGGGGGTTGAAGGGGCGCGCAGCCCATTCCAGCAAGAGGTCCGCCCATCCAACAGCCGTCGGCACCTAACAAACCTGCGGACCTTCATGCTGCCGGGAGTGCAGAGGGGCGTGCCCCTCGCTGGCCGGAGGCCACTAAAAAGAGCCTTTCAACGCCCCCAATCCCGATGCCCTCCACCCTCCGACCCTTCCCGCGAACGCCGCAGCCCGCCCGCCCAGAGCCCGGGCCGTCGCTTCCAGGTCCGTGGACCTGGTCGCGGACGTGGGCAAGTTGCCCGATAGCGTGGAAGGAACCGGGTTATCGGCGGCGTGGACGCGTCAAGGACGTCGCCGGTCGACTCCACTAATCCGGATCGCGCCCCTGTTTGGGCTGCCCCTGTAGTGCAGGTTTCCATCGAGAACGCGATAGTCCCCGCTTGGATTGGGTCGGAGATGTTTCAGCGACAACACGTGCGACGCGACTGAGGCCTGCAATCTCCGCACAGTCCCAGCGTACATTTGACGGGAGGTGTTTGTGAGCGTCTGGGATGCGGGGATCGAGACAGGCGGCTCCGAGCCCGTCGAGCCGGCGGACGTCGGTCGTGTCAACTTCTCGGGCGCGATCGGCGGTGGGGAGTCGTACCGGGTCTCCAACTTCGCCAGGTACTCCGCCCGCTTCGCGATGGAGGCCCCGGGCATCGTCTTTGGAGGCGCACTCCTGCACTGGACCGTCTCCTCGGTTCCCCTGATGTGCTTCGCAGCGGCGGCGGCCTTCTTCCCTGC
>PJEL010000079.1_pt1 | contig 104654 bp, 85 predicted proteins | sample 1853271 | NCBI WGS metagenome assembly PJEL01 (sample SAMN08108733, study PRJNA415343) | Invertebrate metagenome, whole genome shotgun sequencing project. | host: Globobulimina | place: Sweden: Gullmar Fjord | collected 2015-08
TTGTAATCAAAGAAATGTTTTACAGCATCGCATAAATTAAAGTAGTTGCGGCTTCCGGCATAAGATTCGTCTCCCATCATTAAGCCTGCCCATTGCACATCACTCATTGCGCCTGTGCCTGAATCTGTCAGTAGGTCGATATAAACATCTTCGCTTCTTAACATGAAAGGGTTATAACCCGCTTCAATTAAAGCTTCACGTCGATCTTCTTCGTTTGTCATACGGATAGATTCAACCATTTTAATGCGGAACGGTTCTGGTATACGTTTCATTGATATAGCCTCAATAACAGCCGTTATGCCGATTGTGTTTTTTCTACGTTGTTAATAATAAAAATGGCAATAACGGATTCAATAAATGATCAACAGTAATGCTTATCTAAAGCATAGCGCTGTTGGTACTTTTGAATTGGCTTGTTGGTGTACAAGCGCTAGATAACAAGAAGGCTTATGCGGAAGGGAAGTCGTGGCTCAGGCGAAAATCTTGGTTGTACCAGCAAGACAGCATTAATCTGTTGTCTGGCAGAGTAGGTGGAATTCGGTGCATGTCGTCATCCTTCCTTTGACTGCGGGAAATATCTATTTGGCTTAAACAGAAGTAATAACTGATGTAAAAGGCAAATGGAACATGCTTAATAGTATAGAAGTGATGAATTAATGTTGTGAAGTTATTCATATTTATGGCGTGAGACAGTCGCGACTAAAATCCGTTTATCGCGACCATTTAAACTTTTAAGCGCAGTTTTAAAGTATGCATATATCCATATTGTTTATTATGAGCGGTTAGATGAAATAAAACGCTGAGTTGAAACTGTAGTGCCGTCTTCATCAGAAACTTCGAATGTCATTGAACGAGCCGCTTCAAATGAGCTATATACAAATACTCGGCCAGATTCAGATGTGGTGTAGTGCTGTTTTTGACCGCCTTTAACAGTAACGTCTAAACCTGCTTGAGGTGCGCCATCTTTTTCTACTGTTACCCAAGCCCCGCCTTTTTGTGGCGTAACAATCAGGTTTAGACCTTGATTGACACTTGCAAGTGCTGAGCCTGAAAAAAGCGTTGTTGCAACGATGAGGCTTGCGATTGTTTTGTTCATGATTTTCCCTTTTATGAGTTGTTTTAATTTGTTTAACGCAGCTTGTCTGCGTGTTGATATTCATAATAGGTGTGATTTAGATCTCTTTCTATGGTGTTTTTTAGTTCAAGTTGTTCGAAAAAATTGAGCAATAAATTGAGTGTTAATCCGATCATGGTGTTGAGAGAAGTGTGCATAAACGAGAAATAGACATTTTATTACAAATATAGGGAAGGGGGGTGGGAAAGAAAATTGCAGTTTAGGCTTTTGATATCAATTGGTTATGATTCACTTGGTGTCTGGTGTGATTTTTATCACGTTTTATTGCAATAAAAATGTTTACAGACAGGTGTATTACGTTTAATGTTTATCTCGTCTGCAACTCAGACCTAATCAATGATTTTTTCAAAGAACACTTCGCACTTCCTGCTTCTCGCCAAAGCCTGCTGTAAAGAAGAAAATTAAAGAAGATCAAATGAATGATTTCTTTCCACTGCTATCGTTAATGTTGCGAACGATTATGCAGTGATGAGCTATTGAGTAGGGTGAACTCCTAGCTGTAAAGGAATAAAGGTCAATGAGTTAAAGGATATTTACCGCCACAAAAATGTGAGCGGAACTAACTATCTACTCAATTTGATATGCCTCAAACATAACGCTCTAAAGCATTGTTTGGGTAAAAAGGAAATAATTATGACTTCACAAACTGGTATTATCCGTAGCTTCAACTCTGCTGACAACAATGGCCTAATTACATGTGATCTTGGTGGTGATATCCGCTTTGATGCCTCAAGTGTAAATGGCGGTTTACCTGTATCAGGCAGCCTTGTTGAGTTCATCATGGATGACTCTTCAAACAAGCTTCAGGCGATTAAAATTCGTTTAATCTAAGCGAATAGTTAACTCACTTAAGAGTTTATTCATACGGTATAACCGTATTCAAGTAACCAGTAACGAAAAGTACCATTCACTGAGTATTTACTGGTTTGCTTAATCTTCTTTGCTATTCCTTTCTTTCTACTAAACGAATTATTTTCCTTTGTTCTCTCGTGCACTCGTTTGCACCGATTTGTACATTTTACTTAGGTCTTTATTTTTACTGCGCATCTCTGCAATTGAGCTACCGTTACGCTCTTGTTCTCTTAGCAATTTAAAGTAATTGTTTAATCGACGCTCATCTAGCTGTCCAATAGAAATTGCCTTCTGTACGGCGCATTTGGGTTCTGCTTGATGCTGGCAATCAGTAAAGCGGCATTGCTGAGATAACTTAGCAATATCACTAAATGTTTCTTCAACGCCTTGTTCGCAGTCTGCAATTTGCAACTCTCGAATACCAGGAGTATCAAGAAGTAATGCCCCTGCTGGCATAATGTGCATCGACCGACTCGTGGTTGTATGACGGCCTTTACTGTCGTCTTCTCTTACGCCGCCTGTTTCTTGATCTTGACTCTGCATTAAGGTGTTAACCAATGTGGATTTCCCCACACCAGATGAACCAACAAATGCGACTGTTTTACCCAGCTTACACCATGGTTTTAGTGTTTCGACACTATCTGTATCAAGGCTGTTAACAGCCTCGACCATTAAGAATGGATCAAGCGCTTGCACTTGTTGTTTAAACGACTCTGGTGTATCACAACAGTCTGCTTTTGTTAAGATAATGACAGGTTCACACCCACTGTCGTGTGCAATGGCAAGGTAGCGTTCTATACGACTTAAATTAAAATCTTGGTTAAGTGAGTTGACGATAAAAAGCGTGTCGACATTGGCTGCAATTAACTGTTCCGATACTTTACTGCCCGCGGCTTTACGCGAGAGCAAGGTTAGACGGTCGAGTAATCTTATTAGTTGTTGTTCACTATCAAGTAATACCCAATCCCCAACCGTTAACGCAGGCATACTCGGTCTGATCTCAAGCGAAAAACTCCCCGCTTCAGTTTGAATAACATAGAGACTACGATGGTGCGCAAGCACTCGACCAATCAGGCAATTTTCGAGTTCTTCTAATGATAACTGCTGCTGAAAATAAGCATGCCAACCAAGCTGTGGTAATGACAATATTGAAGTCATGATAATCCGTGAAATTCTTCTTTTTAAACATACGTAATATTGTAATTGAGTTCAGTTTTGTTTAATTGAATAAAAACGACAGAATGTGAAATATCCTTGTCTCACAATTGCGTAAGCAGATTAGATTGCAGCTTTTATGGTCGCGAATTTAAATGAACCCCACTAAGATTAGTGACAAGATCATTGCTGAAATACGTCATGATTTATTTTTAAGGGGTATTTTTTATTCATAAAATCAGGGACATGATCAAGAATAATTAGAGTGTTTTCTATGGCTATTGCCATTGCATTAATCGTTATTGTAATTGCATCTGTTGCTTTTCATTTCCTTAGCCCGTGGTGGCTAACCTCTGCTGCGTCAAATTGGTCACAAATCGACAATCAGTTAACACTAACCCTTATTATTACGGGTGCTTTTTTTATAATAATCAACCTATTGATTGCTTTTTGTGTCATAAAATTCCGCTATAAGCCGGGTAGGAAATCGGCTTATCAACCTGAGAATAAAAAACTAGAAGCGTGGCTCATTGGCTTAACCACTGTTGGAATTGTGGGATTACTCGCTCCCGGTTTAGCAGTATATGGTGAGTATGTTAGCGTGCCAGATGACGCAAAACTGGTAGAGGTTGTTGGTGAGCAGTGGAAGTGGAGTTTTCGTTTTCCCGGTGAAGATGAACAGTTAGGGAAAAGTAGTACTCAGTGGGTAAGCAGCAAAAACCCCTTGGGTATTGATCCTAATGATCCCGCCTCTCAAGACGATAAAATTATTCTGAGTCCTGAATTACATCTTCCGATTTTTTCGCCTTATAAAGTTTTACTGCGTTCAAAAGATGTTTTGCACAATTTTAATGTACCTCAGTTCCGAGCCAAAATGGATTTAGTACCCGGTACTGTCCCATACATTTGGTTTACTCCAACAAAGCGAGGCAGCTATGAGATTCTCTGTGCTGAACTGTGTGGCGTAGGGCATTTTAATATGCGAGGAAGAGTGATCGTTGAAGATGATGCACAATTCGGAAGCTGGCTCGCGACTCAACCTACTTTTGCTCAAACTCAAGATCCTACTCGTAAAACACAGGCTGACCCAGTTGAATTAGGCAAAACACTCTCGGAAGTGAATGGCTGCATTGGTTGCCATAGTTTAAATGGTAACCCTGGTGTCGGACCTACGTGGTTAGGTTTATATGGAAAAACGGAAATTATGTCTGATGATGCAAGAGTGGTGGTCGACGAGGCATATTTGCGTACATCGATACTTAACGCTAAAGCTGAAATAGTAAAAGGTTATCCCGCCATCATGCCTGTTTATCAATTTGATGATCAGGAAGTTGACGCCATTATTGCTTATATCAAATCTGTATCTAAGTAATTTATATCACGTTTTTTTTGAATGAGACAAGCTTGTTATGACTGAACATCATTCTTCGAATTCAGCAGATTCAGACGCTTATGCTCACAGTTTTTGGCGCAAATATGTGTGGAGCCAAGACCATAAAGTTATTGCCATTCAGTATACGCTAACGGCGATTGCGATGGGGCTGATTGCACTCGTTTTATCATGGATAATGCGTTTACAGCTAGGCTTTCCAGGGCAATTTGATTTCATAGATGTAAATACTTACTACCAGTCTATGACATTGCACGGCATGATTATGGTTGTGTATTTACTGACAGCCCTTTTCTTGGGGGGCTTTGGTAATTACTTAATTCCATTAATGGTTGGCGCACGGGATATGGTGTTTCCGCTATTAAATATGTTGAGTTATTGGTTCTATCTTCTGGCTTCTCTGATCTTAATTGCGAGCTTCTTTGTGACAGGTGGACCAACAGGTGCTGGTTGGACGTTATATCCCCCTCAAGCGATTATGCCTGGCACGCCGGGTGTTGAGTGGGGCATCGTACTGATGTTGATCTCGCTTGCAGTGTTCATAGTAGCAGCAACGTTAGGTGGGCTAAATTACGTTACCACAGTATTACAAGCTCGCACGGAAGGCATGACATTACTGCGCATGCCCCTAACAGTATGGGGGATCTTTACAGCTTCAATTATGGCGCTATTGGCTTTTCCTGCGTTATTTGTTAGTGCCGTTATGATGCTGTTTGATAAGTTATTGGGGTCTAGTTTCTTCATGCCAGCCATTGTTTCTATGGGGCAATTAACGGAATACGACGGCGGCAGCCCTATTTTATTTCAGCACCTTTTTTGGTTTTTTGGTCATCCTGAAGTGTATATCGTTGCTTTGCCAGCCTTTGGGATAGTGTCTGATCTTATTAGTATTCACGCACGTAAAAATATCTTTGGTTATAAAATGATGGTGTGGGCTATTTTAGCCATCGGTGTTCTTAGCTTTGTGGTATGGGCCCACCATATGTATGTTAGCGGTATGAATCCGTATTTCGGATTCTTTTTTGCCACGACAACCCTCGTTATTGCCGTTCCTACTGCGATAAAAGTGTATAACTGGTTGCTCACATTATGGCGAGGTAATATTCATTTAACCTTGCCGATGCTGTTTTCTATTGCCTTCATGAGTACCTTTTTAATTGGTGGTTTAACGGGGTTATTTCTTGGCAATGTTATTGTTGATATTCCGTTATCAGATACATATTTTGTTGTTGCTCACTTTCATATGGTGATGGGGGTGTCCCCAGTATTAGTTATATTTGGTGGTATTTATCACTGGTATCCAAAAGTGACAGGGCGGATGCTTAATTCGGCAATGGGACACTTTCATTTCTGGATAACCTTCTTGGGCACTTATGCTATTTATTTTCCAATGCATTATTTGGGAATATTAGGTGTTCCCCGTCGTTATTATGCGTACGAAAACTACGATTTCATTCCTGAATCGGCACAAACGTTAAATGCTTTTATCACTGTAATGGCGTTGATTGTAGGCGCGGCACAGCTAGTGTTTCTGTTCAATTTATTTTGGTGTGTATTTAAAGGGAAAAAAGCTGCAGCGAATCCTTGGTCTGCAACATCTTTAGAATGGCAAACACCAGACACGCCTCCTAAACATGGCAATTGGGGCGTACATTGTCCGATCGTTTATCGCTGGGCGTATGATTACAGTGTACCCAATGTTAAAGAGGATTTTATTCCACAAAACATACCGCCAGATCAGGTGCTAATGGAACATGTAGATAGTTCAATACCTGAAGAGGGGATTAATATACCTATAGACAAAGGGGATGATGATGAATAAGCAACATAATTCAAACAAGAAATCGGAGCCTGAATCTAAAAGCACATTAACGCCAGATGCCACCGAAAATTACTTACCTGCCGATACCTCGTCACCTGCCATTATAGGGTTATGGGTTTTTATGGCAGTTATCACTATGCTGTTTTTCTTGTTTACAGTAGCGTACAAAATACGTATGTCGTTAAACGATTGGCAGTCATTAAATGAACCTTGGCAGCTCAGCTTAAGCACTGCTATGCTTTTGATGAGCTGTGTTGCGATGGCTAATTGTCGTCGTAGAGCCGCATTAATACCATCGGTAGTGGCTTGTCGTTCTATATTAATCGTGGCGGTGTTGCTTACCTTAGGATTTGTTTTTACTCAGCTTTGGGCATGGCAATACTTAGTAGACCAAAATATTACAGTCGACAATAATCCAGCCAACAGCTTCTTTTACCTTTTAACTGGCCTGCATGGATTGCATGTACTGGGTGGCCTTGCTGCTTTATTTTTAGTGATTTATAACGCTAGAAAAGGGCATGCAAATTCACTGTATCAGTCATTACATTTATGTACTCGGTACTGGCACTTTTTATTACTTATTTGGTTGTTTTTATTAGGGCTATTGCGATTTACATAATGAGGTAAACGCATATGGCACAGCTGTTATCAACATCACAAGAATCAAGAAAAAAGCCCCCTGAATCGTCCCCCTTTCAATCTGACGATAGTGGCTCTAGCGGTTGGTTGTCAGTAATTGACGATTTTTCTGCTGATAGAGCTGTCTTTAACATCTCATCAAATAAAACCATGATGTGGCTTTTTTTACTCAGTGATATTTTTGTTTTTGGCAGCTTTTTAGTTGCCTACATGTCAGTGAGAATGACGACTACCGAACCTTGGCCACTCACCACCGATGTTTTTGCTTTAAATTTTGGCGGGCAAGATATTCCATTAGTTTTAATTGCAATCATGACTTTTATTTTGATTACCAGCAGCGGCACTATGGCTATGGCGGTTAATTTTGGTTATCAAGGTCGACGTCAGTTAACGGCAGCATTAATCTTTATTACGGCATTATTTGGTGTCGCTTTTGTCGGTATGCAAGCATTCGAATGGACCAAATTGATCGTGGAAGAAGGCATTCGCCCATGGGGGAATGATCTAGGTGCTGCACAGTTTGGTGCCAGTTTCTTTATGATCACAGGGTTTCATGGATTACATGTCAGTATTGGCGTTATCTACCTGCTGACAATAGCGTGGCGAGTGTGGCGTGGGCGATATGAAAAAACGCAATCAAATGAATCAAATAATCGTTATGAAATAGTCGAAATAGCAGGGCTTTATTGGCACTTTGTCGATTTAGTGTGGGTATTTATCTTTGCCTTTTTCTATTTATGGTAAGGAGAGCATCATGCATGCAACACAAGCTTATCAACAGCATCCTATAAGCCTTTATTTGAAGGTGTGGGGCTTATTGTTCTTACTCAGTACATTGTCGTATATGGTTGATTACCTCCATGTACAAGGGATATTGCGTTGGTCGCTGATCATTATTTTCATGTTATTGAAAGCGGGATTAATCGCGAGTATTTTTATGCATATGCTATGGGAGAAGTTGGCGCTAGTCTGCTCAATTTTTTTACCGCCTTTGGCATTGCTTGTACTGGTTACATTAATGGCGACAGAAGCAGAGTATATATTTAGCCTTAGAACGCTATTTTTTACATCGACATAGTGCTGGTTCGCCATAAAAATAAAAAGCCAATCATTATAAGTAATTGGCTTTTTACTCAGTGGAATTCTATCAAGCAAGATTACGGCATCTTATGTATCATGGTACGCCACTGGTTGTGGGCACTAATTAGCCACTTAGGGGGTGATTTTCCGATACCTGCAGGTTCTAAGTGATCATGTGCAATAATGATATTTGCTAACATGATTTCTTGTGAAGGCTCTATATCGACCATTAGAACATGCTTACCTGATTTTAATACGCGCTTAAACCGACGGAATTGATAATGCAATTCCTGAAAACCAAACAGACCGCCTTCCCAAGTAATAAAACCGAGTACCACTATGGCAAGCATAATAAAGGGTATCCAGCCTGTTGTTTCGGTTACGCCGGAGATATAAGCAGCCAAGATCACAAGAACAGCTGCGCATACACCAATGACCGCGCCAATTTCAGTTGAATGAATCACATCATTACGCATTACCGACCTTACTGGGTGAAGATGATGAGAAGAGACCTCTGCATCATTATCACTAAGTACATGAATTTGAGGTGTACTAATGCCACTTAATTCAAGTTCATATTCTACTAATTCAAGATCATCTAAATCATCACTAATATAAAAGACCCTTTTCATATGGCCTCCGGTAGGGTTTTATATCAATCTAAACAAGTACCTGACCATCAACCTACTTCGAATGGTATTATTACTAACAATAAATCACGTTAGTTCAGTACGTTAAGTCTATTTTCTGCTCATTAAATAGCGAAAATATCTATTATAGAGTATAGCCTTTCTTATCTATACAGCAGGTACTTTAAGCAAAGTGAATAGATGCTTATGAAAGAACTACAAGTATCATGAGATGACTAAACGCTAAACAAATTGAAGTATTTTTCCATTTAATGCCTATTTTATCGTACTTTTTAGTAGTGAAATCAAAGTTTTTATTGGCGTATATTTTAATATACTTACGCTCTCGTTATCTTAAAATCTAGGGTTTTCACTGAAACGAGTTTCTTGAGATAACGTGTATATAACCGCTTACTGTATGGAAGACAGATTAGATGACTTGGTTATGCTAGGGAAATGTATTTAGAACATCTACTTAATGTAATGTTTGAGGTCTAAATAATCATTAATATAGTAAATATTGGTATTGTAGCTAAACATGAACAACGTAATTAAGAGTGTCGGTTATTCAAATAAAATTTTTATCGATAGTGAATATCAATACCATATTGAACAAACTAAAATGTTCACCCAGTTACTACTTGATGTATTAGTTAATGATTATGCCGAAATTAATCAATCATTTATTGCGAGTATGAATACTGCCGCTATCATGCATGATCTGGGAAAAAGCTTTATTCCCGAATCGATTATTTTTAAAAAAGGCACATTGTCTGTGTCTGAGTATGATGTCATAAAAACACATACGACACTTGGTTATGAGCACTTTTGTTCATTAAGTATGAATGTAGATACGCCTTTGAATCAGATTATCAAAGATGTGATTTTATATCATCATGAGCATTGGGATGGTACTGGTTACCCGCATCAAAAAGCAGGGCTAGAAATCCCTCTTTCAGCCCGTATTATTGCCCTTGCAGATGTTTTTGAAGCTTTGATCAGTGTACGTTCGTATAAAGAACCATTTTCCTTTGCAAAAGCGAAGATGATCATATGTGAAAGTAGTGGATATCACTTTGATCCGGCTATTGTCGCCGCTTTTCTTAAGCAAGAAACCAAGTTTGAGCAACTGACTAAAATACTACAAAGTCAGTCGCTATCTAGGCATCTACAAAATGCCTAAAGGGCCCAAATACCGACTAGCTAACTAACTTGAAGTTTTTAATTTGGCTCTCCTGACCATTAATAATGATAGAGAGCTGATGAATACCTGTATGAAACTTCCGTGTTGTTATAACTTTAAAGCTTTGCTTTCTATTAATCTTATATACCTTATTCGATTCTATTTCACGCTCACTGATTTTAAAAACTTTACGTGAAAGGTCGCCATTACTTTTTTGATAATACAGGCCATATTCTAGCCTTAGCTTTTTACATGTATTGTTTTGGTTGGTGAGCGAGAATGAAAATTCTAAAGCATCGCCGATCTTTACATAAGGTGTCAGGATGTCAAAGTTTGATAAAATGATATTTTTACTATCAAAACCAAATAATTGAAGTGTTTTTGGTTCGCCTTGTTTCAACAGTGTTCTACTTGCGTGTTTGATAAGTGCATCAGTTTCTTTTGTGTATCCCAGCCATTTTTGTGCCGTTTCTATAACAAAATTAGGGTTATCTTTCGATATATCATTTAAGTTATTCGCAACACTGCGTCTGACTACTTCGCAACTGTCATTCTTCAAGGTGTCTAAAATAGGGAAGATAGGCATAGGGTTCTTTTTTAAGCTGGGCAATGCCATTGCCCAAGGAAGCCGTGGTCTTGATCCCTCACTTGCTAAACGGCGAACCTTATTATTGGGGTGTTTTGACCACAGCACCATTTGAGTTAACATTTTTTCTTGATATTTCAATATGTAAGGTCTTACTGCAAATTCACAGCTGGTGAACTGTGTTATAAACTCAAAGGCTGAAATAGACTCTTCAAACTTATCAATACCATACAAAGAGATATACTCAGGAAAAAACATAAACTCAATGCTTTCTTCCTTGATGCCAGCAAGACGTAAATTATCAATCAGTTGCTTTATTGTTTCTGCGGCTTCGCCAAAATTATCAGACAGGAAGTGATGAAGCACTTTTGCAGTATGTGTCATCCTTTCTTTCAGTTCGTAATGAATAAAATTGTCATTGAAAATTAACTGAGTAAAGGCTTCTTTATCAAATGAAGGAATAGTTACGAGCATTATTTCCGACAGCTGGTCGTAGAACTCTTGTGAGTATATGTCTTTAAATAAATTACTCATAATGTCTGAAATCCATTTCTAATGTTAAATATTCGCGGTAATTATTGCATAGTATAACGGTAACAGGCTTCGCTAACTTTGATGTGTAAAACAAAGCTTGGCTACCAGCAGGATGTGTCTCTAGTCGAGCATGCGTAAAAATTGAATTGGCCGATCCTGAATTGTTGGTTGAAATGACGTTTGTAGCCACTGCTAGTCAATAAAAAAGATCACGATTGGTGACCTTTTGTTTATCCATTAGTTATTACTCGATTCATATCTGTCGTTAGAGAGAACCAGTGCTATACAGAAATTGACCATTCTCATTGGGAATATTGTTAGCAGGACTAGTACTTATATAGCCTTTTTTAGTACAGCCACCTGTACAAGGGTTTGACGGATATACAATAAATAATCCTTGCTTGGATGGAAGGCTTCCGATAGGGCTGTTGCTTATATATATCGACTGATTGAATGATTGCTTGGTAGATGAGCTGTAAACAAATTGCCCATTTTCATTAGGCATATTGTTGGCAGGGCTTGTACTTAAGTAGTCCGAAGCGAATAAACTTGTTGAAAAAAGAGTCAACAGCAATGTCGGCAGTAGATATTTCATGTCTATCTCACATTTGTGCTGTACGAGTATGGTTAATTCTAGCGTATAAGTGAGTTATTTCATCTTTTGGATGGAATAAACCAATGATTGTTTTGCATTGGTCAAATACTATACCGAATAGAAAGATAGTATTTAGCATGCCAAATGCGCGCTATTGGCTTTTTTATCTCTAATATTATGATTTATAATGAAAACTCCCCCCTCTCGTTATAAAGCTCTAGCACGTAATATACCCCTTCTGTTTTTGTTAATGTGATCAGGGTATAGCTTTGTTATAAACAGTATTGCTAGCTATGTGCCTGTGTCATATTATCAACAAAAGAAAGCGCTTTCTTTTGTTGGGTAACCTTAATAAATTTAAGTATAAAGTTTGATTTTGCCCTTTCAACCACAAAAAGAAAGCGCTTTCTTTATTAAGAACTCTTAAATGTGAAGGATTATGTGATGCATAAGAAAAAGGTTCTAGCTGCTCTAGTTTGTGGCTTGATGTTATCTGCTACTGGTGTTGCTGCTAATGAAATTAAGCAGGGGGGCACATTAACGGTTCCGATCATCGGTACTGGTTTTGTTGATAACTTCAACCCATATACAACCAAAGATCTACTTCATGGTGTAATGTTTGAACCATTGATGGTCTTTAATAATATGACGGGAAAGACGGAGTATCGTCTTGCTAAGTCTGCAGAATATTCTGATGACCTGAAAAAAATCACGGTAACCTTGCGTGATAATTTGAAATGGTCTAATGGGTCGCCATTAACGGCTAAAGATGTGGCATTCAGCTTTACCATGACTAAAGGAGCACCAGCATTCGATCAGAAAGGTATCTGGAGTGGTGGTAATCTTGTCAGTGTTGTTGCTCAAGATGCGACAACCGTTATCTTTGAATTGAACGAAGCTGATTCAACCTTTATCTGGAACCTTGAAAAATATCATATTGTTCCTGAGCAAGTTTGGAGCAAGGCAAAAGACTTAACAACGTTTACCAACCCTAATCCGATTGGTAGTGGCCCGATGACAGCGGTTAAGTATGTTAAATCGCAACAGATGGAGCTTTGCCGTAACCCGCATTACTACCTTGAAAATCGTCCATATCTTGATTGCATTACATTCCGTTCATACAATGATAATTCTCAAATTCAACCTGCATTAATGAAGGGTGAAATTGATTGGGGTTCAAATTTTATTGCTGACATTGATAATACTTTTGTTGCTGCGGATCCTGAAAATAATCACTATTGGTATCCTGCTAATGATGCCATTCATCTTTATGTGAATACGAAAGAAAAGTTCTTTGATGATCTTAATGTACGTAAAGCGTTATCAATGGCATTAGATCGTGAGTCAATTGTAGATATAGCTGCTTACGGTTATCCAACCGCTAATTATAATGTTGGTGGTATCGGTGAGCTGTATAGCCGTAGCATTAGTCAGCAAGTTACCGATAAATATAAAGATATAACGCAATATAATCCTGAGAAAGCGAAGCAATTACTTGATGCTGCGGGTTATAAAGATCTAAATGGTGACGGTTTTAGAGATACTGCTGATGGCCAAACGATTGAATTTAATATTGAAGTCGTTAATGGTTGGACAGATTGGATTCAGGTGGTTCAGATGGTCACTGAATACTATGAAGAAGTAGGGATTAAAGCGAATGTTAAAACCGTTGATTGGGCTGTATACGATAAGTCTTTGAAAGACAGCGACTACAAGATGTCGATTAACTGGTCAATGGTTGCCACTAATCCAATTTTGGCTTACCAAGAGTACTTTTCGACATCACGCATTGGTAAAACTTGGCATGCTGGGCATGGTGTTCATTCAAAAGATATCGATAGTTTGATTGATAGTTTTGGTAAAACACAAGATTTGGCAGAGCAGAAAAAAATCCTTGATGAACTTCAAGTTTTTACTGCTGAGAATCTTCCGTTTATTCCATTATTTTCAAATCCAACCTGGTTCCAATATAACAGCTCTAAAATTGTTGGATGGCCTAATAAAGATAACCCATACGTTCAACCTGTTTGGTATGACGGTGGTAAGCGAGTATTAATTCTCAATAATCTTCACCTTAAGTAATTGTAAATAATTTAAAGAGTCATCGGTGATGGCTCTTTAATTACGGGAATATCTTATGAGCTTTTTAATTCGCAGACTCGGTTTTTATTTTGTTGCTTTTCTTATAGCAATCTCTTTTAATTTTCTCTTACCAAGGTTGATGCCTGGTGATCCAGTTGATGCGTTATTTGCAGCAGCACAAGGTCGAATGGATCCTGCTCAAATGGATGCAGTGAGAGAAATGTATGGTTTTATGGATGGCTCAGTATTTGAGCAATATATTGCTTATATTCAAAGTGTTTTCACATTAGATCTTGGCCCATCAGTATTAATGTTTCCTGTAAGCGTTACTCAGGTTATTGGACAAGCTTTACCTTGGACAATGTTTTTGGCTTTAGGCTCGCTCATTGTTGCTTTAATTATAGGTGTGTCAATTGGTACTTATGCGTCATATCGCCGAGAAGGGCTGTTTGGCCAAGTTGTACCGCCAGTGTTGGCTTTTATTAGCAACTTCCCTTATATCGTAACGGCATTACTTCTGTTTTATTTCTTTGGTTTGAAGTTGGAATTACTGCCACTAGCTTATACATATGACCCAGCCTTAGAACCGGGCTTTACCTTAGAGTTTATAGGCAGTGTATTAAAGCATGCTGTTTTACCGATGGGCTCGATGATTATCGTTGGTATTTCAACTTGGGTGTTCAATATGCGTAATGCGATGATTAATGTGCTTGGTGAAGACTATGTCACCATGGCAGAAGCCAAAGGCTTAAGCAGTTATCGTGTCATGTCTCGTTATGCCGGAAGAAATGCAATTTTACCTGTTGCGACTGCCATTGCGATGGCAATTGGTTTCTCATTCGCAGGCTCAATCATGACTGAGGTTGTATTTAACTATCAAGGGCTTGGGAATATTCTTCTTAAAGGTATCGTTGCCCGTGATTACCCACTTATTCAAGCAATTCTACTTATTCTTGTTTCTGCCGTGCTAACAGCAAACTTCATAGCAGATCTTCTTTATGTCTGGCTTGACCCTCGGATTTCTAAATAAGGTTTGAACATGAGTAAATTAATAGATTTAGTTGAAATTAAAGAGATGCCTGCTCAAAAACCCAATAAGTTCTTGAAAAAGTGCAAAGAAATTTTATCGACACTCCATGCTTTTTTTCATGGAAACCCTCCGGCGATTGTTGGTGGGCTGCTTATTTCAATGGTATTGATTGGTGCCCTTATGGCACCAGTACTCGCAACTCATGAGCCGAATAAACGTGTTGCTCGACCTCATATGCCGCCAAGTGCTGATCATATTCTAGGGACAACTCGAAGCGGCAGAGATGTATACAGTCAGGTGCTTTATGGTGCACGAAAATCACTGACAGTTGCACTTACTGCGGGTCTTATCGCGATGACATTAGCGGTTGTGGTTGGTGTTTCGTCCGGTTACCTAGGAGGTAAAGTGGATGAATGGCTTAATTTTATAACGAACGTATTTTTGGTCTTCCCTCAGTTACCTTTGCTGATTGTGTTGGCCGCCTTTTTGGGGCAAGTCGGGTCACTAGTTATTACCATATTACTCGGGGTCACATCCTGGCCATGGGGTGCTAGGGTGATACGCTCACAAACCATGGCTCTACGAAATAAAGAATTTATTATTTCTGCAGAAGTTATGGGGGAATCAAAAATACGTATTATTTTTGTAGAAATCTTACCGAACCTTGTCTCAATCGTATTTGGTGGTTTTCTTGGCACGGTAATTTATGCGATGGGTTCAGAAGCTGGGCTTGGTATTCTTGGCTTAGGTGATGCAACAGAAGTTAGTTGGGGCTCGATGCTGTATTGGGCACAAACGTCATCTTCGTTGTATACCGGAGCGTGGTGGGAAATGATTGTACCAGCAGCGGCATTGGCAATTACTGGTGGTTCATTGGCACTTATCAATATGTCTATTGACCAAATCAGCAATCCAAAACTTAAAACGGGTCCACACATGAAGTTGTGGAAGAAATTGAAAAAAGAAGCGGATCAGCGCCGAGGCCTATGATGAAAGACTCACTATTAGAGATTAATAACCTTTGTGTTGATTATATTTCACCAAACGGCGTTGCCCGTGCAGTTAATAATGTCAGCTTGAGTATTGCTCCTGGTGAAACGCTGGGTATTGCGGGGGAATCCGGATGCGGTAAAAGTACCTTAGCATTTGCAATATCACGATTACATAAAGCGCCTGCGCTCATCTCTGAAGGTGAGATCCTTTATAAAGGACGTGACGTGCTGAAGATGTCGAACAAAGAGTTACGAGACTATCGTTGGAACGATGTGTCGATCGTTTTCCAAAGTGCGATGAACTCACTTAACCCAGTGATCACCATTGGTGAGCAGTTGGTCGATGTCATCATCGCGCATAAGAAAATTAGCTATAAAGAAGCGCATCAAAAATCGGTTGAGCTGCTATCGATTGTGGGTATTCATGGTGATCGAATGGCAAGCTTCCCCCATCAGTTAAGTGGTGGTATGAGACAGCGCGTTGTTATTGCGATAGCTCTGGCGCTTGAGCCTAAATTGATCATCATGGATGAACCAACAACGGCACTCGATGTAGTGGTAGAACGCGAAATCTTGAATGAGCTTTATGATTTAAAAACTAAATTTGGTTTTTCAATTCTCTTTATCAGTCACGATTTAAGCTTAATGGGTGAGATTGCAGACCGTATTGGTGTGATGTATGCGGGTAACCTCATTGAGATTGGTGATGCCGAAACAGTATTTGGCAATCCGTCACATCCTTATACGCAAGGTTTGATTGCCTCATTTCCAACCATTCACGGTCCGAAAGAGCGCCTATATGGTATTCCTGGTAATCCGGTTGATTTACTTCGTATTCCTGATGGCTGTAACTTCCAAGAACGTTGCAGTCAATGTTTTGCGAAATGTAAAAAACATGAACCTGAATTGATCAAGCTAAATGATCGTCACCAAGCGGCATGTCATCGATTATAAGGAAGAAGTGATGGATACGATAAAGAAGCGAGAAGTCGTACTCTCAGTACGAAATATGGTTAAAGACTTTCCTGTTGGTAAGACAAACGGAAAAAACCAGTATATGCGTGCTGTTAATGATGTGTCCTTTGACTTATGCAAAGGTGAAGCATTGGCGATTGTAGGGGAATCAGGATCGGGTAAAAGTACTGGCGCACGTATATTAACGCGAATTTATGATCAAACTGAAGGTAGTATCTTTTTTAAGGGGCAACCCCTGCATGAATATACTGAAGAACATGGCAGCCTAGAATATGCGCGCCAGGTTCAAATGATCTTCCAAGACCCGTTTGGATCGCTAAACCCAGTACACAATATTTACCATCATATTGCTCGGCCTTTATTGATTCATAAGCGCGCAACGGAAGATGTTGTTGAAAAGTTAGTTTATGAACTATTGGAACTTGTCGGGCTAAACCCTGCGGTAGAAACAGCAGAAAAATACCCGCATCAGCTGAGCGGGGGGCAACGACAACGTGTTGCCATAGCAAGAGCTATTGCCGTTTCTCCTGAGGTGATCCTTGCTGATGAGCCTATCTCTATGCTCGATGTTTCGGTTCGATTGGGTATCTTAAACCTGATGTCTGACTTGAAAGATAAGCATGGTATCTCGTTTATGTACATCACGCATGATATAGCCACAGCACGATATTTTGCTGAAAAAACAGCAGTAATGTACGTTGGGCATATGGTTGAGTGGGGCAATAGCGATAAAGTCACGCAGACACCAAAGCATCCGTATACCCAGCTATTACTTTCAGCTGTTCCCGAGCCAGGGCGCTCAGGTCGACGTGAATTAAGTGCAAAAAAAGGTGAAATACCATTATGGAAACCAGATAGCGAAGGTTGTCCATTTTCGCAGCGTTGCCCTAAAGCGAGCGAACGTTGTTCTAAGTCATTACCTTCGATTACTCAGCTTGCGGATGACCACTTTATTCGTTGTCATCACATCTAGTTTATTTATGTTTTGGGATTTTAATGCGCATTAAAGAAAGCGCTTTCAACAGTTTTGGTTAGGTATCATGGCAAAAGTAATTAATACATCATCAAGCGACATTTCAGGACAGTTCGTCACATTAGATGGCGAAAAATACTATGTGATCGAGAATGTCGATCATATGGCACCTTTTTTTATTAGTGTTGTATCGGCCAGTGATCACTGGTTATTTATCTCTTCAACGGGCAGTTTATCGGCTGGTAGAATTAAACCTGAAAATGCACTATTTCCGTATAAGTCGGTCGATTATATTCATGAAAGTGCTGAAAATACCGGTAGTAAAACGATTATTAAGGTGACGACTGAAGCGGGCATTAAATTATGGGAACCGTTCAATGTTCACCACAATGGTCTTTATCATACTCAGCGTAATCTTTATAAAAATGCTGCGGGTGATAAAATTGTTTTTGAAGAAGTGAATAGCGATTTATCGCTAACGTTTAAGTACCAGTGGAGTACCAGTGATCAATATGGTTTTGTCAGAACCTCAACACTGAAGAATCACTCATCGCAGTCCGTTAGTCTTGAATTAATTGATGGCATTCAAAATATCCTGCCTTCTGGAACGCCTTTATCGGCACAGCAAGATCGTAGTGCGTTAGTCGATGCCTACAAATGGAACGAGTTGTTACCAGAATCAAGGCTTGCTACTTACAGCATGTATGCAAAGCTCAGTGATCGTGCCGAGCCTGCTGAATCATTACGTGCAACAACAGTGTTCAGCATTACCGATAATTGTGAGGCTATTTTATTATCGAGTGAGCAACTGGCTGCTTTTCGCCGTAGTGAGCAACTTGAAAATGAAACATTACGTCGTGGTTTACGTGGTGCATATTTCATTCATAAGCATTGTGAGCTTGGTGCTGTAGAAGAGTGTACTTGGAAAATTATTGCTGATATAGATCAAACTCATACAGATGTTATTGCTCTAAAACAGAGTCTTATGACAGTTGAAGCTGTTGAAAGTGATGTTAACCGTTCGATTAAAGATAATCATAAAGATCTCATGATGCTGATGGCTGGTAGTGATGCCTGGCAGAAAACAGCAGAAGAAGAAACAACGGTTCACCATTATGCCAATGTACTGTTTAATAACATGCGTGGTGGCGTTGTTGTTGACCAGTATTGGGTAGATAAGAAAGATTTTGTACAAACACTAAAAAAGTCCAATACGAATGTAGCATCCCGTCACCCAGAATTTCTTGCAAAGCTACCTGATCGTGTCGGTTATGACGCGTTGGTTGCTTTAGCAAAAGAGCAAAAAGATAACCAGCTATTACGCCTTTGTTATGAGTACTTACCCTTAACGTTCGGTCGTCGTCATGGTGATCCAAGCCGACCTTGGAACCATTTTGAAATTAAAGTAAAAGATACAAATGGCGATCGTTTGCTGTCGTATCAAGGGAACTGGCGTGATATTTTCCAAAATTGGGAAGCACTTGCTGTTAGTTACCCGAATTTTATTAAGTCATTCATTGCTAAGTTTGTGAATGCATCAACCATTGATGGTTATAACCCGTACCGTATTACAAAAGAGGGTGTTGACTGGGAAATTTTAGACCCAGAAGATGCTTGGAGTAATATTGGTTATTGGGGCGATCACCAAATTATTTATTTGTTGAAATTTCTCGAGTTGTCAAAGAAATATCAACCTCAGGAACTTAGTTCATTATTAAGTAGTGATATTTTTAGTTATTCAAATGTGCCCTATGAGATTAAGGCTGTTGATGAGCTATTTAATGACCCGAAAAACACCGTTGTATTTAACCAAAACAAACAAGATCTTATTGATGAAAGAGTGACAGAGTTAGGCTGTGATGGTCGACTACTAATGAATGAAAGTAGCGATGTATACCTAGTTAATCTGACTGAAAAGCTGATGGTGCCTTTACTGGCTAAACTTGGCAACTTTGTTGTCGATGGTGGTATTTGGCTCAATACGCAACGCCCAGAATGGAATGATGCCAACAATGCTATTGTTGGAAATGGTCTGTCGATGGTGACGCTATATTATATGCGTCGTTATGTCGCCTTTCTGCAAGAACTGCTAAAAGACAGTTCGATGAGTTTAGAGTTGTCATCAGAACTGGTTGATTGGATTGTTGCAACGACGCTAATTTTAAGTGATGCAAAAATTGAACTGACGCAGAAAAGAATTACGAGACAAACTCGAAAATCATTATTGAGCCGATTATCCGGTGCTGCGAGTGATTACCGAACAACTATTTATGAAAATGGCGGATTTTCTGGCAAGACTAAAATTGACTGTGAGTTTATTAATAATTTACTGGATGTCAGCTTGGTGGTTATTGATGAGGGAATCAATGCTAACCGACGTCAAGATGGTTTGTATAATGCCTATAACATTATCAGCTATTCATCTGAAACGGCCAACGTTAATGAACTTTATCCAATGCTTGAAGGGCAAGTGGCTGTACTGAGTTCAGGTGTGCTTACACCAGATCAAGCCGTTGATTTATTAGATACGCTCTATAATAGTGAGATGTTCAGACCTGATCAGCAAAGTTTCATGCTTTATCCTGATCGTGAGTTAACTAGCTTCAATAATAAAAATAAGCTGGATGCAAAACGTGTATGTAGCAACGTTCTGCTTAGACAAATGTCTCATAATGGCGATCGTCGAGTGATTGAGTCAGATGCTGATGGTTTCTATCATTTCAATGCCGACTTTGAAAATGCTGGATTTTTATTAACAGCATTGAATGAAGTTAAAGCGGATTATAAGGAAATCGACCGTGAAACACTGGCGGATGTGATGGACTGTTATGAAGAGGTATTTAATCATCAGGCATTCACTGGACGTTCAGGAACAATGTTCGGTTATGAAGGGTTAGGATGTATCTATTGGCATATGGTATCTAAGCTTCTGCTTGCTGTTCAAGAGAACTATTTTGCTGCAAGGGAACAGGCCCCAAATTCTGAAGCGACCCAAAAACTAGCAGAGTATTATTATAAAGTACGTGCAGGTATCGGGTTTAACAAAACGCCAGAGAACTATGGTGCGTTCCCAACCGATCCTTATTCGCATACTCCTAAGCATGCGGGTGCTCAGCAGCCGGGTATGACTGGGCAGGTAAAAGAAGAGATTTTGACTCGATTTGGTGAATTAGGCTTGTGTATTGAAGACGGTATTATTAATTTCAAACCTTCGTTATTAAGAACGTCAGAGTTTTTGTCTGAGGCTACTCGTTTTGATTTTATTAATATTGAAAGTCAAAATCAGACAATAATATTGCCAGAAAAAGCATTAGCGTTTACATATTGTCAGGTCCCTATTACTTATCTTCTTGTACAAGAAAAAGAAGCTCAGGTTATCGTGACTCTTAACAATAATGAAAGTATTACTTTGCCAACAATGGCGCTTAATCGTGAACTGAGTCGTCACGTTTTTGACCGCAGTGGGCTAGTTAAAGAAATTACTGTGTCAGTTCCATCAACATTGTTAATGGCTTAAGTTTTCTGGAGTAAATGTGAGTAGTCCTCTATTAGAGGTGTCTGAATATAATGAAGAAGGCTACTCTCCATTGATTGACTTCCAATCATGGAGAGTGGCAATACTTAACTATATTGATGAGTTAGATGCCAACAAAATTGATAATTTTCAATGCCATAACGAAACTGATGAGGTTTTTGTATTACTGTCAGGAAAGTGTATCCTGTTTTGTTCTGAGGTAGATATCGACAACAATATTATTAATATTGTTGCTTGGGATATGGAGCCAAATAAAACCTACAATATTAAGCGTGGTGTTTACCACACGCATACGCTTAATGCTGATGGCAAGGTTCTTATTGTAGAAAATAGTGATACCAGTGATTGTAACTCCCCAAAAATAATGATTAATAGCAGCATTCGTAGCAAGCTGGTTGAATTAACATCAGGCTTATGGATGTAATTGTTTTCACATAAATTAAAGGTAGTTTTCTGCCGTTTTCAGGGCGTACTAAAATGGAAAATATTACAAATTTTATTGAACGGCTTTGTATTAATAAACAACCTTATAGTCTCTGGGTGTACGCATGTAATGGACAGTACCAGAAATTAAATAATAGGATGGAGATATATTCCAAGTCCAAGATACGAACTCTTACTGAAAGACATTTAGAAGTTGTTGCTATAGTGGGTAATGATTTAAAAAACAATGCCTTTCTATTAATTTCTGAAGTTCAGGCGGTCGTTCCAATTAAATTTAATGATGGTCGATTATTATCGTTCAAAGTCTAATGAATAAATTATAGACCGGGTAATGTAAGAGCTATTTGATTATGACAAAAGTAGTGGGGGGGATTCCCACTACTTTTTAATTTTTATTAATTTATTTTTTGTACAGAATCTCGGATGATAAGTTCTGGGGTTAATTTGTTTTTCAACGGATAATCAGTATTGTTTAGAAGTGCTAAGAGACCTTTAGCTGCTTCAATTCCCATTTCTCTAACTGGAAAATTGACCGTGGTTAGCTTCGGGCGGATATGCTGACTGTAAGTATCATTATCAAAACCGACAATAGATATATCTTTACCTACAGCAACATTTCGTTCACTACAAATATCATAAGCTGCAAGAGCGATATTATCGTTTTGGCAGAAAATCGCAGTAATATCGCTATCACGATCTAGTAATCGTCTTACTGCTTCGTGATTGCCTTCATGGTCAAAACGTCCTTCAACGATAAGATTAGCATCATAGGTAATGTTAAATTCAGATAGGGCGTTACGGTAACCCTGTAATCGGTCACGGCTATCGATTTTGCTCAGTTGTCCGGTGATACACCCTATTTTCGTGTGCCCATACTCAATAAGGTGTTTCGTCGCGAGATACCCTCCCAGTTCATTATCAATGCAGATACACTTTTTTGATAACTCAGGGATATAACGGTTAAGGATAATAGTTGATGTGGTTTCTTGGGCGATTTTGATGAGCTCATCATCTGACAACTTATCAGAATGAATGATTAATCCGTCGACTTGTTTAGATTGAAGGAATCGTATGGAATCCACTTCTTTGTCTTTGGATTCTTGACCGCTAGTGACGATTAAATGAATATTTTTCTGGCGGACTGTGTCTTCTGCGGTATGCATAAGCGGACCGTAGAACGGGCCATCAAGAGAGCCCACTAGCATACCTATACTATTTGAGCGGCTAGACGCCAATGCCTGTGCAAAAGCATTAGGTTTATACCCCAGCTTTTCAATTGCCGCAAAAACTTTAATTTTATTCGCTTCTTTAACAGTAGGGTGCCCATTCAAGGCTCTAGAAACCGTTGACTGTGAAACTTGTGCAAGTTCAGAGACTTCTTTTATTGTGTTCAACGTGACTTCCTTACTGTGAATGTATAAAACGCTGACAAGCGATCTAGTGATTATTTCTTATGAGCACAGGTATTTTAACTCTGACTATTATAGAGATCATAGGTTTTCTATACATAACTTTGAGCGACATAACACTTTTGCGCAAGCGCTTTCTTTATGGTCTTACCACATATCATGGTTTAAAATTACTCACTTAATGCATATAAGTAATTGATATTTATAACTTATGATGTTGATTGTTATACGGTTCATTCTTTAAATGTGAGCTTTCGGCAGTTTATTTTTAGAGGTTGTAATTCATAAATTACATACTGTTAAACAATGTTGAATATTGATCTTATAGAGAACTAATCTGTGAATATTAAATAAATTCATTATAATCAATTATTTAATTTTTTATGTGATCTAGATTTCATACATGATCGCATACAGATAAATGATATTCTTGTTAACAGTGTGATCGCGATCTTGTGAAAGCGCTCCCTTTGGTGATTGTGATCACTTTATATGCATATTTTAGCCACTATAATCGGCTTTAAAGATAGTTCGCTGATAGGTTAATGCTTTTTTATCATTGTTTTTACCTGATAACTTGTTTTTCTGGTTTTTAACATGCGAATTGTCTATTTTTATCTCTTTTAAAGAAAGCGCTTTCTTTTAGTGTTTTATGGAAATCTAATAAAAAAATTATGGAGTTATAATGAAATTATCAAACCTCTCTCTTGCATGCCTATTAGCTACTACAGGTTTATCTGCATCTCATTTGGCTAATGCTGATACAACCGATGGATTTGAGTTTCACGGCTATTTTCGTGCCGGTGTCCTTTTCAGTGTGGAAGATGACCTAAAAAGAGCTAAGTTTCCTGCAACAAAAGAGACGCTTGGTCGCTTGGGTATTGAATCCGACAACCATTATGAGCTTGCGCTAAATAAAACATTTACACTTGATAATGGCCAAACTATTGCGATCAAAACACGTGCCGGTGCTGATAACCACAACACCGCAAATAACCAACTAGGTTCTAATGTGAACTCTAGCGATATTGGTATTATGGAAACATTTGCTGAATTCGGTGGCATAACCGAAACAGGCACAATTTGGGGTGGTAAGCGATTTTACGGTAAAGATAATTACATTTTCATGACTGACTTCTTCTATACCGATATGTCGGGAACGGGTGCAGGCATTGAAGGTTATGAAATCGGCAATGTAGCTTGGGATTTTGCCTATATCGCCAGTGATAAGAGCGACGACGATGGAGGTCGCTGGGGAAGCAATACTAACAACACTATGCATGCCGTGCATGTTGGCGCTAATTTCGGTGATTTTGAAATTCATACAATGGCAAAATATCTGCCTGACAATGCCAACTATGTTGGTGAAGATTCGAATGGAGACAAAGTTACTAGCGATGATTTTGCAGAAACGGGTTTTGAAGCAACGGGTATTCTGCATTTAGATAGTTTCTTAGGGTTACCAGGGAACGGTTTTTCTAAAGTTATTGGTCAAGTGGGTACTGGTCTGGGTTCAGGGCAATTACTAGGCGGTACGATGACTGAGTATAATGCTTTTAAACCAGGCACAAGTCGTGGTCAAGGCCAAAGTTATATTACTCAAGTTCAAGATGGTGATATCTCTGCTCGAGCATTAGTCTGGGGTGGTTATTTCTTAGAGAACGGCATCAACATTTTCCCTTCTGTTCAAGCTCAATATAATGATTTTGACGATGGTGGTAATGATTACTGGGTGTCAGCAATGGCACGTCCGACATTCCCTGTTAATGACAACTTCTTTATTGCCACTGAATTAGGTTATCAATATAGCAGTTCTGAAGATGCCGACGGTTCAAGCGATTCAGCAAATGTTGGTAAAATCACCGTCTCACCAACCATTGTTATTAACACCGGAATGGGACCTGCTCCTGAAATTCGTTTCTTAGCAACGTATCTAACCGACTCTGGCACTAATAATGGTGATAGTGATTTCATTGTTGGTCTTCAAGCAGACATGTGGTGGTAAGCATTAGTTAATATTGTTCTTAAAGGAGAGTTATCATTATTAAAGTGGTGCTCTCTTTTTTTAGTTTTAATTATGGGAAGGACCTCTATGCGTAATAAAAAAATATTGCCATGCTTAATAGCACTGGCATTAGTGGCGGGTTGTAATTTAGATAATACAACAGAGAAAAATAACCCTGGTACTGAATTACCACAATCAAAAGTTCCTTATTTTAGTGATTGGCCTGCAATTAGAAGCGCTATCCAAAAAGATGAGGCAATTGAACGCCAAATCGTTGAAATTCTGGCTCAGATGACCCTAGAAGAAAAAGTTGGTCAGATGATTCAGCCAGATCTTCGTGAAGTTACCCCAGAAGAAGCCAAAACGTATAAGCTCGGCTCGTTACTTAATGGTGGTGGTGGTTGGCCTGATGATAATAAGTATGCAACAGCTGAAGACTGGGCCAAAGAGTCTGATAAATATTGGCTCGCATTAGAGGAAGCCTATGCTGATCGTGGATTCAATATTCCGTTCATGTGGGCAACCGATGCGGTTCATGGCCATAATAATGTGTTCAAAGCGACGGTATTTCCGCATAACATCGGCTTAGGTGCGGCTAATAACCCTGATCTTATTTATGAAATTGGTCAGGCGACGGCAGAAGAAATTGTAGCGACAGGTCTTGATTGGACATTTGCACCCACGGTTGCATCACCGCGTGATTACCGTTGGGGGCGAGTATATGAAGGTTATTCAGAAGACCCTGAAATTATATATCAATATGCCAGCCAAATGGTTGAAGGCATCCAAGGCGGATCTGAAGGCCTTGCTGGAGAACGAAATGTTATTTCCAATGTGAAGCACTGGGTTGGTGATGGAGGTACTAAAGATGGTGTCGATCGTGGAGAAAACCATTATTCAGAAGAGTATTTACGAAATATTCATGCAACCGGCTATTTTGCAGGCCTGAACGGTGGCGCCCAGGTTGTGATGTCGTCATTCAACTCTTGGCATGATGAGGCTAATTATGATCAGGCTGAAGGAGGAGATTATAATAAGAAACTACATGGTAGTAAGTACCTGATCACCGACGTACTTAAGAACAAAATGGGCTTCGATGGTATCGTTGTCACGGATTGGAACGGACAGGGTGAGCTTAATAATTGTAGTGCCTCAGACTGTCCTGCTGCGGTTAACGCGGGTAATGATGTATTCATGGTTACCGCACGTAGCGACTGGCAAGCTTTTTATACTAATGTGATCGCACAGGTTAAAGATGGCATCATTTCGATGACGCGTATTGATGATGCAGTAAGCCGCATCTTGCGAGTGAAGCTTCGTGCGAACTTGTGGGAAAAACCAATGCCGTCTGAGCGTACATTGGCTGGTCAACAAGAACTTTTGGGTTCTGCAGAGCACCGTGCACTAGCACGTGAAGCGGTTAGCCAGTCATTGGTATTGTTAAAAAATGAAGGTCGCATTTTACCTCTTGTTAGTGATCAGCAAATTCTGATTGCTGGTAGTGCCATTAATAATATCCAGAAACAAACTGGTGGATGGTCATTGACTTGGCAGGGTGATGAAAACACCATCGAAGATGACTTCCCTGGCGCGACAACCATGCAAATGGCACTAAAAAGTGTCGTCGGTAGCGAAAACATCATCACGGATATGAGTGAAGCGACGGAAAACACCGTGGCGGTCGTTGTTATCGGAGAAGATCCTTATGCTGAAATGTTTGGTGATATTAAATCTAACAAAACATTAGAGTTCTCAACGCTTAAAGCGTCATATCAAGCTGATTTAGATAAAGTTAAAGAGCTGAAAGCTGCTGGTCTGAAAGTTGTGACTATTTTTTATTCTGGTCGACCGTTATATGTAAATGAAGAAATTAATAATTCGGATGCCTTTATTGCCGCTTGGCTACCAGGTACTGAAGCCGGTGGCATTACGGATGTACTGTTTAATAAAGACAATAAAGATTTTACTGGCCGCCTGTCTTATTCATGGCCAATGAAAAAATGTTCGACCACTATTAACCGTGTTGCATCTAATATTGTCGATTACGAAACACCAGCCACAGAGCAAGATATTACGGGCGAGCATAAACCGTTATTTCCTTACGGTTATGGTCTGTCATATCTCTCAGCAGTATCTTCTACAACGGCTTCAGAAAATGACTTAAATAACCTCGATCTCGACTCTCGTGATTTCGGTTGTGGTCAAGATGCGCCTGACAATGGTATTGCAACGACTAATATGGAAATTTTTGGTCGTGAGGCATCAGGGGAGTTTGTAGCAAGAATGGGGGGAGCAGCAAATGGTTGGGCGGGGCTTGAGGTTTCAAATGGTTCTGAAACAGCCATTGGAGGTTTAGCGACTAAGCCTATTAACTATTTACATCAGCAAGATGCACTGAATGCCATCTTTGATGGCACTGATGTTGCGCAGCTTTACTTCCAAACAGAAGGTGAAAAAACTATTGATAAGAATGCATATAACAATGCCGATTCTACGTTGCAGTTCGATATCAAAATGATCAAGGCGCCGACGGAAGATGTTACGCTTGCGATGCACTGTGAGTGGCCATGTCTTGGTGATATCAAAGTTAATGACGCATTGCCTGCAGTTTCTACGGAATGGACAACATTGAAATTCCCACTGACTTGTTTTGCTGAGCAAGGCATGGAATATTCAATGTTGAATACAGCACTCTTGTTGACCACGACGGGTGAAATGGCTTTTGACTTAGGTGAAATCCGTTTTGTACCGCGTAGTCTCGATGTTGCCAGCGATGAAATCGATTGTGAAGCGTTAGCTGTTCCACCACTACCTCCTTTAGATGAAGCTATCTCATATATCTGGAGTGATACCTGGAATCCAAGTGTTGGTGTGTGGAGTGCGCATACCGATGGTGATTGGGGGCCTGCTCCTGAACACGTTTCAACCATAACGGAAATAGACGGTGACGGGGCAACGGTTGTGAACGTTGCTTACAATGCTGCAAGTCCTGAAGCTGACAAAGCGGTTATTTTCTTAAATGGTAAAACGCAGAATTTAACTAATTATGTGGAAGCGGGTTTATTGGTGTTCGATTTGTTTGTTACCTCGTATGGTGAAAACATTGATGGCTTAGTCATCAAAATGGAGTCCTCGCAGGAGAATGCAGGAAGTGCTGATTATTCTCTCGGCGCTATACCAACAGGTACATGGACGTCTATTTCAGTATTAATTAGTGATTTAGGTATTGATGACATTGTAGAAAGTGTTGATAAACCGTTTGCTATATTACCGGTATGGGGCAACTCGCAAGCTGGTGCCGAGTTTAGTTTTAAAAACGTTCGTTTAGTTAAGTAAATATATCAGAGGAAGAAAGGTGACTTTCTTCCACTTTTTATTTTCATAATCACAGTTTATATACCCAAGTTACTTGAGAATAAATGAATTTATTTATTTCTGGTGGCTTGGGTATAAATGCCTTTTATCAGATGGAACTCAAGAATATGAAGAATAATCGACAAACGTCGGTCATTAAACGCATGTATGCAGGTTTTGCGCTAATGGTAGCGCTACTTGTTACGACAGTAGTATTGATGCTAGATGGCACCAGTCGTATTCATCGTCAACTTGATTCGGTAACGTCAGATGTATTTCCCCTTGTCTCGTTGGCAAATCAAACCAGTGTAAAGCTATTAGCCGCAGACAAGATATTCAAAGACTTTCTTACCAGCCAAAATCCGGAACGAATGCAAGGTTATGAAGAAAAGTTTGGCTATGCAAAGAACGACTTTAGCTCTGCGCTTGAGCAATTATCGTTAATATCCCAAGGTAAGCCCATATTAAATCGTCAGCTAACAGCATTACTTGCACTGGAAGAACGTTATTTTTCTGAATCTTACCAGGCGATGGAAAATTATCGTACCCAGTTAAAGGCTCAGCAGGAGAGGCAAATAGCCATCCGTCGTTTCCAGCAGTTGCAAACGGAGCTAAGAGTCGGAATGAGGGAGTACATCAACAACCAAGATAATATTACGGTTAAGCTGATGGCCAAAAGTTACTTTACCAAACTAAAGCAAACAGAAACGATAACATCGGATGCGTTGGCTAGCGATGACACAGAGGTGATCACTAAGGCGCTCAAAGACAATAAACGAAGTGTCACTCGGCTCAATTATGCTTATCGTGGGCTCATTGCTCAGCTGCCATCACTCCAAGAAACGTTTGACCACTCTGTCGAGCAGTTTACTCAAGATATAGGCCAGAAAGGGGGCGTATTGGATCAACATTTTAGCTATGTTGAAGCTAGGCATCACCTATACGCCAACATTTCGGTGCTTGCGAATGAGGTTGATCAAGCGATGGTAATTCTTGAGACGTTTCGTGCTGAAGCTGATCAATTGATGGACAGAGCGATAGAAAGTGCAAATGAGAGTTACATTGATGGCTATACCCAAGCGATTGCCATGGGAGTAGTAGTCACCGTTTTTGCCATATTTCTGGGTTGGATTTTGGCTAAAAATGTACGTGAGCCTCTCGTTTCAATACTGAAAACGCTTGAAGCGTTAACGGCTGGTGATATGACGAAACGAGTTAATGGTAATTCGTTTACCGAGTTCGGTCAGTTAAGCGGTCATATCAATACCCTTGCATCTAACTTACAAGATATCTTGCGAGAAATCAGTGTCGCCTCCGGTAATCTTGCTCAGGTTGCTGGGCAAAATCAGACAATAACAACAGCGTCTAAAGCTCGCTTGAATGATCAGCGTCAACAAACGGCGTCGGTTGCTACCGCGATGACAGAGATGGAGCAATCAGTGAAAGATGTTGCTAACAGCGCGCAAAATTCTATGGATAAAGTGCATGATGTTGAGGCGGCCGCCCGAACGGGGCGAGATGTAATGGGCAATAATATTTCAACGATTAACCAGCTATCTGAACGTCTTGATGAGTCGGTTAAAGTGGTGACGACAGTTCAAGTAATGAGCAGTGAAATTGGCTCGATTCTGGATGTTATCCGCCACATTGCTGATCAAACTAACTTGTTGGCGTTGAATGCGGCAATAGAGGCAGCTCGTGCTGGTGATCAGGGCCGAGGTTTTGCCGTTGTTGCTGATGAAGTGAGGGTTTTGGCAAAACGCACAACCGATTCGACGGATGAAATTGAAAACATGATCCAAAATTTGCAAGCCAGTTCGGGGCAGGCATCATCGGTGATGCAAAGTTGCGTAGGTGAAATGCACAAGAGTATTACCCAGTCTTCTGATGCGAATAGCGCAATGGAAGAAATCCAGGCAATCATCATTGAGATCAGCGAGATGAGTAGCCATATCGCTCAAGCTGCAGAAGAGCAAAGCTTAACGACAAACTCGATTGCTCGCAGTCTGGAAGATATCAGTCACATAGCAGATGCGAATAATCTCTCTATGGAACAAGTTGCCAATGCGAGTAACAAACTTGATGAACTGGCGCATGAACAGAATGATTTAGTTAAGCGATTCAAAGTGTAGAAAGTATTGTATGTGTACTTCCACAGAAAATGGATTTGTAGATTGAATTAATGGTTTCCATGGAGTGTAGATGAAATTATATCAAACAGCGAAAGGCACTGATTTTAAGTTATCCGAAGTGCCAATCGATAATTTTCGCGAAGGGTATCAGCTTGATACGAATATCATTTATACCGATGCGGGTGAGTTATTTGCTGTCTACTTGGATGAAAGGAAGACATTTCAAGAGTGGGAAGGATTTGGGGGCGCTTTTACTGAATCGGCAGCTAATGTGCTTAATAGAATGAGTGCTGAGAGCCAGAAAGAAATGATGGAAGCGTACTTTCATCCAGAAAAAGGGATTGGATATAATTTCTGTCGTACACATATTAATAGTTGTGATTTTTCTCTTGGCAACTGGGCGTGTTGCGAGACAGAAGCTCCCGAGTTGAAAGACTTCAACCTTGAACGCGACAAGCAGCAAATTATCCCCATGATCGAGTGGGCAAAACAGTTGTCGGGGGAGGATGTGACTGTTTTCGCCTCCCCTTGGAGTCCACCTGCTTGGATGAAAACCAATGGTGAGATGAATAACGGTGGGAAGCTAAAACCAGAGTATCGGCAGGCTTGGGCTTTATATTACTGCAAGTATATTCAGGCTATGCAACATGAAGGTGTGACAGTTAGTGCTATTACGGTTCAAAATGAACCCGCCGCCACCCAAGTGTGGGATTCATGCATCTACACCGCAGAGGAAGAGCGAGATTTCGTCCGTGATTATCTTGGTCCTACGCTGGAAAACGAAGGCTTAGGTCATATTAAGATAGTTTGCTGGGATCATAATCGTGCAGAAGCGTTTGATCGGGCTCAGAAGATGTTTGATGATCATGACGCTGCTAAGTATGTTTATGGTATCGGTATTCACTGGTATATGGGGGACAATTACGACAACCTTAAATTGGTCAACGATATTTACCCTGAGAAAAAAATATGGTTTACCGAAGGATGCCAAGAGTTCGGTCCGCATATTGGTGACTGGAAGGTGGGAGAGCGCTATGCTCACTCAATGATTAATGATCTTAACCACAATACCAGTGCTTGGTGTGACTGGAATCTCTTTCTTGATGAAACTGGTGGTCCAAATCATGTACAAAATCTTTGTAGCGCTCCGATAATCGGTGACACACTCAATGATAAGGTCATTATTAACCCTTCGTACTATTACTTTGGCCATTTCTCGAAGTTCATTCAGCGAGGTGCGCGTCGGATTGCTGTTGCGACGACCAGCGATGATCTAGAAGCGACCGCTTTCTTGAATCCAAACGGTGAAAAAGTGATGGTGATAATGAATCGCCTTGAGCAGGAAGTGGTCTATGCGTTGAATAATCTGGATCGGGGCTGTTATGTAAGAATGCCTGCACGTTCCATTCAAACCCTGATTATTGATTAGTGCAGTTTTAGTTAATAGCACTGTAGTAAAAAGTAATGAGCGCAAGAATGCTAACTTAAGAACCTTGCACTGTACTCTATCCGTGATTTCACTGAAATACGTTCACTAAAAGTACGGCTGTCTACGCATCTTTGTTCGATTTGAAGGCGTAGATGTGTCAATTGTCGATGGATCATTCATCGGTAGAATACCGATAATTTTAGTAGAAGGATCAACCTGTAAAACGCTCAGCTTAGGATTATTACTGATGTTTAGCGTGTCGATTTGATTTTTTTCTGCTTGTAAATATTCCAGCTGAGTATTCTTTGATATGTCTAGTTCAGTGAGCGCATTGGCATACACAAGAAGATCAACCAGTACTGTATTGGCTGTGATATTTAAGTCGTGTAATTGGTTCCCTACAAGAATAAGCTCTTTTATTAGCGGTGAGTGTGTAAGGTCAATTTCACTGAGTTGATTGTTATAGGCATACAGAAACTCTAATAAAGGGTTAGCAGATACATCGAGATTTTTCAGGTTGTTGTTAGGTAAATATAAAGTTTTAAGCAAGGTATTGTTGGTAACGTCTAACGTTGTCAGCTGATTATTTGACAAGTCTAATGATTCTATCGCAGGAAAAAAGCGTATTTCATCGGCAGATGTAATGTGGCTGTTCGAACATTCTAATTCATTGAATTTATTGAGTTGCTGTTCATCATATGAAAGCACACATTCCTTAAAGTGATCATCTTTGAAAGGAATATCGTTTACAACATTGTATTGCTTTGTGCTGCAACCAGAAAGTAACAGTGACACCCAAAAGAACAAAGACAGTAACGTACTTTGTATGCTGATTCTAGACAATACAGTGGTGCGTTGAGTTAACAAATTCGTGACTCGCTTGTGAATAGGTAAACTTAATTTTATACCTAAACCTTTTATTTACTAAAAATACTTACAAACAGAGAAGAATAGGCTGTCACAAGTACCTGATACTAATGTTCTTGAAGCAGCTTGATTTTTCATCAAATTCAATGAGTTCCATTCGTAATGTAAAATTCTTGTCAAAACTGCCTAGGTTTAGATGTGCTTGCTACATAGGAAGGTAAAAGCACGTTATGCTCAATATTGTCAGTAAAGGGAAGATGTCGTAATGAAAAAGAAAGCAATCATAGGTTTATTAACACTGTTAAGTACAGTGTGTAGTGCAACAGAGACATATGATGATAGAACGATGCAGATAACTGCGTATGCGACGCTGAATGGTACTGTTCATGATATGGCGTGCGAAGGGAATATTAATGATGCCGCTGTTTATCTTTACGGTACAGAAACGCCGGAATACGGTGATTTAGGATCAGATTATGCGCCTTATACTTTTACTGCAATAGATGTTGATACATCGATTAATGAAGGGACATTTGAAGTCAATTATTTACCGTTAGGTATATATGATCTGGTACTTGTGTGTAATGCCCATGAGGATGATTTCACGCGTGGGGGCGATATATTAATGATTGATGAAAACGTGGTTAAAACTGTATTATTAACACCAACCTGCCGAACAATTTCTTTCTAATTTTGTTCATTTTTATTCGTTTATCTTTGTAATAAGAAAATTGCTACAGACTCTTTTACTTCACATTTTTAATGGAAAAAAGCGCGTAGAGTATTTTAATATATTCTGCAATGCACATACTTCGGAATATATTTATACCCAAGCTACTTGAGGTAACTTGGGCATATCAGCCCTCTTATCAAAAAAACATGGCGTTTTGATGGATGACATTTGAGGACTGATATTCATTTGTTCATTAAGTGGAGGGATATCATGACCGTAGGAAAATACCTAAGGTGGAAAGATGAGCGTGGTAATGATTTCAGACCTGTAGCATTAACAGGCACAGAGTTACTAAACGATCGTAATTTAAACAAAAGTACAGCATTTAGCTACGAAGAGCGTGAAGCATTCGACTTGGTTGGTTTATTACCTCCTAAAGTACAAACGTTCGATGATCAGCTTAATCGGGTATATGACGGTTTCCGCAATGCCTCGACAGATATTGAAAAATACCTTTTTTTACGTGCCTTACAAGATCGAAATGAAACGTTATTCTACGCATTATTATCACGCCATGTAGAAGAAATGACGCCGATTATTTATACACCGACAGTAGGCAAGGCATGTCAGGAGTTTAGTCACCGCTACCAAAAAGCCCGTGGTTTATATATCACAGAAGACAGTGTTGATCAGATGGGAGACATGGCCCGTCATTTCACAGGAAAAGACATTAAAATCATCGTGGTCACAGATAGCCAAGGTATTCTTGGGTTAGGTGATCAGGGGGTTGGCGGCATGGGTATTCCTATTGGCAAGCTGTCACTATATACCTTGGGTGCGGGCATTCATCCGGCACACTGTTTACCTATTGCGTTAGATGTCGGTACCGACAATCAAGATTTGCTCGATGATCCTATGTACTTGGGTATGCCCCGTAAACGTATGCGTGGTGAAGAATACAAAACGTTCATTCGTAAATTCGTGAAGCAAATACAGCAGCACTTTCCAAAAGCCGTTCTTCAATGGGAAGATTTTAGTAAATCAAATGCTTTTGATAATCTGAGCGATTATGAAGATGATTTACCTTCATTTAATGATGATATTCAAGGTACGGGTTCTGTTGTTCTTGCTGGTATTCTTGGTGCGGTCAAAATTAAAGATGAAACACTCGCCGATCAAACTTACGTTGTTTATGGCGCAGGTGCTGGCGGTGTAGGAGTCGCTGACCAGATATATGCAGGCTTATTGAAGGAAGGTTGCTCGCATAGCACTGCAAGAGAAAAAATATTCGTACTTGATTCTCAAGGTTTAGTTTTTGATGATCGTGAAGGATTAGATGAGTATAAAAAACGTTATGCGAAACCAAGAGAATTAGCCAATAATTGGCAGACGAAAGAGCTCGGTAAAGTCAGCCTGACTGAACTAATCAATAACCACCCTGTAACTGTTTTGCTGGGCACGAGCGGTATTGGTGGGGCATTTAAAGCAGAGCATGTTCAAAAAATGATGGAATACACCAAGCGGCCAATGGTATTCCCACTTTCTAACCCAACGGCAAACTGTGAAGCTTTACCGGAAGATGTTTACCAATGGAGTGATGGTCAAGCGATTGTAGCAACGGGTAGCCCGTTTGGTGATGTAAATTATAATGGAAGAGAATACCGAATCGGTCAGGGGAATAATGTGTTTATTTTCCCTGGTGTCGGTTTAGCTTCCATTGTATCGGGTACGCCAAAAATCACTTTAGATATGTTCACAATGGCATCTTACGCACTAGCCGATTGTGTCTCTGATGATGATCTTGCGGCAGGCTGCGTATTCCCTCGTATCAGTAAACTTAAAGAAGTATCGATGGTGGTTGCTACGCGTATTCTTGAAAATATGCAGACAACAGAACCGAATAGCCCACTTCGTGGCAAAAATATTCAACAAGAACTGGCAATACACATGTGGGAACCTACGTACTTACCTTATCGCAGAGTGTAGCTATATCAAGTTAAAATGCGATTAAACCCATTAATATAAGCTAACTGAAAAATCCACTTTTCACTACTCATTATAACTAGAGTTAGATAGAAAAGTGGATTTTGTTAGATGCAGATATTGTTATGGTTGCTGCTGTTTTGTTTGAATCTTCCCTTGTATAAAGGAAAAAGTCTTGATAGCTTATTAAGCATGAAAACATATTCTCTTCGCACTTTCATTTCAAATTCTTGGTGGCGTTCTTTTTAGAGCGGTGCTGAATTCTTATGTTCAAAAGCCGCCGGAAGGTAGCTTAAGAACACACTCAAGTTATATTTCCGGCGCACTATTTCAGAGATATAACGATGCAAAAAAATATACATTTAAAGAAAGAAAAAATCCTCACTGGTGATAGAGCAACAGGGCCTTTACATTTAGGGCACTTAGTGGGTTCGCTACAGCAGCGTGTACTACTGCAAGAGCAGTATGATCAAACTGTGCTGGTGGCAGACCTGCAAGGCCTAACAGATAACGGGCATAACCCTCAGAAAGTGTCTTCCAATATTTTAAATGTAGTTGCCGATTACTTAGCCGTAGGTATTAACCCCTCTAAAACAACTATCTGTTTGCAATCCGCGATTCCTGCGTTATCTGAACTTACTATGTATTATTCAAACCTAGTGTCTATCTCTCGATTAGAGCGGAACCCTACGGTTAAAAATGAAATTAAAAGTAAGGAATTCGGCCGCTCAATTCCAGCGGGCTTTCTTACTTACCCTATAAGCCAAGCGGCTGACATTACAGCCTTCAAAGCAACATTAGTCCCGGTTGGTGAAGATCAATTACCGATGCTAGAGCAAACCAATGAAATAGTAAGAAGGCTTAACCACATAGCACAAAGAGAAGTGCTGGTGGAATGCAAAGCCTTACTGAGCAAAGTGTCACGCTTACCAAGTGCTGACGGCAAAAGTAAGATGTCTAAATCAATGGGTAATACCATCATGCTCAGTTCATCGGAAAAAGATATCTCTAGATCCGTTAAATCCATGTATACCGATCCGAATCATTTATCTGTGAACGATTCCGGTCAGGTTGAAGGTAATGTTGTATTTACCTATCTAGATGCATTTCACCCTGATGCCGAGTATGTACAATCACTAAAAGAACATTATCAACGAGGTGGTTTAGGCGATGGAACAACAAAGAAAATTTTGGAGGAATGCTTACAAGAAATGCTAAGGCCGATACGTGAACGCAGAGAATATTATTTGTCTGATAAAGCAGAATTAATTGCTATTTTGAAGCAAGGTACAGATAAAGCCCGCGACGAATCAGAAGCCGTATTAGATGATGTTAAAAGGGCGTTTGGGTTAAATTTTTTCTGAAATAGATTTTCGCTCGTTCATTTATACGCAGTGAACGAGCGAAAAAAGCTAGAATCGCTTATTACTTAGGCATCGTCGCCAAAATCACCGAAGTCATCACCACCGCCACCAAAGAAGCTGTCGTCACCACCGCCGAATGAATTATTGGCAAGCGAATCGTCACTAAACCCAGAGTCACCGAAACCTGAATCGCCAAAACCAGCATCACCAAATCCACTGGTTGCGTCGCTAAAGCCTGAATCACCGAAACCACCAGATGAATCTGAATAGTCAGAAGCAAAGCTGTTTGATGAATCGTCTAAGAAGCCACCTGAACTCTCATCAGTAGATGCCAGTTCTTCAGTGCCTGCATCAGCGGTCGGGTCGGTAGCTGCATCTGTTGCAGTGTCTTCTGCTGCAGTATCTGCGGGCTGTTCATCATTATTGAACAACATATTGCTGATCATGTTACCTGCAACCATACCGACAGCAACACTTGCAGCTGTTTGCATGAAGCTACCAAAGGCACTTGGTTGGTTCATTGGCTGTGGCGGTTGCGGAGCAGGGCGGTTGCCTCCCATCATTTTGCTAAACGCACCGCGATTAGATTCTGATTTATGGTGTTCAACACTTTTCTCTAGATAATCATTTTTTTGCTTCATTTCTTTTAATGCCATTTCTTGAACCAAAACAGCTTGGGTCAATTTGTAAACAGCATCTTGTTGTGAGCCTATTTCATTACCGATCAGTTGGTCTGCATCTGCGTCTTTTGTTTTCGAAGGGCTTTGTTTTAGCTTATTAGCAACGTTCTGAATCAGTTCTTTTTCTTGTGGAGTCATTACATTTACCTTCTTAATTACCTCTGGTATTTCGATGTTGAGCCCGAGGTAATATTATCGATCATTATTATGACTCACATCCTATCTTATGGTTCATATTTCTACTTACTGACTTATGTAACATTATGTTGCTGAGGACTAATTGGTGACCATCAAGGGCAAATAAGGAACAGTGGTTAAGGTCGATAAGATAAGAAGTATAAAAAATCCGACATGGCGTCGGATTTTGTGGGGGTTAAATAATCTTCATATATCTTTTTATTTATACGTTTTACTGGCGAACGCCTTCAACATGCAGCTCTAAATCGGCATAGCTTGACTCACCCATAACAGGTACGCCAAAGTCTTCAAGCTCTATGCGGGTTGTGCCTGCAAAGCCAGCACGGTAACCACCCCATGGGTCTTCACCTTCACCAATGAACTGTGCATCGATAGTGATTGGCTTCGTTTCACCGTGTAAGGTTAAATCACCTGTAATTGCTAGTTCACCATTACCCTTGTCTGTCACTTTTGTGCTAGTAAAAGAGGCTGTCGCATATTTTTTAACATCTAAAAAGTCACCGCTACGAACGTGCTTGTCGCGTTCTGCATGGTTAGTATCAAAACTGGTTGTATCAACATTTACTGATACTTTTGATGCCGCGATATCTTTAGGATCATAGCTAAAAGTACCGTCAAAAGTATTAAAACGACCTTTAATATAGCTATAACCAAGGTGTTTAATCTTTATGTTAATTGATGCGTGTGCACCCTGAGTATCGATCACGTAGTCTGCTGCTGAGGCAATATGTGGCATTGTCATTGCGGTAAATAAGCCTAAGGCTAATAGCTGTTTTTTCATTTTTCTTTAACTCCCAACATTTTGGTTAATGTATTGTCTTTATTAATAAAGTGATGCTTTAACGCTGCAATAGCGTGAATGACAACGAGTGCAATTAAACTGAGAGCAAGGTAGTAATGTACTTCCCCTGCAATATCAGCTTGGTTTTCAAAGAGCTCTCCTAGTGCAGGTACAGAGAACCAATTAAATACGTCAATTGATCGCCCATCGGCGGTCGAAATTAGGTAGCCTGATATAAACAAGCTAAACATAAGAAGGTATAGCGCACTGTGTGCAAGCTTGGCTGACGTAATTTCCCATGCAGCCCCTTTTATCTCTGGGTGCCCTTTAAATGAGCGCCATAACAATCTGAAAATAGTGGCAAAAGCGAGCAGTAAACCAACCGATTTATGCCAATGTGGAACAGGCTTGTACCATTGTGAGTAATAGTTCAAGTCAACCATCCATAACCCAGCGGCAAACAGGCCGATAACGGCAATTGCAGTTACCCAATGTAACGTAATTGATACCCAATCATATTGGTTTGGATGATTTTTCATGTAAACGTGTCTTATTAACCTTCAATAACATTCATTCTAGTTTGTTATTGAAAAGTTATAACCGTTCTCAGCCGAACAAGTTATTCGATTTTTTTGAAGGAACTATCTAATCTATCGTAAGGAGCGCTGCTTATCTCTACCTGTTTGTTTCTAAACGACAAAAGCGATAGTTATTTGTTAAAAGAAATATGAATCAGATTTGAGTTTCGTCGGGAGTAAAGGGGTAATGTATGGGGGTACTGTGGATAGAAGCCCTTTTTGTGCTGTAGCTTAGTAACTTGGGGGTAACGTAAAAGGGCTTATTGCGTTGGTGTATAATCAGAACAGCGTGGTAATACCGATAAAGACTAGCGTAATATATTGTTATCGTGACGCCAATCCATGATGGTCCAATCATTTACTTGAGCATGCAGGGACAATGCTGGATCAGGGTTTACAGCAAAAGGACGATCGACGGCATCAAGCATTGGTAGATCATTGATAGAATCGCTGTAACCGTAGCTGCCTTTGAATTCAGTTTCTTGATTATCTAGCCATGCTTTCATTCGTATCACCTTTCCTTGTTGATAACTCAATGTGCCTTTGGTATTACCTGTAAAAATGCCGTTGATTGTTTCTAGCTCAATCGCGATGACATCTTCAACGTTGAGCATTGTGGCTATGGGCTTAACTAGGTGTTCGCTTGTTGCCGAGATAATAAGCACATGATCACCGCGCTTTTTGTGCCACTCAATACGGGCTAGCGCATCAGGATAGAGTGCGGGTTTAATTTTTTCTTCAACAAACTCTTCGACCAGTGCTGAAATTTTTGTAATATCGCACCCTTTGATTGGTTGAAGTGTGGCTTCCATATAGGTATTCATGTCTAACGTACCTTGCGCGTACGCTTGCATCAGGCGTTGCTCTTCTTCAAGAAGCGTTTGCGGTGCGAGACCTTTTTGAACAAGAAATGTATTCCACAAGCTAGCAGAATCAGCGGCGATCAAGGTCTCGTCTAAATCGAAAATAGCCAAGTACGGTTTAATGGTCTTCTTGTGATTATCAAATAACAAACTGCGTATCCTTCACGAAATTAAATATATTCTGTCTTTTAGTTGCCGCTAGATTAAGTTGTTAATGTGACAGTTTCTTTTCAAACATGTGTAATTTTAGAGTCATGGATACTGGGTTCGATGCTAAGTGCGCATGTGCAGACCAATCTTAATGTGCAACGCCACCTTGTGTCAGTTCTTCTGGGTTCAGTAGTTTTTCTAATTCTTCGCGACTAATATTTGTTTCTTCTTCTGCTACTTCAATAATCGCTCTTTGTTCTTTGTAGGCTTTTTTGGCTATTTCTGCTGCTTTTAAATAACCAATCACAGGGTTAAGAGCGGTAACCAATATAGGGTTTTTAGCGAGTGCGACTTGCAGGTTATCTTTCCGAACAATGAATGTACTAATGGCTTTGTCTGCTAGTAGGGTAGAGACATTTGCCATTAATTCGATACTTTGAATCAGGTTATGTGCAATGACAGGTAACATAACGTTTAACTGAAAATTACCAGATTGACCGCCGACGGTAATGGTCGCGTCATTACCGATGACTTGTGCTGCAACCATTGCTGCTGCTTCTGGAATAACCGGGTTAACTTTACCGGGCATAATTGAAGAGCCGGGTTGAAGGGCTTCAAGTTCAATTTCACCTAATCCGGCAAGAGGCCCTGAATTCATCCAACGTAGATCATTCGATATTTTTAAAATCGCAACCGCTAAGGTTTTAAGTTGCCCAGAAAGCGCAACAATTGCATCTTGGCTACTGAGGTTATAAAAGAAGTTATCGCTGGATGTAAAAGGGATTTCAGTTGAGATTGAAATATTATTTGCAAAAATTGCAGCAAATTCGGGTTCAGCATTGATTCCGGTGCCTACCGCTGTTCCACCTTGTGCAAGTGCCGAAGCATTATCAAGCGCATGTTGAATACCTAGTTGTGCACGTTCGAGTTGTATTTTCCAACCTTGCAACTCTTGACCAAGGGTTACAGGCATAGCATCCATTAGGTGAGTACGCCCTGTTTTTACAATATGACCAATTTCTGCTGTTTTTTTATCTAATGCCTGAGTTAAGTATTCTAATGCAGGGAATAATTGAAAATGGCAGGTAATTGCAGCGCTTACTTGAATGGCGGTAGGAATAACATCATTACTGCTCTGGCCCATATTTACGTGGTCGTTAGGGCTTATGTTTTGTTCTGCTTTTTGTGATGCAAGTGTCGCGATAACTTCATTGGCATTCATATTAGAGCTAGTGCCTGAACCTGTTTGGAATACATCTATGGGAAATTGTTCAAAGTGCTCCCCATTAATGATTTCTTGGCAGCTATCAATGATGGCATGAGCAACCTTGTCATCAAGTAGCTTCAATTCAAGGTTACTTCGGGCTGCTGCCTGTTTTATGTATGCCAGTGCTTTAATAAATTCGTGGGGCATTTGAATCCCGCTGATCGGAAAATTATTAATGGCACGTTGTGTTTGAGCTTGATAAAGTGCATTTTCAGGAACGTGCACGTCACCCATGCTGTCTGTTTCAATTCGATAGTGTGAAGACATAATATTATTCCTTACAGACCTGAGGTTAAATGTGTTTGTTGTAAGTGTTGCTGTAGAGATAGAAGCTGCTGACGGCCAGTGTCTGAGTTGCCATAAAACTTTTTTAAAGCTAGAAGAGGGCAATGGATATGATCTAAGCAAATGCGACGAAAAATACGGGAGTTATTCGGCTGATTGATTGCTTCTACTAGATGAAAAAAAACGCGTCGTAGAAACAGTTCTCGCAGAATAGGATTAAAAGTAGGGGTATTAAGGCAGTATAGCGACGCTAAGTTAAGACCAGATTGAACAAAATCGATGATGATATCAGGCTCATAACCGGGTGTAATCCGACGATTTAGAAACCGATCTTCTGCTTTAAAGTAATGGTGATACAGGGTTGAAGTACAGTCCATGGGTGATCCTATAAAGTGACCAACAAATCTTAGTGATAATTATTATCATTTAATGCATTGATGTTCAAGGAGACATTCATAAAGTTTATACCATAGACCTCTGTTCGTTATGTATTCCCTTAAATTACACTTGCTCAGTCTATTGAGGCGAACAGCTACCTAACTAGTAATAGGTAGCTATTGTTCGAATGCTTTGTTTTCCGTCGCTCCTAGTTGTGTGATTGCGCGATGAGCTGAAGAAATAATCGAGATGATTGCTCGATCAGTGCATCGGGGAAATCATAGTCAGGATTGTGCAATTCTGGGTGATCAGTACCGCTACCGATGCAAAATAAAGATCCTGGCCATTGTTGCAGAAATTCTCCCATATCTTCAGACCAACGCATTGGTTCTGTAGGTATAACAACATCATAGTTAAGCGACTGTGCCGCAGTAATAACGTTCTTAGTCGTTTCGGGGTTATTCATGGTTGCGTTAAAAGGCTCAATCCATTCAATTTGCATCTCAAGTTGATAAGAATCGGCTTGTTTTTGGGCAAAATCCAGCAAGTTTCGTTTCATGTAATTGAGAATGTAATTATCACTGCTACGAATAGTTGCCATTACTTCAGCGCGCCCTGGGGATGTACCAAATCCTTTATTGCCCACATTCACATGAACAAGCGTGACTAAACTAAATGCTTCTTTGAAGGCTTCTGGCATGTGATGCAGGTAGTCCATTAAACGTGCAACAGCAGGGGCAGGGCTATGACCGTTCTCTGGTTTTGCAGCGTGAGATGTTTTCCCTATCAGTGTGATCATTACACCAGTTGATGCGCAGGCAAACACACCGTCTTTTACCACCACAGTACCTAATGGATAACCCGGCAAATTATGATAAGCATAAACCGCATCGGGTTGAATGCCTTTCAGGCGTGGATCTTGCAGCATTTTTTTTGCACCGACGCCGATCTCTTCAGCGGGCTGGAATAGTAAAAAAACGGTGCCAGATTGAGGAGGCGTTTGACTCAGCTGATTAGCAACAGCTAAAAGGCTAGCAACGTGTCCATCATGACCGCACGCATGCATACAACCGTGATTGCGTGAAACATGATCATGCTGTGATTTTTCAGTTATTGGTAATGCGTCAAAATCAGCGCGGAGCAGAGTTATTGGGCCTGGATTCCCACTTTTGATTTCAACAAGAATACCATAACCACCTATATTAGTTTTAGGCTCAAAACCAAATGTTAGTAGCTGGTCGGTAATTTCTGATGCTGTTTTATGCTCATGGAGCGAGAGCTCAGGGTAGCGATGAAGATGATGCCTAAAGCGTACAGGGTTGAAGTTGATATCATTATTAACGGTCATATCATTCTTTAATTGTCACAAGATGCCTCACTGTACTTGGCGATTAGAGATTATTATGTGATCGATTTCACGGTGATACTTAATCTAAGCTGCCAGAACAATATATTGCTCTGGTATGATGTTAGATAATCTTGATAGGGTTAGGAAGTACTATGAAAATGTTAATAGCGAGTAAATCACTGTTGTTGACGATGGGTTTGATAGTTGCCATGCCTGTGTTGGCGGATCCTAATGGCTCTAGTGAATCACCAGCCCTTAGCGTGCCCAAAGTGATGAGATTATTGCAGGCTCAGGGTTATCATGATTTCCGTAAAATTAAGATTGAACATGATGAGAGTGAGATCGAAGTAGAAGCGCGAAATCAAGGTGGTCAACAGGTTGAACTTGAAGTCGATCTGTATACAGGAAGGATTCTTGATGTAGAGCGCGATTGATTATCGCGCTTTTCTCATTGAAAGGTTATGACACCAGCATTGCACATGACTGAGCCGGAAGTTGTAATATAGCCCCAGTTTCACTGCCGAGTGAAGGTGGTAATAATTGCACTCCCTCCATATTTATAATCTCGTTAATCTCAGCATGGTTTTGTTGACTGTATTCTATCGGTAGTTCATAACTGACGGCTTTTTTACCTTTGTTAATAGCGACTATCCCATGCTCTCCACGAGAAAAAACCAATAAATCTTGAGTCTGTTCAATAATCGCCATCGGTTGGCAATGCATAGTGTTGTGAAAATGAATCATATTAGCCAGAATTGGATCATTCCAAGCGTCATACCAACGAGGTTTGCTACGACTATTTTTAATGCCACTAGTATCTAAATCGGTATAAACGAGTGGAACACCCCCATCTCTGCCTAAAATATAACAATAGGCTAATCGTTCATTTTCTTCTGACATTACCTGATTTAAAAAAACGTCATTATTGGGAATATCATGAGTAATCGCAAATGTGATTGCACGTTGGTTTTCTAATGCCGAACCAAGAGAGTAAGGGTTGATTAGACTCGCCATAGAAGCATCTTCATTAAAAACATCAAGTACCGTGTGAAAAAGTGGAAAGTCGTAAGCGCCTAAAGTCGTTTTTTCAAGGTAAGGCTGAAGGAATAGTTCGTATTCTTCTTTGGTCGCACCACCATCAGTAATTATTTCGCCAAAAATATGCATGTCTTCAGTGATATCTTCATCACACAACTCTTGAATATGATTAAGTGTCATATGTTTGGCTGCATCTATTCGAAACCCCTTCACACCGATTTTTTTTAGTGCTTTTAGGTAAAGCTTTTGTTTTTTTACTACATTTTTGTTGTTTTTTAAGGTCGGTAAGCCCGGATCAGAGCCACCACTACTAATTCTACCGTGCTGAACTTGCCAAGGATCTTTCCAATCTTTTATTGGAAATGCCGATAAAAAATCATCTTTGGTAAATAATGGTTGAGATAAATCACCAAATAATTTGATTGAATCGAAATATTCTCTCTTGTCCTTATATTGGCTAATGATATTGCTATTAGGGTAATTTAGGTCATTCCTTTCATGTGACTCATTAGCCATATGATTGAACACAATATCTGCATAAATATCTATATCATGAAGATTTAATGTTTCTACCATCTTTCTGAAATCATTCGTGTTACCGAGTTGGTTGTCGATGACTCGATAATCTTGAGGTTGATAACGTTGCCACCATTGAGTGCCATCTTTTGAATGAAAAGATTTCAGTGGTGGAGAAACAAGAATAGCTTTATATCCATTGTCAGCAATGGCTTTGGCGTTTTCAGTCACTTTACTGTATGGCCAGTCGAAGGCGTGCAATATTACATTAGTTGCAACAGATGGTACTGACAAAGTTGATGCATATTCAGTATTAAATAGAGAAGTCATAATTTAATAGCCACGTTTTTAGACAAATTTTTAAACTGAATAAATACTATGAGTAATTATTCTCTTTGTAATCATCATATACGTACTTTTAGTGGTATGAGAATAGGGGGAGTAGCTTTGCTTAGCTGATTATTTCTCACCATATTGGGAATATGAGCCATTTATAAAGTTTTGATAAATGGAATTTATACTCCATTGGTGGAATATGCCCCATAGGTCACGCTATAGTGAAATATGAAATGAAATTACATTTACCTACAGTTTGTAATAAATTATTTTTTTTGTAATTATACATCACGTTTCAGTGCGTGCTAATTCTCATGTAGCATATCGTGTGGTATATATACATTAGATTGCTTAATTTCAACAAGGAGGTACACCATGGGTGGCGTTTTAGGTATGATTTTAGCAGGCGGAGAAGGCTCTCGTTTGCGTCCATTAACAGATTCACGTACAAAACCCGCAGTTCCATTTGGTGGTAGCTACCGCTTAATTGATTTTGCATTGAATAATTTTGTAAATGCTGATTTTTTAAAAATTTATGTTCTAACCCAATTCAAATCTCAGTCTTTATATGTGCATATGAAAAAGGGTTGGAATATTACGGGCATTACGGATCGTTTTATTGATCCAATTCCAGCACAAATGCGAATGGGCAAGCGTTGGTACGATGGTACTGCTGATGCGATTTACCAAAATTTAAGCTTTATTGAACTTGCTGAACCTGAGCATGTTTGTATTTTTGGTAGTGATCATATTTACAAAATGGACATTAAGCAGATGCTTAATTTTCATAAAGAAAAAGAAGCGGAATTAACGGTTTCTGCATTGCGTATGCCTTTATCAGAAGCAAGTGCTTTTGGTGTTATCGAGGTTGATGAAAACGGCTGCATGGTTGGTTTTGAAGAAAAGCCAACTAACCCTAAGTCTATTCCTGGCGATCCAGAGAATGCACTTGTTTCTATGGGTAACTATATCTTCAATAAAGAGACGCTATGTACTGAACTTGAAGAAGATGCAGCAAAAGAAGATTCAAGCCACGACTTTGGTAAAGACATCATCCCTAAGCTATTTCCACTTGGTAAAGTTTATGTTTATGATTTTACAACCAACATTATTCCAGGTGAGAAGAATACCGGTTACTGGCGCGATGTAGGTACGATTGAAGCGTACTGGCAAGCACACATGGATTTACTTTCTGAAGATGCGCCGTTCTCTTTGTATAACCGTCAATGGCAGCTACACACTCATTACCCACCGCTTCCACCTGCAACAATTTTAGACAGCGAAAACAGTAAAGTTGATATTAACAACTGTATGATTTCAGCTGGAAGCTACATTCGTGGCGCACAAATACATAAATCAATTTTAGGCTTCCGTACAAATGTTGACCATGACACAATGATTTCAGAATCTGTGATTTTGGGCGATGTGAAAATCGGTGCGAATTGCTCAATACGCAAAGCGATTATTGATAAAAATGTACACATTGCACCAGGAACGGTAATCGGTGAAAATCCTGAAGAGGATAAGAAAAACTACCACGTTTCTGATGAAGGCATTGTCGTAATCCCGAAAGGAGCGAAAATTGGCTACTAAGAAAACGTCGTTAACAAAGCATCCATTGAAAATTCTATTTGTTTCATCTGAAGTAGAAGGGTTTGCAAAAACAGGAGGATTAGCTGATGTTGCTAAGTCTCTGCCTGCTGCCTTGAAAAAGATGGGGCACGATGTTCGAATTGTAATGCCTTTCTATCAGACAATTAACGGTAAAGATAACGCTGTAGCTATTTTGTCTACTGAGCTGTTTGTTGAGCCACAGCCATTTGCTGTGAGCTATCAAGTGATGCAACTCGATGAAAGTAATGTGCCTGTCTATGCGTTAGATGCACCACAGTATTATGATCGACCAGAATTGTATGCGGAAAACAATCAAGCATATGCAGATAATGGTGAACGCTTTTCATTTTTAAGCGCCGCATCGTTAGATTTGTGTGAAAAACTGGGTTTTCAACCTGATGTGATTCACTGTAACGATTGGCATACTGGGTTAATTCCATTCTTATTAAAAACGCGTTACGCAGAGAGTGATTTCTTTGCTAAATCGAAAAGTGTGGTAACAATTCATAATGCCGTTTTTAAGGGGGTATTTAACTACGATCAATACAGCCTAATACCTGAATTGATTCAACGTCGCTATATCAATGCTGAAATGGATCCATCGCATATCAGCATGCTTAAAGCGGGTGTTGCGTATGCAGATAAAGTGAACGCGGTTAGCCCTAATTATGCATCAGAGCTTTTAACACATTTAGGTTCGCATGGTATGGAAGCTGATTTCCAAAATCGTGCTAAAGATTTGTATGGCATCATTAATGGGTGCGACTACGATGATTGGAATCCTGAAACTGATGCGTACATAAAGCAAAAGTTTAAAGCCAATAAAGTGAGCTTAGCTCGCGGGAAAAAAGCGTGTCGACGTGATTTGCAAAAACAAGTTAACTTACCTGAATTAGATGTACCTGTTTATGGAATGGTTTGTCGCTTGACCGAGCAAAAAGGACTTCACTATTTAATTCCTGTGCTTGAAGATTTTTTATTGAATGACGTACAAGTGGTGATTGTCGGAACGGGTGATCCAACGTTAGCCAGTGCTCTGCGTGACATTAGCGAACAGCATAGTGATAAATTTGCTTTTGTTGAAACATACAGCAACCCACTGGCACACTGTGTAGAAGCGGGTGTTGATTTCTTTATGATGCCTTCTGAATTTGAACCATGTGGTTTGAATCAGATGTACAGTTTAGCGTATGGCACATTACCTATCGTTCGCAGCGTCGGTGGTCTAAAAGATACTGTTATCGATTACGATCAAACACCGCTGGTCGCCACAGGCTTTATTTATGATGCGCCAACACCTGAGGCATTATTAATAAAATTACAACGAAGCTTGTTACTTTATTGCCAACGCCCTCAAGAATTTAAACGTCTTCAGCAAAATGCGATGGCGTGTAAATTTAATTGGGCTGAATCGGCTGAACAATATCTAGATATGTATCTAGGTGGTGAGCAAAGTTTGGTTAATGAAATTTGCAATGACAAGATAGGCGCTTAGTTTACTAAGAATGTTATCTTTCTACAAAATTGTTAAGCCCTCATTGATGAGGGCTTTTTTGTGGGCGTTATTTTACATTTATCCCATTTTCACAATACTCCACTTAGGGTTATTCCTTTTTAAGCGGTGAAATATTGATTCTATTCCTATATTGCGCGTTTATTTCATGCAAAAATTAACTAATTGTTCATAATAAACGCGTGAAATGTGATAATACGCACGTTTTAAATTTTGTTTGCTATCGCAAATTTTTAGGCAATTGACTGCCTTTTTATAAATCATTAGGTTATACATGTTCAATATGACACTCAGGCAAAAGCTGGCACTTTCTGCAAGTATTGCAATTATTATTGGCGGTTTACTTGTAACTGCTTTTTCTTTTTTATCATCACTAGGTCGTTTAGATAGTGACATCAATAAGCAACTTAATGGTACTGCCTCTTCGTACAATAATTATGTGTCTAATTGGTTAGACTCGAAAGGAACAGTACTTTCGGCTATGCCAGTGAATATTTCACGAAACAATCTTGAGCAACATCTTCAGCAGGTTCGCGATTCAGCAGGTTTTGATAATGTCTTTTTAGCTTTTTCTGATGGGACACAAGCGAATGCTAATAACGTTATTTTACCGCCTGGTAACAATGATCCTCGTCAATGGCATTGGTATCAGAACGCTATTAACCTCAATGGTAAAGTCACGGTAGAAAACCCGACAGTTGCAGCTGCCACAGGGGCAAGCGTTGTTTCTATGGGTAAAGCTGTCTCTATTTTTGGGCAGCAGGCGGTGTTAGGTGCTGATGTTGAAATGTCAGATATTATCAAGCAGCTTGATGATGTGATATTGCCTGGTGAAGGCTACATGTTCATTGCGAATGATAAAGGTAATATTTTTGCGCACGCTGATACGTCTTTATTGAATAAATCTGTTAATGCAACAGACCGTGACTTAACCGATTCAATGCTAAAGCGTCTAGCGCGAGAAGGGCTAGTTGAAAAAGAAAATATCACTGGCAATGAGAGCTATGTGTTCGTTAAGCCAATTCAAGGTACGAATCTAAGTACGGTTATCGTTATTGATTATAATTCTGTTGCCGCACCACTTTACAGCTCTTTATATGAACAGATTTTCATGACGCTATTGGTTGTGGTTATTTGTGCGTTCTTGTTTAACCTATTCTGTGTGTATTTATTTAAACCGTTACAGCAAGTATCTAAGGCGCTGGCTGTAATTGCACAAGGTGGTGGTGATTTAACTCAACGTATTAATATCGATTCTAACGATGAGGTGGGTGACTTAGCCCGTAACTTTAACCAGTTTACAGCAAGCTTACAGGTACTTATTGGTCATATTCGTAGCCAGGGCGTTGAGCTGAGCCAAGCTTCGGCAGAAAGTGAATTCCGAGCGAACAAGTCGGCTGATGAGTTAAATCGTCAGCAAGATGAAATTAGCATGGTTGCCACAGCAGTAACGGAAATGGCTTCTGCTACGCAAGAAATCGCGTCTCATGCTGAGCAAACAGCGCGTGCAGCGCAAGATTCGACAGAGCATACCAATAGTGGTCGCGAGTTAGTTGTGCAAAGCCGAGTGTCTATTAACAATCTTGCTGAAGAAGTGAATCAGGCAACTTCAGTGATCAGTGAGTTGAATGAACATGCGCAGAACATCAACAGTATCTTATCTACTATTCAAGGTATTGCTGAGCAGACAAATTTATTGGCATTGAATGCTGCGATTGAAGCTGCACGAGCGGGTGAACAAGGGCGAGGTTTTGCCGTTGTGGCTGATGAAGTACGTGTGTTATCTCAACGTACTCATACATCGACTGAAGAAATTCAGAGTATGATTGCAACATTACAACAGACAACATCTAAAGCGGTTGGCTTGATGGAAACAAGCTCTCAGCTTGCACAGTGTTCGGTAGACGATGCTGACCAAGCGACAGTAGCATTAGAGCAGATTAACGATTCAGTGGCTCTAATTAGTGATATGGCAACACAAATAGCCACTGCAGCCGAAGAACAAACGCATGTAACAAGTGAAATAACATTAAACACAACAACAATTAAAGACGTAACCGATCAGCTTGTAGAAGATGCCGTTGCTGCACGTCATCAAGCAGAAGCGCTAAGTAATCAAGCAACAAAGTTAAATGACAAGGTGTCTACTTTTGTTGTTTAAATAATGTAGTGATTCTATTTACTATATAGGAAAAGCCTAGCATTATTTTCTGCATATTCTAAAGCCCTCTATGAGGGCTTTTTCGTTCATGATTGATGTTGTTTTCTATATGAAATGTCATTCAAATTCTATTGTTTCGCTGGCTTCATAAACGGATATTCAAATAATATAGTGATGGTGTCATCAACAACCGTGAACGTAGCAAGCTTATCTTCCTCACTTTCTGGATTTCCCTCCTCACCTATGTTGCGCCATTGTTTTATATTACGGTACCCCTTTTGATAAGCACGCGAGAAGGTAGCCTTATCCATCATTAAATACTTACGCTGTGCATTATAGCTGGCGCTATTGGCAAGCATAAACATCTGATCATCTAGAGTTTGGCGATCTAAGGTTTGCAATCCAGCCAAGACATCTAAATGTTGTCCATTTACCTCCAGATAGCTAAAAACATAACCATCACGACGCAAACTAGCAAGAAGTGAATTGTAGTTAATTAAGGTGAGTGGAGCTTTCAATTCAACATTTTTTATTGTGGATAATGGCTTGGTTCTCCCGATTTCGATAGCAGTAGAAGTCAATTGGCTATAAACCACTAATGTAAGATCGTCTATTCCATAATAAGACGGTCTATCTAAGCAATACGCTTCGGCATTGTATAAATCGGAGCACTCATACGCATTCGGACGTGATGCAATTTGCTCTATATCGTCGGTAAAACCAATGTCATTAAACAGCGGTAAATACGATGCTGCATTTACAGTTGTGCTGAATATGCCAACGGCTATGAATACGAATTGTTTCAGCACAGTTCAACCTTATTGATAAACAAAAACAAATACCTGCTTATCTTACATCATTCTATAACAACTATATCTCTGGTTATAAAATAAAAAAAAACCAAAGACTTATACCCAAGTTGCCTCAAGATGCTCGTTTGAGTTCATGCTGATAGTGGCCATTCAAAATCAGCTGCTGTTTGATATCCGCAACATGGTCGACCAAAAACTCATTTAAATGGTAGATCCCAACCGTACCTTTTTGTCCTTCTTTTTTTAATGGAAGCGGGACAATATTTACCTGCGCGAAGTAGTCAGTCATACTCATTGGATACGGCATGATTGCGGTTGTCGAGGCTAGCATATCGATACTGGCAGTCAGTGAGTTGATCTCGTAAACGATGCGTTCTGATACCTTTTGTCTATCTCTTTCTAGCTGTTTGGGCTGTGGGTTTTCTATTAGATGCAGGTAAGCTTCTGAATCTGGTGTTACCTGCAATAGAGGATAAAGCGCCATATCTTCTTCCCGATGGTTCACCAGTAGTGGATGGTTTTGGTGTACGAACATTGCTTCTTTATCTTGTAGAAGGGGGATGAATGTGACGTTACACCGATGAGACAAACCAACAATTTCATGACCAACAAAAAGGTCGATTTGACCATGGATGAGCATATCCATCAGCTTAAGGTGGTTACCAAATTCCAGCTGAATAGAGATTGAAGGGTTGCTGGTACTATATTGCTGCAATGCTTGTTTTACAAAAATTTCCCACCATGCATCACCAGTACCCATTTTGATTTTTTCAGTTTTTCTCTCAATAAGATCAGCCATCTTATGCAGTAATGAGTCATGTCGTCGCTGTAGTTCAAGCGCTTGTTCTTGAAGGAGCACACCATATTCAGTGAGTTCAACCCCTTTCGATTTTCGGATAAAAAGAGGTACGCCAAAGCTTGCCTCCAGCTTCTTCATGTTATTCGTTAGGGTTGGTTGGCTAAGGCCGAGATGATTAGCTGCAAGGCTAATATTACTTAGCTCAGCGACGACCAGAAATTGTTTGTAGCTTTTATCCATAAGGCGAGGAATACGGTCAATAAAGAGTTTGACGACAAGTCTCACATTTATTGAATTTACTTGGCATCCTTATTGGTTTGAAATTGCGATCTCGATCTCCTTAATTATTGGTGATATAGGAAAAACCTATATCACGAGCTGGATAGGGTATTTTAAAGCAGTCAAACAAACGATTATGATATCAATATTAAAGATACCAATATTAAAGGTATCACTGTTTAACTGAAGCTTGTTTAAGGGAGCCTTTGTCCATGAAAATGACCCCAAAATGGTGGCATGATGCTGTTGTTTATCAGGTTTATCCTCGCAGTTTTTGCGATTCAAATAACGATGGCATGGGTGATCTGCAAGGCATCATCAGCAAGCTTGATTACATCAAAAAACTAGGTGTTAATGTTGTTTGGTTGTCGCCTGTTTATCGTTCACCAATGGATGATAATGGTTATGATATTTCTGACTATCAAGATATCGCCGCAGAGTTCGGTTCGATGGAAGATATGCAGCAATTACTTGCTGAGGCCAAACAGCGTGATATTCGCATCATTATGGATTTAGTTGTTAACCATACATCTGATGAACACCCATGGTTTATCGAATCACGTAAATCGAAAGATAACCCATATCGTGATTACTATATTTGGCGTCAGCCTAATGAAGATGGTTCAGTGCCTGATGATCAAGGGTCGGTCTTTGGCGGTGGTGCTTGGGAATTTGATGACACCACGGGTGAATATTACTACCACATTTTCTCTAAGAGACAACCAGACTTGAACTGGGAAAACCCCAAAGTTCAAGAAGAAGTGCATAAGATGATGAACTGGTGGATCGATCAAGGTATTGGTGGTTTCCGTCTTGACGTTATTGATCTTATTGGTAAAGAAATTGATAAGAAAATCACGGGTAATGGGCCTCGTCTTCACCCGTTGTTGCAGGAAATGAATAAAGCAACGTTTGGTGATAAAGATCTGCTCACCGTAGGAGAAACGTGGGACGCGACCCCTGAAACTGCCAAGTTGTACAGTAATCCTGCGCGTAACGAATTTTCAATGGTTTTCCAGTTTGAGCATATTTCTCTGACTTGGAAGTATGGTGACAAATGGAATCCGATTGCGCTTGATCTACCTAAATTCAAGCATGCGTTAACTAAGTGGCAGATTGAGCTGGCTGATGAGGGGTGGAACTCACTGTTCTGGAACAATCATGACCTTCCTCGTGCAGTATCAAAGTTTGGCGATGACGGCCAGTATCGTGTCGAATCCGCTAAAATGCTCGCTACAACATTGCATATGATGAAAGGTACGCCGTATGTCTATCAAGGTGAAGAGATCGGTATGACGAATGTTGCGTTTGACAGCATTGATGACTACCGTGATATTGAAACCTTGAATTTCTACAAAGAACGTACAGAAAATGGTGTCGCGCCTGAAACCATGTTGGCAGCGGTACATGAAAACAGCCGTGATAATGGCCGTACACCAATGCAGTGGAACAACAATAAAAATGCGGGTTTCTCAGAGCAGCAACCGTGGTTGCAGGTTAATCCTAACTATCCTGAAATTAACGTAGATGCTGCGCTAGAAGATCAGAACTCGATCTTCTACCACTATCAAAAATTGATTCAACTGCGTAAGTCATTACCAGTGATTGTACATGGTGCTTTTGAACCAGTATTTGAAGATCATGAACAGGTATTCGGTTACCTTCGTTCTGACTCCCAACATCGTTTGTTTGTACTTAATAACTTTACGGGCGAAGAAGTTACTGTTGAGATGCCAGAGTCGCTTCAAACTGAATATGCCGAATGCATTATTTGCAACTATGAATCACATCAGCAGTTAAGCTCAACCTTAACCTTGAAGCCTTTCGAATCTTTTGCTGTATTGATTTAATCGTAATTAGTGAGTTGCTTTACTTGATTATGGGTAACAGTTAACTGTCTTCATTGCCTTGGTTCTGTTCAATTACTTTTGAGCAGAACCTTTTTTATTTGGGGTAAGTCAATATGATGCATTATATATATGAAGGTACTGATGTGGTTTTTGATATTCCTCAGAAGGGAAAAAACATCTACTTGATTGGTAGTTTTACGAATTGGCAAAAAAAAGAGGGATACAAATTCCTTGAAATAGATAATAAACTCTCACTGAAAATAAGTCGTCAGGCAGTGAATAAAATCGGAAATTCTGGATATATCGAATATTATCTCTGGGATGACGAAAAAAAAGAACCTTTGCCATATGATAATAATCACCCAGCCGGATACTGTTTTAATAACCAATTCAATGGTAGCTATAATTATTTATTACTGCCTGAAAATATCACGACTGATGATTTAAAGACAATTATCAATGATTGTGAGCAGTCATTTCGAATTAAAACGATGGCATGTGAATTTAAGTCTGATTGGGTGTTAGCCAATTTTAGAGAAGTAAACGGCGGGTCTTTGGCTAAACAGACACTCTTTCGTTCTTACCATCCAGTCATTCCTTCAAGAGTTGGGCATCCAAAACTAAGAGAAATCGAAGCCCAACGTCAACAAGTAGCCATGCGTTTACTTGAAACGAACAATATACGCACTGTTATCAATCTGTCAGAAACATCGCAAGAGCTTGATGAATACCTTCAGGTAGCCGAACCGAGTTACTACAAAACACTGTGGCTCGGTAAGAGTGTGATAAGTGTGCCTGTTGCTTATGAAACGGTATATTTTATGTCTGATCGGGATGAGAGTTTTAACCCAGATGAATTGGGATTCCAGGCTGGTATCCAAGCAGTGATTCAGCAGATTGCTGATCACCAGCCTCCTTATCATGTTCACTGCCGATTAGGCTCTGACCGAACAGGCGTTGTTATTGCTTTTTTACAGTTATTCATGGGTGCAGACAAGGCACGGATAGCGGATAGTTATTTGAAAACCAATCAGATGGCAATCGGGGAATATCGTAGTATTCGTTTATTGGAACATGCGCTAGAGCAAGCCTTGGGGCACGAGTGTTTTGATGATGGTCACTCGATAACGCGTGATTATCTATTGTCTTTAGGGTTAGCGAGTAATGTTATTGAGTTAGCGTATAAAAACTTGGCAGCATAAAGAATGTCCGTTAGATAAAAGATAAACCCAGTACCGCAAGTGATGCTTTCTTAGAAAGCGTTTTATTGCTCTACTGGGTTTATTCAATGAAATGTACCAATACGTTGCTACTCTCGAGAGAGTATTGTGATCGATTGGGTACTTTGCATGTAGGTGGTTTGCGTTTGACGGTTACCAAGAACAGACTCTGAGGTATCACATATAATACGCCATTTACCGCCCGCTGGTAAACGGTATCGTGTTGGAATTGTTGAGCTATTTATTAGGAATAACAACTCTTTACCATTTTTATATAGACCAAGGTAGAGAGCAAAGGCTTCAAGGTTTTGCCAGTCATCAGTGTTCATTAGTTTACCATTCGAATGGTTCCAACGAATGCGGTGGTGTCCACGTTCACGACCACTGAATGCCCGAATAAACGGGCTCATCACTTCTTTTCTGGCTTTTACCATTCCTGCTAGCCAGTTTTTGAAGCTGATATTATCAGGTGATAATATCCAGTTGGCCCAGCTTATCTCATTATCTTGGCAGTAAGCATTGTTATTGCCACCTTGAGTATGAGATAGGCTATCTACTGCAAGTAAATGAGGAATCCCAAAGCTAAATAGTAGCGTTGTCATAAGGTTGCGTTTTTGACGTTCGCGCTTATACAGAACCGACAGGTTATCTGTTTTCCCTTCAACCCCGTGGTTAAATGAACGATTATCACCATGTCCATCAAGGTTTCTTTCACCATTTGCTTCATTGTGCTTGTGGTTATAAGACACAAGATCTTGCAGCGTAAAACCATCATGATAGGAGATGAAATTGACGGGTAATTTGTCTGGCCAACCTCCCGCACTGAAGAAATCGCGAGATCCCATTAGTCGAGTTGCGAATTCTTTGACATTGTTCTTATCGCCTAGCCAATGACTCTTGACGGTATCGCGAAATTTATCATTGCACTCGTTCCAGCCTCGCGGAAAATTACCAAGCTGATAGCCGTCAGGACCTACATCCCAAGGTTCAGCAATCAATTTTACCTTTTGTAAAATTGGATCTTGTTCAATGGCTTTAAAGAAGGCACTTTGGGAGTCAAAACGATGCCCGTTACGTCCTAGTGTTGCAGCCAAATCAAATCGGAAACCATCTATTTGGTAATGGGTTACCCAGTGTCGAAGAGTATCGATTACAAGAGTTAGGCTCGGCTGATAAGTAAGATCAACGGTATTACCACAGCCTGTGTAGTTGTGATGATTTTTATGACTATCAAGAAGGTAATAATGTTTATCCAAGCTCTTTAAATGGAATGTTGGCCCACCTTCACCGCCTTCGGCTGTGTGGTTGAACACGATATCCATGATGACTTCAATACCTTCTTTGTGTAACTCCCTTACCATGGTCTTCATTTCTGTGACGGCATCACTCATCGCATAGCGCGGCTCTGGTGCCATAAAGCACAGGCTGTTATAGCCCCAGAAATTCACTTTATCCATCTTAAGCAAATGGGGCTCAGACATGCATGAAGTGACAGGGAGCAATTGTAGGCTGGTAATACCTTGTTCTTTATAAAACTCGATTGCAGCAGGCTGGCAGAGGCCAAGGTAAGTGCCTCTGTATTGCTCTTCAATATGCTCTTGAAGCTGAGTAAACCCTTTAACGTGCGTTTCACACAGGATGGTTTCTTCGTACGGTACCTGTGGAAAGACGGTGTTTTGCCAATCAAATTGATGGTTGATAACAACAGATTTGGTGAATTTCCAGCTTTCTTCTGCCGTGAATGGTTCTACATAATAAGGTGTTTGATTGAGGGCCTGCGCATATGGGTCGAGAATTAATCTTTCATCGTGCTTGTCTTTAATTTGAAAGCCATAAACCTGTCCTGCTTTAATATTAGGAACGAAGGTATAGTGGATATCTAAGTGTTTATGGTCAAAGTCAATGATTGTTTTTTTATTTTCAATGTCGAATAGAACTAATTTAATTTCTTGGTTATCAGCACTGTGAATTGAAAAATTACAACCTTGATCACATAATGTAGCCCCTAAAGGATAAGCTTGAGCTAATTTCGCAAACATTGAGTCGTTCTCTTTACTTATTTACATATTTATACATGCTATTAAATAGTGAAAATCATCTCAGTCAAGAAATGTTTTTGAGAAAGGTTAATTAAGTTACTGCTTGCTCCATTATTATTAAATACAAGTGACGAATGCTTTATGTTTATTTGATGTTTTTCTTATAAATATTAAGTTGATCTCTTTACTTATTTTTAATTTTCCAAGTGCTATTAAATAGTTATTATTCACTCAATCAGTAAGGTTTTTTTTGAGTTAAATTGAAAATTAATTAAGTAACTTAACATTCGCTTTTTATTATAAATAAGTGACTGATGTCTTACTTTTCTTTTGCATTTCGTATTTTTATTACGGGTATACGCCTAACCTTCGTGAGGCACGTCACGAAACACACTAACCTCCTAATTACTACGCCCCTCTACTCCTCCCTCTCATCCTGATGTTAGGATGATGTGTATAGCTGAACGAAAGCTGAATATTAGTCCCGAAAGGTTGCTAGATAGCAACCGACATAAAAATTAAAAGGGACATTCCTATGAAACACAAGTTAGTACCCGTAGCAGCGGCGATATTTGCAGCATTAACTTCTTATAACGTAGCAGCTGAATCTGCCACTGATGTTCTGACTGATGGTTGGGAAGTACACGGCTACGGTTCTATGAATTACCGCTTCAACGAAGACTTCCAGTCTTTTGACTCAGAGCTAGGTAAGCCTGATTACCGTACTGCTGGTACTTCAGGTAAAAGTGCTAACCAAGTTGAATTTGTAATCAAGAAGCACACTGAGTTTGCTAACGGCGTTTACAGTGATTTCGTTGTTCGTACAGAATACGGCAACGGCGACTCTTTCTACTACACCTCTTCTGGTGCCGAAAAAAATAACACAGTTGCTCAGCTTGAAGTTAAAGAATCATATGTTGCTTTAGGTAACCTACCTTACCTAGGTGAAGGTTCTGAAATTTGGGCTGGTCGTCGTTTCCTAAACCGTGCTGCGGGTATTCTTTCTGGTGAATTCTGGAAGCAGTCTTCTGGTATGGGTGCAGGTTTTGAAACTACTTTAGATTCAGGCCACAAAACAGGTGTCGCACTTGTATCGGCTGATCCTGAAGCAGGTCACGCTGCTGATGATCGTCCAAGTGATGGTGAGCGTACTACTGTTACTTCTCTAGATCTTTACTACTACGGTGTGAAGGCACTAGGCGGTAGCTTTGACTTCGATGCTAAGTTTATGACTCGTGCTGACGAAGCACTTTCAGCTGATTCTGCAGATGATGGTTTTGGTGCTTCTGTAACGTATAACCGTGATTACTACGGTCTAGACGGTTGGACACAAACTGCCATTGCTTACGGTGAGGGTATCGGTTCTAACCGCGGTGTGAACTTCGGTGGTTGGAGTGGCGACTGGAAAGAAGACTCTAAGTCACTATTTGTAACGTCTTACGGTGTATTGAACATTTCTGATAACTGGCAGTTAGGTACAGAAGCAACATACTGGGCTCCAGAAAACATGGGCTGGGCTGATTCAAATGCTGAAGATAAGGTAACTCGTTATATCCTTGCTGCTCGTCCTACTTACAAAGTAAATGACAATATGCGTTTAGAGTTCACAGGCTCTTTTGCTACTGAAAAACTTGAAGGGGATAACGACTGGGGTCGTTCAAGTGATTCGACAGACTTCTACACACTTGAAGCAGCAACAGTCTTTACTGTGAATGCAGATTACTTTGGTCGTCCACAAATCAAGCCATACGTAACGTGGGTTGGTACTGATGACGAGAAAGCTGCTAGTGCTATCGGCATCACAGAAGCTGGTGAGAAAGATCAAATTGTATTCGGTGTTCACGCTGAAATTTGGTTCTAAGCTAATTAGTGTTAAGGGCAGCCCTTGGGCTGCCTTTTTGAGTATATATCTATTAGATTCTGCTGTAGATTTAATGAGATACGAATAGCTATATGCCCATAATAATCTAATAAGGGTACGGGAGTTCAAAGATGAAATTGATAAAAACAACATTAGCTGCACTGCTTGCAGCAAGCCTGATGGGCTGTGCGGCTACACCGACGCAAGAGATGGTCAAAGATGTAACAGTAACAGCTGCTGCTTGCTGTTCGTCTTACAGTGAGTTTTCCTGGATCCCAATGCAGGGCGATAGTGTTGATTTTGCTATTGATGAATATTCTCAGGTTGGTAACTTTGCAGAGGGAAAAAGTTACTTTGCAGGTTTTGTGTTACCCAAAAATGTTGAACGCATGCGCGTCGACTTGAAGAGCTGGATGCGGAGTACTGGGGTACTTGCACCTAAAGTACTTTTATTGAACCCGCAGTTTCAACCAGTGAAAACGATTGAACTTGATGACTTTGATGTGAAATTATCGGATATGTTTAGTCTGTCTAACTATCACAAGCGTTTTGAAATGGATCAAGAGACAACGCCATACATGGTGGTTTATTCACCACTTGAATATCGTGAAGGTAGTATCCAGATCCCGCACCCTGAACGTGTTCGAGCAGAAGACCTTGGTTTAGCTCGCCCTATTGTTACCGATCCTGTTATTCAGCATCAGAAGTTTGGCTCGTTAGAGATTGATCTAAAGCCAATTAACTTGCGTTCATACCGTGCGAATGAAGTGACGGCTGCTACGGCTGTTGTTGCGAGTGCCCCCGTTGCTGCTGCGGTATCAACAGCGACCCCTGCTGTCAAAACCAGCAACATAACCATGTTGCCAGAAACAGAGGCATTCTATAACGGCCAAATTAAAGCGGCTGTTGAGAAGAATGAGATGCACAAAGCCCTTCAATTAGTCGAAGAGGCCAAACGAGCTGGATCAAGCTCAGCTGAAACTACTTTTGTTGAACTAATCAAAAAGTAAACCTAAACATTCAAATTCATCAAGGTGCAGAAATGCCGAATCCTGCACCTTGATGTAGTTTGGAATACGAACTGGTATTCATCAGTGCGTTCTTTTCGCCTTCTTTTCCGTTTTAAGCCTTTTGAGTTTTAATTCATGACAGAAACAATTAAATCGAATGTACCTGCAAAGCATGTTGTTTATCAGGTTTTTACTCGCTTGTTTGGCAATACGAATACAACGAATAAGCCGTGGGGCACTCTTGAAGAAAATGGCATCGGTAAATTTAATGATTTTACTGATAGAGCATTAAGCGAAATAAAGCAGCTAGGTGTTAGCCATATTTGGTATACCGGCGTGCCGCATCATGCAGTCGTACGAGACTATAGCGAATACGGGATTAATTCAGATCACCCCAGTGTTGTAAAGGGGCGAGCAGGATCCCCTTATGCTGTTAAAGACTACTATAACGTCAACCCTGATTTGGCGGTTGATCCGGCTAAACGCCTCGAAGAATTCAAAGCGTTGATTGAGCGTAGCCATCGTCATGGTTTGAAGGTGATCATCGATATTGTGCCTAACCACATTGCGCGCCGTTATCAAGGGATAACTAATCCTGCAGGGGTGGAAGATTTTGGCGCATCTGATGATACGACGTTGGTCTATCATCGAGATAACAATTTCTACTATATTCCTGATGAAGCGTTCACAGTACCTGATGCTGAAAATGGTTATTCGCCATTGGGTGGTGAAGCGCATCCTGATCTCGATACGCCGTATGAAGAATTTCCTGCCAAATGGACGGGGAACGGTTCTCGCCTAGCAAAGCCACAATTTGATGATTGGTATGAAACTGTCAAAGTGAACTATGGCGTTAAGCCCGATGGTAGTAAAGACTTTGATGAACTGCCACAAGGCTTTAATAAGAAAGATCACACTGAGCACTTTGAGTTTTGGCAAGGTAAATCGGTGCCTGATTCTTGGGTGAAGTTCCGTGATATTGCCTTGTACTGGTTGGCATTGGGTGTTGATGGGTTCCGCTATGATATGGCAGAAATGGTGCCGGTTGAGTTTTGGAGCTATATGAACTCCTCAATTAAACAGGTGAATCCAGAGGCGTTTTTGATGGCTGAGGTATACCAGCCTGACTTGTATCGTGATTATATTCATTTAGGTAAAATGGATTACCTCTACGATAAAGTTGATTTGTATGATGCACTGAAGCTTGTTATGCAAGGCCGTGGGTCAACCGATGCCATTGTTGAGGTGCAACAGCAGTTGATGGATATTGAGCATCATATGCTGCACTTCCTTGATAACCATGATGAACAGCGGGTAGCGAGTCCAGAGTTTGCTGGTGATGCCAATAAGGGTAAGCCTGCAATGTTAGTGTCAACAACGCTCAGTACTTCACCGACCATGATTTACAGTGGTCAGGAAGTTGGTGAAGCGGGCGTTGAAAATGCTGGATTTGGCTTGCATTCACGAACAACTATCTTTGATTATTTTGGTGTGCCGAGTCATCAGCGTTGGATGAACAATGGCGCGTTTGATGGTGGTCTACTGACGGATGAAGAACATGAACTGCGTGATTTCTATCAACGTTTATTGAACTTCTCACTTACCAGTACCGCTATGCTGGGCGAATATCATGAAATTCACCGACATAACAGAGAGCACAGTGATACTTACAATGAACAGCTATTCTGTTTTAGCCGTTATGATCAACAGCAGAAGCTGTTAGTGGTCGCAAACTTTGCTGAACATGATCAGGGAATGGTTCAGATTAAGTTACCGTCATCACTGATCGATGCTTGGCAACTTGATAATGGAGAATACACGCTCACCGAACAGCTAGATGGTAATCACACTGTAGTGTTGTCTGTTGCTAATGGGATTGGTGAACTGCAGCTCTCTATTGCTTCGTTGTCTTCAATGATTTTGCAATTGAATTAATTAAGCTTGCGTTGCACTCCCGTGACGAAGATATGTAGAGCCGCTGAATATCAGCGGCTTTTCTATTTTCATAAGGCTATTTTTTTGTAGGAGTGGCATCGCTAGTTGGAAAATAGGGAGTGCACCAGCCACGGTCTTCTATATACCAAGTGCAGTGTCCAGACGCCATCGCTACGTTAGCAAAGAATAAGCTAATGGCAATGAGTAAAGCTTTTAACTTCATAATTACTTTCCTTATGGAAGTGGTCATTGCATACATATAGAACAGATTCTTTTGTGATTTATTGCACAAAAGTTTTTTCATAGGATTTAATTCTAGTCATAAAAAATATTTTCTGACGTTGATTTTGATAATTTATTTATTTGAAAAGTGAGTGTCACGACTGATATTGAAAGGATTTCACTGCGTAATAATGAGTCTCTATCCAACATAATGTGTTCAGTTTCACAGAGTTGGATAAAACTAACGGGGGCGTAGGGAGGGGGATGATGCTCATTATACTGAGGGGGGGCAGAATGCATCCATCAATAAGAATAACAACGGAAATCAATTATGAAACGTGTTCTTAAAACTCTGACTCTTTGTTCTATAACAGCTGCACTGGCTTTCCCTATGGCTGCTTCGGCGATGCAGGAAGGTGAAATTCTTATTTGGATTAATGGCGATAAAGGCTATGACGGTCTAGCTGAAGTTGGTCGCCAGTTTGAAGAAGATACCGGTATTAAAGTAAACGTTCAGTACCCTGAGTCGCTAGAATCAAAATTCCAGCAGGTTGCTGCTACGGGTGGCGGTCCGGATATTATTTTCTGGGCGCATGACCGTTTTGGTGGTTACGCAAAATCAGGTTTACTTGCAGAAGTTAAACCGTCTGCAGAATTCAAGGACAAGTTAGTTGATTTCAGCTGGGATGCTGTGACTTATGACGGTAAGTTAGTGGGTTACCCTGTTGCTGTTGAATCGCCATCGCTTATCTATAACAAAGACCTATTGGCTGAGGCTCCTGCAACTTGGGAAGAGTTGATTGCCATCGAAAAAGAAATGAAGGCGAAAGGCAAGAAAGCCATCATGTGGGATGTGAAGAATGCTTATTTCACATGGCCAATGATTTCGGCAAATGGCGGTTACGCTTTCAAGAAAACTGAAAATGGTTTTGATGGCAAACAAGTAGGTGTTAACAGCGAAGCAGGTATTGCTGGTTTAAGCTTCTTGGTTGACTTAGCGAAGAAAGGTGTCGTCTCTCCTGATATGGATTACGCCGTTGCAGAATCTGAATTTAACAAAGGCAACGTGGCGATGACCATCAATGGTCCATGGTCGTGGGGTAACCTTGAAAAATCTAAAATCAACTACGGTGTCGCTGTTCTACCAACGTTGAATGGTGGTAAATCAAACCCATTCGTTGGTGTATTAAGTGCAGGTATTAATGCTGCTAGCCCGAATCAAGATTTGTCGGTTGAATTCCTTGAGAATTATCTACTGACTGATGAAGGCCTTAAGACGGTCAATGACGACAAGCCATTAGGTGCTGTTACGTTGAAGTCATACCAACACATTTTGTCTAAAGACAGCCGAATTGCAGCAACGATGACCAATGCTGAAAATGGTGAAATCATGCCTAATATTCCTGAAATGACGGCATATTGGTTTGCTGAAGGCGCCGCGATTGAAAACGCACTGCTAGGTCGTCAAACAGTGAAAGAAGCGCTTGATACAGCGGCTTCTCAAATCAAAAAATAAGTCGATTCTTAGCCTGTAGCAGGTTGTAATCATCAATTCAATGCGCAGGCCTAGTCTGCGCATTTTGCTTTCTGAATGACCTATTTCGACAATGAATATAAAGCAGATAGCGGTATCTATTACTGATAAGGAACACAAGTGAACAGGTTAGCACAAGCACCATATAACGAGCAGCTGTACGTTAAAGGCACATTTAATGGTTGGGGTGATGACACTCCGATGTCTTACCTTGGTGAAGGCTGCTATCAGGCTGTAATTTGCCTTTCGGCGGATCAGCATAGTTTCAAAATTACCGATCAGCAGGGCAGTGAGTTGCTGACTTTTTCTGCTGATAAATACAAAGCAGTGGCATGTTCTGTCGATCAGGTTCAGCCTTTAATGGCTGCGAAGGGGATCGGCAATGATCTGACGTTTCTAGCACCTAGTACTGGATTGTATACGGTTACTTTGACAGTGATAGGTACGCAGCCATCCTTACTGATTTCATTCGGTGGTGAAAATAACGATGCCGAACCTGATCGTGAACTTATTCAAGCTGAGTTTGTTATCCAATCAAAAACTGGCACGTTACTCGCTAAAGAAAAGCCAGTTCTAAAGCCACAAGATCTATTTGAGCAGTTGGTTATTCAGGTGAGTGAAAGTGCGCCGTTTGTGTTTGGCGACAATATCGATGGTTATTATGAAGGTGCAACCCATGGTTTTGTTGCCGCCGGTAAATACCGTCATAAGCAGGGTTGGTATCTAGGGACGTTTGCATCGTTTGTTGATGGTGCTATTAATGATAAAAATGATGCCCAGAGCGTAGCAATTTTACCTTACGGTGTGACACATTATTATCAAAACCAAGCGTTAGATACGATGATGCTATTTTCGCAGCAACGCGCATCAGCATTAACCGTTTCTTCGGAAAATGCAGCGACCTTGGCTATTGCTCCACAGCTTAATCTTGCGATTAATACTTCGTCAGTAAAAGTTTTCGATAACGGAATAGTGTATGCACTTGATTCATCTTTGCGTCAGGAAAATACACCATCCTTTATAGCTATTTGTGCGAATAAGTCTTTCCGATTTAGGGAGGCAACGTTCACCGAGATGCCTGCGCTGAAAGAGGTGATGCACCTAAGTGGCAGTCATGTTAAACCTGTGATTGAAACCAGCCAAAAAGAAACCAGCTTCACCGTTTATCTGGCCTTTGCTGAGACAGAAGAGCAGGCCATTAAGCAGGCTAATGCGCTGCTGGAGCAAGATGGCTACACATTGCATCAGCAACAAACCTATGACATGTTGACACAGTCTTACCTATGGACCTCAGATCTTGAATACAACCGCGCATTAATGTGGGCAAAGGCATCGGGTAAAGTTTTTGTCTCTAATGAATTTGGTAAAGGGATTTGGGCGGGCTTACCTTGGTTCAAAGATTGCTGGGGACGTGACTCTTTCATCGCTTTGCCGGGTATTACATTGGTTAATGGTGACTTCGATGATGCTAAGACCATCATTGATAACTTCGCCTCTATGCAGCTAACCGATGATCAAAGCTTAAATTATGGTCGGATCCCGAACCGTGTTACCAGCTTGACCAACATTATCTATAACACGACGGATGGTACACCGTGGATGGTACGGGAAGTATGGGATTACTTGCGCTATAGCGGTGATCTTGATTATGCGAAAACGATCTACCCGATCGTGCAGACATACATTGATGGAATCGAGAAAAATTATCTGGATCAACACGGCTTGATGACTCACCGTGATCCTGATACTTGGATGGATGCCAAGTTAGAAGGCAAAGTACCTTGGTCGGCAAGGGGCAATCGCGCCAATGATATTCAGGCGTTGTGGTATACCAGCCTGAAGGTGGCGATTGAACTGGCTCGGTTGAATCAGGATCAGGCATCTGCTTTGCGCTATCGTGCAATGGCAGATAAGGTGCAATTCAGTTTCCAAAAGATGTTCTGGGATGAGCAGACTGAAATGCTGGCCGATCGCCTGAAGGAAGATGACGGCCGTGATTTGCAGGTACGCCCGAACCAGCTAATGACCTTAACGGTACCTTTTGACGGTGGCTTGGTTGATCAGTTGATTGGTGCGAAGGTGGTGAAAAATGCAGTAAGTGAATTATTGTACCCTTGGGGAATCACGTCGCTATCGCAGTATGATCCTGATTTCCACCCGTTCCATGCCAATCGAGATGAATACCATAAAGATGCGGCTTACCATAACGGAACGATTTGGGGCTGGAACGCAGGCTTTACTGTTTCAAGCTTGGTGAAGTATGGCTATGCTGATTTTGCTTATGAACTAACAAAAAACCTATCTCAGCAGATTCTATCTATTGGTCATCGTGGGGCAATGAGCGAAAACCTAGATGCTTTCCTGAGCACCGAAGGAGGATTGACGACGACGGGAACCTATGCACAAGCATGGTCTGTGTCAGAATTTACTCGTAATGGCTATCAGGATTATATGGGCTTTTCGCCGAACCTCTTGGCCGATAAGGTAACACTGGCTCCTTGTCTACCTTCATCGTGGCAGTCTGCACAGGCGGTATTGCGTTTTGGTAATAATAATGCCTTGAATGTCAGTTTTGAACGCTCTGAAAACGGCGCAGAAAACTATCAGCTGAGTTACCGACATGTATCTGGGGAGCAGCTTGAGTTAGTATTGTTTGCGGATGATAAAGCTAAATATCAACTCAATCTTGAACTTGGAGAGCAGGTCGTGACGGTTAGCTTCGATCCAATGAAAGCAGTTGCTGAAGTGAACGGTAAACGTGTGGGTCTTATTTGTGTTCAACCGGGTTATCAGGCTCAAATTGGTGAGTTGCAATTTGCACAACCGGATTTGGATCTTGATTTCAGAGTGCTAAAAAACCAACATGTTTTACAGCAACAGGTCGAATCGAGCGGTTTTGCTAAGGCAACAGATTAAGTGAATTAACACGATGCTTTTATAAAGATAGAATTTTATAAATATAGAAACGCTGCCCAATGGGCAGCGTTTCTGTATTTATGACCATATCACCCTGTTGTTACTCATGGATAAAGTGTTATTCATCGATAAAGATTTTCCCTTCTATCGAGTAGGGTTCATTTTCATCATAAAGGTTGTCTTTGCCTCTAAGCTGCTTCATTTGGGTTTCAAGCGATTTTGCTTCCTGATAGTTACCTTCTTGATAAGCCATATAGATTAGCTGTTCGATATCTTCGATTCTGTCGTGGCGGCTCATGTCATGATCCTCTATCAAAGAGACTGCTGATTATCTCTATCTGTTTAGTTACACCATTGATGGTGTCACTAATCCCTTACCAGTATAAGTTTAGGTGTGTGGCCGTTTAACGGCAATAAAGTTGTTCAATCATGGCCGGGAAGCGTCTAGCCCATCATGCATATAGATAACCGGATAGTGCTTTTTACTGTTGTAATAATCAGAGCTGGAAGATAAACGGTTGTATAGAAAAGTTATGCAGAAGTACAAAAGAACTGATTGCAGACACAACTAGGCTGCGGTTCTGTCGTACCGAGGACAGAATTTATTAGAAGCTCTTGGAGCTTTTCTGCCTCACCACTTAGTTCTTTACGTAATAGCGAATCAGCTAAAATCCGATTCGCAATGGCATTGTTGCAACACTAAAACTTTGTGGTCTTTTGATACGGTTAGGCAACCCGGTAGCTATTGGGCATCCCGAGCTGAGTAAAGCGGTTTAAAATAGAACAACCGAGTAACATTTCCTTTGACTGGTTTTCAATCTTTCTGCAGTGTAATGTGTTGCCGATTATCTTCTTGTAACGTTGCATGGCTGTTTCTGAGATATTCCTTTTACCGTATTGCCGCACGCTCTGCCAACCGATAATGCCAAGGGCGAAGCAACCTATCAGGTTACTCATCCTCTTAGAGTGATGAATCTCATCGGCAAACGTATTGTCTTTCGGCGGTATAACAATCTCAGAATTCGGAAAATGGGCTTCTAATGTCTGGAACACCGCATTGGTATCATACATTTTGTCGGCACTGACGTGCTCGACATCCGTAATGATGGACTATCAACGTCCCGACAACCTGATCATCCATCGTATTTTTATCGGTGAGGACTGCGCTTTGAATGAAGTGAGCTTCATCAACAGCAAAATGCGCCTTTCGCCAGCTGCGTTTTGCATTAACCTTATGTTTTTCTTGATGCCATTCATCCTTCCCGAATCGCTTGAACCCCGTTGAATCAATGGCTATTGCAGCAATTTTGTCATCTGGCCTTTCATGCTTTCTAAATCGTGGCACCGTAAGATTAAGTTGCTTCAGCCGCTTTGACAGCAGCGTATAATCCGGGCATTGAAGGTTGTCCATACCAAGCCTCATCAGTAAGTTTTCAATGAATCCCTGAGCTTGACGTAGAGGAAGTTTATACACCAATCGGATGTAATGGCAGGCTTCAATGGTGCTGTCAGGATACTTCACAGAAGAGCCAGTACCGTCATAAATCCGAACGTCATGCCGCCAATGTTTGATGATATCGTTAGATATCCAAATGTCGAACCGACCACGTTGCCTGAGAGCCTGGTTATACTCCCGATAGTTATTTAAGGCGTAGGTATGCATCTTAAAATGATGGCGTTTGGCGTCATTGTATTTGTAAGGCATGTGTTAATCAGCCAACCTGTATAAATAGATTGGCCATGATAACTGAACTCAGTGTTAATGGAATAATTGAGCATTATCTGAGCGCTTCAACAACGCCGTTTTCCAATGAACACCTATGCTTTATCTACCTAAGGCCATCAGCTTTCAATCACATATCTTTGATATTCGGCAGAACTATACTTAGAAACAAGCTGGCTATCTTTTATTGTTAGATAAATAGATTGATGCAGCACCACTGGCAATACTATAACCACTACTAAGGTAGGGATAATGAAAGCGAGCGTGATCACAGGCATCGTTTTGTTGGCGGGTCTGGCCGCCGGAGTCTGGTACAAAGAGCAGAGCCGCGATGAAGGTGCTCAGGTACGGCGAGGGGGTACGCCCAGCGTCATTGTCAGCACGGTGGTGTTGCAAAATGTGCGCAGGGAAGTGGAGGCACTTGGAACCGTTAAGGCCCGTGAATCAGTCGTATTATCAGCCAAGGTGACAGAAAAGGTTGAGCAGGTCCATTTTTCAGACGGGCAACAAGTTAAAGTCGGTGATTTGCTGGTGACCTTACGCTCTGGAGAACAAAAAGCCAAAGTTCGCGCAGCAAAAGCTAACCTCAAAGAGCAGCAACGGGAATATAAACGTATTGAAGGGCTGGTAAAACGCAATACGATTGCAAGTTCAGAGCTGGATAAACTGTTAACCAGCATTGAAGTTGCCCGGGCCATTTTGGCCCAGAATCAGGCGGAGCTGGATGCAAGATTTATTCATGCGCCGTTTTCCGGTTTGCTTGGTTTTCGCCAGATCAGTCCGGGTGCCTTGCTCACCCCTGGGATTGTTGTTACGACATTAGATGCGCTGGAGCAAGTAAAACTCGATTTCACTATTCCGGAGCAGTTTGTCGGTGAGTTGAAGCTGGGATCCAATATCGAAGGAGAAGCCGCTGCCTTCCCCCTGCAGCCATTTGTTGGGGTTGTGACAGGTATTGATAGCAGGGTGAATCCACAAACCCGGGCGATTGTCGTTCGCGCTGAAATTGAAAATCCTCAGCTGAAACTGCGACCCGGTATGCTGATGACATTAAGGCTTATTGTCGAGCAGCGTAACGGATTGGTTGTGCCTGAAGAAGCGATAGTACCGCGGCAACGAGACAGCTTCCTTTTTGTGGTTAACAACAATAATGTGGTGGAGCAGCGCAAAGTTGAAGTCGGATTCCGTAACCGGGGAGAAGTTGAAATCCTCAACGGTGTCGTTGAGGGAGAACAGATCATTACCCGGGGAACACAGAAAGTACGTCCGGGGCAAAAGGTCGAAACTCGACCGAGTGAGCGTTTTAGCCATCAGGAGGCGAGCTGATGCTGCTGACGGATCTCTCTGTTAAACGTCCTGTTTTTGGTTCTGTGATCAGCCTGTTGTTGATAGCTTTCGGCTTGATCGCCTATGACAAACTGCCGCTGCGTGAATACCCGAATATTGACCCGCCCATTGTGACCGTGTCTACTAATTACCGTGGCGCGTCAGCGGCGATTGTTGAAAGCCGTATTACCCAGCTGGTTGAAGACCGGATTTCCGGCCTAGAAGGGATCCGCAATATCAGCTCACAAAGCCGCGATGGCCGTTCATCCATTACTCTGGAATTTGGTATCGGCCGGGATATTGATGCCGCAGCCAACGATGTCCGTGATCGGATCTCTGGGATCTTAAATAATTTACCCGATGAAGCCGAGCCGCCGGAAGTACAAAAGGCGGCAGGCAGTTCAGAAGTGATTATGTGGTTGAATCTAGTGTCGGATCGCTTGGATACGCTGGAGCTAACCGATTATGCCAGCCGTTATCTGGTTGACCGTTTTTCGGTTATTGATGGTGTCGCTAATATCCGTATCGGCGGGGGGAAAACGTATGCATTAAGGATCTGGATAGACAGACAGAAACTCGCCGCAAGGGGGTTAACCGTCACCGACATTGAAGATGCGTTGCGTGCCGATAATGTAGAGCTGCCTGCGGGATCCCTTGAATCAGAAAGCCGCCAGTTTTCAATCCGTACTCAACGTAGCTTTATTGAGCCCGACGATTTTTCCCAGCTTGTGGTTAGTTCCGGGTCGGATGGCTACCTTATCCGTTTGGGCGATGTGGCCAGGGTGGCGCTGGCAGCAGAAGAGGAGCGGATTTCGTTTCGTGGTAATACCCAGGATATGATTGGTTTGGGGATCAATCGTCAGTCGACCGCAAATACGTTGGCAGTAGCCCAGGCTGTCAACGCGCTGGTTGATAAATTAAATCCCACCTTGCCTGAGGGGATGGAGATCAAACGTTCCTACGATTCCTCGGTCTTTATTCAGGCTTCAATTAATGAAGTGTTTAAAACACTTTTCATTGCGCTGGTGCTGGTTGTTATTGTTATCTACCTATTCCTTGGCAGCGTCCGCGCCATGCTTATTCCGGCACTGACCGTTCCTGTCTCGCTGATCGGAACCTTTATTGTGCTCTACGCCTTGGGTTATACCATCAACTTATTGACCTTGCTGGCTCTGATCCTAGCGATTGGTATCGTGGTTGATGATGCGATTGTTATGCTGGAGAACATTCAACGGCGCATAGAGCTGGGTGAGCCACCGTTGAAAGCCGCATTTCTCGGGGCGCGTCAGGTCGGTTTTGCCATTGTGGCAACCACGGTAGTGCTGGTTTCAGTGTTCTTGCCGATAGGTTTTCTTGAGGGGGATTTAGGCAAATTGTTCCGGGAATTCTCCATCACTATCAGTACTGCGGTTATTTTATCCTCTTTGGTGGCACTCACCCTGAGCCCCATGATGGGATCAAAGGTGATGAGGCCGGTTGAGTACGAGCCCTGGCTGGTACAACGAATTGGCGGTATTTTAGCCTTCGTCACCCGATTTTATCGTTCCTCGTTGGATAACTGGCTGAAAAGGCCCTATCTGGTCGCTGCTATTGTGGTTGTGGCGCTTATTGGCAGCGGCTGGCTTGCAAGCAGAATACCTTCGGAATTTGCCCCGAGAGAAGATCGGGGGGCGATGTTTATTATTATCAATGGACCTCAAGGGGCGAGCTATGAGTTTATGCAGCCTTATATTAATGAAGTTGAGTACAGGCTGCTGCCACTGGTGGAAGCCGGTGAGGTAAAGCGTTTATTGATCCGCGCCCCGCGAGGCTGGGGGCGGATTGAAGATTTCTCGGGTGGTTTCGCTATTGTCGTGCTGGAAGACTGGGCAAAACGAAGGAATGCGTTTGCAATCATTGGCGATATCCAACGAAAATTGTCCGATCTGGCTGGTGTCAGGGCCTTCCCAGTTATGCGTCAGCCTTTCGGGCGCGGGGTGGGTAAACCGGTACAATTTGTGATTGGTGGCGGGAGTTATGAAGAGCTTGCCCAGTGGCGGGATATTATTATCGATGAAACCGATAATAATCCCAGATTAGAAGGAGTCGATCACGACTATAAGGAAACCAAACCCCAGCTACGTGTTGTTATCGATAGAAACCGGGCCGGCGATTTAGGTGTCTCCATTCGGGATATAGGTCAAACGCTAGAATCAATGCTGGGCTCGCGATTAGTGACGACGTTTGAGCAGCGTGGCGAGGAGTATGATGTCGTTATTGAGGGTCAGCGGGAGAGGCAAAATACCGCAGCAGATCTCAGCAATCTCTATGTCCGCTCTGACAGGACCAATGCACTTATTCCACTTTCAAGCCTGGTGACGGTAGAAGAATTTGCGGATGCGCCTCAGCTAAACCGTTATAACCGGGTTCGGGCCATTACCATTGAGGCTAACCTTGCTGATAATTATACCCTGGGCCAGGGGCTGGATTACTTAAATGAGCTGGTGAGAAAACATCTGCCGGCAGATGCGGTGGTTAATTACAAAGGTGCGTCACAGGACCATCAGGATTCAAGCCATTCCGTCCTCTTTGTCTTTACCCTGGCCCTTGTGGTTGTGTTCCTAGTACTGGCTGCCCAGTTTGAGAGTTACATTCACCCTCTGGTTATTATGCTTACCGTACCACTGGCAACGTTTGGTGCCTTGCTGGGCCTGTATTTTACAGACCAAAGCTTAAATATATATTCGCAGATCGGTATCATCATGCTTGTGGGGTTGGCAGCAAAAAACGGTATATTAATTGTTGAGTTTGCCAATCAACTTCGCGATCAGGGTGTTGTCTTTGAGCAGGCTATCATTGATGCTTCAGCGGCACGCTTAAGGCCGATACTCATGACAGCAATTACCACGGCGGTAGGTGCCGTCCCGCTGATATTAGCAACCGGAGCTGGGGCCGAAACCCGCATAGTTATTGGTATTGTGGTATTAACCGGGATACTGGTCGCCACATTTTTCACCTTGCTGGTGATCCCCGTGGTTTACCGCCTGCTGGCACGCCATACCAACAGCCCGGAATTTGTCTCTCGCAAACTGGAAAAACAGTTGGCAGAAGATAATACCGTGCTGATGAAGAAAGTGAGTTGAATCCGGTGTGTACCTCTTAGCCCGTTTACGGCAAACGTCCTCTTGAGGTTACTTGGGTATAGAGGGGAATGTTGGCTCGCTATATTTGTTTTGAGGGTTAACATGAAGATGATATCAATGCTGTTTTCAATTGGCCAAAGGTTGATTCAAGGCACCAGTTGGGATGAAGCCGTTCTGGCAAACGGCTATTACTCCGATGAAGCATCCTTCAGAAGCAAAAAGTATTACACGGAAGTTTGATCGTAAAAAAGACATCTACTTTATGTGGTTAAGAAAGAACCTAATTCAGACACAAAAAAAGCGCTGTCGTATGAATGAGCAGCGCTTTTTTTATAGAGAGAAACAGAAGGGCTTATATGCCGGTTTCTTGGTATAGACGACGGCAGGCACGACCATCGCTATGGAATAAATGACAACGGTGTGCAGGTATGCCTACTTTAAAGCTATCACCAGCTTCTACTTGTAGTGTATCCGGACGACGATAGATGAAATCTGCATCCACGTGATCTAGGTGGATATAGGCTTGAGTTTCGTAGCCTAGCTTCTCGACAACTTGTACTGTACCTTCGATGCTTGTATCACCTTCTTCAGCTGATACAAGGTGTTCAGGGCGAATACCCAGTGACATACGGTCGCCTTTCGTGACTGTTGTGCCATCAACAGGGATCCAGAATGCTTTTCCATCAGCCGTTTGTACCATAACGCGCTCATCTTCAACTTGTTCGATAAACACACTCATGAAGTTCATCTTTGGTGAGCCGATGAAGCCAGCAACAAAGCGATTCTGTGGATAATGGTATAACTCTAGTGGTTTACCGACCTGAGAAACATAACCACCATCAAGAACCACGATTTTTTCAGCCATGGTCATTGCTTCAATTTGATCATGCGTTACGTAGATCATGGTACAGCCGAGCTGTTTGTGCAGCTTAGCAATTTCGATGCGCATTTGAACACGAAGCGCGGCATCTAGATTCGATAGTGGTTCATCAAGTAGGAATACATCAGGCTGAGACACAATGGTACGACCAATCGCAACACGTTGACGTTGACCACCAGAAAGTGCTTTAGGTTGGCGTTCAAGTAAGTGTCCAAGCTGAAGAATATCAGCTGCGTTATTAACGCGTTTTTTGATCTCGCCTTTATCTGCTTTGGCTAATTTCATACCGAAAGACATGTTGTCGAAGAGATTTAAGTGCGGATAAAGAGCATATGATTGGAATACCATCCCAACCCCACGATCAGAAGGCGGAACGTCATTCATGCGTTCTTTGCCGAAGTATAAATCGCCCGACGTGATATCTTCCAAACCAGCGATGCAACGAAGAAGAGTTGATTTACCACAGCCTGATGGACCAACAAATACTACAAATTCCCCTTCAGCGATCTCGAGATCAACATTTTTGGAAATCAGGTTATCTCCATATGCTTTACATACATTTCGTAAAGTGACACTCGTCATCGAGCCTTTTCCTCTAAGTTGTGTTGCCTGCAAGACCTTATTAATAAGACATAGTATTCATGCCGAGTCTTGCGGGTAAAGAATTTTTTGGTGTAGTGAAGAAAAAAATGGGTAGCGTAAGTATCATCCAGGCAGTGGAAGAATGGCTACCCTGACCAAATTCCTACTACTTACTTCCCCAAGAAGTAATAGGATGCTGTCGTTTTCAATAAAGTGTTATTAAAAAATTAAATCTGCATAAAGTAGAGCAGTTAAAGCTTCTTCATCTACCCCATAGGGTATGTTTCTCATCTTACGCAACTATCACGATGAAACATCATCCTTGAAAAGAATTTAAAAGGGGGATAAAGGGGGGAGGAGTGTTTAGATCACACTTTGATATACCGGTTACTGATGTGCCCTTTTAATCCAAGTACTATGTGCGTTGTATCACAATCAGGCCACGTTTTTAGATCTGCGTCACTAATTGAAATGACGGAGATCACGCTTTTAAATCTTAGGGATGGGGGCGTAGGGCTCAGGATGATGCCGAGGGTTCATTACTGGTGGATGATACAGACTGCAAATTGTGCTGCAGAGGATTTTCTGGAGTACAACATATAACAATCATGAAGGATGTTAGCAATGAAGAAAGTCCTCAGTACTGTCGCATTTTGTACCCTTGCAGCTTTAGGTTCTGTCTCTGCACATGCAGCGATTGAAGAAGGCCAATTGACCATTTGGATTAATGGTGACAAAGGTTACAACGGCTTGGCAGAAGTAGGTAAACAGTTTGAAGAAGACACAGGCATAAAAGTGACAGTTGCTTTTCCTGATGGTCTATCAGAGAAATTTCCTCAGGTAGCGGCTGCTGGTGATGGTCCTGATATCGTATTCTGGGCGCACGATCGCTTTGGTGGTTACGCCAAATCTGGTTTGTTAGCTGAAGTTAAGCCATCTAAAGAACTAAAAGATAAAATCATCGATTTTACTTGGGATGCTGTGCAGTACGAAGGTAAGTACATCGGCTACCCAGTTGCAGTTGAAGCACTTTCTTTAATTTATAACAAAGATCTTGTTCCAAACCCACCTAAGAACTGGGAAGACGTTGAAGCACTAGACAAGAAACTTCAGAAAGATGGTAAGAAAGCCATCATGTGGAACCTAAAAGAACCGTACTTCACATGGCCACTACTGTCTGCTGACGGTGGCTATGCGTTCAAGTTTACTGCTGAAGGCTACGATGTAAAAGATGTGGGTGTTAACAATGCTGGCGCGAAGCGTGGCATGACGTTCATTAAGAGCCTTATTGACAAAAAAGTGATCTCTGCCGATATGGACTACAGCATCTCAGATGCTGAGTTTAACAAAGGTAACGTAGCAATGACTATTAACGGCCCATGGGCATGGGGTAACGCTGATAAGTCAGGCATTAACTACGGTGTTGCTGTGCTTCCTAAGCTAAATGGTAGCCCATCTAAGCCATTCGTAGGTATTTTGACTGCGGGGATTAGCTCTGCGTCACCAAACCAAGATTTAGCTGTTGAGTTCATCGAAAACTACCTACTGACTGATGAAGGTCTAGGTAAGGTTAACGATGACAAGCCACTAGGTGCTGTTGCGCTGAAATCATTCCAGAAGAAGCTAAACAAGGATACCCGTATTGCTGCCACTATGGATAACGCAATGAACGGTGAAATCATGCCTAACGTTCCGCAGATGGCTGCATTCTGGTATGCCCAGGGTAATGCAATCAAAAACATTGTTGATGGTCGTCAGGACATTAATGGTGCGCTAGATGAAGCCGCAGGTCACATGCTTAAGTAATTCTTTTTACGGGGAGGGGTAACCTTCCCCATTTTATTGTCATTTTTTGCTAGCAAGGAGCTGAGATGCAGTCGGTTCAAGGTGCAGGGCTTTTGGATTCAAAACAAGAACGCCCTAAATTAAATTATCGTAAGTGGCTTAAATGGTCGCTTCTAGGCATGATCGGTGTTGTTAATGGTTATGCTACCGTATTGATGTATGCTCAAGGTGAAATACCTTTTGCTCTTCTTACCGTTGTTCTAACCGCACTTGCTCTTTATATTTTTGGAAGCAACAAAACATACGCTCATCGCTACATTTTCCCTGGTGTTGCAGGGATGCTTGTTTTTATTATTTTCCCATTGGTTTATACCATAGGGCTGGCGTTTACCAACTACAGTGCATCAAACCAGTTAACATTGGAAAGAACACAGTCAGTCTTGGAACAGCGTAGCTTCCAGTCTGGTGAAAGTTACGGTTTTGATCTCTACAAAGTAGAGAATGGTCATCAACTGATTATTAAAGCAGATGGTGAGCTATTGGCTTCTGATGTCTTCGAACTCGCCAATACAACCTCTGAAGCGATGACTCTTCGTCAAGTTGATAGTGTTCAGGGTGAAAAAGAGAAGATCAAATCAATCGTTAAAAACCGCGCTAACTTAACAAAACTTGAGTTAGTGATGCCTAATGGTCATGAGATTCGTATGAGTGGCTTACGTAAGTTTGCTGCCGATACAGATCTATTTACGCTTCAGGAAGATGGTCTGAGCATGCTGAATAATCAAACTCAGCAAATGTATCAGCCAAATATGGAAATTGGTTTTTATCAGCCTATTGACGCAGACGGTAAATTTGTAGATAAGCCTATCTCTCCTGGATTTGTTGTAACGGTGGGTGGTGCCAATTTCGAGCGAGTGATGACGGATGATGGTATTAAAGAACCTTTTATTGATATCTTTATTTGGACTGTGGTTTTTGCTTTTTTAGCGGTCGCGTTAACACTGGCTTTAGGTATGGTACTCGCGTGTCTCGTTCAGTGGGAGCCACTACAAGGTAGCAGTATTTATCGCGTACTTCTTATTCTCCCTTACGCGGTACCAGCGTTTATTTCAATTTTGATATTCAAGGGTTTATTTAACCAGAGTTTTGGTGAAATAAACTTATTTCTTGAAGCCATATTAGGGATTAAACCATCTTGGTTCTCTGATCCAATTATGGCTCGAGTGATGGTTGTGTTAGTGAACACTTGGCTTGGCTTCCCGTATATGATGATTTTATGTATGGGTCTGTTGAAGTCGATTCCTGATGACCTATATGAAGCGTCTGCTATTGATGGTGCGGGTCCTATTCAGAACTTTTTCACAATCACACTTCCAATGATGATTAAACCGTTGACACCACTGCTTATTGCTAGCTTTGCATTTAACTTCAATAACTTTGTAATGATTCAGCTATTGACTGCTGGTGGCCCTAATATGGTAGGCACTTCAGAGCCTGCTGGTTACACTGATTTGCTAGTAAGTTATACCTACCGTATTGCCTTCGAAGGCGGCGGTGGTCAAGACTTTGGTCTTGCTGGTGCAATCGCAACAATTATTTTCTTATTGGTGGGTGGTATGGCACTACTTAATCTTCGATTCACTAAGCTTTCACAAGACTAAGGAGAGACGTTATGGCTATGGTTCCATCGAGGTCATTGAAATATAGAGTTTGGGCGACACATATAGGCTTGTGTATTTTCTTATCAATGATTATCTTTCCGTTGTTGATGATAATTGCAATTTCATTCCGTGAGGGTAACTTTGCAGGTGGTGAGATAATCCCAACTAACCCAACATTGGATCACTGGCGCTTAGCTCTCGGATTTGCTGTGACTAACAATGATGGCAGTATAACGCCACCACCATTCCCTGTTTTACTATGGTTATGGAATACAGTAAAAGTTGCAGGTATTACATCAGTAATCATTGTTGCATTATCGACAACAAGTGCTTATGCATTTGCTCGTATGCGTTTTAAAGGGAAGAACACAATCCTTAAAGGGATGATGATTTTCCAAATGTTCCCTGCAGTGCTTGCATTGGTTGCTCTATATGCATTGTTTGACCGTTTAGGCCAGTATATTCCATTCATGGGATTGAATACGCATGGTGGTTTGATCTTTGCCTACTTAGGAGGGATAGCACTTCACGTATGGACTATTAAAGGTTACTTTGAAACGATTGATGTTTCACTGGAAGAAGCTGCAGCACTTGATGGTGCTACGCCGTGGCAAGCATTCCGCTATGTTCTGCTCCCATTATCAGTGCCAATTCTAGCGGTTGTTTTCATCCTGTCGTTCATCGGCTTGGTTGGAGAAGTACCTGTGGCATCATTGCTGTTAACTGATGTGAATAATTACACGTTAGCAGTTGGTATGCAGCAATATCTATACCCTCAGAACTACCTATGGGGTGATTTCGCAGCGGCTGCTGTACTATCGGCAATACCTATTACTATTGTGTTTTTGCTTGCTCAAAAATTCCTAGTCGGTGGTTTAACTGCAGGTGGTGTGAAGGGTTAATAACAACCAGCAACAAATAGAAAGCTTGCCTAAATGGCAGGCTTTTTTTTGGCTTTTATTTTGTACTGAAATGGTTCAGAAACACCGTATAGAGCCCAACAAAACTCGCCCTTCGGGAGTGATTCAGCGTATCTACTTCTGTGTCAAATGTGTTTGAAAGGGAATGCCATTCCTACACACATTTCCTTGAATTAAACACGCTGAGATCATTCTGAATCCTGCATCTTGAGGTAGCTTGGGTATAGGTATTAAAGGAAATGAAATATTCATCTGAAGGATGAACGTTAGGGTTTTAAAGCGACGCTATGACTGCTAGTATCATACTTGTAGGGAATTATCTCTTGAGTGAAGACTTAATGGTCAAATTTGTTTTTCTTCAGTCAGATATAACAAGAAGCCTACATTAAAAGAGCTTCTTGGTTAAAGGATAACAATAACAATAAGGCTCATTCCTTTTCACTTAGGAATGAGTCACTCCTAAGTGTAGAGCTTAACTAATGGTTTGGTCGCCGATCTGTTAAGAATTCTATGCTTAACTTAATATTGGCGTTGCTGCATAGCTGGACTTAGCTTTTGTTAGATAAGTTTTATTAGTAACCAGAACCCGGTGCTTTCACCGGGTTTTTTGTATCTGGTGTTTCTGAAACGAATTAAACACGCTGAGGTCACTCTGAATCCTGAGGTGACTTGGGTATATAGAGTAGTCATGCGCTTAGGCGGGGTTAATGGGAAAGACGGTTACGACCAGACTCTTTGGCTCTATATAATGCGTCATCAGCCGCTTTTAATACTACGTCTGGATTAGAGGTTGGTTCGCTATCTGCAATTCCAATACTTACTGTTACATGAATATAGCGGTGTATAACGTTATTTTTTCGCGTCATACTGCCTTGTTTATCATTGTTTGGACGTTCAGCATAATTTCGAAGTACTAAATTATATTCTGCAATCGCGAGACGTAATTTTTCTAAATGTTCTTCACATTGTTCACTTTTCTTACCTTTAAATAAAATGGTAAATTCTTCGCCACCATATCGGAATATTTGTGCACCGCCTCCTACCTTCGTTATTAACTGAGCCACTAACGTTAAAACGTTGTCACCCGTTTTATGACCATATAAATCATTGAATTTTTTGAAATGATCTATATCTAGCATGGCTAAAGTGTAGGTTTTTCCGAGATTCTTTAATTCTGTTTCTAGTGCTCGTCGTCCTGGAATATCGGTGAGTTGATCGATAAAGGCTTGTTCGTGGCTACAAATAATGAGGTTAAACATGTGCAGTAGGGCAGCTAACGTAAAGGCTGAGCAAGAGACTAAGCCATATTGAAAAAAAATGAATGTTAAGCTGGAGAATAGTACCCCTATAAATACTGCTTGGTCAGAGCCATAATTACGAAATAAAATCATAAACGTGCTAGTACCAGCGACCACGACTCCCCAGATAATGAATAAAAGAGGAAGAGGAGAGAAGTGTAATTGTGTTAGCAACCCTGAATTCCACAACGATGAAAGATCCGATTTTTCAATATATTGAATGAAGATAGTTGACCAAATGATTTGTATTGCAATAAATAAACAAAAGTAGCCTCCAAATAAAGACCATAAGCGTTTATCTGGCAGTTTATGTACGAGTAATAAATTGAGCGGTAATAGAGTCGCCAGTAAATAATAAATGAGTTTTGTTGTATTATTGGTCAGTGGGGCTTGTAAGTGATTTTGTACAATGTAGTACGCAATTATCATCAATAATGCGACAAGGCTCGTACGTCCTTGATTAAATGGTTGGCTAAGAATAATGATAAGAGCAAAAAGGATATACGGCAGTATTAGTAGCAAATTCTGATAAACAAGCAACGTTTCACGACCTTCTTTTAATGAGATAACCATTAAGAAAGAGAGTAATGATGGTATTCCAAAGCGAAACCCAGGGTTTCTGAGAATGGAAAATGATAGTCGCTGCACTTAAAAGCCATTCCTTTGTCGTTAAGTTTGTATAAGGTTCAAGTCACATACATATACAATAGCCGACATTGAGATATTTGCTCAGTTGTCTTAATGCATTGCATTTTATTCTACAAATATTTGAGGGTTTTATTGGTATGATAATGCAGAAGGAGCCTTAAGGCCCCTAGCTGGTAACGCTGTAGGTATTTACTTAATAAGGTAAGGAAATAGCTTTCTTTTCTGTGCGTCGGTTAGATTCTCTACACATTCAACATTGCGCTCAGGAATACCATCAGGATCAGGGTAGTGTTTTAGCACTTTTTCCATGCTTTCTTCTCTAATCAGGTGAAAGATAGGGTAAGGCGAACGATTAGTGAGGTTTTCTGCATCTTCTGGCTCGGCACCATAAAAACAGTAATCAGGGTGGAAGCTGGCAATTTGATAGATGCCACTTTTGTTCATTTGAATGACAAGCCCTTCAACCAAATCAAGAAACTGATTATAGTCATCGAATTCTTTAAATAAGTTGGTGGCAACCACCAAGGTTGTTTCTAATTCTTCTACTGGTGTTTGATCCAATGTTTGCAATTCTTGATAGATAGTTTCCAATAAAACATCTTCTGAAGCGTCTTCGAAAACGTGTATTTTTATTTGTTTATTACGATTAGGTTTTGCGGCAAAAGGACATAAATTCAGGCCAATAACGACATCTTCTAACCATTGCTGAACATCTTTTTCTACTTGTGACATAGCTGACTCTGCATTTGCTGTAATTATGAAATGAATTGTATCAATCGAGAGATATATTTTTGTTTTATTTGTTCAATTCATCTGTATTGAATAGCTTGGGTATATAAATAAAAAGGCCAGCTTCTTATGGCTGACCTTTCATTTTAAAAAGAGAAAATGATTATGCTTTTTCTTCTTCTTTCTCTGCTGCATCCGAATCAACTTCTGGTGCAGGAAACTGCTGTACAGGTTTAGCAACAAGTTGACGTGTTGCTGTTCGAATTTCCGCTAGCTTCACTTCAAATGTATCACCTAGTTGGTATTCTTGTACTGTATCAATAGAAACTGTACCTAAATCACCGCTACAAACAATACGTTGCTTATTATCAACAATTAACGACCCCGGAATAAATGCCGAAGCACCAATCTCAAGTAAACGAATTCGAATACCAGCACGATTAATATCGAAGATTTCAGCAGTAAAGACAGCTTCATCCTTCACTGCATTTTTTAGCAAGCGAATGTAAAGCCAATCAGCAACTCCACGCTCTGCCATACGGTGTGTACGACGGTGTAATGCAATCTCTTCACCGACAGTATCGTCAGGTTTCTGAGATGGCTCGTTACCTGTAATAACAGCTTTAAGAAGACGATGGTTAATCATATCGCCATACTTACGAATAGGAGATGTCCATGTCGCGTAAGCATCTAATCCCATAGCGTAATGCGGAGCTGGTTGATTACCAACCTCACTGTAAGCTTGGAATTTACGTAGGCGGTTATCTAAATACGTTGAATCAAGCGTATTTAACCAACGGCGAAGCGCACTGAAACCTTCTAGGGTTTTCAGTTCTTCTTTTTCAAATGGCGCTTCAACTTTTTGCAAGAATTCCATCGCGGTATCAAGCTTTTCAGGATGGAAGCCATTATGAATATTGAAAACACCTGTACCGAATTTATCTCTTAATACTCGACCCGCACAAATGTTCGCTGTAATCATTGCCTCTTCGATCATGCGATTTGAAGTACGGCGAGGATCAGTATGAATTGCGACAACATCGTTGTCTTCACTGAGTTCGAAACGGTAATCTGGACGATCAGGGAATACTACTGCGTTATTTGAACGCCATTTGCTACGTACATTAGCAAATTGGTGAAGCGCATCGATTTGTTCTGCAATAACGTCGTTAGCCATTAACTTTTCTGACTGGCCTTTTTCAATCAGATCAGATACATCGTCATACGCTAAACGAGCCTGAGATTTAATCCATGCAGCAAAGAACGTGATGTCGTCTTGAATATCACCTTCGCTATCAACCGTTACGCGACAACAAATAACAGGGCGTTTCTCGTTTTCAATCAATGAACATAGTTCATCGCTTAATTCACGAGGAAGCATTGGGATATTACGACCAGGTAGATAAACGGTGAATCCGCGCTTACGTGCTTCATCATCCATTTTATTGCCAACAGAGATGTAAGATGTTGGATCGGCAATCGCAATCGTGATTTCGAAGTTACCATCATCTTTCTTAACCGTATGAATCGCATCATCCATATCTTTGGTTGACTCACCATCGATAGTAATGAACGGAATATCGGTTAAATCTTGGCGCTCTAAACCTTCGTCTAGCATATTCCAGCTATCTTGCGGTGCAGGCTCTGCGTTAGGCAGTTCATAGCGGGCAAGTGTTACCCACCATGGTGCAATTTTATCGTTACTATCTGTGATTTTTTCATTAATCACACAAGTAAACGGTTTGTTTGAATTTGTTAGCGGGTGGCTATTTAGATTTGCTACAACCCAGTCGCCTTCTTTCAGCTCTTCTGGATTCAACCCTTTTATAGCGCGTGCTTTTATTGCGTCTTTTAGCTGTGGGTGATCAGGCACAACGTTTAATCGGTTGTGGATCATCTTCACGCGGCCAATAAAGCGTGTCAGGTTCTGCTCTACCAGCTCCTGAGGTTCAGCAACTTCACGCTCTTTTTCTGTACGAAGCACAGCAATCACGCGGTCACCGTGCATTACGTTTTTCATATAATTAGGCGGAATAAAAAAGCTTTCTTTATTATCAGTTTCTAGAAAGCCAAAGCCACGGTCAGTCGCTTTTACGTTACCTTCTTTTTTAGGAAGGGTTTCTTGAATTTGTTTTTTAAGCTGGGCTAGCAGCGGATTATCTTGAAACATTATGCTCGGTCTCAGAATATTAACCCAGACACTATACGTATTTGGGGCGCTAAAACCAAGATTGTGGAATGTATATTTTGTGAAGATTTGTGCCATTGTCGAAAAACGGTGGCTTTCTATCTATATATAGGGCCAAGGGCAGATAATAAATATAGGGTCAAGAGCAGTTAATAAATGGCACGCAAAATGAAATGATTTCAGCAATACAGTGCAATAACGCTATCCTTATACCCAAGTTACCTCAAGATGCTCGTTCAGCGAGAATTGGTTGGGCTCTAGGCAAGGCACTTATTTATAAGCCTAGTCGTTTTACGTTGAAAATAAGTAACACCGCATAGAGCCCAACAAAACTCGCCCTTCGGGAGTGATTCAGCGTACCGACTTCTGTGTCAAATCTGTTTGAAAGGGAAAGCCATTCCTACACACATTTTCCTTGAATTAAATACGCTGATATCACTCTGAATCCTGCATATTGAGGTAGTTTGGGTATATACAATTACCAAAATGGTGATAGCTCTCTTCTATTTATGGTGTTTTTCGAGTCGCTGTACTTTTCTTTGGCAATAAAGTGAGAAATAAAATGCCTTTCCCACATTTATAGTCTGTATTTCTAGAAGAGTAAATTAAGGTGAAGAAGTGCTTTTATGCTGCGGGATAGTGCCAATAAGAAGTAATGCTCATAATGATAATGACCAAGACACATACTTTTTGTCTAAATAGTAAGTGTTTGGAAGTTATTTTGTGACAGCCTTCAATTTTTTCTGGCCTTTTATCGCGTAATGGAGCAAAATATGCGCCTCATATCGTCGAGGCCCATGCTTGTGGTTGCTATTGCAGAACTTTTTAAAGCATAAGGGGCCCCGTTTACGTTAGATTATTTATTGGGATCCCAATGCTAGAATCTGTTACAGAATTTCGCCAATTAGATTTGGCTGACACACTTTTATCTGCTCTTGACTCAATGGGCTTCGTTTCGCCAACTCCTATTCAGGCGGCGTCAATTCCTCTACTTCTTACTGGTGTTGATGCACTTGGTAAGGCACAGACTGGTACTGGTAAAACGGCTGCGTTTTCACTACCTGTTCTAAATAAAGTAGACCTTTCTCAGCATAAGCCTCAGGCTATCGTAATGGCTCCTACACGTGAGCTTGCGATTCAGGTTGCTGCAGAAATCAAAGTCCTTGGTCAAAACATTAAAGGTCTTAAAGTTTTAGAGATTTACGGTGGAGCTTCTATCGTTGATCAAATGCGTGCACTTAAAAATGGTGCTCACATTGTTGTTGGTACTCCAGGTCGTGTTAAAGACCTTATTTCACGTGATCGTCTGCACCTTGATGAAGTTAGTACGTTTGTACTAGATGAAGCTGACGAAATGTTGAAAATGGGTTTTGTTGATGACGTTACTTGGATCATGGAACAAGCTCCAGCATCGGCACAACGCGTATTGTTCTCGGCTACTATGCCTCCAATCGTTAAGCAAATTGTTGACCGTTTCCTACGTAGCCCAGAGCGCATTGACGTAGCTGGCGAAAACCGTACTGTATCTCAAGTTTCACAGCAGTTCTGGATCGTTAAAGGCGTAGAAAAAGACGAAGCAATGATTCGTATGCTTGAGACTGAAGAGAACATCGATGCGTCAATCGTATTCGTTCGTACTCGTCAAGATACTGAGCGTCTAGCTGATTGGTTATCTTCACGTGGTTGTAAAGCAGCAGCTCTACACGGTGATATTCCTCAGTCTTTACGTGAGCGTACTGTTGACCATATTAAACGTGGTGTTATCGACGTTCTTGTTGCAACTGATGTTGTTGCTCGTGGTCTTGATGTTCAGCGTATCACACACGTATTTAACTACGACATTCCGTTCGATGTAGAATCTTACATCCACCGTATCGGTCGTACTGGTCGTGCTGGCCGTTCTGGTAAAGCGATCCTATTGGTTCGTACAAACCAAATTCGTATGCTACGCACTATCGAGCGTGTTACTAAATCTCGTATGGAAGAAATTCAACTTCCTAACCGTGATGCAGTTGCCGCTGCTCGCTTGACTCGTTTAGGTCAAGAACTAGAATCACAGAAAGAACAAGCAACGCTTGAAGCTTTTGTTGAACTAGTAGGTAAATTACAAGAAACAATCAATGTTGATGCACCAACGCTTGCTGCGATGCTTCTTCAACGTCAACAAGGTAACCGTCCTTTATTCTATAAAGGTCCAGACCCAATGATTGCAGCGATTGAGCGTGAACAGCAGCGTCGTGAGCGTCGTGGTAACGATGATCGTGGTTCTCGCAACGAACGTGGCGGTGAGCGTCGTTCAAACAACAGCGCTGATTGGGATACTTACCAATTACAAGTTGGCCGTGAGCAAGGTATTCAGGTTAAAGATATCGTTGGCGCAATTGCAAACGAGCTTGGCCTAAGCAAAGAGTTCATTGGTGCTATTAAACTAGCTCCTTCACATACTTTTGTTCAGCTTCCTAAGAAGATGTCTGCAGAAGTTTCAGCACAACTTAAGAAGCTACGCATTCGTCAAAACGATGTAAAAGCTGTTGTTGTTGAAGGTGAAGTTCTTCGCGAACACCGTCCACGTAACAGTGGTAGCCGTGATGGCGGCCGTGGTGGATACCGTGGTAACCGTGACAGCAACGGTGGCAATGGTGGCGAGCGTCGTTTCGATCGCAACCGTGGTAGCGATAACCGTGGTGGAAACCGTGGTAGCTCGAACAGTGATCGTCCACGCCGTCACAGCGGTGAGCGTAACAACAACGCTTAATCTGCTATAAGTCACGTACTAAAATACGTTGATTGAAAAAGCCGCTACTTGTTAGCGGCTTTTTTGTATCTGATTTTTGTCCCGCCCTGAGATAAGTTGACACATTGGAGACTTATCTATGAATACTTCTAGAACAACAATCATAAAGCGCTCTCAGCGTGATTATACAATGGGCTTTATTAACCAACGAGAAAAAGGTGAAATGACCTACAAGCAAGCCCAAGACCACTATGGTATAAGTAGTTTATTAGATAACTGTGTAGGAAAAATCGCTTTTAATTAGGCATTGCAGATGATTAGTGATTATAAGCATGCAGGGAAGGCTCTAACCCTGCATTTTGAGATAGTTTGGGGGTAGGGGACATGGAAGCATTCTAGATATGGAAGCTACACGATATGTTTAGCTTCCACAGTATGAGGGGAGGGGAATTAAACAGCTATGGCCTCAGGCTGTAAATATTGCTGCCATGCATTTTGGTATAGGTTTAAAGACTCAGTTCTAAGTTTTTCTATCTGTGCTAATTCAAACTCAGAGATGTTACGTTCTTCTGTCATACTTGTGCGTTCGATACGTTGGATTTCTTCGTATATCTTGTGTTCAGCACCATTTTTTACCGTAGATATGGCTTCTAAGTGAAGTTGAACTTCTGCAATCACTTGGCTTTTTGGTAAGCGTACTAATAATTTAAAATCACGGTAGCCAGAAGCTGTCGGGCTTTTAAAGCGGTTTTTAACCGCAACAACAGAGACTTCTTTATTCAGCAATTCTAGTGATTGCATCAAACTCGGTATATCATTTGCTACTAATGAGCATCGTGCCAAATCGGTAATACGATGAGTTTCACCTTGTAACTCTGTCTTGATTTTTTCTTTAGCGCGTTCTTCTGATTTAACTGCTGGCACTAAAGCTTGAGTATTTGAATGCAATGCTATTTCACGAGCCAGAAGATCTAATTCTTGCTGGGCATGTGTTGCTGCATGATACAGTTGGTTAAAATTACTGTAAGGCTGGGTAATATTCTGTTCTGTCCAGCTATTGACGTTATAAAGGCCACTTAGGCTACGCTGAAAAGACTTTTTACCTTCTTGTGTTTGGTAAGGGGAAACTTCATAGTCAGAATCTGAATATTGAGGTAGTGGTGCAGCGATCGAAGTACGACCGAAGACGATAAGGAGAACGAAGAAAGTACGAAGTACAGATTTCATGTGCATAAAACAACTCCTGTGAAACCCCTAATAGGGCTTTCCATCAAAAACATACATATAAACGGTGACGTAAAAAGTGTGTATGTATTCTGCTGATTTGTTCTAATAATATTCCTCATATCTTTTGAATGAATGCATATAATAGCGGGTATACCTGAACATAAGATGAATTTAGGTCTACGATAAAAAATACGATGTTTTTTTGTGATAAAGGCCACACTTTAGTAGCCTTAATGATAGTGGATATAAGGTGTGGAAATTAACTTACGGCCAATTTAGGCTGTAAATATTCTTGCCAAGCAGAACTATAAAGATACTGTGATTGATTACGTAACTGTCTTATTTTGGCTAATTCAATATCATTTAACTGACGATTATTAGCTTTAGCTATACGTTCAATTGTTTGAATTTGTTCATATAATTGGTGTTCTTTACCATTTTTTATATCAGAAATCCCCTCTAAATGAAGCTGTATCTCTGCAATATGCTGGCTGTTTGGAAGACGGACTAACATTTTCAAATCTCGATAGCCTGATTTTGCAGGTTGTTTGAAACGGTTTTTTACTTCAACAATCGTGACGTCTTTACTAAGAAGTTCAAAAGTTTGCACTAAACTATTTATGTCATTGGCAACTAAAGATCCTCGTGCTAGGTCTGTTAATTTATGTACACTTCCATTCAATTCTGTTGCTATTTTATCTTCAGCTCTGTCTCGTGATTTAATGCCCGGTGATGAAGCGCTTGTACCAGTAATCATCGATGTTTGTTGAATAAGTTGCTCTAATTCATTTTGAGCAATCTGGGCTTGTAGATAAAGAGAGCCGAAATCATTCTGAGGTTGTGAAATGTGTGGCAGCCTCCAGGTTGGAATCGCATAGAGACCACTTAACGATCCTTGGAAAGATTTCTTGGACTCCTGTGATGATGAGGGAAGTTCGGATTCTGAATCGGTGTAATTAGGCAAACTGGCTGTAGCGATAGGGCTACGACCTAATACAAATAAAAGAACAAAGCAGGTGCGAAGTATAGATTTGGTACCCATTAAAGCTCCTGTATGCACATAACTTAGAAATTAAAACTGCCAAAGTGTGCTGGTTCGGATGAACAACATATCCGTGTACATAAGATATCTGTCTTCATTATCTTGTTTCAATGGGTGAATTGATAAAATGAGAGGTGGTAATATTAAGGTTGTGACGTGCTTCCCATTGTGTATATTTTGAATGATTCATATCAGCTGAAACTCCTATTAAGGTATTACGAAATATGTAGTACTTACTGATGCTCTTAACTTAGCTGTTACCATTGCTTAGTGGTAAACTAGCTTTGTTTCTTATTTCAATAAATGGATGAATTGTGCAGCAGGATCTAGCGATTGTATTTGTAGTTATTTGGTTGGGATTAACCGTTGGCAGTGTAATGCTGTTTCAACGTGGTTCAGATGTAAAGCGTAAGCGTAAACTATGGCCAATTTATACCATTTTCACTAACACTGTGATTGGTGGGTTTATTATTTATATGCAGCCGCCGATTGTACTCATGTTTAGTTTGTTGGTTTTGCTTATTCCAGTGACTTTCTTAACTATTCGTTCTACTAAATTTTGTGACGCATGCGGTCAAGTTACACGGACGCCATTTTTCTTAAAGCCAGCAACGAAGTGCAGCCATTGTCAAAAGCCTCTGTAACATTGGCTAGTGACAGCATTAGTTAACGGTAGCATTAGCTAACAACGTGAATGTGTTGGTTTCGAAAGTAAACTTGGTTTAGGTTTGTAGCTGAAACCAAGTTTACCGTCCAATTATGCACTTTTTGTAATAAGTGGATCGACACTAAAATTGATACCCACCCAACCATATTTCATAAAATTGCGAATATTCATGTGATCGACGTTGTCGGGGTTTTGTAATACATCAATACGGTAGTAGTTACCAAAACATGCTAGGGTTTCAGCTTCAGATAATTCATGTTTTTTAGCGAAAGAGAAGATACGGCAAGAACCTTCATTAGTGCCTATTGCATTGGTGAGTGTTTCATTACCTAAACCATTTGTAAAAGATGCAGGCGAAAAATCATAATGCTTATTAATGGTTTCAATGACTGTTTCAAATGCGATCGATTCAGGGTGAGTTTTTAATCTATGAATAAGCGCTTCCATGGCTTTATCTCTCCAAAATTTATAGTGTTTGGTTTTTAACCATACAGATTAGTTTATTAAAGAGTAAAAAAGGACTATAAAAGCCCTTTAAACATATTTGTTATGATACTACTTAGCGTTGCTAAGAGGCCTATTTACTTTTTTTAGCTTGTTGCTTTAGCTCAAAATCAAGCTCATCTGGGAATATGACTAAGCCATCTTCATTTTCATTAGGGAAAACAACGATAGCAAGACCATCATCTTCTAGTCCATGCGTCCAGCGGCTGTGCCATTTGTTTATTGAGATAGCTTCTGCTTTGCATGTATCCCATTCGCCCGTCGCCCAAGCTTCTGCGAATTCTTTGTTTGGCCATACTGGAACACAATCTTCGTCATCTGTATTTAGCATAACGCAGCCATGTTCATCGATCAGGATCCAAATTTCACGATTAGTGACAACTTCTTTAACTAGGTATTTGAAACGTTTTTCTGCATCATAACCTTTTATCGTTTCGACCATCGTTGGCTCTAAAGGTGTAGACATGATTTTGTTCCTGTTGCATCTGAGTATAAGGCTAATATGATAAATCAAAATTGCACTTTAGTCTTATATTGCATCTGGAAACTTCATGACAAGTTTATAACCGAGGTCCTTAAGGTGCTTGCAAAGCTCACTTTGAACATAAAAAACCGCTATGTAAGCGGTTTTTTTAGGGCTTGAACCCGGACCATATAAAGATCGTGACTATTTTAGGGTGTAAGGAATACGAACCGTAAGTTGGAAGTCAGGGGCATCTGCTGTTAATCCTGCTGATGCACCAACATTGATGGTGGTATCACGGCTAACAGCATAGTTAGCACCTACAGAAAGGGAGTCTAGCTGTAAAACTTTTGCATTAAAGTTTTCAACACCACTAACCTTTGATTTAAAGATTGTCTTGTGACTCAAGCCAAGGCTGAATGAGAACTTAGGGTTAACAGCAAAGCCCATACCGGCACCAAACGAAATTGTATCGCCAAGGTCAATGGATGATTTTGTTCCTGCTAAATCAACATCATCTTCAATATTCCATATATAGCTCGTATTCATGTAAATCACAGCAGGATCGACTGGCATTATCATTGTTAAGCCAGGCTCTATGCTTGGAAAGCCTGAACCTGTTGGCAAATCATCAGGCGAACCTTCATAAGGTGAGTCGCCTGTTGTGCTTTTGAAGCGTAAACTACCTATCCAATAAGGGGCGGTATTCATATTGAATTGGTATTTAAACCCCGCCTCAATGTCACCTAAACCATTTCCATCTAAATCGATTAATTTATCTTCGTCTTGTCCGATACCAGCAGAACGTTCTGAAATAGAGTCGCTTCTATATACCCAAGGGATTCGCACCTCGACTTCAAATCGGTTTGTTATGCCGTAACGACCAGATAGACCAAATGTTATTGTTGTTCTATCAATATCACTCGCTTGTATTAACCCTACAATTAAAGAGGGTAATACCGAATAACCAACAACAGAGATCGTATTTGATGAATTTTGCGTATAAGACAGTGAGGAATCAATAACAAATGACCCCCTTGGTGTTAAGACACCTGGCTGTTCAAAAATGTCTGCAACAGTTTGAACTCGTTTAGGTTTTTCTTCTTCAGTATTTTTATTAGGTTCTGTTTCCTCTGCTGCAATAACGGCTGCGTTAGAACATAAAGCAAGAAGCGCAATCAGGCTTTTGTATTTGAATTCTTTCACGATTTCCTCACTTCGGTACAAAGGTAGTCCATAAAAAAATGTAAGTTGGTAACAAAAAAATACCAAGCAATATAAAAAGAGTAGTAGATGATAAGTTAAGCTGTTAATTATTTGTCTCAGAATAATGTCTTATATATGAGATGAACATGAATCAGTCTTATAAATAATAAATGTAATGTTTATGAGTTGCTGTTTTTTTAATTGGAAAAGTTAATATATAAATTGCTGGAATTAAAATTAAATTTTTATATTTAAAAACATTTGAAGTTATCAAAAATAATACAAGGTTATAATTTTACAACACTACTATTAAGTTATCTCGCAGCACATTGCGGGTAACAATAAAAAAACAACAAACATATTTGGAGTAACACTATGCGTAAAACTAATCTCGCACTTCTTGTGGCAATTGTTGTTAGTTCACCAGCTGTCTTCGCTTACGGTGGTGGTGGATATAACCCACCAGCAGATCCAGTAAGCTCAGGGAATAATAATACTGATACATATAAAGATAACGTCGGTAATAAGGATATTGTATATACTTCAGAAGATAGCCATGACTTAAAACTCGATGTTGATGATTCATTTAATCATGAATCGAATTATGAAACTACAACAGACACTGAGACAAATTATACCAAAAATGTCAGCTACAGTTCTGATGATGACACATTAAGAATGAAAAATGTCAATAATGATGAGAGTTACTATAATCAGGACAACAGCGATAACAGTAAAGTTTGGAAAGAGACTCTTAATGTAACTGAAGACATTAGCTGGGATGTTAATTTAGAAGAGAATCATTATGTATCTACTTCTTATTTAAGCGGTTATGTTACTGACAATGAAGTGACATATGGTGGTGCATGTTGTGACGGTGATGGTGGCGGTTATGGTCATCGTGGCGGTTATAATGATGATGATGGTGGCATGGGAGGTGACTTCTTTGTTGACCAGTCAAACTCTATGATGGACTCATTTAACGGTTCTTCCGGTATCAGCATGGCTGGTCAAAATGCGGGTAATAACTCAATGCTTCAGCAAAGTGCTAGCACAAATGCTGTTCTTGTCGGCTATTAAGATAATTACTGGGGATTACTAAGTGTAATTCTCAGGAGGATGTTATGAAATATTTAACACTGATAGTTGCAGTATTAATTACTTGTAGTGCTGCTGCAGATGAGTTGGATATTCTAGCAAGTTCTGAAATGCTAAGCGATACATCAATGAATCAATCTCGTGGCGGTCAATATGAGTTGAACATAGATGTAATGCACGCTGAATCAGACATGTACGGTGATGTTCAAGGAAATGGTGCCTACAATAATACGACAGGTGCCAATATGATAACTGAGGGTGCATTTGGTGAGTCATCTGGTATTTTTAATGTGGTTCAAAATACCGGTAATAATGTTCTTATCCAAAATGCAACTGTAGTTAACTTGACGTTGAAGTAAGCTGTTAGTGTATCTAAGCTGACATATAAGCAATATGTCAGCGACGACTCTACAGACCATTAATTAGGGGTTGTTTTATAGGGACTAACATCATTACTTAATACATGAGTGCTTTTTATAATTAGCATTGTGTCGAGAAGATATAAATAATAAACCCTATGTTTAAGTTATTACAATAATAAATAACATATTCGGAGTAATATCATGCGTAAATCAAATATCGCACTATTAGTAGCAGTTGTATTCGCATCACCATTAGCATTCGCTAATCCACCTGTTATACAAGACAGTTATAATACTGATAAGGTAATAGAAGATTCTTATAATACGGATGTTGATGTTGATAAGGTAGATAGCCACGACAAAGACATTTATGTGACTAATGTTGGTAATACTGAATACAATGATACGGTAGATTATACAGACGAAACTAATACTGAAATCGATTACTCGAAGACGACTGATGATGATACATTAACCTTGAAAAATATTGGTAACGATAGAAGTGTTTGGAAACAGGATAACAGTGATAACTCGATGAATTCGACTTATGATACTACGATGGACTACTCTGAACATTGGGATGTTAACGTAGAGATTGATACGTATATGTCGGCTGCTGAGTTAGATGGTGCAGTTATGGGCTCAAATGTGACATATGGTGGTGCATGTTGCGATAGTGAAAAGAGTGGTTCGGGGGGGCATTTCACTGTTAATCAAACCAACTCTATGTCTAACTCTTTCGGGGATGCTTCTGGTATCAGTATTGCGGGTCAGAACGTAGGTAATAACGCGTTGGTACAGCAAACTACAAGTACAAATGCGGCTTTGGTTTCTCCTTAGTCAATATAGCTATTTGTTAAGGGCCTTAGGGCCCTTATTAATTACCTAACATTGTTACAAATGAGACATAAATATTACTCAATTAGTTAATACTTTAAATATAAATACATTAAATAAATTGTATATTAAACACTACAATTTGTTTGAGCATATAACATAATGGTGTGTTTATGAAAACGTCTCTGTTTATTATTGCTGGCTTTTTTCTTAGTTCATCCGTTTTTGCTCTCGATTATTTTCCGAGTAGAGGTGCATATAATGTTAAAGTTAAAAGCTATCAAGAGAAAGTTTTTGGCGATGTGCAAAGACAACAATATGACTTTAGTTGCGGCTCTGCGGCTGTTGCATCTTTATTAACTTATCATTATGGTTTAGAAACATCCGAAAATTCTGTATTTGAATATATGTTCAAATATGGAGATAAAGAAAAAATAGAGCAACAGGGCTTTTCCATGTTAGATATGAAAAAATATCTGGAAGCTCAAGGGCTAACGGCAAATGGATATAAGTTACCGTTAATGAAGTTAAAGAAATTAGGCGTTCCAGGAATTACAATTGTAAACTTTGATGGCTATATGCATTTTGTTGTAATCAAAGGTATGAATAGCAGTCAAGTTATACTCGGAGACCCCTCTCGAGGCACACTAACAATGGACATCGATGCTTTCGAAGCAGGTTACAAAGGATTAGTATTATTAGTTAAGAATAACGTTAAAGTTGGCAAAGAAAGTTTCATAAAACAAGAAAATTATAGTGTTTACACGCCCTCTCCTATTTCAGAGGCTGTAACTAGAGAATCACTTGCAACCTTTAGTATTACTCTACCTGGGGCAAATGATTATTAGAGGCTAGTATGAAAAAAACATCAAAATGGTTTTTTGCATCTGTAATAGGAGGTGCGGCCTTTTGGGCTAGTGCATCAATAAATCACGAAACTATAGATGATTTTGGTTTACTTACAATGAGTGAAACTGAAATGTCATCGATAAGAGGTGGTTTCGTATCCATCAATGATACATTAATTAATATTGGATTATCTATCTCGACAGCGCTAAATGGCGAAAAAGTATTTACCTCCTATATTGCAGATCTAACGATAGATAATGGGGTACTAACATCCTCTTCATCATCAGCTAAACCTGTAAGTGTAGTCCAAAATGGTGAAGGTAACACAGCACCAGAAACGATAAGTATTGATACTGGTAGTATCGCGAGTATTATTCAAAATACAAGTGACAATACAACGATACGAGTAGAAACTCAGTTAGATATACAGGCTGATGTGAATAGCTATCTTGAAAGACAAGTTATTAACAATAGAATAGAGAATTCTATATTGTATTCTTCTTATTGATTGAAATTATTATGGTTCGTACAATTTAAATAAGGCATGGTGATTTATTACTGTGCCTTTTTTGTTGTTTTCATTATGCCGATAGTGTTGCTGATTAAAATATTGATAATTTATTATAAATTAGAGGAACTTTTAAAGTTGAATAAGTCTCTGATTTAGTAGGTCTATTTTTAATGTTGATTTATATGTCACATAAATAGGCGGTTTAAGAGTCATTTTCTTACTTCTGATACCCTACAAACGTGTCATTTATTGCCTATATTCTTAATACATTAAAATAATATGTACATTGATAGCGTGGTGATTTCGATGGTGACTCAATCTAAAAATAAATCAATAAATGGTCGTCTTGTTGCAATTGGTTGTAATTATGAACCTTGGATTGCGCTTCTTGAACAATCAGGATGGAAAACACATTGTTGTTATGATCTTAGGACAGCAGATTCAATACTAGAAGAGTACAGCCCATGCATATGCATTGTTGATTTAAGCAATAACGATTTTAGCTTAAATAGTATTTCTTTGAGGGCAAATAAAACTAAGCAAGTACGTTGGATTGCATTAATTAAAAAAGAGCAGCTAGAAACGGATGCTATCTGTCAATTTATTAATAATTATTGTGTCGATTACTTTTCAATACCGATCCCTAGCACCTTACTCTTAGACACTGTCGGACATCAACTTGGTATGCTTGAAATAGAAGCAAAAACTTGGGTTGAGGTAACGTCACAGCACGATATGGGACTGTATGGTGACTCTAAATCGGTGAAGCAACTTCGTGATATGGTTAGACGTGTAGCATCAACAGAAGTGAATGTCTTTCTTACTGGTGAAAATGGTACAGGGAAAGAACTTATCGCGAAATCAATTCATAATTTGTCTAAGCGTAAAAATGCACCTTTTATTAATGTTAATTGCGGTTCACTAACATCAGATGAAGAGAAAATTGCTTTTTTAAATTCGGCAACAAAACTTCATGATGATGAAAAGCCCAAATTTAATGGTACTATTTTACTCGATAATGTTGAAGAATTGTCAAAAGAACTACAAGATGAATTGTTAAGATATTTACAGGCACCTGTAGGGGAGTCTATAAATGAAGACGTAAATTGCGATATACGTATAGTCGTTTCATCAAGTGCAGATCTTGAAACTGCAGTAGCTAACGGTGAATTTAGTAAAGAGCTCTACTATCGCTTGAATGTGTTCCATATTAAAGTGCCGACTCTTAGAGAGCGTGGTTCTGATATTTATCTTTTAGCAGAAAAGTTTTTAGGTCAATTTTCTAATGAATATAATACATTAGCATCGAGTTTCTCTGAAGACTCTAAGCAGTTACTGTTACGCTATAGTTGGCCTGGTAATGTAAGAGAGTTAATGAATCAAGTAAAGCGTGCAGCATTGCTTGCTGAGGGTAGCGAAGTAAAAGCTGAGCATTTTGATTTGCCAAGTAAATCTAACCTTAAGCAAAGCTTGCGTAATATTAAAGATGAAGCGGAAAAAGATGTATTAGTTGCTGTACTTGAAACACACCGTGGTCAAGTTGCTTCAGCGGCCAAAGATCTGGGTGTATCTCGCGCTACTATGTATCGTCTATTAAATAAACACAATATAGTTCCTGATGTTCGATATTATAATAATGGGCAAATGGGTGAATAGTTTTATTCCGAATCAAAGATAAAAAAGCTCGATTCATCGAGCTTTTTTTTGAATATTCAATGGTAACTAATTTAAGATAATAATATCGTCATCATACTCATTGTATTCATCTTGCATCAGATATAAATCATTCGGCTGAATAACTAAGAGTTCATCTTCAGTCGGCACTACCAAAGTATTTTTGTTTAAAGCATCCATAATCTTCTCCCTTGTTATTTATATTTCTTCCATTAATTATAAGATGTCGTCATTGAGTCATATGAAATGTTGATTAAGCATCTATAAGCTCAATTGTAGTGGTTGAAAATGACAGTAATGTGAAAGGTTGATCGTGATCTCACAATCGGTTTGGTTTTGATTGTTTTATGAACACATTATGACTGTTATTCTATTTTTAATGTTTTTTTTTATATTGATACTATGAGGCTGTAAGTGGCGTCGAAGGGCGTTTATAGAAGCTAGTGGCTGGGTATAAATAAGTAGTTCTTATGTCTTAACGCAGCTTGTTGACTTGTCGCATTTTGTAGAGAAAATATTTGTTTGTAAACAGTATAATAGCGGTTAATGTTACCCACGTAAGTAATGGGCTCAAGTCCGACATGTTTACGTGTTATTACTTCAACATTGTTAAACCATTTTGTACTGTCATAGCCTTGCTCTTTTGCAAGTCTACGCATTCTATTGATACGTCCTGGTCCTGCGTTATAGCTTGCTAAAGCAAAAAACATTTTATTCATGTCGTCAATGTCATCTGTATCGTAATATCTGTTCAATATGAAATCCATGTATTTTACACCAGCATGAATGTTGTTATCTATGTTATAGATATTTGAAATATTAATATAAGGTTCTTTTGCTGTTTGAGGTAGAACTTGCATAATACCTACAGCGCCAGCATGTGAGCGTTTAGTCTGATCAAATTGAGACTCTTGAAAAGCTTGTGCTGCAATTAATAACCAATTCATATCATACATATTGCTGTAACGAACAAATCGTTTTTCAAGCTTTTTGAATTTAGCTATATTGGTAGCACTTACCACTTTTTGAAACCATGCTTTACTGTTTAAATAACGATTGAAGATAATATTACCATTTAGAGTTCCGTATCGATTTTTTTCAATAAAGTTGTTAACTAATTCTGCTAATTCTGGACTGTCTTTTCTAAAAGCCCAGCCGATAGCTCCTCCTTTTCTGATGGGAAAATCAGTATGCATTTTTAAATCATCAGTCACTAAATCCCAAAACTCTGCTTTATGATTATCCATAACTGTCATTGGGATAATTTTTTGCTGAATCATTTGTAATAATTCATAGTCTTGAAGCGTTTCTTCAATGAAGTGTACGTACATTGTTTCAAGGCCTTGTTTCGCGAGTTTTTTGTTAATGCGGTTTACACTTCGGTAATAACTAGAGCTTGCCCTGATCCAGACATTCTCTTTAGATAAATCTTTTAATTGAGTGATGGGGCTTTTATCTGCATGGGTAATAAAAATTTCATTGATATTACTAAGAATTGGAGAGCTGAAATCAACGGTTTTTTTTCGTTGACGTGTAATGGTCAAATTTGCTGCAACAATGTCACCGACTCCGGCCTGAAGTGCAGGAAGTAATTGATCTCGGTTGATGGGAATAACTTGTAAATGCAACTTTTGTTTCGTGCTGGTCAGTACATGTTGTTCAAACAACAACAGCATTTCAGAGGTTATACCTTTTGGATGACCTTTATCTAGGTAGTAAAAACCAAGATCGGCAGATACAAGTATTCTGATTACACCATGCTCGCTTATTTGAGTCAGATCACCAGTAAATTTAGTATTGTTAATGGGAAAGACTTCGAGTGCGAACGATGTTGAAATGAAAGCATTAAAGCATAGTAATGCAATGACAAATCTTTTTAGCATGAACGATAACTCAATAAGGTAATGTTATTGAGTATAGTCAATTCAATATTTTTAGGTGATTGAGGTAATGAGGGGGGATCATTATGCTGCTTTGTATAGATAACGTCGCCTAACTGCTTAGAGAATAGTGCTCACCCATGCACATTCTTCTATCAATTTATTACCATGTTGAGTGTACTTTATAAAGGAAAAGGCAAGGAATTTATTTTCATAAATGGGAGGATATTACACAATAAAATTGTTGACAAAAATGATTGTAAAAAACGTTACATGCAAAAATTTGGCACTGTTCAAATTCATTGCTTGTTCACTGTACTACGATCAAAATAAACTGATTTAGATCAATGTTTGTTTCTCTGAAATCTCGCCTAATACACCACATATTGTATTTGCCCTCTCACTAAAGCCTATATTTTGTGTTTTAAGTGACAGTGTCATGTTAGTAGGAGCTTTGTGTGAAACCTGTAGTGATTAAGCGTGATGGATGCCGTGTACCGTTCAATACTCAACGTATTAAAGAGGCGATATTAGGTGCAGCCCAATCAGTTGATGAAGTAAACGTAGAAGCAATGAATGAAGCCTACGCAGCTTCTGTTGCTGATGGTGTACTGTCTCAATTTATGTCAGTTGAAGAAGTTGAAATTCACGCTATTCAAGATGCAGTTGAAAACCATTTGATGGTTGGCCCACACAAAGCGGTTGCGCGTGCTTATATTGAATATCGACACGATCGTGATATTGCGCGTGATAAGAAAAGCCTACTCAATAATGAAATTCGAGGGTTGATCGAACAGAGCAATGCATCGTTATTAAATGAGAACGCAAACAAAGACAGTAAAGTGATTCCTACTCAGCGTGATTTGCTAGCGGGTATTGTGGCAAAGCATTACGCTAAGCAACATTTATTGCCACGTGACATAGTAATGGCACACGAGCAGGGCGATATTCACTATCATGATCTAGATTATTCACCGTTTTTCCCTATGTTCAACTGTATGTTAATCGATCTTGATGGCATGTTGACGCATGGTTTTAAAATGGGTAACGCTGAAATTGATACTCCTAAATCAATTTCAACGGCTACAGCGGTTACCGCACAAATTATTGCTCAAGTTGCTAGCCATATTTATGGCGGTACAACTATAAACCGTATTGATGAAGTACTAGCACCTTATGTAACCGTGAGCTACGAGAAGCATTTGAGTGTTGCGACAGAGTGGGGCATTGCTGATCCAGAAGCGTTTGCTCGCTCTCGTACCGACAAAGAATGTTATGACGCATTCCAATCTCTAGAATATGAAGTCAATACGTTACATACCGCTAATGGACAAACGCCGTTTGTGACATTTGGCTTTGGTTTGGGCACTTCTTGGGAATCACGTTTAATCCAACAATCTATCTTAAGTAATCGTATTGCAGGATTGGGTAAGAATCGTAAAACAGCGGTATTCCCTAAGCTTGTATTTGCCATTAAAGATGGTTTAAACCATAAGCAAGATGATCCAAACTACGATATTAAAACGCTTGCACTAGAGTGCGCATCGAAGCGTATGTACCCTGACATTCTTAATTACGACAAAGTAGTTGAGATCACGGGCTCATTTAAAACCCCAATGGGTTGTCGTAGTTTCTTAGGTACTTATGAAGAAAATGGAAAGTTGATTCATGAAGGTCGTAATAACATTGGTGTTGTTAGCCTTAACTTACCGCGTATTGCCTTACAAGCTGAAGGTAGTGAAGCGCGTTTCTATGCATTATTAGACGACCGCCTAGTTCTAGCTCGTCGTGCCCTTGAAACACGTATTGCACGCCTAGATGGTGTTAAAGCACGTGTTGCACCTATTCTTTATATGGAAGGGGCGTGTGGTGTTCGTTTGAATGCTGATGATGATGTGTCAGAAATCTTCAAAAATGGTCGAGCGTCTATTTCGCTTGGCTATATTGGTATTCACGAAACAATCAATGCTATTTTTGGCACTGAAGCACATGTCTACGATGACGAGACACTACGTCAAAAAGCCGTTGATATTGTTAAGTACTTAAAAGCTGCGACAGATAAGTGGCAAGCAGAAACAGGTTACGGTTTCAGTTTATACAGTACGCCAAGTGAAAATCTATGTAGCCGCTTTTGTGCGATTGACGCGAAAGAGTTTGGTGTAGTAGAAGGTGTAACTGACAAAGGTTATTACACGAACAGTTTTCACCTAGATGTAGAAAAACAAGTAAACCCATACGATAAAATTGATTTTGAAATGCCATATCCAGAAGTGACGAGTGGTGGTTTCATTTGTTATGGCGAATATCCAAATATTCAACATAACGTCGAAGCTTTAGAGAACGTATGGGATTACAGTTACACGCGTGTACCATATTACGGAACAAATACGCCGATTGATGAATGCTATGAATGTGGCTTCATGGGTGAATTTGATTGTACGAGTAAAGGTTTTACATGCCCTAAATGTGGTAACCATGAACCGTCGAAAGTATCTGTAACGCGTCGCGTGTGTGGTTATTTAGGCAGTCCAGATGCCCGTCCATTTAACTTCGGCAAGCAAGAAGAAGTGAAACGTCGCGTTAAGCACATGTAATGTAAATATTTATATAGATTCATTAAAAAGAACGTTTAAGAAGTGCCTGTTTGGCACTTCTTGCGTTTTGTTTATTCGTTTCAAGGTTGAGGAAACAAAACATGCACTACAACAATTACTATCCAGTTGATGTGGTTAATGGTCCAGGTACACGTTGTACGCTCTTTGTATCGGGATGTGAGCATCAATGCCGTGGGTGTTATAACAAAAGCACTTGGCGACTAGATAACGGGCATGCGTTTACTCAAGAAATGGAAGACAACATCATTAATGATTTAAATGATACGCGTATCAAGCGTCGTGGATTGTCATTATCTGGTGGTGATCCCCTTCATCCTGCTAATCTCGCTTCTGTATTAAAACTTGTCATGAGAGTTAAAACGGAATGTGTAGGAAAAGATATTTGGTTGTGGTCTGGTTATGTTTTGGCTGAACTGACTGAGCACCAACAGCAAATAGTTGACTTAATTGATGTGCTGGTCGATGGTAAGTTTGAGCAAGATAAGCGAGACCCATCCCTTGTGTGGAAGGGTAGCGAGAACCAAGTTATCCACTATTTTAATGAGATTGAATAAATTAAGCTCATAAAGAACGTTATTGAGTAAAGTGTTTGTTTGTAAAGCATTGCGTTGTGTAAAAATCACTCCAACGTTAATTTTTTGTGAATATTTCATGTTGGTATACTGAGTTATCCACTGTTTCTGTGTATAACTGTGGGAGAAGAAGGTGTATGAAATTGGCTTGCACCTTTTTGGTGGGAATATTGCACAATATTGAAGCGCTTTTATTATGCTCAAAACAGCGATGGAAGCGCTTTTTGTGGGTATTCATACTACTTTTCTTTCATCTTTTGCTCATCTAAGGTACATTCCCATCTTTCCTGATCCGTAGGAGCCCGTCATGGCACGTACAATCCTTTATACTTATAAAGATGAAGAAAAAGAGCTTACTTTTTCATACGAAGAATACCATTCAATTCAAGAAGCCGTTGCCGCTGCTGAAGGAATTGATATTACTGCGTACTTAAAAATGGAACAGCAAATTGAAGCTGTGACTCGCGACAAAAAAGCAGTAAGAGACTACCGTGATAACCATTTCAGAAAGTTAGGTTTTGGTCGTATTACCCTAGCTCAAAAAGAAAACCGTGGTGTCGGTAAGAAATAATTGACGTATTGTATACCCAAGTTACCTCAAGATGCAGGATTCAGAGTGATCTCAGCGTATTTAATTCAAGGAAAATGTGTGTAGGAATGGCACTCCCTTTCAAACACATTTGACACAGAAGTAGATACGCTGAATCACTCCCGAAGGGCGAGTTTTGTTGGGTTCTATGCGGTGTTACTTATTTCCAACGTAGAACGACTAGGTCTATAAATAAGTGCCTTGCCTAGAGCCCAACAAATTCTCGCTGAAACGAGCATCTTGAGGTAGCTTGGGTATAATTCTTTTACAACGCGTAAAATGGGTACTCACTGAGTATCCTTTTTTTTGACTGCTACTTTCTTTTCCTGTGTGTTGCTATCATCTTTCTTTCGCTCCCTGAATCCTATATAAATAAAGTAAGCTCCCAGTGCTGCAAGAATGTGCTTGATAGAATGCCCACTCATTCCCCCCAACAATGCATATATTTCATCGTCGTTAGATTCTGCCCATTTTGATAGTACATAGGCAATGAGCGCGTATAGATAATATTGCCTGTGAGTAAATCGAGAGCAAAAGAAATAAAGAATAATGGGGATGTGTATAATAGGAATGACTTGAATTAATACATAAGCAGACATATCTCCACGACCGTTTTGTAGCGTTGTTATATACCAATACACAACAGATAAAAAGCCATACACAATCATGGGGAAAAATAACCAACGACCAGCATCTCGCGATACAAACTCCGTTAAAATAATGCAATAGAGTGCGATAAAAGCGAGGGTGATAGGTATTCTGTCGAACATTAAGGTGAAATCGTTAGGGGTTAAGTGGTAATAACTTGACGCAAAGAAAGCGAGCATGATAGCGAAGAAAAAGAAGGGGTATTGCAGTACAACATTTGGTTCAATGGCCACCGAACGTTGCCTAAATAGTTGTAACCCTTTAAGCCCAACATATAAAAAGGGGAGGTTAGATATTACATTCCAAAAATTCGGAATCGAAAAAAACATGCGTTGATCAGCGTAGTCATAAAAGTTACCGCTTTGTTTTATAGGGGAGAAGATAATAGCGGCAAGAGTAAGAACAGCAGCAATAACAATAAGCCCTGTGACTTTCTTGTGATAAGAAGATAGCTTCACCATTATTCACCTCATAATTTACACTCAGCTTTCATAATAGTAATACCTTCGTTGAAACATTGTCGCCATGCTTGTTCTACTGACTGATTATAAGCAGGGTCGCATTCTTTAATTGTATCGATTAAGCATTCAAACCAAAGGTCAATATCTAAAGGTTTCACCCCTAATCCATCGGGTCCATGGCGTTTACCAAACTTTTTTACTGTTGCTCTCGCTTGTTCTGATGTTGCAGCGAGCATAATGATTAGCAATGATGCTTTAATCATTTTCATCTGATTTTTCATATCAACATGTGTGAACATCGCACGAAATTTTTCATTTGTTTCAAAAAAATGCTCATAAAAAAGAGGCATGAAATGAGGGTTTCGGTTACATCTGGCATAACTGTCGTTAAAAACTTCATAAATATCCATATTCATCCTTCATTTACTTATTCATACATTATTGACTTTCTTTCTCATTGTTGTTTGAAAGCTATGAGGTTAATAAGTATATCAGGCATATTTATTAATCGTTGATCAATAGCTGAGATATTGATTTAACCCATATAATAAACACAATATTTCATTTTTTGATTGATTTATAGTCGCCATATTGATTTATCTTCCCTCTATATGGTTGCTTTCTTTGCTTTGTGTTTGAATGGTGAGCGTATGATTCTAAAAGGGTTTACAGCCATGCTTTAGAACCGTATTATTCACCGCGTTGGAGAGATGGCTGAGTGGTCGAAAGCACCGGTCTTGAAAACCGGCAAGGGTTTATAGCCCTTCTAGGGTTCAAATCCCTATCTCTCCGCCACATTTAGAAAAGGGCGCTGATTTATCAG
>PJEL010000080.1_pt1 | contig 104590 bp, 89 predicted proteins | sample 1853271 | NCBI WGS metagenome assembly PJEL01 (sample SAMN08108733, study PRJNA415343) | Invertebrate metagenome, whole genome shotgun sequencing project. | host: Globobulimina | place: Sweden: Gullmar Fjord | collected 2015-08
TAGAATGACAATGAGATGCCTGCTCCCTTTTAAGTCCCCGGTCTTTGCTTTGTTTGTTATAAACATTGAGTCGTTGCTTCCTTAATTATTAATTTATAATTCTTAATTACTAATTGTCTTTAAAGTGTTATCAAACCTGAAAAACCCATGAACGCCAGAGAGATAAGCCCTGCAAGAATAAATGCTATCGGCAGCCCCCTGAATGGAACAGGCACATCCGCAAGCTCAAGTTTTTCACGGATGCTTGCCATTATGATAAGAGCGAGTGCAAACCCGAGTCCTGATCCGAGGCCGAATGCCATGCTTTCAATGAAAGTATAACCATGGCTGGCATTCATAAGAGGGACAGCAATGATAATACAATTCGTTGTTATCAGGGCAAGATAGACACCCAGCTTGTAATACAGTGCAGGGCTCGTCTTCTTCATTATTATGTCTGCTGACTGGACAAATGCGGCAACCACACCTATGAATATGATGATCTTGAAGAACTCTATCTCAAGAGGTATCATTATCAAATTATAGACAAGCCAGCTCAGTGCTGCACTGACTACCATGACACATGTAAATGTAACGCTCATGCCGATAGCGGTCTCCATCTTCTTTGATACACCGAAGAAGATACAGAGGCCGAGGAACATGGTAAAGACAAAGTTGTTAATCAGCGCTGATGCTATTATTAGTTCAAATATTTTTACAAAATCCATATTATTCTCCTACCTAAACGCCTGAGGCGCCCTTGCCCCCGAAGAACTTTATATCAACCCAGTTAAAGAATGCCATGAGCAGCCCAACTGCGATAAAGCCACCTGAAGGCAGCACCATGATGAGAAGCGGCTTTGCAGCAACCACCTCGAAACCGAAGAGGGTTCCTTTCCCGAGAAGCTCCCTGAAGAAACTTATTATCAGCATGGCAACCAAAAAACCCATACCGCTTCCAAACCCGTCAAAGAAGGCCTTTGACATCTTGTTCTTGCTGGCAAAGACCTCTGCCCTCGCAAATATGGAGGCGAATGCCACTATTATCTGAATATAAAGACCTATTACGCCGTAAATTTCCCTGAAGAATGTGGACATTGTAAGGTCAATAACTGTGACCCAGCCTGCAATGATGAACATGAATATAGGAATACGTATCTTGGGATGTATGAACCTCCTGATGGCTGAGACAGTAACATTGACCATGGTCTGGACAAATACGACCGATACGCCGAGCGCAAGGCCTGTCTTCAGACTGCTTGTTACTGCTATGGCAGGACAAAGGCTGATCGCCATCCTGAAGATGGTATTCTCACCGAATACCCCGTTCCTTAAAAGCTCCCAGTTTGTCTTCTCTTTAATGTGGCCCATCTTTTATCCTCTCCTGACCTGGAGAACCAAGTTTCTCGATCAGCATATTAACAGCATTTCTGGTTGCATCTTCAGTCACGGCACGACTTGATATGGTCACGCCTGTGATCGCCTGTATATTCTCCTCTGTCTCCAGCTTTTCAACTATAAGATGGTCTGCAGTCTTTCCCGGGAACTGGCTGAGAAAGTAATCCTTCTCGATCTCATCACCCAATCCGGGAGTCTCGGCATGTCCGAGTATATTCAGTTTCTGGACAACAAAGTCAGTATCTGTAGAGACAAAGATATGAATATAGCTTTTGTAGCCCTTACCAAAACCCTCAGCAATATAACCGATGTCCTGACCATTTATGCATTCCTTCACTTCTCTGGCCTGCCCGCTCTTCTCATCGATCACCTGCTCTACCTTAACCTCTTCACACTCCCTGGCAGCATAGTACTTGGCATGCTTTTCATGTGTCTCCCATTCCCCTATCTCCTCGATCATGTCAGCCTCAGGCATCATCGTCAGCAAAGCCGCCTCCATCTCTGCCTTTTCTGCCTTGAACTTAATGGGAGATGTATAGCTGTAAATATAAGCTATAAGGAGTCCGCCCAGCACATATATAACTGCAAGATTTACCGCTATCTTTATGATCTCAATGGGCTTCATTTCTTCTCATCCCCTGCTTCCTTCTTCTCTTTGACAGCACCGAAGAGATTCGGCTTTACGCTCCTGTCGATAAGAGGCGCAAAGCAATTCATAAGGAGTATCGCAAACATAACGCCCTCAGGGTAACCGCCCTTAAGACGTATAAGCATTGTAAGCGCACCGCATCCTATGCCGAAGATTATCTGACCCTTTCTGATGGTAGGGCATGTAACGTAATCCGTTGCCATGAAGAATGCGCCGAGTATGAGTCCTCCGCCCAGAAGATGAATAACAGGGTCGCCTGTAAAGAATATCATCTTACCTGTTTCAGGGTCACTGCCCCCAAATGCCCATGCAAGCACTGCAACTGTTGCAAGGAATGAACCCGGGATATGCCAGGTGATGTACCTTTTATAGAGCAGATAAAGCCCTCCCAGCAAAAGCAGAACAGCTGAGGTCTCACCCAAAGACCCTGCCCTGTCGCCGGTAAAGAGGCTGATGTAAAGTTCATTTTTTGTACCGAACTCCTCCATCAACTTTAACATCCCCTCCTCCTTCAATATTCCAAGGGGAGTTGCAGTGGTAACTGCATCGGTGGCAATGAATTCCGCTGTAGGAGCCTTCCATATTGTCATAGCCTTCGGCCATGTAATAAGCAGGAATGCCCTTCCAACAAGTGCGGGATTAAATACGTTATAGCCAAGCCCTCCAAAGAGATGCTTTACAATCACAATAGCAACAAAAGAACCCATTATCGGTATATAGAACGGAAGGTCAGGAGGCAGGTTCATCCCGACAAGAAGCCCTGTCAGAAAAGCGCTCCCGTCATTAATGGTTATCTTTCTGTTAAGACCTCTCTGAAAGAGATATTCAAAACCAAGTGCTGAAACTATACAGAGAAGAGTAACGACCACAGCCCTTGGGCCGAAGAAGTAAAATGAGGCTGCCAGGGCCGGCATGAGCGCAATATTGACGCTCCACATTATCTTTGCGACCGACTCCTCATCCCTCACATGGGGACTTACAGAGACTATCAGTTCTTTATCTTTTGTTTTTTCAGCCATCTTCAACTCTTAACTTTCAACTTTTAATTCTTAACTTCTTTTAACCTGGTTTCGTCTGTGACTTTGCAAGCCTTATGAACTGCACCATAGGCCTCTTTGAAGGACATACGAATGCACACGAACCGCACTCAAAGCAGTCAAATAAATTATATTCCTTGGCCTCTTCAAAACGTCCCTTCTCTGCGTAGATGCTCATCATGGAAGGATTAAGGCCCATAGGGCATATATCTATACATCGGCCGCACCTTATGCATGCCGAATACTCATCAGTTGATATGAATTCATCCTCGCTCTGCACAAGGATTCCGGATGTTCCCTTGATAACAGGCACATCAAGGCTCCACTGGGCAAAGCCCATCATGGGGCCGCCGCTTATGACCTTAACAGCACCTTCGGTGAGGCCGCCGCAGTCCTCAAGAAGCTCGGACATCAGAGTTCCTATACGGACAATAAGGTTCTTGGGCTCTTTGACACCTTTGCCTGTTACTGTGACTATCCTCTCAACAAGCGGTTTTCCATAGCGCACTGCCTCATATATAACGAGAGCCGTTCCGACATTCTGGACAACAGCACCTACATCCATTGGAAGGCCTCCTTTGCTGGGGACCTCCTTGCCGGTTACCGCCTTGATAAGCATCTTTTCAGCACCCTGTGGGTACTTGACCGTAAGTGGAATAACCTCTATGCCAGACTCAGCCTCAGAAGCCTTCTTCATCGCCTCTATGGCATCAGGTTTATTCTTCTCTATCCCTATATAACCCTTTGTGACACCGACAGACTTCATTATCAGTTTCAGCCCATTGACAATATCTCCGGGCTGTTCAACCATAAGCCTGTGGTCTGCTGTAAGGTAGGGTTCACACTCAGCACCATTTAGTATGACGACATCTATAGGCTTCTCCTTAGGAGGAGAGAGCTTAACATTTGTGGGGAAGGCTGCTCCGCCAAGGCCGACGATGCCGGCATCGCTGATAATCTTTTTAATCTCATCGACGCTCAGGCCCATAAAGTCCTGATTCTCTGTAAGTTCAATCGCCTCATCTTTCTCATCACTCTCTATAACGATTGAAGAGACCATTCTGCCTGAAGGGTGAAGGAAATCACTGATAGCTACCACCTTGCCTGAGATGGAAGCATGCACAGGGGCTGATACAAATCCTGGAGGCGAACCTATTACTTGGTACTTTTTTACCTCATCCCCTATGCTGACCTCTGCCTTTGCAGGAGCGCCGATGTGCTGGCTCAAAGGGATGACGACTCTTGAGGGAATATGAGCCTTCTTCGTCGGGTTGCTTGCAGTAAGTTCTTTTGAATCATGAGGGTGTACCCCTCGTTCAAAAGTATATGATTTAGCCATGCAACGGTTATCCTTATTAAGAGCTACTGCAAAAAATAAATCTTGCATATTATACAGAATGAACTGACAAAACGTATAATAAAAAATTTATAGACCGATAAGAAACATTAATAATTAAACAATATAACAAGTATTTCATTGATTCACAGCTATTTCTGAAATCAGAACGCTTCCTATAGCATTTTCCTTGCCAAAAGCTTTACTTGGCATGACCCTTGTGATAAAATATCTACAGAATGAAGGGAAAATTTTCACTTGTTTTATCAATTATACTGGCTCTGGGCATCTTGTTTCTTTTAGGCTACAAAGATGACAGCATCAATATAAGCCCTTCATATCGAACCTCCTCCATGCGAGGTATACACCTGAACCACAAAGAAGGGAACAGCCTCAAGTGGGAGCTTTTTGCCCGGAACGCGACATTCCCGGAGGACAAGACGGAGATCCTTATAGATGCTCTTGAGCTAAAGATACACAATAAGCCGGATATTTATATAACAGGCGGAACAGGCTCATACAACATAGAAGAAAAGATCCTTGATGTCCGAGACAAGATCAAATTAAATCTCAAGGACGGTGTCTTCAGCACTGAATCGCTCCAATGGAAGGGAAAGGAAGGCCTTGTAACCTCAGCAGGCAATGTTAAGTTTATAAGTGACAGGTTCACCATTGAGGGAACCGGGCTTTTAGCAGACATATATAATGAAGAGATCAGGATACTTAAGAATGTCAAAGGCACTTTTTACCGTTAACATATTTCTGGCCATGACTGTGGTCTTTCTGGCGGCATTTACCGTTTCAGCAGCCGATGACAGCAAAGAAGGGTCTATTGTCATCACTTCTGATACTTTGATAGCTGACAAGAAGAAGAATACTGCGGTATTTAAAGGGTCTGTAGTTGCGACCTCTGAGGATGTAAAGATATTTTCCGATGTAATGACAATCTTTTATCATGATGGAGAGAATGCCATTGCCAGGATACATGCGGTTGGCAACATCCGCGTGCAGAAAGAGGATATCTCTATATATTCAGATGAAGCGATCTATATAAAGGATGAAGAGAAGATCGTATTTACAGGAGACCCAAGGGTAATAGAGAGTGACAACTCTATAGCCGGCACAAAGATAATATACTTCCTTAAAGATGACAGGGCGGTTGTAGAGGGAAGCAAGGTTCAGATACAGAGTAAGCCCGAATGAGAATATGCACACTCTTGAGATAACAGAACTAAAGAAGAGCTACAGCGGAAAACCTGTAGTATCTGAAATAACCCTGAACATAAGTTCAGGAGAGATAGTGGGGCTTCTCGGGCCCAACGGGGCCGGAAAGACAACATCATTTTATATGATACTCGGGCTTATTGACCCCGACAGCGGCTTTATATATCTGGACGGCGAAGACCTGAGCAATTTCCCCATGTATAAAAGATCGAGAAAAGGCATAGGCTACCTGCCGCAGGAGACATCAATATTCAGAAAGCTGAGTGTTGAAGACAATATAAAGGCTGTTATTGAGATGACAGACATTGAAGGTAAAGACAAGGGCAAAAAACTTTCAGAAATAATAGAAGAGTTCAATCTGGGCCATTTTGCAAAAAGGCTTGGGTATCAGCTTTCAGGCGGCGAGCGCAGAAAGGTTGAGATAGCAAGAGCGATTGCCATAGACCCTCTTTTTATCCTGCTGGATGAGCCCTTTGCCGGCATAGACCCGCTTGCTGTTATAGAACTGAAGACTACTCTGGCGCAGCTTAAGGACAAAGGGATAGGCCTGATCATCACAGACCATAATGTCCGAGAAACTCTCTCAATAACTGACAGGGCCTACATCATAAGCGACGGAAGGATACTTGCCCACGGCATCCCTGAAGAGCTTATAGCCAATGAGCTTGTCAAAAGAAGCTATCTTGGAGAGGAGTTCACTTTATAATGGTACGGCAGGAACAGAGGCTTCAGGTAAAGATGTCTCAGAAGCTTGTGCTAACGCCACAGCTTCAGCAATCCATAAAGCTTCTCCAGCTTCCCCTTCTGGAGCTCTCCCAGTCCCTTACACAGGAGCTCATGAACAACCCTCTTCTTGAAGAGATAGCCGAAAGAGAGTCAACAGAAAAAGACAGCTCAGAGGAATCGAGAAATGAAAATGAACCGGAACAGAACGAGATAGACAACATAGAGACCCCCCTTGAAAAGATATTCGGCTATACAACAGACAACTACTTTGAAGAGCGGGAGAGCGACGGCAGGGACCTCGGGTATTTCAACGATGGGACAGACACTCCCTCCCCATTTGAACGCAATGTCAAAAAGACAGACCTCTACTCCCATATGCTCTGGCAGCTGCGGCTTTCAAATATACCTGAATCTACCGGCCCTGCATGCGAGATAGTCATTAATAACCTTAATGATGACGGATACCTCGATGCCTCACTTGAAGAGGTAGCAAAAATGGCAGAGACAGATATCCAGACCGCTGAAAAAGCATTATCGCTGATACAGGAGTTCGACCCGGCTGGTGTAGGGGCAAGAAACCTTCAGGAATGCCTTATCCTGCAGCTGAACCCCCTTGACCTTCAGGACACCTTGGTTGAGAAGATACTCAGGCACGGTTTTGCGGAGCTGGAGCGGAAGAACATGAAAAAACTAGCCTCAAAACTTAATGCGCCTTTTAGCGATATCATGTCTGCTGTTCAGATAATAGAGGGGCTTGAACCCAGACCCGGAAGAAACTACTCTTCGGTTGAGGCTTCTTACATTACCCCGGATGTGTATCTTGAAGAGGCAGACGGCAAATTCATTATAACGCTGAATCATGAAGGCACGCCCAGGCTCAGGATATCCGCCTTTTACAGAAAGCTGCTTGCCAATAAAAAGGCTCTGGGAAAAGAGGAAAAAGAATTCCTCAAGGAAAAGCTCAGGGCCGCCCTGTGGCTGCTCAAAAGCCTTGACCAGCGCAACAAGACAATATACAGGGTCACAGAGAGCATACTCAAGTTCCAAAATAATTTCTTCAGGAAAGGTTTCAGGCATCTCAAGCCTTTAAAACTTAAAGATATTGCCGAGGATCTAGGCATGCATGAAAGCACGATCAGCAGGGTAACGTCAAGCAAGTACATTCAGTGCCCTCAGGGGCTGGTCAGCTTCAAGTTCTTCTTCAGCAATGCACTCTCATCAATTAATGGAAGCGTGCCCTCATCAACTGTTAAGGACACACTTAAACGCTTCATTGAAAGTGAGGATCCGCAAAAACCTTTCAGTGACAAGAAGATAACCGAGATGCTTAAGAACAAAGGCATATCTATAGCACGCAGAACCGTAGCAAAGTACAGGGATGAGCTGAGGATTCCATCACATACTAAACGTAAAAAATGGTCTTAACAAAACATAGGAGGAGATTATGAATATAATCGTTCATGCAAAACAGATGGAGCTCACAGACAATCTTAAGGATTACGCTGAGGAGAAGATAGGGCGCTTCACAAAATATCTCAGCAATATCTCTGAAGCCACCGTTACACTCAGTGTGGAAAAGTACAGGCACAAGGCAGAAGTCCTTATGAAAGCAAGCGGCTCTTTAATGCAGGCAGAGAGCATAACAGATGAGATGTACTCATCTATTGACGAGGTTGTAGAGAAGCTTGAGCGCCAGGTAAAAAAACATAAAGAGAAACTTGTCTCAAAAAGAAAGGGCAGGGAGAAAGAAGGAGAAATATTTATAAATGAGGAGTCTGCTCCCTCGATAATTAAAAGCAGGTCTTTTGACACAAAGCCTATGAGCATTGAAGAGGCAGCCATGCAGATGGATATGCTCAACAGGGATTTCTTTATATTCACCAATGCTTCATCAGGGCAGATAAATGTTCTGCACAAAAGAAAAGACGGTAACGTAGGTCACATCGAGCCTATCAAGTAAGGATGCCTAAAGCAAAACGCTTTTCAACGATACTGCTTACCGGACTTTCCGGATCCGGCAAGACGGTAGCATTGAACGCTCTTGAGGACAGCGGTTTCTTCTGTGTTGACAACCTGCCTGTAAAGCTGATCAGCACCTTTGTTGACCTATGCAGTAAAACACCTGCCATCTCAAAGGTGGCGTTAGGGGTGGATGTCAGGGGTGACAAGTTTCTGACTGATTTTTCTGACCTGATACCCACGCTTAAAAAGAACCGGAAGATGGAGGTCATCTTTCTTGAAGCTAAGGATGATGTTCTGCTGAGCAGGTTTAAAGAGACAAGGCGTCCCCACCCTCTTGGACTAAAGGATATTAAAAAGTCCATCTGTAAAGAGATCGAGCTCCTTTCACCTATCAGAAAAGAAGCAGATAGAATAATAGACACAACCAAACTGACACCTCACCAGCTCAGGGAACTGATAACCAACTTCTTTCTTGGAGAAAAGGGGCAGAAGATGGCGATCAACCTGATCTCTTTCGGTTACAAATACGGCATACCACTTGAAGCAGACCTCCTCTTTGATGTACGCTTTCTCCCGAACCCCTATTTCATCAAAGAGCTCAAGAAGCATCCAGGAACATCCACAAAGGTAAAGAACTTTGTGCTGAAGCAGGATAACACAAAGGAGTTTCTGCTTAAGCTGTACCCCCTTCTTGAGAGCATTATCCCTCTATACATCAAGGAGGGGAAAAGCTTTCTCACCATTGGTATAGGCTGCACCGGGGGCATGCACCGATCACCTGCTGTTGCCGAGGAGATACAGAAGTCCTTAAAAAAGAAGAAGCTGAATGCCTCAGTCACACACAGGGACCTCAGCCTTCATAACTAATGTCCCGAAATCTTACCCTCGTCATTTTTAAGACACTTAAGAATGTTCTTTCGAAATTGGTTTATTGATCGTTACAAACCGATAGCATTAAGCACCCCCCCCTGACTTTGTTTTCTTGATTACTGAACAGTCAAGCAATATAATGGATAATTGATCAAGATACATAATCAGAAAGTTATCAATATGACATCATACGGCCCGAAAATAATTGTGATCATACCTGCTTACAATGAGCAGGAGACTATCGCATCTGTTGTAGATCAGGTGAAGCAGTACACAAAGAAGATCATAGTAATAGATGACGGTTCAACAGATAATACCGCTGCTAATGCAGATGCCAGCGGGGCACAGGTGATCTCCAACACCACAAACAGAGGACTTGGAATTACTGTACGTATTGGCTACGAAGCAGCCCTGAAGTCAGATGCTGAGATCATTGTGCAGGTAGATGCTGACGGCCAATATACTATCGAGGATATACCTGCCCTTATCAAACCTATATCAGAGAACCGGGCAGACATGGTGCTGGCATCGAGAATAAAAGGAGGCATTGAAGAGATGCCTCTTAAAAAGAGAATCGGAAACGGTGTTGGCACTCTATTAACAAGACTTGTCTCAGGATGCCCTGTTTCAGATTCCCAGACAGGTTTCAGGGCTATGAGACGGGAACTTCTTGAGGAAGTTCTTCCCACTGGAGGTTATACATATGTACAGGAGATGATCATACGCGCCTCAAAAGAGGGCTGGAGAATATCTGAAGTGCCTTCCTTCTTTAAAAAGAGAAGGCATGGGCAGTCAAGACTGATATCAAGCATAGCTGTATATGCAGTTAAAGCGATAGCTATTATTTTCAGAACCATGCTTGAATACCACCCGCTCAGCAGGACCTATAGAAAAAGGCATAAAACAATAAAATGAAAAAACCATTTACTTCCGGCAGGCTCTTCCGGGCAATAGCTGCATCACTACTCCTGCTGCTCTTCCTTATACATATACAGGCCTTATATAACCGTTTCTTTGCCGGCGATGAATGGCAGCATCTTCATATGGCATGGCTGATATCTAAAGGCAATATCCCATATATCGATTTCTATGAGCACCATACACCACTGCTGCATTATCTGATATCTCCTCTCTTTATCTGGTTTCCTGAAGATATCACTGTTATATTTGCTGCAAGATGGTTCATGTTTGCTATAGCAATATTCACCTCCGTTGCGCTCTACCTTACCGTAAGACTTTACAATGACCGTTCTGTTGCCTTACTTTCTGTGATTCTACTGAACATAACCGTAGGTTTTACACGCCACTCTCTTGAGGTACGGCCTGACGTGCTTCTTATGTTTCTGGAGGTCGCGGCATTCGGCTGTATTATGCGCAGCCTTATATTGAAGGATCTGCGCTGGATGATGCCGGCCGGCCTCCTGTTGGGGCTATCCTTTTTAACAACGCCAAAAGCCGTGTTTGTCTGCCTTGCCACTGCAACCGTCTTTCTCTTTGGGTTGTGCGTACGGACCAATGTATACCGAAAAAAGATATGGCTGAACATATTGTGGTTATTCGGATGGTTCTGTATCCCTGTGCTTTTCTGTCTGCTTTACTATTCTTTTATCCACAAAGATGGCCTGATGTTATTTATACAGGAAATAATTATTGATAACTTTACCCTTAACATACAAAGCGGCGGAAAACCTATGGGGCCGTGGAAAGGGTTATCATCCTCTTTGTCCCACAACTTCTTTATATGGTTTGCTGCAGCTGCAGGCATGGGCCATGCTGCTTCTGAGTGGTGGAAGTCAAAGGAGAGGAAGCTTGCAGGTGCTGCCCCAATTATTATGACCGCCATGCTATTTCTCTCCTTATTTATTGTTCCAATTGCCCGCACATATTTCTTCATGATCCTCTACCCCTTTCTTGCCTGGCAGGCAGCGATATTTCTTATTAAGCTCGACCTCCTGATAGTTAAAAGATGGCATAAAGCGCTCTTTCTCATTCTTCTTATATCCGGAATAACATTCCCATTGGCCACAATTGCAGGTGAAACCGGATACTGGGAAGATAATGTAGCCAAAGTAAGAACTGAGAGAAAAAACAATGAACGGTCTTTATGGAGCAGAATATTGTGGGAAAATACCAGACACCTCAGATCAAACCGGAAGCAGATCCTTGACCTACAATGGGTCCTTAAGAATACTGCTCCTTCTGAGCCTGTATTTGATATCACAAGCCTCGCCGTCATGCGTCCTGATACCGGTTGGTTCTGGGGCAGGATGTACAGCCGTAACACTAATATGCTGCAATCTTTTAAAGACGCAAACTGCCGTGTTGTTATATTTGACAAACGCAGTTTCAGAAACCAGGATCGTCTTCCCCTATCGGCAAAGAGGTTCATCAAAAAGCGCTACCAGCCAGTAAAAGACTATCCAAATATCTGGGTGAGCGGTGTGAATGTGTCCAGTAATAACTATAAGAAAGTCAAAAAAATGCCCGGCAGCAAACAAGTTATTGTTGACCTTGCAACAACAGACCTGTACCGGATTGAAACAGAAGACGCTAAATGCAGGGTCTCGGGACAGAAGTCAGGAAGCATATTACAGCTTGATTCAGGAATAAATAATTTAATGGTCAGGAAATGCCCTTCAGGATTCAAACTTATATCAGAGTCCCGTGTCAGGAGTAGAAGACACTAAGGTTTATCACTTCTTATCCATTCTTCAAAAACAGGTGCAAGTCTCTGCCAGGAAAAAGGCTCCATAAGCGTTTTTGCTTCTTCAGCAGAAAGGCGCTCACTGCCCTGCAGGGCCTTCTTCAGCCTTTCCTTGAAGTCACCATCGTCATAAAGAAACTCTTTTGGGAAGAGTTCAGTGTAGGATAGTCTGTCCGGAAGAAGAGGCCGGCAGCCTGCCCTTACCGCCTCTACAGCAGATATGCCGAAAAATTCATGAAGTGATGTAGAGACCACTATGTCGCAGCGCTTGAGCCAGCTTATATATTCCTGCCGCGAATCAACATAACCAAAATGAAGTGTCTTATGGGAAAGCCTCGCTCTTGCCTCATCAAAGATCTCAGGCTGTCTCTGAAATGATTCACCCAGCACGACAAGCCTGAAATCAATGCCTTCGGAATCAAGCTCATAAAGCGTTTCAAAGAACTCTTCAGGGCCCTTGTCATGCTCCCATCTGTGGTTCCAGAGTATTACCGGGGCATCATCCCTTTCAGCCTCATTAAGGGCATCAATACCGGAAAAGTCTATTCCCGGAGAGATGATCTTCGCTTTTTCACTTATCCTAACAACAGGATCATTAAAATCCATATCCGAAGAGAATTTCAGCAGGCCATCTATCCCTTCAAGAAAGGTCGAAAGATTGTATTTCGAGTTAAACGCAATGGAATCAGAAAAGAGAGCAGTTGTCATGTTTGTCAATGCAAAATGAAGATCACGCTCATTCTCAACCTGTACAGGATAGGCAAACTGGTTCTCATGAAAATATGTAAGAATAGACACATCCCTCACCCACGAAGGAGCCATGCCCCTGAAAGCGGCGACATCTACAAATGTGGAGCAGAGTATCCTGTCATATTTTTTGCCTGATCTATTCAGTTTCTCTGCAAAGTAAGGCGCTGCTAGCCTCATCCGCCACTTCCATTTACGGGCTGGCAGGGTCATAAGTTCAATATCAAAGTTCAATCTGCAGATATTATTGAGAAACGACCTGTGAGAGCCGCCGTAGTATGGCTCAAGCACCAGCATTTTAAGCCTTTTTTCAGGGGAAGAAGCCATCGGGGATTATAACATTATTAATCCTGTCTTACTGTTGCTTCATTGTTCAGGATAATTAACCAGGATATAAATAAACAAGCAATTCATTGGAGTTATAAAAACTAAAATGCCGCGGAACTACTTCAGTATTTTCTCGAACTGCTTTGCATCACCTTCATCTACAGGGCCATAGACGGTCAGGGCAAACGGGCTGCTGGTGATGAGTTCGGCGGAGAAGGTCTTGAGTTCATCGAGTGAGATCGAATCAACAGACTTTATTATCTCTTCAGGAGTGAAGTATCTCCCGTAATTGATCTCCTGCCTTGCTATACTAGTCATCTTGTTATTCGTAGACTCAAGCGCAAAAATGAGGTTGCCTTTAAGCTGATTCTTTGCTTTTGTAAGCTCCTCAGGTGTAACAGTGGCTGAAATGTTCCTGATCTCATTTACAGTAATATCGACAACATCCTTCACATGTTTTTTGTCAGTGCCGGCGGAAATACCCCAGAGCCCAGTGTCATTATATGTAGAATTATATGAGTAGATAGAATAGACAAGGCCCCTCTTCTCCCTAACCTCCTGGAAAAGCCTTGAGCTTGCCCCAGAGCCCACAATAGTATTAAGGAGGTACATCTTGTACCGTTCATCGCTGGTAGAAGATATTCCTTTCAGTCCGAGACATACATGGGCCTCAGAAAGGTCTTTAGTCACAATATTAATAGCGCTTCTGAAATCCTGCACAGGCATTATCGGATTATCTGATGCTTTTGCAAGATTCCCGACAGTATTATTAAGATGAGCAACAAGCTCATTGTCATCAAATTTACCGCTGCATGCAATAACTATATTTCCCACACCATACTTCTCATCCCTATAGCCTGAAAGTGTATCTCTGGAAAATCCATTGATAACATCCAGCTTGCCAAGCACTGAAAGCCCGAGGCCCTCTTCACCCCAGATGCTCTTGCTGAAGATGTCATGAACATAGTCAGAGGGTGAATCTTCTATCATCTTCACCTCCTCTGCAATAACGCCCTTCTCCTTCTCTATGTCATCAGCGGGCATGGTAGAGTTTAGAAATATATCAGTCAGTAATTCAAGCGCCTGAGGAAGGTGTTCATCAAGGGATTTTATATAGTAGGTGGTTATCTCTGTAGAGGTAAAGGCATTAAGTTCGGCACCCAGATTATCAGACTCCATGGCAATCTCCTGTGCCGTCCTCTTTTCCGTTCCCTTGAAGAGCATATGCTCAAGGAAATGAGACACCCCGTTATTCGTGTCATTCTCGAACCTGGAACCGGTATTGACCCATATGCCCAAACATACAGACCGGACATCGTTTGAGCTGTATGTTACAAGTGGTATGCCGTTGTTAAGGAGGGTTTTTTTATACATACAGACCTGTACTGTATAGAATAAATAAAAAAGCAGAATTTACGGCTTGTATTTGAAGAGCAAAAAACGGCGGAAAGCTTATGACTTTGCCGCCATGGCATCTTTACGGCTGACTCCTACCTTGCCCATCTTGTCTACCTTAACAACCTTGACAGGGAAGGTATCGCCCTCTTTTATAACATCAGAGACCTTTTCAACTCTCTTGTCTGATATCTGAGATATATGGAGAAGCGCCTCTTTGCCGGGAAGTATCTCAACGAACGCGCCAAAGTCAACCACCCTCATCACCTTTGCGTTATATATCTTGCCCATCTCAGGCTCTTCAAGAATACCCTCTATGATGCTGATAGCCTTTTGAGCGGATGCCTCATCGTTTGAAGCGATGCTGACCGTACCGTCATCCTGCACATTGATCTTTGCTCCGCTCTCTTCAATTATGGCTCTTATCACCTTACCGCCTGTTCCTATGATGTCCCTGATCTTATCCGTCTTGATCTTAATGGTGTAGATCCTCGGAGCATACTTTGCGAGATCCTCTCTCGGAGTTGTAAGGGTCTCCTTCATCTTCTCAAGGATATGAAGCCTTCCCTTATGTGCCTGCCCAAGAGCCTCTTTCATTATCTCCTGAGTAACATCTGTTATCTTTACATCCATCTGGAATGCGGTTATGCCTTTTTCAGTACCGGTGACCTTAAAGTCCATATCACCAAGGTGATCCTCAAGACCGAGTATGTCTGAAAGAACAACAGCCTTGTCACCCTCCTTGATAAGACCCATGGCGATACCTGCAACAGGTGCCTTGATTGGAACACCTGCATCCATGAGCGCCATGATCCCGCCGCATACTGTTGCCATTGAAGAAGAGCCGTTAGACTCAAGAATGTCTGATACTATCCTTATTGTATATGGGAACTCTTCCGGGTCAGGAAGCAGTGTCTTGATGGCTCTCTCGGCAAGCATGCCGTGACCTATCTCTCGTCTGCCTGCACCGCGAAGGAACCTTACCTCTCCAACGCTGAATGGAGGGAAGTTATAATGCAGCATGAATGATTTCCTATACTCTCCCTCGAGGGAGTCGATCCTCTGCTCATCATCTGATGTGCCGAGCGTAACAACCGTAAGGGCCTGTGTCTCGCCTCTCTGGAACAGGGCAGAACCGTGAGCCCTTGGAAGAAAACCTACGTCACAGCTTATATCCCTGATCTCATCCGGCTTTCTTCCGTCAGTCCTTACACCTTTTTCAATGATAATGTTCCTGACAAGGCCTTTCTCGATCTTTTTGAAGCCTGCTGATATATCCTTTGATATATCATTCTCAGGATCAGTATTGAGTTCAGCTTTTACATCAGCCTTTATATCATCAAGCACAGACTGGCGCTCAAGTTTATCAAATATGGCAATCGCATCCTTGACCTTATCAAGGCAGAGAGAAGATATCTTCTCTAAAAGTTCATCATTAGTATCAGGCGGAATGACCTCACGCTTCTCGTTACCGGCAATAGCAACAAACTCTTTCTGAAGCTCGACATAACGCTTGATCTCATTATGTGCAACCTCAAGAGCTTCGATAAGAACGGCCTCAGAAACCTCAACACCGCCTCCCTCAACCATCATAACAGACTTCTCTGTGCCTGCTACAACAAGAAGAAAATCGCATGCATCTGTCTCCTCAAGGTCAGGATTTATAACAAAAACATCACCTGTTATACCAACCCTTACTGCACCTACAGGTCCCAGAAACGGGATGTCGGATATGCTTAATGCAGCGGAAACGCCGATAATGCCGAGTATGTCGGAGATATTCTCCTCTCCAAATGAAATGACAGATACTATGCCCTGTGTCTCTGAATAAAAACCATCCGGGAAGAGCGGCCTTGTGGGCCTGTCAATGAGCCTGGAGGTTAATGTCTCCTTCTCGGTAAGCCTGCCTTCTCTCTTAAAGAAACCGCCCGGAATCTTACCTGCTGCATAAGTCTTTTCCTGGTAGTCGATCGTAAGCGGGAAGAAATCTATATCTTTTCTTGCTTCTTTCTTTGCTACTGCAGTGGCGAGCACCACAGTGTCACCGTATTTGAGAATTACTGCGCCGTCAGCCTGCTTTGCAAATTTTCCTGTCTCAAGGACAAGTTTTTTGCCCCTTACTTCGAGTTCAACGCTTTTCATCTGTAAGTTATCCCCTTAAGCCGAGTTCTTTAATAAGCTTGTCGTAGCGTTGTCTCTTTGTCTTCTTAAGATACCCAAGCAGCCTACGTCTCCTGCCCACAAGCTTCAGAAGTCCTGTTCTGGAGTTCTGATCTTTTTTGTGAAGCTTGAAATGCTCCATAAGAGTACTTAGTCTCTCGCTGATCAAAGCTATCTGGACCTCAGGAGAACCTGTGTCAGTCCCGTGCTGTTCAAACTTTTTAATAATCTCAGTCTTGTTCTCGTTAAATGCTGCCATGTTTTTTACCTTCCTTTAATTGCGAACAATATCTTAACACAAGGTTAATATGTATGTAAATATATAAAAACAAAAATATAAAAATTCATGCTTAGATGGTCGCACAAGAATTTCAATCTTTTAACGGATGATTATCATCCCTCACCCTTGCAAAGCTCATCCTGTGAACTGGTGACGGGCCGTTAAGGCGGAGGCATTCAATATGCTCTTTTGTCCCGTATCCCTTATGCCTGATGAAATTGTAACAAGGGAATTCTTCATGATAGTCCTGCATGATGTCATCCCTCACCACCTTGGCAACTACAGATGCCGCCGCTATCGAGGCGCTCGTGGCATCACCTTTTATTATAGGCTTCTGCTTTATCTTTACTTCCGGCAGGCTCACCGCATCTATCAATAAAATATCCGGCCTCAGCCTGAGCCCTTCAACCGCCGTCCCCATGGCAAGCTTTGTTGCCTGCAGGATATTTATTCTATCTATGGTCTCAGGCCCTACAATGCCTACACCTATATCAGCACCGCTGTTGATTATATCCCAGAATACTCGCTTCCTCTTCTTTTCAGGTATCTTCTTGGAATCATCCAGCCCGTCTATAATTATGCCCGGTCTGAGCATGACCGCTGAAGCAACTACCGGCCCGGCAAGAGGCCCTCGCCCTGCCTCGTCAATACCTGCAATATTAGTAAAGTCTTTACGTATCCCTTCATCATACAGGACATTTGGCGGGAGGCCTTCTGAGGGTTTGATCTTATCAAGAGACATTATAATAGTAAATTCCCTGATCTATACCTGACAGGTTGTTTAATTAAAAAAATGAGCAAAACCCGATGGGTTTTGCTCATCAATATTCTTAAGAAAGCTGAAACTATCTGGGGTTAACGTAGGTTCTCTCTTTGATCTTGGCAGCCTTACCCTTTTTGTGCCTGAGGCATTAAAGATTGGGCCTTCTTACTACACCCTGTTTAACAACCTCAATCCCGGCAAAAAGATGTGAATGAAGATGTATGATCCTCTCGACCCCAATGCCGTTCGATATTTTCCTGACCATGAAAGTCTCGCGTATACCGCCGCCTTTACGTGCAATAACCACACCCTGATAAGCCTGGATCCTCTCTTTTTCGCCTTCCTTGACCTTCAGTTTCACCTTAACGGTATCACCTATCCTGAAGTGGGGTATCTCTCTTTTAAAAGCCTCTTCTACAGTCTTTAATGCATTCATCTTACTGCTCCTCCTTGATCTCTGAGATCAGTATTTTATCCATGTCTGTCAATTCAATATTATTAAGAAGTTCCGGCCTCATCTGCATCGTCTTTTTCAGGGCTTCTTTCCTTCTCCATCTCTCGATATCTTTATGGTGTCCGGACATAAGAACCTCTGGAACCTCCAGTCCTCTGAACTCTCTAGGCCTTGTATAGTGGGGGTAGTCCAGCAAACCCCATGAGAACGACTCATTCTCTATTGACCTTTCGTCACCAAGAACACCGGGTAAAAGCCTTGTAACAGAATCTATTATAGCAAGAGCTGCGAGTTCTCCTCCTGTCATGACAAAGTCTCCGATAGAGACCTCTTCATCAACAAGAGAGAGACTTACCCTCTCATCAATCCCTTCGTAACGTCCGCATATAAAGACCAGCCTCTTCTCTTCTTTTGAGAAATCCTCTGCCATCGACTGGTCAAATGTCCGGCCCTGCGGGGTTAAAAGTATTACCCTTCTGGGCTGCCCGTCCTCCTTCAGTCCATCCATGGCCCTGAATACAGGCTCGGGTTTAAAGACCATCCCCGGGCCTCCGCCAAAGGGATAATCATCTGTCTCTTTATGCCTACCCGGTGCATAGTCCCTTATATTACAGACCGTTACATCAAGCAGTCCCTTCTGACTCGCTCTCTTGAGGATGCCTTCATCAAGATAAGAGCTTATTATCTCCGGGAAGATAGTTAATACATCACATCTCATATTTAAGGGAAGCCTTCCCCTTATAATTGAAGAAGAGGAGCAGGCTCCTCCTCTTTAGTAAGGCGTTAATATGTAATATCCGTTTATTTAGATCTATTCCAGTATCTCAAGTACAGCGCGCTTGCCTAACTTAGTCCCGGTAGCACTCAGAATGGTCCTCATGGCCCTTGCTGTCTTGCCCTGCTTTCCAATCACCTTACCAAGATCACTATTGGCAACGCGAAGTTCAAATACAACCGTTCTTTCCCCGTCCACTTCAGAAACAGAAACCTCTTCAGGGTTATCAACCAGTGACTTAGCCATCTTCTCAACCAGTTCTTTCATCTCCACCTCCATACGGATTCGGGATGTTTTTTACATCCCTGAGATTTTCAAAAGCTTCTTCACAGTAGAACTGGGCTGCGCTCCGCAACCGAGCCAGTACTTGGCCCTTTCAGTATCTATCTTGATCTCAGAAGGGTCTGTCAAAGGATTGTAAGTACCGATTATCTCAAGAAACACGCCATCTCTGGGCTTTCTCGAATCAGCTACAACAACCCTGTAAAATGGCTGCTTTTTTGCACCTTTTCTTGTGAGTCTAATCTTTACCAAGTGTTACCTCCGTTTATATCTGTAGCCTGTAATAATACAAGATTTATTATATAAGATTCAAGGGTTAATGCAGTTAATGAAAAAATATATATTTATGTCGGTTAGAACTTAAATTGCGGAATACCGAGTCCCTTGCCCCTCTTCAGCCTCTTCATCATCTTCTTCATACTAAGATGCTGCTTCAAAAGCCTGTTGACCTCAGCTATATTCCGGCCGCTTCCGGATGCTATCCTCTTCTTTCTGCTTGCGGTAATTGCAACACGGTTCTCCCTCTCATCTCTTGTCATGGAATTGATTATGGCCTCCACACTTACAAAGGCATTGTCATCAACGTTGACGCCTTTGAGCTGTTTGCTCATCCCGGGTATCATATTGAGGACATTCTCAAGCGGGCCCATCTTCTTGATCTGATTCACCTGACTCTTAAGGTCCTCAAAAGTGAAGCGGTTCTTCCTGAGGCTCTGTTCCAGCTTGAGCGCCTCTTTTTCATCAATGGTATCCTGTGCCTTCTCAACAAGACTGACAACATCGCCCATACCCAGTATTCGTGATGCCATCCCGTCCGGGTTGAACGGCTCAAGAAAGTCTATCTTCTCGCCAACACCTATAAACTTGATAGGCTTCCCGGTAACAGAAACTATTGAAAGTGCAGCACCGCCGCGCGCATCACCGTCCATCTTGGTCAGGACAACCCCGCTCAGTCCAAGCCTGTCATTGAATGACTCGGCGATATTAACAGCATCCTGCCCGGTCATGGCATCAGCGACAAGAAGGATCTCATGAGGCTTTGTCTCCTGCTTGAGCTCCTCAAGCTGCTTCATCAGGTCATCATCTACATGAAGACGTCCGGCTGTATCAAGCAGCATGATGTCCCTGCCTTCAAGATTGGCCATCTTAAGCGCTTTGGGAAAGACACCCACAGGATTATCCCCGGGCTGTGTCTCGTAAACAGGTACTTCTATCTGAGAACCGAGCGCCTTCAGCTGCTCTATGGCAGCAGGCCTTTCAGTGTCAAGCGCTACAAGCAGAGGCCTCCGCCCCTCTTTCTTGAACCTCAGTGCGATCTTTGCTATCGTGGTCGTCTTACCCGAGCCGTGGAGACCTACCAGCATAACGACAGTAGGCGGGTTGGGCGCAAGAGATATTTTGCTCTGTCCGCCGCCCATAAGCTCACAGAGCACATCATGGACTATCTTCACTACCTGCTGCCCGGGAGTGATGCTGTCAATGACCTCTTTGCCGATAGCCCTCGTCCTTACCTTCTCAACAAAGTCCTTGACTACCTTGAAGCTGACATCAGCCTCAAGCAGCGCCATTCTGATCTCCTTGAGCGCAGCATTGATATCCTCTTCCTTAAGGAGCCCTCGCCCTTTAAGTTTTTTAAGAATCCCGTCTAATCTTTCAGATAATGATTCAAACATAGTTATTTCCTGATTGAGAGCTGAAAATTATAAAGCCCTGCTGCAAGACCAGCAGGGCCTTTACTGATAATCATTAATTCCAGACTCATCTGTTTTACTAAAGAAGGGTATTGATCTTATCCACAAGCTGTGCCTTTGGTACGGCACCGACAAGCTGATCGACAGTCTTTCCGCCCTTAAAGAACATAAGTGTGGGGATACCTCTTATATTAAAACGACTTGCAAGATCAGGGTTTTCATCAGTATTGATCTTTGCAAATGTTGCTTTTCCATCAAACTCTGTTGCAAGCTCCTCAACAATAGGTCCAACTATCTTACAAGGCCCACACCAGGTAGCCCAGAAATCAACCATAACAAGGCCCTTTGCCTGAAGGACATCCTGTTCAAAGGAATCTGTTGTTACATTAGTAACATCACCCATTTTACTCCTCCTGTAAAATTATTTATTTTAATATGACAAATTGTAAGCTAATTCATTATATTGCTAACATAAGTTCTTTGTCAAATTTTACTATTTGATCGAATACAACAGGTAACTTCTTAATAATAAATTGAAAAACATCTTTTTTACGCATATAATCACGAATAAAGACATTGCCAGGGAAAATCTTTTTTCATTAAACTTTTCATAGGAAAATATGAGTAGAAACATATTCATGATACACGGAATGATGGTCGGCCCATGGTGCTGGGACAACTACAAGGCATTCTTTGAGCAAAGGGGTTACAGCTGCTCAACACCTGCACTTCGGTTTCACGACACCCCACCTGACAGTTCTCCTGATCCATTATTAGGGACAACAGGGTTACTGGATTATGCAGAGGATCTTGAGAAGGAGCTACTGAAATTTGATTCTCCGCCCATTATCATGGGACACTCAATGGGCGGGCTGCTGACTCAGATACTTGTATCCCGCGGCCTTGCTGAGACGGCAGTGCTCCTGTCTCCTGCCCCTCCCCGCGGGGTAATGGCGCTTACACCTTCCGGTATCAGATGCTTTTCAGACGTGCTCAAGACGCCCGGCTTCTGGAAAAAGCCTTTCAAGTTCTCTTTTGAGAAGACCGTCTATTCCTGCTTAGACATGATGTCAGAGGAGAAACAGAAGGAAGTTTACAGCCGCCTTGTGCATGAATCTGGACGTACAGCCTTTGAGATAGGCTTATGGTTATTGGACAAGAACATCTCCTCAAATGTGAATACCAAAGAGGTCAAGTGTCCTCTACTGATCGTTTCAGGAAGAGAGGACAGGTTCATTCCGCCTTCAGTTGTTAAAAGGATTGCCAATAAGTATAAGGATGTCTCCACTCACAGGGAATTCAAAGATAACGCACACTGGGTGATAGGAGAGCCTGGCTGGGAGAATATAGCCGAATATATTTATGATTGGCTTGAGAAACAGCATAGATGAACGTTAAACTTTCAAAAAGCTTCTATATCTTTTATCATTATTGATTACTATTTTTTTAAGGAGATAAGTTATGCCAGAGATAAAGAGCCGTGAAGACGGGCCGGTACCCGGAATAGAATGGTCAGAGATTCATATCCCTGATGACAGCAACCTTGGAACAGGCACATTCAAGACCGTACTTAAAGAAGAGATACTCGGCAAGATCAACCCGATAATAAGCAGTATAGGCAACGAACCTGATTTCCTTCTGATTGTAACGATAAACTCTGCCATTGAAGAGATAAATGTCAATCTTGGAAGATCTGAAAAAGAGAAACCTATATCCAGAGTTATATTTAAACTTCCTAAAGAGATTGACTTAAAGATCTCTCATACCATTGATACCCACTTTGCAGGATGGGAAGTAAAAGAGGTCCTTCTTAACGGGGAAAAGCTTGAGATAATTGAATGATCATTGTAAATTTCAAATGAAAAATACTTTAATCATTTCCACAGTATTTATCGCAATCTTTTTACTGAACCTGCCAGTCGTTTCAGCTGGTCAGCTATATTCATGGGAAGATGCAATAAACAGAAGTGTCCGTGAGACATCTGCTCCTGACCAAAACAAATCATCTGAAGTAACTGCTCCAAAAAAAAGCACAACTCCAAAAGCAGACGCTCCAAAAGTTGATCTATACATTACAAGCTGGTGACCATACTGCAAGAAGGCGGTCGCCTTCTTTCGGGAAAAGGGGATTCAGATCTCAGTATATGACATTGAGAAAGACCGCGCAGCTGCAAAAAGAATGAGACAACTCACAAATAGAAGGGGCGTGCCTTTTGCCGTCATAAATGGAAAGACTTTCACAGGTTATACCCCAAATGGATACAGCAGGGCTTTAGAGATTAAATAACCTTTGTTTTATCCGTCTACTTCTTCCTAAGCGCCTCTTCAACCGTCTTGATCGCACAGAACTCACCGCACATGCTGCAGACCTCTGACTCTGTCGGCGGGACATCAGCTCGCTTCTTCTTTACACCTTCAGGATCAAAGCTCATCGCCTGCTGTCCTTCCCAGTCAAGCGCCTTTCTCCTTCTCGCCATCTCATTATCAAGGTCTATCGCACCTGGAACACCCTTTGCAATATCAGCAGCATGGGCAGCTATCTTTGATGCGATAACGCCCTCTTTAACGTCATTGAGGTCAGGGAGCCTTATGTGCTCTGCAGGAGTTACATAGCATAGGAAGTCAGCACCTGCAGCACCGCCTATCGCACCGCCAATAGCTGCGGCTATGTGGTCATAGCCCATTGCAATGTCAGTAACCAAGGGGCCAAGAATATAGAATGGAGCGCCTTTGCATATCTCCTTTTGCATCTTCATATTCAGCTCAACCTGATTAAGAGGAACATGGCCCGGCCCTTCGATAATGACCTGTACCCCTGCTTCAAGCGCCCGGTCGCGAAGTGCGCCGAGGGTGACAAGTTCATCTATCTGCGTCCTGTCGGTGGCATCGGAAAGGCATCCCGGACGCGCGCTGTCTCCGAGGCTCAGTGTCATGTCATATTTTTTAGAGATCTCAATGAGTCTATCGTAGTCTTCATAAAGAGGGTTCTCCTTGTCGTTATATATCATCCACTCAACAAGGAATGAACCGCCACGGCTTACGATATCAAGTATCCTGCCGTCTTCCCTGAGAGTCTCTATAGTCTTTCTTGTAAAACCGCTGTGGACAGTCACAAAATCAACGCCCTCTTTTGCATGCTCTTCAATCGTCTCAAAGAGCGTGTCAGCGGACATATCTTTAATCCTGCCTTCCTGCTCAACTGTTTTAACGATGGCCTCATAGATGGGAACAGTGCCGACAGAAACGGGAGATTTTTCCATAAGCAGCCTTCTGATCTCCTTGATAGGACCGCCGGTTGAGAGATCCATGACCGCATCAGCACCGTACTTCACCAGCACCTCAAGCTTCTGCATCTCCGTATCAAGGCATACGCTATCCTTTGATGTACCGATATTAGCATTCACCTTTGTGCGCATGCCCTTGCCTATACCGAGAGGCTTAATATTGTGCAGAGTGTTCCTTGATATTACCGACACCCCGTCTGCAATATCCTGTGATAGCTGCTCCGCACTCATCTGCTCATCAAGCGCTACAGCCTTCACCTCATCAGTGATGATACCCTTTCTTGCAAGCTCTATCCTCGTCTCTTCAGCCATTTTTTTCTCCCAGTAAATTTATTATTTCTCTTGTCCTGTTTTTTATATCATCAGCAGCAAATATCTCTGATATCATTGCTGTACCGTCTGCTTCCGCTTTTTTTACCTCTTTGATCCTTCTCCTCTTTACTCCGCCAAGTGCAAATACAGGGATATCCATCTCCCTGCTGACCCTCTTTAATCTGTTCAATCCGACTGGCGCACCATATTTAAGTTTTGAAGGTGTCCTGTATACAGGCCCAAAAGTTATAAAATCAGCACCGCCATTCTGAGCCTCTCTTGCCTCTTTCATTGAATGCGTTGAAACACCAATTAAAAACCGTGATGCGTGATGCGTGATGCGTGATCTGTTAACAGCTTTTCTTACAGCATCTACAGGGATGCTGTTCTGTGTTAGGTGAACACCGTCAGCACCGACCGCAATCGCGATATCAAGTCTGTCATTTATAAAGAGCCTTGCATCATACTTTGTTGTCAGATCCCTAATCTTATAAGCAAGCTTCAGAAGCTCCCTTGTCTTAAGGTCTTTCTCCCTGAGCTGTACCGCCTTTACTCCTCCCTGCAATGCTTTACGTACTGCCGTAATGAGTGACGCGTGATGCGTAATGAGTTTTCTATCAGTAATTAAATAAAGATTGAAGTTGATTAGTTTTTCACCCATTACTCATCACTCATTACTGATAACGGTCTTTAAAGCATCCCCGTTATAGGACTGCTTGCTGTAGCATAGAGCTTCTTATCTATCCTTCCTGCCTTGTAGGAGAGGCGTCCGGCCATAATTGCATGCTTCATAGCGGTTGCCATCATTACCGGGTCCTGTGCACCTGCAATAGCTGTGTTCAACAGAACAGCATCGCTTCCAAGCTCCATGGCGATAGCAACATCCGCTGCACTGCCGACACCCGCATCAACAACTATAGGAACCTTTGCCTGCTCAAGTATTATCTTTAAGTTGTAAGGATTCCTTATCCCAAGGCCCGAGCCTATCGGAGCTGCAAGCGGCATTACAGCAGCAGCGCCTGCATCAACAAGCCTCAAAGCCATGACAGGGTCATCATTTATATATGGAAGGACGATGAAGCCCTCTTTGGCAAGTATCTCTGTGGCCTTTAATGTTGCACAAGCATCAGGAAAAAGAGTCTTTTCGTCACCTATGACCTCTATCTTTATGAGATCAGATACGCCTGTCTCTCTTGCAAGCCTTGCATATCTGAGCGCATCCTCAAGCGTGAAACACCCGGCTGTGTTGGGAAGGATCTTATATTTCTTGGGGTCAATATAGTCAAGTAGGTTCTCAGACTTGCTGTCAAAAATATTCGTCCTTCTTACAGCAACCGTGACCACATCAGCACCTGATGCCTCGATGGCATCCTTAGTCTCCTGAAAGTCCTTGTACTTTCCTGTACCCACCCAGAGGCGGGATTTGAATTCGATACCTTTAATTATCAATTTGTCTTCCATCTTTCCTCCTTGAAATTAACCGCCTCCAACAAAATTTACTACCTCAACCGAATCACCGTCCTTTAATTGACAGTTCTCATAATCCAGTTTCTTTATAATAATAAGGTTTACCTCAACAGCAACACCCTTTGGCTCGATGTCCAGCTCTTTTAAAAGCCCTGTAACTGTGAGATCATCCTTGACCTCTGAATCTGTTCCATTTAATTTTAGCTTCATTAACTTTCAACCTTTAACTCGTAACTTTCAACTTCCTTATCTATGCACGTCTCTCTTGCCTTCTTCAATAAGTTTAATCTTTTCAGAAAGTCCGTTTCTGCTCTTTGACATCTCTTCTTCAAACCTCTTTATCAGTTCAGTCTTGATCTCTTCAGGAGCAGAATCCTCAATATACTCCTTGAGTGACAGCAGTGCATTGTCATGACAGAACTCCTTCATGGCACCCTTTTCAGTCAGCTCCCTGAAGGCCTCTCCGCTCCTGCCCTCTCTGTAGCATGCGGTGCATAGACTCGGAAGATGGCCGAGGCTTGCTATCTTTGAAATGACCTCCTCAAGGCTTCGCTTATCACCAACCTCAAACTGCTGTGTATCTCCATTTTTAACATATCCCCATGGGCTCGTCTTTGAGCCTGCGGATATCTGCGAGGCTCCAATTGAGAGGAGTTCATCCCTTAGTTCCGCTGGTTCTCTTGTAGAGATAACAACGCCTACATAGGGAAGCGCCAACCTGTATATAGCAACTATCTTCTTAAGGTCATCATCAGACACCCTGTATCTGCCAAGGTCAATATCAGAACCTTCTGCCGGCTGAAGCCGGGGCACGGAAAGTGTATGAGGGCCGAAACCATACTTGTTTATTAGCCTGCGGGAGTGCGCAATCATAGCTCCAACCTCCCAGCGCCAGTCATAAAGGCCCAGCAGAACGCCCATGCCGATATCCTCAAAACCAGCCTCAACCGCCCTGTCCATCACACTCAGCCTCCAGGCATAATCCGCCTTGCTGCCATTTGGATGAAGGTGCCTGTATGACGGCATATGGTATGTTTCCTGGAAACACTGATAGACACCCACACCGGCACCTTTAAGCCTTCTAAAGTCCTCAATGCTCATAGGAGCTGTATTGGCATGCAGGATGCGCATGTCAGACTTGCTGTAAATAGAACCTATGATCTTCTCAAGATAATCTATACCGGTAAGCTTTGCGTGCTCGCTAGTGACAAGAAGGAGCCGCTTATACCCTCTTTCAGATAGCAGCTTTGCTTCCTCCACAGCCTCATCTTCATTAAGGGTCTTCCTGACGGCATTCTTGTTGCCTGTCCTGAAGCCGCAGTAAAGGCAGTCATTAACACACTCGTTTGAAAGGTATAAAGGTGCAAAGAGGACTATCCTGTTTCCATAGACCTTATCCTTGACCTTGCCGGCAGCCTCAAAGACCTCATGCCATAGATCATCGTCCTGAAGAGCTATAAGACTTGAGACCTCAGGAAGTGTGAGCACCTGCAGTTCAAGAGATTTTGCCAGCACCTCTCTTATGTATGCCGGGTCTGTATTTACTTTTCTATTCATATTATTTATCGAGGTCCGACCTCCATATTTACCGAGGTCGGACCTCGGTAAATAAAAAACCGTATCCCTGAAAGGAATACGGTATCGTACTTTTTATCCCTCCCTTTCCTCCGCCAGAATTAACCGGTTCAGGTTCAAGGGGTCTTTCCGATGGTCCGGAAACTCTCAGGCCTTTGCCTCCCCCAGGGTCACTTAGTATAACGATAAGGAAAAAGCAGAGTCAAGCAGGGCATTTTGCCATATGAAACATAGATAACACTTTGTATTTCATAATAAAATCATATATATGATATAGTTTTATAAATAATAGAGATGAAGAAATTAACGATACTTTTACTTGCCATATTAAGCATGGCTGCCATGGTCAAAACAGACCATCCGGTTGCGGGTCTAACGGTTGATGAGATCGTCGACAGGATGGACAGGCTCTACCGAAGCGATACAAGCTCCGCTGAAGTTGAGATGCTGATCGTGTCTGAACACTGGACACGAACCCTTAACATAGATATATGGAGCGAGGGGCTTGATAAGACCTTCATGCATATCAACAGCCCGAAGAAGGATGCGGGCATCGCGACCCTCCGCATAAAGAATGAGATGTGGAACTACCTGCCCAAGATCAATAAGGTGATGAAGGTCCCTCCATCAATGATGATGAGCTCATGGATGGGCTCAGACTTTACAAATGACGACCTTGTGAAGGAGAGTTCTCTAAGAGAAGACTATGATGCACGTCTTATCGAACCTGAAGATTCAGACCCCGGGAATTATTATATAGAACTCATACCGAAAGAAGACATCCCCATCGTCTGGGCAAAGATAGTATTTGCAGTGAGTAAAGAGAGTTACCTCCCCTTGTGGGAGGCCTACTATGATGAGAAGGGGCAGAAGATGAGGCTCATGGAGTTCACCGAACCAAAAGAGTTCAGCGGCCGTCTCATCCCTTCGGTACTTGTGATGAGGCCATTGAACAAACCTGAGAAGAAGACCGTTATAAAATATATTGAGCTTGAGTTTGATGCAGAGCTTAAAAATGACGTATTCACTTTGAGAAACCTCCAGAAAATGAGATGATCATCCTTAAGATCGCCTTCCGTAATATCTTCCGGCACAAGCGCCGTTCCCTGCTTACCGGCATGATGATGGCAGGTGGATGCTCCCTCTTCGGACTCTTCTTCGGCATGATAGACGGCACCTACGGAAACCTTGTAGAGATGTTCACTCTCGACCATACAGGGCACATACAGGTGCACAAAGAGGGGTACCTCGACAAACCATCCATATATAAAACCCTTAACAACCCCGCAGCAGTCGGAAAGAAGATAGAGCCGCTTTCATATGTCCGGGCATGGGCACCGAGAGTTTATTCTCCTGCACTTGCCTTTGCAGGTAAGAAGACTACAGGAGCAACGATTATGGGCATTGACCCTGCAATGGAGAGCAGGACAACAAGGATCAAAAGCAAGGTGACCAGCGGCAGGTTTATTTCAGATACACCTGAAGATGAAGTGGTAATAAGCAGCGGACTTGCAAGGGTGCTCAAGGTCGAGCTTGGCGGGGAGATCGCACTGATCGGCCAGGGACTTGACGGCTCGGTTGCAAACGGCCTCTATAAGGTGGTCGGCATTACAGGGGGCGGGGGCAAATCCTATGGCGAGTCAAAGAGCTACATGCACATAAAAACCGCTCAGGAGTTCCTCTCCATGGGAGACAGCGTTCATGAGGTGGCGGTTGTGCTAACAGACCACTCAAAAACCATGGAGGCGGCAGCAATAATTGATGAAGGGCTTGATGAGCCTCATATGGACGTAGATCCGTGGCAGGTTGTAGAGTCACAGTTTTACAGGGCGATGCAGGCAGACCTGAAAGGCAACAGGTACTCAATCATCGTCTTTACAATAATCATAGCTGTCGGGGTTCTCAACACTATACTCATGGTCGTGCTTGAGAGGACAAGGGAGTTCGGCGTTCTAAAAGCCATCGGCACAAGGCCCGGACAGATATTTAAACTTATCATTCTTGAGACGTTCTTCCTTTCGATACTGAGCATTATTGCCGGCACCGGAATTGGATTGGCTGCTAACTGGTGGTTCCATGTTTATGGGGTGACATATCCTACGCCTATAGAGTACGGCGGCTACTTTTTTGAGAGACTAACATCAGAAATAACATTGAGGTCCATTGTCATTCCGCCTCTTATTATTATCAGTACCGCACTTCTCGTCAGTATATGGCCTGCTGCAAGAGCGGCAAGGATAATCCCGGTCAAGGCTATGAGGTCAAGCTGACATGAAGATGCTTCTTAAACTCGCATGGCGCAATGTCCTAAGGAATAAACGGAGGACCATCCTCTCCGGAATTGCGGTGGGGATAACCCTCGCATCGCTCATGCTCATTGACGGACTCTACATCGGGATGATAAAGAGCATGATAGGCACAGCTACAGACACCTTCATGGGACACGGGCAGATACATGCAGAGGGATTCAGCGACACTCTTGAGGTTGAAAAGACGATAAACAATTCAGATGAAGTGCTTAAATCTCTTGAGGAGGAGAAGCTCATATCCGCCTTCTCACCCCGCGTAGTATCTTTTGGAATGCTGAGCTCCACTTCAGGCGTCAACTCTGTCCTGCTATACGGTATCGACCCTGACAGGGAGAAGAAGATATCCATGATCGATGAAGCTATAAGAGAGGGCGTTTATCTGGTTCCCGGCAAAGAGGGACAGATACTTATTGGATCAAAAGCAGCCGAGACGCTTGAGGTTGAAATAGGCGACAGGGTGGTTGCAACTGTAGCGCAGGCAGAAACAGGAGAGCTTTCTCAGGACCTCTTCAGGGTTTCAGGTATTTATCACATGGGTATGAGGGAGGCTGACAGCGGCCTGGCTTTTATATTAATTGAAAAGTCCCGCGAGCTCCTTGCGCTTCAGGGCAGAACACATGAGATAGCGCTCAAGTTCCATGACATTAACAACTCCGGAGACCGCTCACTGCCTTTCTGGAGTGATTACTCCGTTGGCGGTAATGAGGCTATAGGATGGAAAGACCTTGTGCCTCAGCTTGAGGGTGTAATAGATATGACAGACATATCAACCGCAATAACACTCTCGCTCGTCTTCTGTATAGTCGGTGTGATAATAATGCATGCCCTCTTCATGTCGCTCTATGAACGCATGTTCGAGTTCGGAATATTGAGGGCGGTCGGCACAAGGCCTCTTAACATGGCATTCATTATATTTTTTGAGGCGGCGTCTCTCTCTGTCATAAGCATAATCATGGGCCTTCTGCTCGGTTTCGGTGTTGTAAGCTTCTTCACATGGCACGGAATAGACTATAAAGGTATAGAGTTTGCCGGTGTGACGATAAACGAACTTCTTTACCCTGAACTTGCAATAAACCAGTTTACTTTCTATCCTTTTATGATATTTCTATTCTCGTTAGTAGCAGCTATCTACCCTGCTGTCTTTGCGGCAAAGATGACACCTGCAAAGGCGATGCAGAGGAGCATGTAACTATGTCAGAAAATGTAATTGAAATACAGAACGTATCAAAAACCTATGATACCGACGGCGTTGAGGTACATGCTGTAAATAACCTTAGCCTCGGCATCATAAGCGGTGAGTTCACTGCCATCGCAGGGCCCTCGGGTTCAGGCAAGACAACTCTGCTTAACCTGATGAGCGGCCTTGATACCCCTACCGGCGGAAAGGTCATGCTCTCGGGAAAGCTTATCAGTGAGATGAACGGTAGCGAACTCTCTGACTTCAGGCGTGACCACATAGGTTTTATCTTTCAGTCATACAACCTCATCCCCGTACTAACGGTAAAGGAGAACATTGAATACATAATGCTTATTCAGGGCGTAGGTGAGAGTGAGAGAGGGGAGCGGGTTGCGTCAATGCTGAAGCAGGTCGGTCTTGAAGGCATGGAGGGAAGACTTCCCAAGCAGCTTTCAGGCGGACAGCAGCAGCGGGTCGCAGTAGCAAGGGCCATGGTATCAAAGCCGGATATCATTCTTGCGGATGAACCGACAGCAAATCTGGATTCACACACCTCATCCTCCCTTCTTGACATGATGCGTGAGCTTAATGAGTCAAGCGGCATGACATTCGTATTTTCAACCCACGACGGCATGATAATGGAGAAGGCGAAAAGGCTTGTGCTGCTCAAGGACGGCATGATAGATAAAGATGAAACAAGGTAGAAAAATACTTTTAAAGAGAGCTTATGTTTTTACTGTTGCCCTGTTGCTCTGTTGCTCTGTTACCCTCGCTCAAGAGAGCGATATAGAGACAGGCGGATATATCCGCAGCTTCCTTATATTTACCGAATCTGACACCGACAGCTCGACCGAACTGCTCTCAAGGATAAGGTGGAGGCTTTTTATTCCCAGAGAAGAGTCTGTCTCATGGGAGGCAGCCTATGAGCTTCTTCCAAGGTTAAAAGAGAAGGGAATAACCTCACCCACCAACTCTATCACCACATACCGCACCTTTGACCTTGATGAGCTTGTCTACCCCGACAGTCGTGATTCAGGAAGCGACTTCACCCTGCAGCAGAACCTTGACAGGCTGAACGTAACATTTATGACGGAAAAGTTCGATGTATTTATAGGACGGCAGGCTGTGGCATTCGGCTCAGCCCGTGCAGTAAACCCGACAGATGTCATTGCACCGTTCACTTACAATACTATAGCCAAGGAAGAGCTGTCAGGAGTGGACGCAATAAGGTTCAAGACCCCGTATGCTGACATGGGGGAGCTTGATATCGGCATAGTCTTTGGAGATGAATTCAGAGCTGACGAAAGCGCTGCATTCATAAGGAGCAGGTCTTATATATACAAAACCGATATATCTGTTATGGGTATGGTCTTCAAAGAAAATCTTCTTGCAGGCCTGGACATTGCCCGCTCAATAGGAGGCGCAGGCACATGGCTCGAGGCTGCACAGGTCTTTTCAAATGCAGCAGACAGCTACAGGCCTGAAGAGAACTATTTCAGGCTGTCTGCAGGTGCAGACTACAGCTTTACTGAAAAGAGCTATGCATATATCGAGTATCACTATAATGGTGCGGGTGAAAGCATAAGTGAGGACTACCTCGATTCATCAGGAGATGTCTCATTCAGGGAAGGTGCTGTTTATCTGCTGGGAAGGCATTATATTTCACCGGGATTCACATATGAGATCACCCCTCTTCTATTCTTCAGCGGAAGTGCTCTTATCAACCTTAATGACGGTTCAATGCTCGCTTCACCGGTATTCGAGTACAGCATCACACAGGATATCTATGCAAACCTCGGAGCATTTATAGGAATCGGCAATTCATCAGATGATCCGTTAATGCCGGAAGGCGAGTTCGGGCTTTATCCTGATACGTATTACACAGCCCTAAATATTTACTTCTAATACAGCAGTTCCTTAAAGCCCCTCTCCCGTCACCTTCGGACCGAACCCCCTGTGCTGTTTTTTGGGGGGAGTCTTCTCCTCTTCCTTGGAAGAGTCAAGCTTCTTCTTCATCTTATCGACCCAGCTCTCTTCAGGAAGATCCTTTGGCAGAGACCGTGAATACAGAAGAAGAGACCTTATCTCCTCTGTAGCAAGCTGATCAACTATTCCTGATGCCATCCTCGTTCCAGGCTGGCCTGCACGAACCTTATGCAGGAACTCCCATGGGTTCTTGTTGGCTACGGTTCCTATGAACTGAGGCTTCTCTTCATCACCGAAGTTGATATCCCTTCCCTCAGGACCGTGGCATTCAGTCATGCATGCTCTGGAATACACTTCTTTGCCCGATGCCAGACTGCCGCTTACAGGTGATCCGTCTTGTTTTAGGTATTCACCAATATCAACAAGCCCGTTCTCAAGAAAGATCGCAATATCAGTAATATCGTCATCGCTTAAATATCTGGAAAAATCATGCGCTTTATTTGTTGCCCCTTTCAGCGCGCCTGCAAACCTCTTAATATCCATATTCCTGGACGTCTGATAAACCCCTATAAAACCTGTGTAATGAGAACCTTTACTGTAAGCACCGTCCTTTCCTAGGTAGTCCCAGCCATGACACTCTTTACAGCGCCAGGTTGAGTATCCGCCTCTCTTGTTTGATGTCTGTGTTATCCACAAAGGATGGTCTGTCTGCGGCTTTGGAACATCTACCTTTGTGCTCCACCAGTTGTCATAGAGCTGCCCTCCCCTGCTTATAGACATATCAGCACTAAGCTCCTGCATGTTGTACTGTATTGGAGCATGGCTTTCAGTATCGCCATTTACATAAGAGGCTAAACTGAAGACCATAAGAAAGACTATCAAGGTAGTACTTTTTTTCATATTCACCTCTCCAATATATAAATAATTTTTAAGGGTCTTTAGGTGTTCAATGAGATCGTCAAAGATTGATAATGCAAAAACCACTGCAAAAGTCCTGCATAATATCCACATGATAAATATTACAATTATTAACAGCAGATTTCAATTCAGGTTATAGACCCTTGGAAAGGCCCTTACTTTTTTGTTTATACATAGCCTTATCGGCCTCCACAAGCAGTTCATCGAGTGTGCTGGGGACTCCGGGATCATAATATGCTATACCAAGGCTAATTGATAAAATATAACTATGTTGTCTTTTTGTATTGTGTATTTTCAGCTCTTCCTGAAAACGGTCCAGAAGGTTAGCGGTGTCATTATCGGCTGTCTCTGTCAGGAAAACCACAAATTCATCCCCGCCTATACGGGATATTATATCGGACTCTCTAAAGACATTCCTGAGAAAGTTCGAGGTCTCTATCAACATCAAGTCACCTTCCCGATGACCGAACCCGTCGTTAATGATCTTCAGACCATCCAGATCAGCATAGAACATTACTATTCTCTTATTCTCTCTGTTAGCTATCTTCATCTGCTGTTCAGCCAATGCAAAGAAACCTCTCCTGTTATACAACCCTGTCAACTCGTCGGTTACTGATAAGTTGCGCAGTTTTGATTCCATCTCTTTAAGGTCAGAAATCTCTTTTGACAGAACGGTCACAGCCTGTACTTTCCCCTCCTCATTTTTAACAGGGCTTAATGTTTGAAAGAAATACTTACCATCCCTTTCACTCTTATGTTCATATTGAGTAGAAGTGCATGTTTTAAATACCGTATCAATCTTTTCAATAAACTGTTTTGTTGTTTTGAAAGAATGGAATTCGCCGTATTTTCTCCCTTTAAATTCGTTTTTTGACAGACCCATTCTTTTCAAATGCTGCTTGTTCATAAAAAGATACCTGCAATCTCTATCGACTAAATAAATAGGATCATCAGATGACTCCACTAAAGAACGATATTCCTCTTCACGCTCCTTTATAGCTTTCTCAGCCTCCTTACGCTCTGTGATGTCCCGCATAATGGCAATAAAGATATAATCACTTCCTGATTGCGCCGGAGATATTGAGAGTTCTACCGGGAACTCCTTTCCGTTTCTATGAAAAGCGGCTATCTCTACGGACCTGCTTAACACTGAGATCTTTTCTGTGTCAGGAAATTCCCTAAAGATTTTCCTGTATATCTCACTATCATGCATGGAAAATATTGTGTCAGAAATAAGTTTCCCTATCGCCTCTCTATTTGACCAGCCGAAGATGGCTTCTGCCTGACGATTCCATGTTTTAATTACACCATCGGCATCCAATGTTATTATTGCGTCAAAGGCATTATTTACGATAAGGCGTGTTTTTTCCTCAGCCTCTCTCTTTATGATGTCACGGGCTTTAACCACCTCCTCGGTCATAAGATTGACTCTGTCTTCAAGTACCTGAAGCTGGTCTCCTTTCTTACGCTTCTTCGGCCCTGTCCCGAGTATTTTTTGTGTGAAGTTCTCGATCCTCTCTGTTATCTGCTGCAGATGAAATGTTATCCAGTACATGAATAAAGCTGAAGTCAGTATAAAGACAAAAGCCACTATGACACGTTCCTGCCTTGCCCTGAAGACCACCGATTTTATTAGCGAGTTGACCTCTGTTTTTTGAACAAATGAAACAAGCTTGATCTGTAATTCAGCAGCTCCATAATCAAAATATTCCTTTCCGGTCACAAGATAATTGTCCTGCAACGTTGCCAGCCGGATTCCGGCAGGTACCTCCTCCAGGTTATTGCTTGTCAGGATGCGGGGATCTTCCTCAGATGTCAGCAGGGCAACCAGATGATCCTGAAAAAAAGTACCTAAAGAAGCACTTAAGAACACATCATCAATTGGAGAGGAGAGCAACAATGTTGCCAGTAATCGGCCATCGGAGCCAAAATATGATTCAGATGTAATTACATAAGGCTTATTATCCAGCTCAACCATTAAGCTCTGGTCATGGCTTTTATCGACCATAAGGTGTGATGGCGAGATCAAAGATTCCGGTATTACATCCTGACGTCTATTATAAACCTCTATGGTCCTTCCCTGAGAATCTAACAAAAAAGCATAACGAGGCTGGACAAATGTTCTTAGCACCGATCTGTCTGGAAACCATGCAGGCGGCCTTCTGTGATATTTGATCTCTCCGGATCCTTTTTCGGACCAATCCACTTTTGCGACATAGTCACTAAAGTTATTCTGGGTTACAAATAGCGTTACCGATTCCTGAAAGGTCTTGACATAGTCGTCAAAGCTCAACCTATCCTGTATTGACTGCACACTGAGCTCTTCGGTCAGCTCTCCATAAAAGATCTTCTCAAGTTTGGAGGTCAATATGTAATCCATAACAGTCAGGACAGCAAGGCCGACCACTATCGTCAACAGCACCATCTTTATGGTTAATGGAATACGCTGCTGCCAGTTAACGGCTAAAGACTGAGATTTCAGGTTTCTGTTTTTCGGTTCTGTTTCCATTACCCTCTAGTAGCCAGAAAAAGAGAAATGCCCAAAGGCATGTTATACAGGTTATTCCGGTTCTCCAACCAGCTCAGACCCATTAAATTTCCATCCGGCCCGCCTCAGTGAAGAGGCTGGTATGATTTTATGCTCCTCTGAGATCTTATCGGTGTTTTTCATAATATGATCAACCAACCTTTCAGCTTTGGGATTCTTAACATTTTCTCCTTCCCATGTGGTCAGGTTATACACTCTATACAGAGGATATCTCAAGGAAGCGAGGTGGCTTTTATTATAAGGATCATAGCCATTGATCTTCAGGGCCTTTACCATACCTCTGTCTTCATAACGTATCTGATTCCATAGTACCGCATATCCGATTGCCCTCTTATTGGAAGCAACCTTGAAGATCATGTCAGGAATAGCCCCTACCTCCTGAAGGCCTGGGCTGAAAAGATCTATATCATCAAGTAGCAACTTCCAATGACCGGGCCTTAATTTGCAGTGGAGTCTTCCAACAGGCTGGATCGGCAGATTCGGACCTGCTTTCCCGGTAGATGTCTTCAGCTCAGACCAGCGATAGATATCTCCTTTAAAGATGCTGCGGGCCTGCTCTAAAGCAACATTGTCAATAGGATTGTCAGGATGAACAAGTAATGCGAGTGGACTTATTCCAAAGGTATGGAACTTAAGGCCGGGCAATCTGTCGGTTTCAGCAGGGGGACAACAGAATCCTCCGATATCAGCTTCTTTGCGTGAGAGCATTCCGGCAGAAATCCCGCATGTGCCCTCATTAACTATAATTTTAATATTATTCTTTTCTGCATATTCTTTAATAATAGAAAGTAATGCGGGATAGAGGTGCTGATCAAGCGTTACTGCAAGGTCAGCCTCACCAATTGATGTGTCATGCTTTACAGGCTCTTCTGCCCATCCTTCCGGCATCTTCTGTATCAGGGATGGATCAGAGAACGGGGAGCCTGCAAGGCCATGCGGAGGAATATCATCGGCATGGGCTTTAACGAAAGTAAACAATATTACAGGCAAGAAAAAAAGAACTGCTATGGCAACAATACCTATGTATCTCATATCATTCCTCTCCTATAAAGAAAAGTTGTCAAGTGAAAATACATATACAATTAAATTAAATATCCACCAGACTTACAGCCATCAAATAAGTATATCACTATTAGCTAGATTTATAAGTTTCTACTTTTGCGCACTAAATATTTACTTCAGACCTACGTAGAGGTCTGTCTGCCGCCTTCTTCACCAGTCGCTCCTCTCCAGATTGTCAGAAGGACCGAGTCCGGCCTTGAAGGGAGGAATTCAAAATGTTTTCCTTGACATGTTTGCCCTTCAAAACTGTTTCAAGTCTGATTTTTATATGATAGAATGTTGAATAAACCTATGAGACCAAAACCTTCTCCCATATTTATCCGAATAGCAAAATGGATAGCAATATCAGTTGCCCTCTACACGATCATCGGTTTTCTGATATTGCCTATTGTCACAAGATCGGTACTGTCAAACATATTGTCCGAGCAGCTTCAGCGCAGTGTCACTATAATGAGGGTGACAATAAACCCTTATGCACTTACATTCGGCCTGCATGACCTGATCATCAAAGACCGTGAAGGTTCTGATATCTTATTCTCTTTAAAAGAGCTGCATTTAAATCTCGAAACAGCATCCATCCTTAACAAAGGGCTGATCTTAAAAGAAGCAAGGATCGTCAATCCATATGTAAACATTATCCGCTATGAGGATTCTTCATACAGCATCTCAGACCTTATGGAGACTGAAAAAGAACCCTCTCCATCTGAATCCGAGCCGCTGAAATTTTCCGTTAATAACATTCAGTTGCTGGATGGAAGCATAGACCTTAATGATATGCCTAAAGATACCATGCACAGGGTGAAGAATATTACTGTAAGTATACCGATGATCTCAAATCTGCCTTACCTTGTCGATATATTTGTTCAGCCTGCTTTCAAAGCAACAATAAACGATACTCCATTTATGATAGAAGGCAATACCAAACCTTTCAGCGATTCTCTTAAGACCGTCTTAAGGCTGGATATAGAGGATTTTGATATTCCTTATTATTTAGAATATGCGCCTTTCAGGATGAACTTCAGCCTTCTTTCAGGAACTATAGACGCAAGGAACAATATCACCTTCTCACAGTATACTGACAAACCGCCGTCACTCACCCTGTCAGGCGACATCTCGTTGAAGGACCTCAAAGCTGTAGATAAGAACGGTGATCCTCTTATAAACCTTCCATCAGTAGATATAGCCATCGCACCTTCAAAACTTATATCAGGGGAGGTCCGGCTGCTCCAGGTATCGGTCTCTGAACCGGAAATACATCTGACCAGAAACAATGAAGGCCTGTTCAATATGCAGTCGCTTATAGCTTCGGAAAACAGCGAGACCACAGCTGCTGATAAGGATGAGGAAGAAACTGCGGCTTCTTTCCTGCTTATGGCAGACGGGATAGATATAAAGAACGGCAAGGTCTTCTTTAAAGACGAAACAACTGAAAAGAGTGTTCAAGCGGTTGTGGACCAGCTGCAGTTCAGTGCAGAGAACTTCACTACTGAAAAAGAGAATGAAGCATCAATTCAGCTCTCTTTGAGACTGAATGATAAAGGGATGGTCTCAACTAACGGCTCAATAAGCATTGCCCCGTTAAAGGCCGACCTTAACCTGGACCTTCAGGATATTGACATCACACCGTTTCAGCCATACTTTACAGACAGGGTAAATATTCAGGTAACAAGCGGGAGCTTCATGACTAAAGGCAGCTTATCATTTAATCAATTAAACTCCGGCGAGCTTGATGCTTCCTATACAGGAGATGCCTCTTTACTGAAATTCGACACACTGAGCAAGATCAATGCTGGCAATCTGCTCAAATGGGATATTTTGAATCTTGCCGGGTTAGATTTTGGCATCAGCCCATTGCACCTCAGCATTAAAGCGGTTTCACTTTCTGATTATTATGCACTACTTCACATAGATCCAGAAGGCAACTTAAATCTTCAACGCATTTTCAAAAAAGAAGATACAGAAACAGAAAGCCCGGCTCCAGACACTAACGTGGAAGATATTAGCAGCAGCGCTAAGATGGATATAAACATAGATAACGTCACCCTGCAGAACGGCACGGTCAGCTTCTCTGACCAACAGATCAAGCCCTCATATTCTGTAAACCTGCTTGAGATCGGGGGAAGGGTCTCAGGGCTCTCTTCCAAGGAAGGAAGTAGGGCTGATGTTATGCTGATGGGGAAGCTTGAGAATTATGCTCCTCTTAAGATCAAAGGAGAGATAAACCCGTTAGCTAAAGATCTTTTTGTAGACCTTAAAGTTGATTTCAATGCCATAGACCTTAGCCCTTTAACTCCCTATTCTCATAAATTTATAGGCTACACCATACAGAAGGGCAAGCTCTCTCTCGGCCTTCAATATCTTATCGACAAGAAAAAGCTCGATTCCACAAATAATCTTTTCCTTGACCAGTTCACTCTTGGAGAGAAGGTTGATAGCCCTGATGCAACTTCACTTCCGGTAAAATTAGCAATAGCACTGCTGAAGAATGGTAAAGGCGAGATAAACCTTGACCTTCCTGTTACAGGTGAGATCGATGACCCTGAATTCAGAGTAGGCGGCATTGTGGTAAAGATGCTGTTAAACATTCTTGTAAAAGCAGCAACCTCACCGTTTGCACTTCTCGGAGCGCTTGTAGGCGGGGGAGAAGAACTAAGCTATATAGATTTTGATAACGGAAGCTCCGCAATAAAGGATGGAGAGAAAGCAAAGCTCGACAAACTTGTTACTGCACTCAGCGACAGGCCGTCTCTCAATGTCGACATTAAAGGGTTTGTTGATATTGAGAACGACAGGGAGAGCATAAGGCAGCAGACGTTTGATAATAAATTAAAGGCGCAGAAGCTGAAGGATATGGTCGGCAAGAGCGATGAAGCTTTATCTCTGGAAAATATTATTATTGAGCCTGAAGAATTTGAGAAGTACCTGGCAAAGGCCTATAAAGAGGAGGAGTTCCCTAAACCCCGTAACATGCTTGGTCTTGCAAAAAAACTTCCACCTGAAGAGATGGAAAAACTTATCCTGACACATATTGAGATAAATGATGAGGAACTGAGGCAGCTGGCCTCAAAACGTTCATTTAATGTGATTGACTACTTTTTGGCTTCCGGCCAGATCGCGGCGGAAAGGGTATTCCTTTTAGAGCCCGAATCTCTTCAGCCTGAAGCTAAAGAGAATGTAACAAATAGCCGGGTTGATTTCAGCCTTAAATAAACCGATAACAGGCTAACCCGCCCTGACATATATTCATTAAACCCCTTTTAAATCAAAGTGTTGTAAGTAAACTTGACACAACAGGGCCTTTCTGTTATTCTATGTTCATGGAACTATCGAACTATGCAAAGATCTTCAAGGCCCTCTCCAACGAGCAGAGGCTCAACATCTTTATGATGATCTACAAAGGGTGCTGCGGTCCTGAAGATACGATAAATATAAACAAGACTGACTCTTGCTGTGAGAAGATCAAGGGCAGCATAGACAGGGCCTTTTCAAAGGCGTGCGACTGCATGAGCCTTTCAAGATCAACCATATCGCATCACTTCAAGGAACTCCAGAATGCCGGGCTTATAACCTGTGAGCGCGAGGGTCAGACATTCAGATGCAGAATTAATGAAGATGCAGTAGCCAGCATAAAGAAGTTTCTGGATTAATATATTTTTTACCCAATTAGTTCGATAGTTGTCGAATATTATAACTACATAAAGGAGGAGTAAGGATGAAAGCAGAAGAGACAAAAAAGGTAGTAAGGGAACAATATGGAAAGATCGCACTTAAGGAGAAAGGCTGCGGTTGCGGTTGCGGCACTGATGCGGCTGATTTCGCCAAGACCATCGGCTACTCAGATGAGGAGCTGAATGCCATCCCTGATGAAGCAAATCTTGCGTTAAGCTGCGGCAACCCTACCGCCCTCGCCTCTTTAAAAGAAGGCGAGACCGTACTTGACCTCGGATCGGGTGCAGGGTTTGACTGCTTCCTGGCAACATCAAAGGTCGGCAAAAGCGGGAAGGTAATAGGGGTCGATATGACGCCTGAGATGATCTCAAGGGCAAAGGAGAATGCCGAAAAGAACGGGATAGAGAACGTCGACTTCAGGTTCGGTGAGATAGAGAGTCTTCCGGTTGAGGACAACAGTGTTGACGCGGTCTTATCAAACTGCGTCATAAATCTCTCGCCTGACAAGGAGAAGGTATTCAAGGAGATCCACAGGGTGCTTAAGCCAGGCGGAAGGGCTGCGATCTCAGACATTGCACTCAACAGGGAGCTGCCTGAGAAGCTTCGCACCAGCATTGAATCTTACATAGGCTGTGTAGGCGGAGCCATCCTGATCAAAGATTACAAAAAGATAGTTGAGGATTCCGGACTGAGTGATGTGAAGGTGACAGTTAAAGACATATCAAGCCTGCTCACTTCCGCGACAAAAGATCCCCTTGGTAAGGCGATACTCGAGAACCTTGATGAGGGCGAGACACTTGAAGGTACTGTTGTAAGCATTTATGTAGAGGGACGGAAATAAGGGAGGTGGTGTAAATGTTTTTTCATGGATACTGGTGGATATTCCCGCTTGTGATAATAATTGTCTGCTTTCTCTTTATGAGGGGCGGCGGCAGGTGCGGATGCGGCTCTCATGATGACCAGAGACCTGACTCTCCAAAAGAGATGCTCAATAGGCGTTATGCAAGCGGAGAGATTGACAAAGAGGAATATGAAGAGAAGAAGAAGAATATAAAAAATAACAGCTGACTCTTTCATAAGAAAGAGATATCAAACCATTAATATGGAGGAAACAAAATGTGTTCAGAAGAAAATGAGACAAAGACCAGACAAGCTTGTAGTGACCCTAAGGATTTTGCAGCAATAGCAGCGATGATGGAGAGGTGCTGCAAAGGCAAAACAGTGACATTTGACTGCTCAACTATTATTGAAGCAATTAAAAAGGGCTGCAGCTGCGGTACAGATTCAGAAGATACAAAGAAAGATAGCTGCTGCAGTTAAGGCATAGGACCAGAACAAAAAGGGGACACATCCTCTTCAGGGTGTGTCCCTGCCTATAATGCAAGAATAAAGTACTTGTCATAATGCTGTAACTAAAGGATAATATCTGTGTTTCAGATTGATAAAAGGAGTTATAGATGAAGTGGTTTGAAAGAGCATTCGGAGAGTGGATCGTTAATAATCGATGGTGGGTCATTATGGCCGCCATCATGGTTTTGGCTGCTGCAGCAAGCGGTGCACAGTTTCTGACGATCAATAATGACACCCGTGTCTTCTTCAGTGAGGAGAACCCGCAGCTTCAGGCACTTGAGGCGCTTGAGAATACTTACAATAAGAACGATAACATCCTTTTTGTCGTTGCCCCCAAAAACGGTAATGTCTTTACACCTGAAACGCTTGCATCAGTAGAGGAGATTACAGAGGCTTCATGGCAGATTCCCTATTCAAGTAGAGTCGATTCTGTAACAAACTTTCAGTATGCACGGGCCGAAGAGGATGACCTGATCGTTGAAGACCTCGTGCTTAATGCGATGGAGAAGACGGATGAAGAGATAAAGCACATATCAGAAATTGCGCTCTCCGAGCCAATGCTGCTAAATCGTCTTGTCTCTCCCACCGGACATGTGACAGGCGTGAACATTACCGTTCTTGCTCCTGGAAAGTCCCTGAATGAAGTGACAGAGGTGACTGAATTTGCACGAGTAATAGTAGACAGTTTCAAAAAGGCCCACCCTGACATTGATATTTATCTGAGCGGAGGCGTTGCATTTGATAACGCATTCGGAGAGGCCAGCCAGAAGGATATGGCCACACTCATTCCTGCAATGTTCATCACTCTCATCATCGTCATAGGCATTCTGCTGAGGTCCTTCTTCGGTACACTTGCAACACTTTTTGTGATCCTGTTTTCAATGTTCACCGGAATGGGCATCGCCGGATGGCTCGGCATATCCATAACACCTGCATCAGTGAATGCGCCTACACTGATACTGACACTTGCAGTTGCAGACAGCGTACACATACTGGCCACCATGTTTCACCAGATGCGGCTTGGGATGAATAAATTAGCCGCTATTTCAGAATCATTGAGAGTAAATCTTATCCCTGTCTTTATCACAAGCGTCACCACATCGATCGGCTTTCTCACAATGAACTTTTCTGACGCACCGCCCTTCAGGGATCTTGGAAATATTGTAGCAATGGGTGTCATGGCCGCGTTTGCCTACTCAGTAACTTTTCTGCCTGCACTGCTGGCAATACTTCCAATAAGGAAAAAACCTTTTGAGGGCAAAGAGGATTGTCCCGGCTGTGAACATATCGCAAACTTTGTCATAAACCGGCGCAGGCCGATATTCATCAGCACAATTATTCTGATACTGCTTCTTTCTGCCGGGCTGACGCGCATTGACCTTAACGACGATTTTGTGGAGTATTTTGACAAGAGTTTTGATATAAGGATCTCAACTGATTTCATGATAGATAACCTAAGCGGCTTTGACACAATTGACTACTCTCTTGAGTCAGGGGATAGCGGCGGAATAAATGAACCTGCTTACTTATCAAAAGTGGAAGAATTTGCAAACTGGTACCGTGAATTTCCTGAGGTAGTGCATGTAAGCATCATTACAGATACCATGAAGCGCCTTAACAAAAACATGCATGGTGATGATGAATCATATTACATCGTGCCTGACCGGCGTGACCTGGCTGCACAGTACCTTCTTCTTTACGAGATGTCGCTTCCATTCGGGCTTGACCTGAACAACCAGATCAATATAGACAAATCAGCCACCCGAATGATCGTGACCCTGAAAGACATGACCGCCAGCATGATTATTGAGATGGAGAACATGGCACGTCAGTGGCTTAACGATAACGCCCCTGAAAGCATGTTCACATACGGTTCCGGCCTTTCTGTCATGTGGTCTCATATAACAGAACGGAATATAAGAAGTATGCTCACCGCATCCTTCTGGGCGCTCGTGCTTATTTCAGGAATACTCATGATCGCGCTTCGCAGTTTCAGGCTTGGACTGGTCAGCCTGATCCCTAACCTCGCCCCGGCATTTATGGCATTCGGAATATGGGGCATGACAAGGGTTGAGGTAGGCCTCGGCCTCTCAATACTCGTTTCAATGACCATAGGTATAGTTGTTGACGATACCGTACATTTTATGAGCAAATACCTCCGGGCAAGACGTGAACTCGGGAAGGAGCCGCCTGATGCTGTCCGCTATTCATTTAACACCGTCGGAACAGCAATGTGGGTAACGACCGTTTCACTGGTGGCCGGTTTCCTTGTCCTGACACTTTCAGGATATAAGATGAACTTTGACATGGGGCTTATGTCGGCAATAACCATAACCCTTGCACTGGCTCTTGACTTCCTCTTTCTTCCGGTGCTTCTGATGAAGGTAGATAAAAAGAGTTACAACATAAAAGAGAGCAAACAGGAGGCTATATGAGGTACCTGTACTACTTATTAATTATATTCATAACGGTTCCATACACTGCAGCAGCTGAAACGCCTGAAGAGAAGGGACTTGAAATAGCAAAAGAGGCAGACAGCCGCGTTGATGGCTTTGAGAGTCTAACCGTCAATATGCTGATGACGCTCAAGAACAGGCATGGCCAGGAGAGCATCAGAAAGATACGGATGAGGACCCTTGAGGTCGAAGGTGACGGTGACAAGAGCCTTACTATATTTGATAATCCCAAAGATGTAAAAGGGACGGCATTTCTTAACTTCACCCACAAGACAGGCGATGACGACCAGTGGCTCTACCTGCCTGCACTAAAGAGGGTGAAGCGGATAAGCTCACGCAACAAATCAGGCTCCTTTATGGGAAGCGAGTTCTCATATGAAGATTTCTCAAGTCAAGAAGTTGAGAAGTACAGCTACAGATGGATACGGGATGAAGTATATGAGGGGCAGGAATGCTTTATAGTAGAGCTTTATCCAGTTGACAGGAAGAACTCAGGGTATACAAAGCAGGTCACCTGGGTAGACAAAAAGGAATACAATACCCTTAAGATTGAATTTTATGACAGAAAGAACTCGCATCTGAAGACACTAACCTTCTCAGACTACAAAAAGTATCTTGATAAGTTCTGGCGGCCTGACCGGCTGCAGATGGTGAACCATCAGAATGGAAAGAGCACACGCCTTGAGTTTGTTGACTACAAATTTCAAACAGGCCTTAAGGACAGCGACTTTAGTAAAAATGCGCTCAAGAGAGCGAAATAAAGCAGATTTCAGAATATAGTGAATAGGGTTAAGGAACAAAAATAAATGAAAAGAAGGCTCTATTTCATAACTGTTATCACTGCCATTATCTCTTTTTGTCTAATCTCACAAGCTTACTCTTTTGAGATATCCGGAAACATAACCGCTGAAGGAAGGTATTTCTTCAGTGAACCGCAGTTTTCAGAGCAGGAGCGCCACAGCGTTTCACTTGCTGTAGAACCTGAGTATTATCATGAATGGGAGAACGGCTCAAGCTTCACTTTCACCCCTTTTGCAAGATTTGACAGCGCCGACTCAAGGCGGAACCATTACGACATCCGTGAGTTCAGCTATTTATATCCGGCAGATAACTGGGAGATAAAGGTCGGGATAAGCAAGGTATTCTGGGGAGTGACCGAGTTCATACACCTTGTTGATATTATCAACCAGACCGATCTTGTTGAATATATAGATGGGGAAGACAAGCTCGGGCAGCCGATAGCCCACCTCTCCTTCACGCAGGACTGGGGCATTCTTGACCTTTTTCTGCTGCCGTTTTTTCGAGAACGGACATTTCCGGGAAGCAAAGGGCGTTTTCGTTCACAGTTGCCGGTTGAGGTAGAGAGTGCGGAATATGAGAGTTCTGCTGAAGAGCATCATATAGACCTTGCCATCAGATACAGCCATACGATCGGTGACTGGGACTTTGGGATATATCATTTTAAAGGTACAGGTCGTGAGCCTCTTCTTATTATAAGTCCGGGCCCTTCACTTATCCCTCTTTATGAACAGATTGACCAGACCGGGCTAGATATTCAGGCTGTAAAGGGTGACTGGCTATTGAAACTTGAATCGTTGTACAGGAGCGGACAGGGAGATGCCTTCTTTGCAGCCGCAAGCGGCTTTGAATACTCCTTTTATAATATAGCTGCAAGCGGAATCGACCTCGGCCTGATAGGTGAATGGGCATATGATGAGCGTGGAGAGGATGCCTCCACAGTATTTGATAACGATCTCCTGGCCGGCCTGAGGGTTGCGTTTAACGATGCCGCAGGTTCAGAACTTATTGCTGGCATCTTCCATGACCTTGACAGCAGAGGAGATGTGCTGTCTCTTGAATCAAGCCGGAGGTTCGGGGATAACTGGAGAGTGACGTTTGATGCTTTCTTTCTGCTGGATTCCGCTGAAGAAGACCCTATGCATGCATTTCGTAATGATGACAATATTCAGGTCGAGCTCTCTTACTATTTTTGAATGTAACAGTAGGTTATTGTGGACAAATATGACGTTATATTATATCTTAAACACTGGTAAACCCGACCGTTTTTAACCGTATTGGAGATGTAAATGGTAAAGAATGACCGCTGGATAACAGATATGGCAAAGAAGGGTATGATCGAGCCCTTTGAGGAGAACCAGATCAAAAAAGGCATATCTTTCGGCGTCGGCTCATACGGATATGACATGAGGATCTCCGATGAGTTCAAGATATTCAAGAGCGAGAACAGGGCATTTGTAGACCCCAAGAACAACGACCCTGAGAACTTTATCGATTTCAAGGGCGATGTCTGTACTATCCCGCCAAACTCCTTTGTTCTTGCACAGTCGCTTGAATACTTCAGAATACCAAGGGATGTTGTTGTCATATGCTTTGGCAAGTCAACATACGCAAGAAGCGGCATACTGGTTAATGTGACGCCTCTTGAACCTGAATGGGAGGGACATGTTACCATATCAATATCAAACACATCCCCTCTTCCCGCAAAGCTCTACAGCAACGAGGGGATATCACAGATACTATTTCTCGGGGCTGCAGAAGTATGCGAAACATCATATGCTGACAAGAAAGGGAAATACCAGGCACAGAAAGGGATAACACACTCCAAGATATGAAGGCTTCAGAAAAGATAATACTAGCGCTTGATGTTGATGACCGCGGTTCAGCCATCGGACTGGCTGAGAGGTTTAGAGACCATATCGATATCTTTAAAGTGGGCTCTGAACTCTTCACAGCTGTCGGGCCAAAAATAATAAAGGATATCAACGGGCTTGGCAAGAAGGTATTCCTCGACCTTAAGTTCCACGACATACCGAACACAGCTGCCAAAGGCGTAAAGGCTGCTGCTGAACATGGCGTACACATAATGAATGTCCATGCATCAGGCGGAGTAGCCATGATGAAAAAGGCTGCCGAAACACTTGATGAGGTCTCAAGAGAAAAAGGCATTGAACGCCCTAAGCTTATCGCCGTCACCGTACTCACAAGCATTGACCAGACGATGCTCCAGAGAGAGATGGGTGTTGAGAAGGCGGTAAAGGCACAGGTGACACACCTTGCACAGCTTACTAAGGAATCAGGCCTTGACGGTGTAGTAGCATCACCACATGAGACAGAGATGATACGCTCCGTATGCGGTGATGACTTTATGATCATCACTCCGGGCATCAGACCTTCATGGGCAGACATTGATGACCAGAAGAGGACCATGACACCGGCTGAAGCACTTAGCAAGGGGGCTGACTACCTTGTAATGGGAAGGGCGATCGTATCCCAGCCTGACCCTGTAGAGGCGCTGATGCGTGTCGAGGAAGAATTAAATCAATGATCACCCCGCCTCACTCTTAGGACCTTTCTTCTGCCATTATGAAGATCCAGCCCGAAAAGAACGAGTTCATTAAAGATGCCGAAGCAGGAAACATATTCCCTGTTTACACAGAACTCGCCTTTCTCGAACCCAAAGAAATATATGAAAAGATCAAGAAACCACAGAGCTTTCTCCTTGAAAGTTCCAAAGGGCCTGAGAATATCTCAAGATACTCATTTGTCGGAGCAGACCCTTTTCTTTTATTCAGAGCAAAGCAAGGCAACACCGCTATAACAGGAAAGCAACACTCAAGTATCTCATCATCACATCCCCTTAAGAAGTTAAGGGAGATCGTCAAGACATTCAAAACAGAAAAGAATGAATCTCTCCCTCCATTTACAGGCGGGGCGGCAGGTATGATCAGCTATGATTTTGTCCATTATTTCGAACACCTCCCCAAGACTGCAGTTGATGACCTCGCCATCCCTGATGCCGACTTTATGCTTGTCGATACAGTCGTGGCAGTTGACCATAAACTTAAGAAGACCTTCATAATCTCATCACCGGGTGCTGGAAAGCCTGGCAATGATAATTGGCACAGCCATTATGACGAGGCGGTCGGTAAGATCAATGAACTGTATGAAACGATCACTTCCCAATTATTCAGCAAAGAGGAACTGGGGGGTAAAAGCAGCACTTCTAAGAAGGCCACTCCTGAATTAAAACATGAGATGGGCAAAGAAGAGTACATGAAGATCGTTAAGAAGACCAAAGAATACATAAAGGCAGGCGACATCTTTCAGGCAAACCTGTCACAGCGCGTATCATCAGATATAGGTGATGCTGACCCGTGGCATATCTATACCATCCTCAGTGATATAAACCCCTCACCATTTGCCGCGTATATGGATTTTGGTGATTACCAGATAGCAAGCTCATCCCCTGAGAGGCTGGTAAAGGTCTCGGGCAGTGAGGTAGAGACTAGGCCTATCGCAGGCACAAGGCCGAGAGGAGCTGATGCAAACGGCGACATACAGATGAGAAACGACCTTCTGCTTAATGAAAAAGAACGCGCCGAACACCTTATGCTCATAGACCTTGAGAGGAACGACCTCGGCAGGATATCAGATTACAGCACAGTCAAGGTTGATGAGTTGATGATCACAGAGGAGTATTCTCATGTCATCCATATCGTCTCAAACATCAAGGGGAAACTTGCAGACGGCAAAGACTCTTTTGATGTAATTAAGGCGACATTCCCCGGAGGGACTATAACAGGCGTGCCGAAGGTAAGATGCATGGAGATAATCGACGAGCTTGAACCTGTCACAAGAGGCCCCTACACAGGCTCCCTCGGCTACATCGACTTCAACGGCGACATGGACCTCAACATAATTATCAGAACATTCGTTATTAAAGACGGCAAAGCATACGTTCAGGCAGGTGCGGGTATTGTTGCGGATTCAGACCCTGAGAGAGAGTATTATGAAACACTTAAAAAGGCTGAGGCTTTGATAAAAACTCTGGAAATCCTGTAACGCTACTTCTTTTCAAATACCGCGCCGTCAATGTCATTCATGATCTTATCATAATCTTTCTTTGTCTTTTCGTACATCGTCGCATTCGCAATTGCTATGCCGCAAACCTCCGCAAGTGAGGCAGCAAAGTCGATCTCCTGCCTGGAGAACTTCCTCGGCTCCCCTGTCAGGAGCCTGAGTATTCCAAGCACCTTACCCCTTGCTATAACAGGTATTGTAAGCATGCTTTTTATTCCTTCTTCGCGGGCTTCATCCTTATACCGGATCCTGTCATCAGTCGGTACATCGTAAATGGCCACCGGCTTTTCTTTTAATGCCTCAGTGACATTTTTTTCAGCATCGACAGGCCCTTTGTTCAGATACTTTTCGCTCAATCCATATGCAGCTGCAATCTTCAGTTTCGCGCCTGCATTATCAAGCAGGCGAACAGTAGCAGCCTTTAGATTCATTACTTCAGGAATTTTTTCAACTATGAGGTCCAGCACTTCTTTTACATCCAGAGTGGAACTTACAACTTTTGTGATCTCCTCAAAAACCCTTAGATACTCTCTTTCCTTTGATATCTCCGTTACAAACCGCTTTGCATTTACAATTGCGATCGCGGTCTGTTCAGCTATTGCAATAAGAAACTTCTGGTCATCTTCTTTACATCTTGGAGGCTCGGTCGTATACAGCCTCAGAATGCCTATCAGCTTATTTTGATAACGCATTGGGACAGAAACGATGTTCATGATGCCCTCTTCGACGGCCTCTTTGTAATACTCCGAATCTTTATGTTCCGTAATATCGTATACAGAAACAGGCTTCCCGGCCATTGCATCATCAATGCTTGCATCATAGGATACAGGACCCTTGTTTGCGTATTTCTCACTAAGCCCATAATATGAAACAAGCTCCAGCTGTTTTCTCCCCTCATCAAGAAGACGGAGTGAACTACCCTTTAACCCCATTACTTCAGGTATTTTCCTTACAATAAGATTCAGCATTTCACCAATGTCAAGGGTTGAACTTACCGCCTTTGTAATCTCTTCAAAGACCCGGAGATACTCCTTTTCCTTTGATATCTCTTTTTCGAAATGCTTTGCGTTCACAATCGCTACTGCGCCCTGTTCGGCCAGAGCGGATATGAATTTAAGATCCTCATCAGTATAGTCAACAGGCTCGGCCGTATACATACGGAGAACCCCTATCACTTCCTTGTCTGCACGTAATGGAATTGATAATATGCTCCTGATACCTTCTTCCATCGCTTCCTCATAATATTTCGAGTCCTCATGCTCTGTCATATCATATGTTGAGACAGACTTTCCGGCCAGTGCGTCATCAATACTTGCATCATAGGCTACAGGGCCTTTATTTGCGTATTTTTCACTCAGCCCGTAATACGCAGCGACCTCAAGCTGCTGTGTCTCTTTGTTTAGAAGCCGGAGCAGGCTCGCCTTTACATTCATTACTTTTACAACGTTGGCAACAATGAGCTGCAGGACCTCATCGAGAGAAATACTTGCGCTGATCGCCTTGCATATATTCTGGTAGCTTTCAAGGTATATCTTCTTTTCAAAGATCGTATCGGAACAGGACTCGCACATACCATGAGTAAAAACACCGATTCCATCTTTCACAAGAAAGTCCTCGAGTTTTTCCCAGGAATCATCTTCTTTTCTTATCTTCTTGCACCATCCGCATATGGGGATCAATCTGTCCTTCTTCTCTTCCCTGACGCGCCTGGTTACCCTCTCTATACAAGTTGAATTGTCCTTTATGGCTGTTATTACACCTGTCATTTTATCCCCGTCAAAAAGTGGTGAAGCAGTCTCTTCGACAGCAATATTTTTGTTGTTTTCTGTTTTTAAAAGAAAATTGTTTCTTATGACCTTCCCTTTCTGGAAGCAAAGAGCAGCAGGATATTCAGAGGGCTCTATTGAGTTGCCTTCTTCATCTTCATATTTGATATTGATCTCTTCGAGGGATCTGCCGACAATCTCGTCAGAACTTAAACCTGTCATGGATTCAGCAGCCTTATTCCAATATTGGATCCTTCTGTCCGCGCTAACGAAATACATGCTTTCAGGCATGTTATTAAATATCTGATAAAAGATTTTCCACTTTCTGCCGATCATACTTTATAACCTTCTTGTGAATATTGCTTTTTCAGCATTTCTAACCTAACTCTTCCCGCAGCACTTCTTATACTTCTTACCGCTTCCACAGGGACACGGATCGTTCCTTCCAACCTTCTGATCCTTAACAACCGTCTGGGGTTTGCCCTGACCGCTGCCTTCTCCCCTGCCATACTCCATCTTCGGGGGTTTAAAATCAAGCGTTCTCTCTATAGGTGCTTCCCTGACAAGCTTTATCTTCAATAGCCTTCCGACAACCTCGGCAGAGACCCTGTCGCCCATTGCGGCAAACATATCAAAGGCCTCTCTCTTGTACTCTGTGATAGGATTTCTCTGACCGTATCCCCTGAGTCCAACACCCTCTTTAAGGTGGTCCATGCTCAGAAGGTGGTCCTTCCACTGAGAGTCGACGATCTGGATCATAATCATCTTCTCAAGGTACTTGTACTGCTCCGGCCCTATCTCCTGCTCCTTGTCATCATAGGCACGCTTTATCTCATCAAAGAGAAACTGCCGCATCTCCTCAAAACTTGAATCCGGAATATCAGAGGTTAAATTAAACTGGCCGTACAGCGACTCCCGCAAGCCCTTCATATCCCACTCTTCAGAATGCTTATCTTCAGGACAGTGATCATCAAGAGCATCATCAAGCAGGTTTCCTGCCATCTCCATTATCTTTTCATTTAGCCCTGTCTCTGAAAGGATGTCACGCCTGAATGCATATATCTCGGTCCTCTGCATATTCATGACATCATCAAACTCTATAAGGCTCTTTCTTATATCAAAGTTATGCGCTTCCACCTTCTTCTGCGAACTCTCAATCCCTTTACTAACCCATTTGTGAGCTATCGGCTGATCCTCGTCCATGCCGAGCTTGCCCATAAGTCCTGATATCCTGTCAGAGCCGAATATCCTCATCAGGTCATCTTCAAGAGATAGATAGAATTTTGTTGAACCCGGGTCGCCCTGACGGCCTGAACGCCCCCTGAGCTGGTTATCTATCCTTCTGGATTCATGCCTTTCGGTTCCTATGATATGAAGCCCGCCGGCTGCAACGACCTTCTCCCTGTCCTCAGCGCATATCTCTTTAGCCTTCTCAAGCGCCTTCTCAAACTCCTCATCCGTATACTCTTTCTTCTCCCTGAGCATATCCTTGGCAACCGCCTCGGGATTTCCTCCAAGAACTATATCTGTACCACGGCCCGCCATGTTGGTTGCTATCGTGACAGAGCCGCTCTTTCCTGCATTGACCACTATCTCTGCCTCGCTCTCATGGTACTTTGCATTAAGCACCTGGTGCGGGACCTTCTTCTTCTTAAGCATGGAGCCTATAAGCTCTGACTTTTCGATAGAGATCGTACCGACAAGCGTCGGCTGTCCCTTCTTATGGCATTCAGCTATCTCATTTGTCACCGCATTGAGCTTGCCCTTAACATTCTTGTATATCTCGTCAGCATGGTCTGCCCTGATCATCGGCTTGTTGGTCGGGATGACCAGAACATCGAGGTTGTATATTTTTGCGAACTCTTCGGCTTCTGTATCAGCAGTACCGGTCATTCCTGAAAGCTTGTTATACATCCTGAAGTAGTTCTGGAAGGTGACTGTTGCAAGCGTCTGATTCTCGCTCGCTATCTTTACTCCCTCCTTAGCCTCTATCGCCTGATGCTGTCCGTCAGACCAGCGCCTGCCAGGCATGAGACGGCCGGTGAATTCATCAACGATTATCACCTCGTCATTCTTCACGATATAGTCGACATCGCGCTTAAAGAGTATGTGCGCCTTGAGACCCTGACTAAGGTGATGAAGGATATCCATATTCTCAAGGTCATAGAGGTTCTTCAAGCTGAGGACCTTCTCAGCCTTTGCATTTCCCTCATCAGTAAGTATGACGTTCCTTGCCTTCTCATCGACCGTGAAGTCCTCATCACGTGTAAACTTCGGCACTATCTGGTTTACCCTGTAGTACTTGTCAGTAGATTCTTCAGAAGGGCCGGATATTATTAGCGGTGTCCTCGCCTCATCTATAAGTATGCTGTCCACCTCATCAACTATGCAGAAATTAAGTTCTCTCTGAACATACTCGCTAATGTCATACCGCATGTTATCCCTGAGGTAGTCGAAGCCGTATTCATTGTTGGTGCCGTAAGTGATGTCAGCATGATATGCCTCCCTCCTGCTGACCGGCCTGAGATACCTGAGCCTGCTGTCCTCAGAATGATAGGAGGTGTCGTATATAAAAGAGCTGTCATGCTGGACAACGCTGATCGAGAGGCCGAGAAAGTCGTATATCGGTGCCATCCACAGCGCATCCCTCTTGGCAAGATAATCATTGACGGTGATAAGGTGGGAACCCCTGCCGTCAATAGCATTTAGATAAACAGGAAGAGTTGCAGAGAGCGTCTTTCCCTCACCGGTCTTCATCTCAGCGATCATACCCTTATGAAGCACCATGCCGCCGATGAGCTGTGAATCAAAGTGCCTCATCCCGAGTTTGCGCCAGGAGACCTCCCTTACAACTGCAAACGCCTCGGGCATGATATCGTCAATATCAGCACCTTCTTCAAGCTTCTTGCGGAACTCGCCGGTCTTTGCCTTCAGCCCCTCATCATCAAGCGCGGAGATCTCAGGCTCAAGAGCATTTATCACCTCAACGGTCTTGTGGAGCAGCTTGAGCTCACGCTCGTTCTTTGTCCCAAATATCTTTGTTACTATCCCTAACATAAGTAGTTATTATAGCAAAAACTTATTATTAGTTATGTTTATAGAGTATCTTTAATAAATAACAACATTATCATTAACCTCCCCTACCCCTCGTGATTCTGTATTCCTATGTTCAATTGCTTGCAATCAACAATTGTCTCAATATACAATACTCCATTAAATGCGGGCGTAACTCAGTGGTAGAGTTTCAGCTTCCCAAGCTGAGGGTCGCGGGTTCAAATCCCGTCGCCCGCTCCATAAAGCCGTGATCTGTAATCTGTTATGAGTGATCAGTAAAGACCAAAAACTCATTACTCATTACCCATCACGCATTATTTTCTTATGTCAAAAGGACTGATTCACGTATATACAGGCGAGGGCAAGGGAAAGACCACTGCGGCGGTCGGACTTGCTGTAAGGGCTGCCGGCCATGGCAAAAGGGTCCTCATACACCAGTTCCTCAAAGGCGGCTCTCTTGATTCCGGTGAGATAGTCGTTTTGAAGAAGGCCGGGGTAGATGTTGTAACCTTCAACGATCAGATATCCCCTCTTTTTGACCCGAACGTTAACTTGTCAGATCTTGATGCTTCTGTTAAAAGGTCGATCGAACTCACAATTGATGAGATGAGCAGCGGTTCATACGACCTTGTCGTTCTGGATGAGTTCAATATACTTCTCAGCAGCAGCCTCGCTGATATGGATGATGTAATGAGGATAATTGATGCAAAGCCTGATGACCTTGAACTGGTCTTTACAGGCAGGAACGCTCCTGACGAGCTGATAAGTTTGGCTGATTATGCCACAGACATACAGGTATTAAAGCATCCATTTGACAACGGGACAAAAGCAAGAAAAGGCATAGAGTTCTAAACCGCTCCTTATCCCGTTGTCTCTTCCCAATTGCTAAAATCACAAAATTGTTTTTAACTTCCTGCAAAAAGTGATATATTATAATATTCGGGGAGACAGGATGAGCGATAGCAAGGTCATAAAAAGAGACAAACTCAAACCCATAATTAAAGAACTTAAAGATGAAGGGAAGAAGATAGTCTTTGCCAACGGCTGTTTTGACCTTATCCATGTAGGCCACACAAGGCTTCTTAATAATGCAAAGGCGTTTGGCGACATCCTTATAGTCGGGATCAACTCAGACAGGTCTGTATCAGCCATTAAACCAGGAAGACCCATAATAACCGAGGCACACAGGGCAGAGGTCCTTGCTGCCTTCGCGTCTGTTGATTTTGTAACATTCTTCAGTGAAGCCACTCCCTACAACCTGATAAAGGAACTGAGTCCGGATGTTCTTGTGAAAGGCAAAGACTGGGCGCATAAGGATATCGTAGGCAGCGACCTTGTAAAAGAGGTACAGACGGTACATCTCGTAAAGGGCATCTCCACAACCGAGGTGATCAGAAAGATAAAGCGCCCCTCCTCAAAGATATAAAATTGCCCCTGAACCTTACCACAATAAATAAAGATGTAAATGCGATAAAACAGGGGGAGCCCTGCACCCTCACCTCGCTTTCCGGTTCATCACCTGCACTGATATTCTCACTTTTAGAGCCGCCTTCCCTTCTTATCACTTCTTCAGAAGAAAGTGCGGCTGAGCTCTACTCAGATGCCCTCTTCTGGGCAAGGTCTCTCGGAAAAGATGCTCCTGTCATGATCGATACCGGAGGCAGCCCTGAACGCCTTAAGGTACTGCATACCCTTTATGAAGATAACGGCCGCAGCTTTATCGCCTCAGTAAAATCAGCCCTTGTACCTCTGTGGAGTAAAAAGGAGTTTGAGGTCATTAAGGTTTCAAAGGGCCTTAATGTTGAAAGAGAGCTTTTGGTCATGATGCTTCAGGATGCCGGCTACCATACAGTACCCATAGTTTTCGGAATAGGTGAGATGAGCATAAGAGGCGGAATAATCGACCTCTTTTCTCCTGACAAGGAGTTCCCGCTCAGGATAGAATTCTTTGGTGATGATATAGATTCCATAAGGCTCTTTGATATAGATACACAGCTGACCCTGCAGGAGACAGACGAGGCAGCAATATACCCTGCGGTTGAGCCTGATGAAGGGCCGGACCTGATCGAACTGCTGGATAAATCCCGGCTGCTCCTGCACGAAACTGACGATATAAGGAATAAATATCCTGAACTATATGACAGACTTTCTGATAGAAACCTTCTCCACCTGACATCCCTGCCACTCAGTGAAGAGCATGCCCTTGATCTTAAGATAACAGGGGTCGGAGGGCTTGGCCTTCTGCGTGAAGAAAGGAATAGCATTGATGAATTTGTAGACAGTGTCGGTGAACTTAAAGAGAGCATGGCGATCCTTATGGCATGCTCCTCTGAGGGACAGGCAAACAGGCTCAGAGACCTCTTTGCAGAAAAAAGCATCGACTGCCCTGCCCTTCCAAACGATAAGGCCCTGTCATATCAAAATAGCCCTGTCATAACGATCGGCCGTCTTGGCAGAGGCTTCAGACACGGCACCTCCGTAGTGCTTTCAGAAGAGGACATCTTTGGAAAAAGGCCGGCTTTCAGATCTATAAGAAAATCAAAGGTCTCAAAACTTGTCTCATCAATAGAGGACTTCAGAGAAGGCGACTTTCTCGTACATATCGACCACGGCATCGGAAAGTACCTCGGGATAACACAACAGAGAACAGAGGATTTTGAGGGTGACTTCCTGACGCTTGAATACCTCGGAGGCGACAGGATATACCTGCCGCTTGAGCGGATCAACTATGTGCAGAAGTTTCAGACACCTGAACATGCAGCCCCGAAGCCGGACAAGCTCGGTACCCAAAAATGGCTCAAGACAAAAGCACGGATAAAGAAGAAGATCAAGGATATGGCTGAAAAACTGGTCAAGCTATATGCCAAGAGATCATCTGTAAAAGGCCATGCATTCCCGGAGGACACAGAGCTGCACGCAGAATTCGACGGCTTCTTCCCATATGAGGAGACACCGGACCAGTCAAGCGCCATAGCGGAGATAAAGAAGGATATGGAAAAACCCTCCCCCATGGACATGCTGCTCTGCGGCGACGTTGGCTACGGCAAGACAGAGGTGGCAATGAGGGCTGCATTCAAGGCGGTCTTTGACGCAAAGCAGGTGGCGATACTTGTCCCGACGACCGTACTTGCGGAACAGCACTACAACACCTTTACCGAACGATTCTCCGCATTTCCTGTAAAGATTGGCATGCTGAGCCGCTTTACCGGCAGCACTGAGCAGAAGGCAACCATAAAGTCCATGGCTGAGGGAGATATCGATATAATTATCGGCACCCACAAACTGCTCGGCAAAAGTATCAGCTTTTACGACCTGGGGCTTCTCATCATAGACGAGGAGCACAAATTCGGAGTCACGCATAAGGAGAAGATCAAGGCGATCAAGACAAGCGTTGACATCCTCTCCCTTACGGCAACACCTATTCCCAGAACCCTGCACATGGCCCTATCAGGCATCAGGGGACTGAGCGTGATCGAAACCCCGCCTGAAGAGAGGCTTGCCGTAAAGAGCATAGTCTCAAAGCTCATCCCGGACACCCTGAAGGAGGCTATTCAATATGAGATCGACAGGGGCGGACAGGTATTCTTCCTCCACAACAGAGTAAAAGAGATAGACGGCATAGCAGCGTACATCAAGGGACTGGTGCCGGACAGCAAAATAGGTGTCGCTCACGGACAGATGAAAGGGAGTGAGCTTGAAGATGTCATGCACTCGTTTTACAGTAAGAAGACCAACCTCCTCGTCTCAACAAACATAATAGGATCCGGCCTTGATATCCCTTCTGCAAATACGATAATCATAAACAGGGCTGACAGATTCGGCCTTGCAGACCTTTATCAGCTGAGAGGCAGAGTGGGACGCTCCAATGTTAAAGCATACGCCTACTTTCTTATCCCTGATGAAGAGACGATCACCGAAGATGCGAGAAAGAAGCTCTCTGCCATAAAGGAGATGAGCTATCTCGGGGCCGGCTTCAGGCTTGCGCTTAAGGACCTTGAGATAAGGGGAGCCGGCAACCTTCTTGGACAGGCACAGTCCGGGCACATAGAAGCTGTAGGTTTTGACCTCTACGTGCAGATGCTTGAAGAAGCCGTAGCAGAGATCAAAGGCGAGAATACGCTGCCCAGGATAGAGACGGTGGTTAATCTTAAGAAGAGCGCGGTACTATCAGAAAAATACATAGAGGACCCTTCGGTCAGGCTCAGCATATACAGAAAGATATCCTCCATAAAGCATGCCGAAGATACAGTCGCAATGAAGGATGAACTCAAAGACAGGTTCGGGGAGCCGCCGGATGAGGCCCTGCATCTCATAGATATGGTTGAGCTTAAACTGATGGCGCAGAAACTCGGAATAGCAAAGATAGAGAGCTCAGACGGAATGATCAGCATCCTCTTTGCTGAAGAGTCACCTGTAAGCCCTGAGTCCATCCTGTCCCTTTACGACAAAAAAGAGAGAGGCCTGAGGTTCCTGCCGGAAAGAGGAATAAAGCTTGACATGAAGGGCAAGAACTGGGACAAGGTGTACTCCAAACTTAAGCGGATACTGAAGAAACTTTCCGAATAGTTGTCTTAATCCAACATCATATGTTATAAAATTCCTGTTGATAAATCAGATAAAAAAGGAGACCCATCAATGAAAAAGCTTTTCATACTCGCAGCAGCAGCCATATTATTCACAAGCTGTTCACCGGCGGAAGAAGCCGTCAAATCAGGCGGTTCAGAACTTGCAACTGTCGGTGACGTAACAATAACCCAGGAAGATTACATAAGGGAACTAGGCGCACTGCCTGAATGGGCCAGAGAACGGTTCAAGGCCGACGAGGACAAAAAACAGCTCCTTGAAAGCATGGTCGAAAAAGAGGTTCTATATATTGAAGCCAAGAAGAACAGGCTTGATATGGATAAGGACTTCCAGGCAAAGCTGAAAGACTTTGAGATGATGAACCTCATAACGGTACTTCTTGAAAAAGAGATCCGCGACAAGGTAGTAGTAGACGATTCTGAGTTAAGGACCTATTATGATGCCAACCTGGAAACATACAAGAAGGATGCGGGTGTGAGCGCGAGCCATATCCTTGTTGAGACTGAGGAGGAAGGCAACTTCATTCTTGCAAAGCTTAATGACGGAGCGGATTTCGCTCTGCTTGCGGCTGAGCATTCTAAAGACCCCAGCAACGCCGGAAACGGCGGAGACCTCGGTTTCTTCTCCAGAGGCCGCATGGTTCCTGAGTTTGAAGAAGCAGCCTTTGCACTTAACGTCGATGAAGTGAGCGGACTCGTCAAGACACAGTTCGGCTACCACATTATTAAACTAGCTGATAAAAAGGAAGGGTCCCAGCTCTCTTTTGATGATGCAAAAGGCATGATAGAGAGGCAGATGCTCTCTGAAAAACAGAGAAGCGTTTATCAGGAGTATGTTGATAAGCTGAAGGCTGATACTGCGATACATGTCAATACAGATGCCCTTTCCGGTATCGCAATGCCATGGCAGGCACAGTAACAGAAAAAAATTACTAAAGGTTGTTATAAAAACAAAAGAAGAGGGGAACAGGTTTAAACCTGCTCCCCTCTTTAATTTAATATATAAAGCAGCAGCCCAAAAGCTAACTGCCGGGCTTAAACATATTCCCGACCCTCTCAACAACCTCCGAGGGTGAGAGCTTTTCAGCCTCTTTTGTCCTTCTCGACTTCAGCTCCACAAGGCCCTCCTTAAGTGTCTTCGGGCCGATCACTATCTGAAAAGGTATCCCTATAAGATCTGCATCCTTAAACTTGACACCGGCCCTTGTATCCCTGTCATCAATAAGCACCTCAACACCCCTCTCCTTGAGTCCGGAGTAGATGCTCTCTGCGGTATTCATAACCTCATCACCCGTATTCAACGGTATTATCTCAACATCAAACGGTGCTATCGTATCCGGCCAGATTATGCCGTCTTTGTCATTGTTCTGTTCTATTGCCGCTGCTGCTATGCGCGCAGGGCCGATGCCGTAGCTCCCCATAATGACCGGGTGCTCAACACTCTCTTCATCCAGATAAACCGCCTTAAGGGGTACAGAATACTTGGTCCCCAGCTTGAATATATTGCCCAGCTCAATTACCCTTTCGACCTTCACCTCTTCACCGCAGTCAGGGCATCGGTCTCCCTCTTTTGCAATGTGTATGTCATGCCACTCTGCATCAAAATCAACTGACGGTTTCAAGCCTTTTATGTGAAAGCCTCTTCTGTTTGCGCCGGATATATAGACGCCCTCCCGGAGAGAGCTGTCAGCTATCTTTTTCAGCTCATGATTGTGAGGGCCGATGAAACCTGCCTCAACGCCGAGTATCTCCTTCACCTCATCCTTCTCTGCAGGCCTGAACTCGCCGGCTATCCTCTGAAGCTTCTTCTCATGAAGCTCCTGATCGCCCCTTACAAGCGCCATAAATGGCCCTTCATTACCTATAAGCAGAAGGCTCTTTATAAAGAACTTTTTGTCTGTCTTTAAAAAACCTGAAACCTCGGAAACCGTCCTCTGGTCCGGTGTCTCAATATCCTCCCGGCCCCACTCTTCTTCAAGCTGTGGCTGCAGAACCGGATCTGAGAGTGCAAGCTCTGTATTTGCAGAATAGCCGCATTTGCCGCACAGCACTACCGTATCCTCCCCGGCAGGGCTAGGTCCCATGAACTCATGCGCTGTAGCACCGCCCATCATGCCCGGATCGCTCTCAACCTGATAATACTTAAGCCCGCATCTTGTAAATATCCTGTGATAGGCCTCAGCATGCTTCTGGTAGTTAATCTCAAGCCCCTCTTCGTCCCTGTCAAAGCTGTAGCTGTCCTTCATGGTGAACTCACGGGTTCTCAAGATGCCGCTCTTCGGCCTTGCCTCGTCCCTGAACTTTGTCTGGATCTGATACCAGGCCTGGGGCAGGTCCCTGTATGAACGTATCTCATTGGAGGCGAGCCAGGTTATTATCTCCTCATGCGTCATTCCAAGGCACATGTCCCTGCCACCCCTGTCCTTGAGCCTGAACATCTCATCTCCGATCTCAGACCACCTGCCGGTCTTCTCCCATATCTCCGATGGATGGAGTGCGGGCATAGATATCTCCTGTGCGCCTACGGACTCCATCTCATCCCGTATAATTCTATTTATACGGTCCATGACACGCAGGGCAAGTGGAAGATATATATAAAGGCCGGAAGCAAGCTGCCGCACATAACCCGCCCGGAGCATCAGTATGTGGCTTACAGCCTCAGCCTCAGCAGGAAGTTCCCGCAGGGTAGGAATGAACATTCTAGAGTGGCGCATAAAAATTCTCCTTAAAAAATAATAAGCATTATAACCATTATTGCTCTTAATAGTCATTAGAGATAACATCCCTTAATACATCTTTTAATTATTTATTTTGACTATTGAAGCAACTGTGCTAGATTTATATAGAATAGCTATCTGTTATTCTTAATATATTACTATTCACCGGCAGATCAATATGGCAATGACAAAGAGATCACCAATAGCAACATTCCCCATGGCATTCTTCGTTGCGACACTGATCCTGAACCTCGTCTGTTTTCTGGCTTTCAGCTGGTATGTCTGGAAATCATCCAGCGAGTTTGAGCTTACAGAGAAGCGCGGCTTTCGGCTCTATGAGCTAAGCACAACCATTACACAACTCGGCGAAATATCCACCATGTCCGCCCGCATGGCCGCAACTACAGGGAACTTGAGCTGGGAGAAGTATTACAAAGACATTGAACCACAGATCAACAACGCAATAAAGGCTGCAAGCTCACTTGCGCCGGACCTGTACCTGAGCAGCCGCGGCAGGGCGGTTATCAACGCAAGAAGCCAGCTGGTAGAGATGGAGAAGAAAGCCTTCGACCTTGTGCGAAGAGGTTCTTCAAACAGGGCAATGAAGCTTCCGTCAGACGAACAGTTCAAGACTGCAGAATCCCTTCTCTTTAGCAGGGATTATGAGGAGCTTAAAAACACCTATGCCTCAGAAATAGCACAGATAAGCGGCGTCTCTCACGAACGTGCCAGAGTCGCCATCCAGGCACACCGCATGCTGGGATTCTGGGCCTTTACATCTGTTGTGCTGTCAATGCCCATCCTGTTATTTGTATGGTATGCAGCCCTTAAAAAGGTGAGGTCATATATTACCAGGCGAAATGAGGCAGAAGAAGCTCTAATGGAGTCTGAGCGAAAGTTCCGCAATCTTGTAACAGAGATCAATGACGGTTTCTTCATAGCAGACAGGAACGGAATAATTACATTTGCAAACAAGGCATATGCCGGCATTGTCGGCTACAAGGACCCCGAAGAGCTTATAGGCAGGCCCCTGCTGGAGTTCATTGACCCTGAGACAAGAAAAGGCATCGCCAGAAGATTCCTTGACGGTATTGACGCCGGTGAATTTAACGGGTCGCTTGAGTCAGCGATATATAAAAAGGACGGAACCAAAGCCTTTATCCAGATCAATCCTGTCATACATATGGAGGGGCGCAGCATAGCCGGCTTCAGGGGCATCTCACTGGACATCACAGAACGCAAACTTTATGAGGAGAGACTGAGAAAGAGCCATGAGGACCTTAGCCTCCTGTATGACATCTCTTCCGTAATAAGCCAGACGATCGATATGGAGGAACTCTGTGCAAGTATCCTGAAGAGCATAACAGAGCTTTCAATGTTCGAGTCTGAAAAAGAGGGAGGGATATTTATTATCGAAGAGGATGAGATGAAACTTGTCTCCCATACCGGCCACTCTGAGTTCTTCCTTGAACTGCACAAGAACCTGAAGGTCGGAGACTGCCTCTGCGGGCTTGCAGCAAAGACAGGCGAGGTCATAGTCTCCAAAAGTTCTACTGATGACAGCCGGCATACCATCAAATATGCAGGCATGACACCCCACGGGTATATCATATTGCCGCTTAAGGCCAGGGGGAAGGTGATCGGCGTCATATATCTGTTCATGCCTCTTGGTTTTGATATAGGCGAACGGAGGATGAACCTGCTCAGTGCTATTGGGAATCAGGTGGGAGTTGCTCTTGATAACTCAATGCTGTACGAGGAGACAAAGAGGTCAGCGCTGCATGACCCGCTTACCGGCCTTGCAAACAGGCGAATGATGGAGATGATATTCAAACGCACATTAGAAGAGGTGAAGAGATACGAGAGGCCATTTTCTATCATCATGCTTGATGTTGACCACTTCAAGAAATACAACGACACAAAGGGACATACCGCCGGAGACGAGGCGCTTGTTAATGTATCAAAAGTTCTCATTAAAGCTACACGCGGAGTAGACCTTGTCTCAAGATACGGCGGAGAGGAGTTCCTGATCCTGCTTCCTGAGACAGGCCTTGAGGGCACAATTATACTGGCTGAAAGGATAAGAGAGTCGATGGAGGAAGATACCGATGTCACCGTGAGCATAGGTATCGCCACCTGCAGCAAAGAGATCAAAGATGAAGAAGACTTTATCAACAGGGCGGATGCTGCTCTTTATCAGGCTAAAAATAACGGCAGGAACAGAGTTGAGATAGCTCCGTAACCCCTGCCTCCTGCTATTTGCCGTCAATAATTCCCAACCTTGCCATCCAGGCATTTGCACTCATTCAAATTGTATTTTTACCTCTACACCCCCTCCAAAAGGACTTAACCACTTGATTTACATATAAATAATATTAATAAATATTGACTATATATATTAATCTGCTAAAGTTTAATTATATGTATACATAAGTAGCGAGCATAAGATAAAAAAGATAAAAAAGATAAAAAAGATAAAAAAGATAAAAAAGATAAAAAAGATGAAGAAAGAGATAGAAGAGTTAAAGAAGAAAATCAAAAATTAAAAGACAATGCCCTTCAACAGGCTCAGGACAGGCACATCCAGAGACGCTTCGCTTCGGGACAGGAATACACAAAGTTCAAGATAAAGCATAAGGCACAGAGACATTAGATAAGGTTAAATGATGGTTGAAGATACTGAGAGAATAAAGGGTGAAAGTTCTGCCAGGGATTTACCGCAGATGCGGCTGAACAAATACTTAGTTATTCTGCTGCTGGTCTGGACTATAACTGTTACTGCTTCGCTGACATGGAATATAACCAGTGTAAAACAGAATATGCTGGAGTCTGCAGCTAACCAGGCAAAGATCGCCTTTGAAAAAGATATTCAGTACCGCCGGTGGAACGCCGGACACGGGGGTGTCTATGTCCCTGTTACAGAAGAGACCCCGCCGAACCCTTATCTTAAAGACATCGTGAAAGAGAGAGATATAACCACTCCGTCAGGAAAGCAGCTTACCCTTATGAATCCCGCATACATGACACGTCAGGTCTTTGAAATTGCTGAACATGAATTTAGTGTCCTTGGGCATATTACCAGCCTTAATCTGATCAGGCCTGAAAACACACCAGACAGCTGGGAGACTGCGGCTCTTAAATCTTTTAATAAAGGAGAGACGGAAGTTATTTCCGTAGAGAAGATAGAGGGCAGGGAGTATATGCGTTTGATGCGTCCCCTGATCACCGAGGAAAGATGCCTGAAATGTCATTCTGCACAAGGGTATAAGGTTGGAGATATCAGAGGAGGAATAAGCGTCTCTGTCCCGATAGAATCATTTCGTGCAATTGCAAACGATCAAATATTGAAGTTATCTATTACTCATATGTTGTTGTGGTTAGCCGGACTTTTCGGGTTAGTGCTCGGCTCGTTCCGGGTCAGAAGCAGTGAAGACATACGCCTGAAGTCAGAGAAAGAGATGATATTTGCTACTGAACAGTGGAGGGCCACTTTTGACTCCATTACAGATCTTGTTTCTGTGCATAACAACGAGTTCAGAATCATGAGGACTAACATGGCGTTTGCCAATTTTCTCAGGACTAAACCTGAGGAGTTGATAGGGAAACACTGCTACGAGGTGGTACATAACCTCGATAGTCCCTTTCCGGGCTGTCCTCATATGGAGATGCTCAAAACAGGTAAGGCTGAAACAAAAGAAATATTCAACACCAAGTACGGACTTCACCTGATGATAACAGTATCACCTATATTCGAGCGAGGAGAGATTGTGGGCTCGGTGCATTACATAAAGGACATTACTGAACGCAAGAAAGCTGAAGAGGAACTGAAAAAGGTCAACAAAGCGTTTGGCGGCAGGGAATTGAAGATGGCGGAGCTGAAGAAAGAGATAGAGGAGTTAAAAAAGAAAGGTGAAAATTAGAGATTAAGGGTTCAATAATAAAAATGAACAAAATAGTACTATTAATTATTATTGCTGTCATAGGTGTTTCAACCTTGGTCGCTTTTGACAGGCTGCAAGTAAATCACTGGGAAAAGGAGAGGTCTTTGGAGCTCAGGACTTTGACGCATCTCATACGTGTGCGTTTAGAGAGCAGTCTTAGGGCCAGATTTAATGCCATAGAAGGCGTTGCTTCACTGTTTATAATAAATCAAGATACAAAACCTGATGAATTTGCTGAATTTGCCAGAAACACCCTTAAATACAATCCAGCCATTCGTGCCCTGCAATATGCTGACCCTAAAACTCGTGTGACTTATGTTTACCCTCCAAAAGGGAATGAGATAGTTATTAAAAAGCCCATGCTTTTACTGGCTGATCCAAAGCGGGGCCCTTACGTACGTAAAGCTATTGACCGGAAGACAGCAACTCTTCAGGGCCCCTTCCCTCTGCGCCAGGGCGGCATGGGGGTTGTAGTAAGGTCTCCTATCTTCAAAGATGATAAATTTTTGGGCCTTGCCATAGGGGTATATGATATCCCCATCCTTATTGAAGAAGCATTGTCAGGCATAGACTCTGACAAAGTTATTATTAACCTTGTCGACAATGCCGGTCAGACCTTCTACGGGCAGAATAATATCTCTATAAATTCATATGAGAAATCGATTCCTGCAGTCGATACAGAATGGAAAGTTTTTGTCGCATGGAATAGAGACCCTATATCTCCTCTGCTTTTCAGCCGTGTTGTAATATGGCTCTTTGGAGCAGGGTTCTTCATAGCTGTCTTTTTTGTTGTTTATATGATATGGAAGCAGGCAGCAAGTCTTGAAATACAGGTTAAAGAACGCACTGAAGAACTTTTCAATATTAATAAAAAACTTTCCTATGAGATCGCCGAGCATACGAAGGATGAGGATGAATTGAGACTGCGCTCTGAAGAACTTGAGAAGATAAACAAGGCGTTTGTCGGCAGGGAGCTTAAGATGGCGGAGATGAAGAAAGAGATAGAGGAACTTAAGAAGAATAAATGACAAATGCCAAAATTCAAATGACAAATAAATTTCAAGCATCAAATTACAAATTACAAATAAAAAAAGACTCAAAATTAAATAACAAAATGACAAAATCAGGAGCAGGTTATGAAAGACGCAAAAGATGACAAACAACTTAAGCGTGAATTAGAGACGCTTAAGAAAGAGAAGCAGAAGCTGAATGAAAATCTGGAGAAGTTCAGGCTGCTCTATGAAAATCTTCCTCTTGGGTACCAGTCACTTGATCTGCAGGGAAACTTTATTATCGTAAACCAGGCATGGCTTAACCTTCTTGGATATTCCAATAAAGAGGAGGTCACAGGAAAGAACTTCGGAGATTTTATAACTGAGAAAGACCTGTTTGTGGAACGATTCCCAAAGTTCAAGGCATGCGGTGTAACTCAGGAAGTCATCTTTGAGATGATAAAGAAGGATGGTTCTTTCATCCTTATATCTATTGACGGCAGAGTGTCATACGATAAGGACGGGAACTTCATTCAGACTCACTGTGTGCTGCATGACGTCACAGCTAAACATAAAGCAGATGAGTCGGCAAAGAAAAAACAGTACTATCTGGCCAAGGCTCAGGAAATGGGCATGATCGGAACCTGGGAACTGGATATTCTAAAGAATATACTGATATGGACAGATGAAATTTATAAGATCTTTGGTTTACCGCCGGGAACAGAAATGAACTATGAGATATTCCTGAATTACGTCCATCCTGATGACAGGGATTATGTCCATGAAAAGTGGAGCGCCGCGCTTAAAAATGAGCCCTATGACATCGAGCACCGGCTCATCGTTGATGATAAGGTCAAATGGGTAAGGGAGAAAGCTGATGTTGAGTTTGATACAAAAGGCAACGCGGTTAAGGCTATTGGTTTTACACAAGACATTACTGAGCGCAAGAAAGCGGAGGAAAAGCTGTTGGTCATGAAGACGCTTTCGGAACAAACAAATGATATCATAGCGATAAAAGACAGAAATTATAAGTACATTTCAGCTAATCCCGCTTGTCTAGAAGCACTGTCTAAAGCAAGTGGAGATAAGAAGATCATAGGCAACGATGATTACCAGATCCTGCCAAAAGAGATGGCAGACAAGTTACGTGAAATAGATAAGAAAATCATGGTTAATGGTGAAACCATTGTTGTTGAAGAATCAGTTGGCGAAAAAACATATCTCTCCAGAAAATTCCCCATAAAGGATGCCAATAATACTACTGTTGCTTTAGGCCTGATCGCATCAGAGATCACCAAGAGAAAGCAGGCCGAGGAGAAATTAAAGGTTCTTGAGAAAAAAAATCGTTTATGGCTTGAAAATTCACCGGTGTGCACCAAGATAGTGGACCTTGATTTTAATCTGCAACATATGAGCGCCGCAGGCATAAAAGGTCTTAAAATTGATAATGTCACAAAGCTTTATGGGAAACCATTCCCTTTTGATCTGTATCCAGAGTCGTCCCGAGATCAGACAACTGAAAATCTTGTAAAAGTAAAAGAAACAGGTGAAATTATCACTCAGGAAATTTCTGTGTTTGATACAGAGGGAAACGAATTGTGGTTCCTTTCTACCTTTCTGCCGGTTAATGATGATGAAGGTCGAATTGATTACATCATGGTCGTATCCGCCAACATCACCGAGAGAAAGCAGGCCGAGGAAGAGCTGCGTCAATTTGAGCACATAGTCTCCACTTCCAAAGACATGATGGCGCTTCTGGATAAGAATTACATCTACCTTGCTGTTAACGATGCGTATAAAGACAGATTCGGCATGACCAGGGACGAGATAGTCGGTCATTCCGTTTCTGAGGTATTTGGGCAGGGATTATTTGAGAAGGTCATTAAACCCCATGCGGAACGCTGCCTGACAGGGGAGGATGTCACTTACCATGACTGGTTAGAGTTTCCGGTTTACGGAAAACAGTACATGGAGATTAACTATACCCCATATATCGGGCTGGACAAAGAAGTTGAGGGATTTGTTGTTAATGGACGCAATATAACTGATAGAAAGAAGGCGGAGGACAAACTGAAGACGCGTGCAGATGAGATGTCTGCCCTTAACGCTATGAGTATAAAGATTAGCTCAAAACTTGATCTTGAGCAAACAGTTGATGCAGTTCTTGAAGGATTGGTCTCACTGATCAATCCTGACACAGCACTTCTCTTTCTGAAAGACGGGGAGGACCTGATCGCACAAGGATCTCGATTCAGTTCTGAAAAATATGTGCATAAGGAAATCAAGAGCCACAAGATCGGCGAGTGTATGTGCGGTCTTGCCGTTACAGAAAGAAAACCATTTTTTTCCAAAGATATCTTCTCTGACATAAGGTGTACCTGGGATGAATGCAAAAAGGCGGGTATGCGCTCTTTTGCCGCCTTGCCGCTAATAAGCGGTGACTCTGCGATTGGTGTTCTCGGAGTGGGATCCGCATCAACTGTGGATTTTGAGGAGAGGGCATCATTTTTTGAAACACTTGCAGGTGAGGTGTCCATAGCCTTGCAGAATGCCATGCTGTATGAGAAAGTCAAGCATCACGTTGATGAGGTAAAATTAGCAAATGTGACCTTTTCCGCCATTAATCAGCTTTTCAATGAGGCTATTTCATGTACGTCAAGTTTTGATTCTGCAAAGATCTGTCTCTCTATAGCAGAAGAAGTTACCGGCAGCCAGTACGGCTCTATTGCAGAGGTGAACAGCAATAACCGTTTTGACACCCTGGCATTGAGCGATACAGGCTGGGAGCAGTGTAAAATTGCAGTTTTAGATCCGGCCTGTATACAGGATATGGAGATCCGCGGTATCTGGAAGGCTGCATTAAAGAGTAAACATGGCCTTATCATCAATGATCCCTCAAGCCACCCTGAGAGTGTAGGTATTCCCGAGGGGCACATGCCGCTCACCTCTTTTCTGGGCATACCATTTAAGCATAAGAACTTCACCGGAATGATAGGTCTCGCTAATAAGGACGGCGGCTACTCAGAGGCCGACAGGGAGATCATCGAGTCCCTCACCCTTGCATTCGCTGAGGTGATAAACAGCAAGCGGGCGGAAGAGGAATTACTGAACAGGACAGAAAAACTGGAAAGGCTGAATAAGGCGTTTGTCGGCAGAGAGCTTAAGATGAAAGAGCTTAAGGAAGAGATAGAGGAACTTAAAAAGAATGTTAAGAGTTAAGAGTTAAGAGTTAAGAGTGTAGAGTTTAAAGTTGAATGAAAAAGGAACATATGTTTTGGAGAACAGCATGAATAAAGTTAAAAAGAAGAAGCATAAGGAATAAGGCATTGAATAATAAGACTGGAGAAAAGAGAATAGGGCTATTTTCAGGCATCAGGACGAAGATGCTCCTTTATTTCGGCCTGCTCTTCATAATTACTATTTCTCTGCTTGAACTCTCAAGGATCTATGGGATGCCTTTTACAGAATTCATGGGTGAGCACTCTATTGAGCAGGCTAAGGTGTTTGATAACCTTAGCCTTGTGGCTGACCTGAAGAAAGAGCGGCTTGAGCGTTTATTGACAGAGATGCAGAATGACATAACAATGTTTTCAAAAGATCCATTTGTCAAATTAAGCATAGTTGAACTTAAAAGAAAAATTCAGGAGAATATCGACAATGGAATAAGCGGTGAAACGCTTTGGGCTGAAGTGAAAAAGTGGGGCACTTTTAAAGAATTGAGCCTGTATTTGAACCTCATCAATAATTCTTATGCTACATATAATGAGCCTAAGATCTTCGACTTGAAGACCGGGGTGACTCTGGCCTGGCCAGGAGACTTGGAGATCGGAACTTTTATTTATGAGGATAGTTACCAACATAGCATTTTCAATCGTGACACCCTTGAAAAAGCCTTTAAGCATGGTGACATATACTTCCATGTCGGAATGCATAAGGGGGAGGAGAATATTGATTTTGACATATATGCTCCGATCAGAGATAGCGAGATGATAGTGGCGGTGCTGAAATTAGACATTAATGTATCTGATTTTATTCTGCCTTTACTTCATACCGGAGGAGGCCTGGGAAAGACAGGCGAAGCCCTGCTTGTTGACCATGAAAGAAGGATCCTCACACCTTTAAAACATCCCCTGCCTGACGAGACAGTTCCCAAACCGTTGGAATATAAAATACTGGCCAAACCCGCACTGTTTGCCTCTCGCGGAGAGGAGGGGCTGATCATGTCAGAGGACTACCGAGGCATAGATGTTCTGGCTGCATATCGCCATATACCCATCACATCTGAGGCCGGATGGGGAATGGTCGTAAAAAAAGACAAGGATGAGGTCTTTTATGAATTAAATAAGACTATGAAATATTCCTTCATAATAAGCGTTTTTGGTGTTTTTGCTTTCTGCATATTAATTTTTGTGTTCATTAATAAAATTACAAACCCGATCATGAATCTGAGGGAGGCAGCCATAAGAGTTGGACATGGCGATCTTGAAACAACAATGACGATTACATCAAAAGACGAGATTGGAGATCTTGCCGACGACTTTAATGAGATGAGATTAAAACTTAAAGATTCCTACAGCGGACTAGAAGAAAAAGTCAGGGAGAAGACTGAAGAGCTTGTTGAAACTTTAAAGGATTCAAAGGAACGAAATGTTGACCTCAGGGAAACGAGGGACGCCATGCTCAACCTTGTTGAAGACCTGGAAACTTCAAAAGAGGCTCTTGAAGAGGAAAAACTGCATCTTGAAGATATAAAAATCAAACTTCAGGTTCTAAATGCAGAACTGAACAATAAGAATAAAGAGCTTGAGTCGATACTCTTTGCAGCATCACACGACCTTCGCACACCGCTTGTAAATATTCAGGGATTCGGCAAGGAGCTGCAATACACTATTGATGACCTCACAGCGGAACTGCAGAAGATGGAGATCCCTCCGGATATAAAGAATAAAGTATCGTCTCTAATTAAAGATGACATCCCTGAATCACTGAGCTTTATTCGGACCGGAACGGCCAAGATGGACGCCCTCCTCTCTGCACTGCTTCAGATATCACGGCTTGGACGATTTCAGCTTGTGCTGACAGACATTGACATGAACACATTGATGGCCGACGTCTTAAACTCTCTGGAATATAAATTAAAGGATTCAAAGATAAAGATCGAAGTGGACGACCTGCCTTCCTGCACTGCCGACAGCACACAGATCAATCAGGTATTTACAAACCTTATTGAAAATGCAATAAAGTATCACGACCCTTCAAGAGACGGAATCATTAAGGTGTCCGGGTATGTTGAGAAAGACAAAACCATATACTGTGTCGAAGACAACGGCATAGGCATTGCCCCTGAATATCAGGACCAGATCTTCAAGCTCTTTCACCGCCTTGAGCCTGAAAAGAATATTGGTGAAGGGCTGGGACTGACGATAATACAAAAGATAATTGATAAGCATAACGGAGATATTCGGGTGGAATCTGAAGAAGGAAGAGGCTCAAAGTTCTTTGTGACATTAGCTCAAAAAAAAGAGGATAGTGTATAGATAAAAGCAAAAAAGCAGTTTTGAATTAGTAACAGGAGGACAGGCATGAAGAAAGAGGTTGTTGTTATTATCGCAGAGGATGACGAGGGACACGCAAAACTCATAAGGAAGAACCTTGAACGGGCCGGAATAAAGAACAAAATAATACATTTTACAGATGGTGATGAGACACTTGACTTCTTCTTTAAAAGAGGTAAAGGCGCTAAAAGTGAAAAAGGTAAATCTTACCTGCTGCTGCTGGACATACGGATGCCGAGAGTGAACGGTTTTGAAGTACTAAGGCAATTAAAGGCTGACAAGAACCTTCGCAGGATACCTGTAATTATGATCACCACAACAGATGACCCTAAAGAGGTGCAGAAGTGCCATGAAATGGGGTGCAGTATATACATTTCAAAGCCTATAGAATATGAAAAGTTTGTAAACGCTATCAAACAGCTCGGGCTATTCCTTCTTGTGGTCGAAGTTCCGAAGCTGAATACTGAAAGATAAGATCAAAAAGAATTTATGAAAAACATATCAGATATATGAAACTTCGCGGAATAATAATACTGCTTGCCGCTGTAACATTCCTCTCCGTAGCCATCGGAGGGTATGCACACTACCTCACCCTTTACCACTCCGTGCATAAAAATGCTCATATTGAAGCGGAGAAGTCAGCAGCCGAGACTGCAGGCAAGATAGATATAAGCCTTCACTACTACAGGGGAGCGGTGAAAGCACTGGCAAGCATAGATGTCCTGGAGCAGGCTCTTTACAGTGGCGATCCGTCCCGGATGGATAAAGCAAACGCAACACTTGACAGCTTCAACGCAGCAATGAACGCTGACGTCTGCTACCTTATGGACTTAAACGGTAATACTGTAGCCTCATCCAACCGCAATTCTTCTGGCAGCTTTGTCGGAAAGAACTACGCATTCAGGCCGTATTTCAAAGAGGCTCTTAAAGGAAACCCCTCCGTCTATATGGCACTCGGTGTCACCTCAAACAAAAGGGGCATATACTTCAGCTTCCCCGTATATACAGATCCAGATGACCCGCCTTCAGGCGTTGCTGTAATGAAAACCTCTATTATGAACCTTGAAGAATACTTCAGGTCCAACCAGAACAATATCACACTGCTGACCGGGCCGGATGAGATTATCTTTATTTCAAGCATAAAGGAGATGCTTTACAACTCTTTATGGGAGCAGTCACCCGCCTGGCAAAAGGCTGTTACAGAATCAAGGCAGTTCGGCAAAGGCCCATGGGAGTGGGCGGGATATATTAAAGGAGAGGGATCAAATATATATGACCGAAATGGCAACCACTACGACATTGCTCTTGCAGAGCTGGAAGGCTATCCCGGGTGGGATGTGGTCATTATGCAGAACCACCACAACTTATCTGACACCATTTTGAAGAACCTCAAAAAAAGGTTCGGCATTCTGATGTTATGTGTGCTGCTGCTTACCGGCGCATTTTCGCTTGCCCTGTATTTGATAGCAAACCGCGAGATAACAAAGAGAACTGCTGCCGAGCAGGAGGCAAAGAAGGTCAACAAAGAACTGGAGCAGGTCATACATGTCACATCACACGACCTGCGCTCACCGCTCGTCAATATCCAGGGCTACTCCAGGGAGGTCGTGTACTCTCTTGAGAAAATCGAGGATACGATAAAGGCAGCAGAGCTGCCTGACACTTTAAAAGAGAAGGCCACGTATATAATTGAACAGGATATCCCCGATTCTGTCAGACACATTGATAAAAGCCTGAAAAAGATGGACTCCCTGCTTGCAGGCCTGCTTCAGCTTTCACGCTCAGGCCGTGTTAAGCTTGAAAAGAAGAAGCTGGATATGAACAAACTTGTATCTGATGCTGTATCAACACTGGGGCACTGCTTCAAAGATTCAGGTGCCGTGTACAAAATATCTGAGCTCTCCCCGTGTTATGGAGGTGAGGGCCAGCTGAACCAGGTATTCACAAACCTTATCGGCAACGCCCTTAAGTATCTTGACCCTCAAAGGCCCGGGGTAGTACGTGTATTCAGCAGGGATAGTGACGGTATGACTGACTACTGTGTTGAAGATAATGGGGTTGGCATCTCAGAGGATGACCGGGAGGAGATATTCAGTATCTTTTATCAGGTGAACCCTCAAAAGGAAGGTGAGGGGCTTGGCCTGAATATCGTTAAAAAGATCGTGGAAATGCACGGCGGTAAAGTATGGGTAGAATCTGAGCTTGGAAAAGGCAGCACATTCTGTGTATCACTGCCCAAAAAACGATGATAAACAGTAAAATAGTAAGGTAAGTTTAAATTTAAGGGGATTTAATATATGAACAAGGACGTTATTATTCTCATAGCCGAGGACGATGAGGGACATGCAGGCCTCTTGATGAAGAACTTCAAGCGTGCCGGGCTGAAGAACAAGTCCATCCTCTTTAATGACGGAGAGGAGATCCTTGACTTCCTCGGGGGTAAGGGTGAGGGACCTCATGCTGAAGAGGGCCATGCCTATGTGCTCATCCTTGATATAAGGATGCCGAAGGTCGACGGCATAGAGGTGCTCCGCCGTGTCAAGGAGGACTCCCGGCTTGCAGTGATACCTGTAATAATGTTCACCACTACATTCGACCCTGCGACAGTAAGGGAGTGCCATGACCTTGGATGCTCAAAATACCTCATAAAACCGACAGAATATGACAAATTCATCGATACAATTAAACAGCTTGGAATGCTTATAACCTCTATGGAGGTGCCTGCGATCAATGGCTCAGAGAGATCAGGATAAGAACCTCCCTCTGCAGAAGATATACAAGCGGGGGCTTTCACCTGTAGTGCTGGTTGTAGAGGACGAAGAGAGCCTCAACAACCTGATGCAGAAGGTTATCCATAGAGAAGGCTTCATTACCGAAGGGGTCACCAGCGGCAGTGACGCCATAATCAGGGTAATGGATGACCCTGATGTGATAATCATTCTTGACTATGAACTCCCGGATATGTCCGGCATGGAAGTAATAGGAACACTTACCGACAAGGGTATACAGGTTCCTTTCATCGTAACGACCGGACGCGGTGATGAGAAGATCGCCGTTGAGATGATGAAGCTGGGTGCAAAGGACTATATAGTAAAAAGCGCTACCCTCTCAGACATCCTTCCAAGTGTTGTTAAGAGAGTTATGAAGGATATAGAGCAGGAGCACAAGCTTGCTCAAGCAGAGATGGCAACGATTGAAAGACAGGCAGAACTGTCAGCTCTCTACAAGGTCTCTTCAGAACTCAGCCAGACGCTCGATATAGACAAATTCTTTCCTATTATATTTCAAGCCATAACAGGGCTTGATCTCTTTGGCATTGATAAGAAGGGCGGGATATTTACAGTTGATGAGGACAGGATGACGCTTGTCTCTCATCATGGTCACCCGGATTCATTCATAGAGATCCATAAAGGCCTGAGAGTTGGCGACTGCCTCTGCGGACATGCAGCCAGTACAGGTGAAATTATAATCTCAAAGCACTCACATAAGGACGGACGGCATACCATCTCTTATCCCGGCATGAACCCTCACGGACATATAGTTATCCCGCTTAAGGCGAGGGACATGGTGGTAGGGGTACTTTATCTTTATATGCCTGTAGATTTTGAGATAAATGAAAGAAAACTGCGCCTGCTCAACTCAATAGGCAATCAGATAGGCATATCCGTTGATAACGCAAAGCTTTATGCGGACACAAAAAAATCCTCGCTCCACGACCCGCTTACCGGGCTTGCAAACAGGCGGCTGATGCATATTTTCTTCAGCAGGGGATTTGCCAAGGCCAAACGAAACAAAAGCCCTTTCTCCATCATACTTCTGGATATCGACTTCTTTAAAAAATACAACGATACAAAGGGGCATACAGCCGGTGACAATGCACTGATAGAGATAGGAGAGCATCTGCTTAAAGAGACCAGAGAGGTTGACCTTGTCGTCAGGTATGGAGGGGAGGAGTTCCTTGTTCTGCTCCCGGACACTACGCTTGAGCGTGCACAGGAGGCTGCAGAGAGGATAAGAATGATAATAGAAACAAACACAGGGGTGACTGTAAGCCTCGGGGTCTCATCCTACAAAAAAGAGATCTTCTCTGAAGAAGAGCTTATCAATAGGGCTGATGAAGCTCTTTACAGGGCGAAAAAGAACGGGAAGAACCGAGTAGAATTAAGCAGTTAGGCCGGACTCACAGATGAAACATCCTCCATCTCTGCAAAAAACTGCAGTAAAATTATATAATCTTTCAGCATGCTTCTACAGATACATGTCAGCCTGAACATATGAATAAAGGCTAACATCAGGTTTTCTCCTTATATGTGGATTAACTATTTAAAATAGCCAGAAATACCATTAGCATATACAATTATATTAGGAGGAATATTATGTCATATATAAAGACCCCTGCCATCCCCCTTTTTCTTGCAGCCTTACTTTTCAGCATCATATTCCTAATGCCCTCCCATGCTGAGCATGACCCTTCAACCAGCCTCAGCGGCCCGAAATTCTCAGACCACTCCAAAGTGTATCAGATGCCTCCCGAGTGGACCAAACAGCCAATAAAGCATGAGTCTTCAGCAAAAGATGCCGACATAGCAGTCACACTTGACGGGCAGCTTTACCATGCATGGGAGCCTATCATAAATAAATATGCTGATAAAAACGGCCTGAAGGTCGATGTGACGTATGGAACATGCGGGCTTTCTGCAGGGAAGCTCCTCAGAAAATCAGCTGACATTGGAGGGTTCTGCTGCCCCCCAAGCTATACAGACCGCCTGCCGGGGCTTCAATTTCATACCGGCGGAATTGCATCTATAGCCTTGATAGTACACCCTGACAACCCGATCGATAACATAACCCTTGAAGAGGCCCGCAAAATATTCATGGGCGATATATATAGATGGTCAGAGCTAAAAACATCAGAAGGCGTAAAAGGTCTGGACGAAATCATACAGCCGACCGCAAGACTTCATTGCAAAATAAGGCCCGGTCACTGGCGTTTACTGCTTGATGACGAAGACCTTTTCAGTCCAATGCTTATTGAAGTAGGTGCTATCCCTGACATGATACTGCAGGTTGCAAAAAACCCGAGGGCCATCGGTTATGAGATACTATGGATGGCACGCTACTATGCGGATAAGGGGAAGGTCAAGATCCTGAAGATAAACGGATATGATCCTGACAACCCACTGGATGTCATATCAAAGAAATATCCCCTGTATCGTGTTTATAATTTCACCACCTGGGAGGGAGAGGGGGTTGCTAACCGGCATGCAAAAGGCATATTAGATCACCTGCTGAATGAGGTGGAAGACCTTGATCCTAAATACAGCTTTATCCCTTCATCAAGATTGAAAGAAGCAGGGTGGAAATTTAACAGAAATGAACTTATCGGGGAACCTGGAATGTGAAGCCTGAAAAAGAGAAGATGAACCCTATTTATTCACTGACCGCTTTTCTTCATCAGCGTGTCTCCCTGACGCTGAAGGTGATAGTTCTGACTGTTGTTGTTGGCATATCTCTCTGGGCACTGCTTGACCAGCTTCAGAGCAGCAAACTTAAAAAGGTGTTTTATGTTCAGCTGGTCGATGAACTAACTGAAGAGGCGATGATTGACAGGCTCAGCCTTGACAGATATATAAAATCCCACCACAAACTGGCCAAACTGCTTGTTGCACAGGAAAACCTCATCAACTATATTGAAAAGCAGGTGTGGCATGTTGATGACAATATTGAGATCAAATACTATGATCGTACCCCGCCGTGGTACCCTAAGGTTTCTGCACTCCGTATCTTTGCTGCGCCAAGATATGCCCTGCTGTTAGACCAAAATGGCAATGTAATGGAGCTTTATATGAGCCGCCATAATTACCAACCTACTGCTCTCTTGAGCCAGATAACTCCTTTGTCCCTTGCTAAAAGCTATGGCCAAAGCCTGGTAACAAGTCTCAACGGATTGCCATATGTAATAGCCTCAAGGCCGCTTAAGAAGAGCGATGGCTCGTTAAAGGCTACTTTGATGCTTGCCTCACCGATAGATGAAGAGTTCCTGATCTCTTCATTAGGCGCGTTGACCCCGGGACACTTAATAGCACTTGCATCTCAGGATGATGATCCGAAGATACTCACCAGCAGCAACCTCCGGGAAATAGCCAAGGGGACATCGCTCAGCACTTTAGAAGACAAATACCTGATAACCGGTCAGCAGTTCATTGACTATGGTGCAGCAGAATACGTTATTAAACTTATCTCTTTCATCCCGGTAAAGGAGGTTGATAAAATAACGAATGAAGTTATCAGGATCGGCCGCCAGCAGCGCAACATAATTGCCCCGGCATTTATTCTTATATTTGCCTCCATCATGTTCTCCTTATCCACACGCATAAACAGGCTTAACAGCCAGATGAAAGATTTTTCACAGCAGAAACTGGGTGAGATGAAGAACGGCCTGACCAAGGGCGACCAGCTTTATGTACTTGAGAACCAGTTTCAGATGCTGACAAAAAAGGTGGTTGAATCACAAATACTGCTGAAGCAGCAGGCAGAAGAGAATACACGTCTTATCGTAGACAACGCGTTTGACGCCATTATCACAATGGATCAGGACGGCACGGTAACTTCATGGAACCCGCAGGCAGAGGCCATCTTCGGCTGGAAACAGAGCGATATACTCGGGCAGAGAGTAGTTGATACAATAATTCCAAGTGCATATAGACGGGCCCACGAAAAAGGCCTTGAGCATTTTCTTGAAACCGGCGAGGGGAATATATTTAACATGCAGCTGCAGATAACAGCAGTTCATCGTGACGGCCACGAATTCCCTATTGAGCTTGCTATATCACCGGCAAAAAGAGGGAAGAGTTATTTTTTCATTGCTATAATACGGGACATAACCGAGCGGAAAAAATATGAAGAACAGATAAAAAGCTCTCTGAAGGAAAAAGAGGTGCTGCTCAGTGAGATCCATCACAGGGTTAAGAACAATATGCAGATCATCTCAAGTCTGCTAAAGCTGCAGTCTGACCAGATCAGCGACGCAAACGACCTTGAGATGATAAAGGACAGCCAGAACAGAATCAAGTCGATGTCACTTATACATGAGAAGCTATACCGGTCGAAGGACCTGTCACATATCGACTTCAGTGATTACATTACAGATCTAATAAGGGCCCTCTTCCGCTCTTATGGAGTATCCTCTGATCAGATTGCAATTACAGTTGATATAAAGGATATAATGCTTGGAATAGATTTTGCCATTCCATGCGGGCTTATCATAAATGAACTTGTTTCGAATTCGATCAAGCATGCGTTTCATGAAGGCACAAAGGGAGAAATATCAGTCTCAATGCACAAGGCCGGGGAAGAGATGCTTCTGACGGTTAGTGATAACGGGGTCGGAATACCTGATGATTACAATATAAGAGATTCTGAGTCATTGGGCCTGAAGCTGGTAAGCATGCTGTCAGAAGACCAGCTAAAGGGTAAATTAGATTACTCCATAACCGCTGGAACAAGATTCAACTTAAAATTCAAAGCCGTTGACAATAGCAAATGAGGATAAAGAAAATGTCGAAAAAAAGAATTATGGTAGTTGAAGATGAACGGATCATTGCTGAAGATATCAAAAGAAGCCTGTTGAATATGGGATATGAAGTTCCGGCTATTGCATCTTCCGGTGAGGACGCGATAAGAAAGGCAAAAGAGCTGATGCCGGATCTGGTACTGATGGATATAGTATTGCGTGAAAAGATGAACGGTATTGATGCGGCAGGACATCTGCGCTCGATCTTTAATATCCCCGTTATTTATCTGACCGCCTTTGCCGATGAAAAGACACTTGAGAGGGCAAAAGTGACTGAACCCTTCGGGTATATCATAAAACCCTTTGAGGACAGGGAACTTCACAGCTCAATTGAGATGGCTCTGTATAAGGCCAGGATCGAGCATGCCTTGAAAATCAATAATGAATGGCTTTCTACTGTTCTTAAAAGTATAGGGGATGCGGTTATCGCCACTGATGAAGCCGGCATTGTAAAGTTCCTGAACCCGGTAGCAGAAGAACTTACAGGGTGGAGTGAAGAGGATGCAAAAGGAAAACCGCTTACTGAGATATTTACAATACAGAACGAAACCACCCGTGAAGAGATAGAGAACCCTGTGGAGAAGGTCATAAAAGAAGGGAGCATAGTGGGACTAGGTAATCATACCGTTCTGGTCAAAAAAGACAGGTCAATTATACAGATCGATGACAGCGGAGCACCGATAAAGGATGAAGACGGCAATATTATCGGGGTTGTACTGGTCTTTCATGATGTGACAGAACGCAAAAAGATAGAGAAGGAGCTGAGAAAAAGAGTCGATGAGCTTGAGACCTTTTATGACATCTCCGTTGACAGAGAATTAAAGATGAAGGAGCTAAAAGAGGAGATACAGCGGCTTAACGACGAAATATCCGGCTACAGGCGTAAATAGCTGACACTGCAAGACAAAAATTCACCTTTACAGCATATACAGAATACCTGACACGTCAGTCAGCAACTCCCCCTTACACCACCAGAATCTTTAAAGTTCCTCCGAGAATTTATTAGATGTTTCCTTCTCCTCCCATCTCGGGTTTACGCATGAATGTCGGAACATCCAGATTGCTGCCTCCATTGTCCGGTGTAAGCGCTTTTGCAAGTATCTTGTTTGAACCCCTAAGTGTCTTTGTCTCTGATGTCGGTCTCCATTTATTATAGGAGTTCATAGCTGCCTGAGGCTTCTCCTCAAAGCCTGTGGCTATAACTGTTGCTATTATCTCATCATCAAGGTCTGAATCAATTACAGAACCGAAGATTATCTCAACATCCTCATGAGCGGCATCCCTGATAAAGCTTGCTGCCTCATTAACCTCATGTATAGTGAGGGATGAACCTCCTGTGATATTTACAAGAACGCTCTTTGCGCCGTCAATGGATGTCTCATCAAGCAGCGGACTGTTGATGGCCATCTTTGAGGCCTGGGCAGCCCTCTGCTCTCCTGTAGCAGTGCCTATACCCATGACAGTCTTGCCGCTGTCTGCAAGTACCGTCCTTATGTCTGCAAAGTCCTGATTGATAAGCCCGGGGACAAATATAAGGTCTGTAATGCTCTTTACAGCCTGCCTCAAGACATCATTTGCAAGATTCAGCGCCTTAAACCACGGGGTGTCCTTATCAGCAATATTCAGTATCCTGTTATTGTGCACAACAACTATTGAGTCAACATGCTTCTTAAGCTCCTTAATCCCCTGCTCAGCGTTACGGGACCTCTTGTTGCCCTCAAACATAAATGGTTTTGTAATTACAGCTACAGTAAGCATGCCGAGCTCTCTTGTTATCTCTGCGACTATGGGGGCTGCACCCGTGCCTGTTCCTCCACCCATACCGGCAGTTATAAAGACCATATCAGCACCCTTAAGCGAGTCTTCGATAAGATCCCTGTCATCGATCGCGGCCTGTCTTCCTACTTCAGGATCAGCTCCGGCCCCAAGCCCTTTTGTAAGAGAGCCTCCTATCTGAACACGCTTATGCGCAAGTGATGATTCAAGCACCTGAGCATCCGTATTCACAACGATAAACTCAACACCCTCGATACTTGATGCTATCATGCTGTTCACAGCGTTGCCGCCGCCGCCGCCGACTCCGATAACCTTGATCTTTGCATTTTTGTGTTCTACTTCCTCAAGCTCAAAAATTTTCATGCGTGCCTCCTTTTGTTATTATCTTTTATAAGTTAACTAAATATTTCGTTTGCCCAGTTTCTGACTTTAGAGATTATTCTTTTGGTGCCTCTTCCGTTATTTGATATATGATCTGAAAGCGTATCTCCTGCACTGCAAAGGACAATTCCTATTCCTGTAGCATTGGCAGGGTTTGAAATATAATCTGCATCCCCGTCAATGCCGTGTGCACTGCCGATCCTTACCGGCAGGTCAAGTACGTTCTCAGCCATAGCCTCCATCCCCTCCATAAGACTTGAACCGCCTGTAAGCACAACTCCGGAGGAGATGATACTGTCAAATCCCCTGCCGTTTATCTCATCCTTAATAAGCCTGAAGAGCTCTGCAACCCGGGGCTGCAGTATCTCGATAAGATACTGCCTCGGCACCCTCTTTGCGGGCCTGACTCCGGCACTCCTTATCTCAATCTCCTCATCATCCTTGACCATCGAGATCATTGAGCAGCCATACTGCTTCTTTATCCTCTCCGCATCCGGAGCAGAGGTTCTCAGCCCGATGGCTATATCGTTTGTGAAGTTGCTGCCTCCCACCGGCAGTACCGCTGTGTGGCAGAGGCTGCCCTCATGGAATACCGCAATATCGGTAGTGCCTCCTCCTATATCTATAACAGCCGTGCCGAGTGATTTCTCATCTTCAGTAAGCACAGCCTCTGCAGTTGCAAGAGGCTGAAGAACCGTCTCAACCACATCAAGACCAGCCCTTTCGCAGCATCTTGTAAAGTTCTGCACAGAGGTTGATGAACCCGTTATTATCCTAACCTTGGTCTCAAGCCTGACACCTCCCATCCCCCGGGGGTCAGTAATCCCGTTCTGCCCGTTAATACTGAAACCGAGCGGTATTACCTGCAGTATCTCCCTGTCAAACGGTACTGCAACCGCCCTGGCCGCATCTATAACGCTGTCAACATCTTTCTGGGATACATCCTTTTTTGTAAGTGCTATCACCCCATGGCTCGAAAGGCTGTCTATGTGCTCTCCGCCGATACCCAGATGGACCGCCTTTATATGAATGCCGGTCACCGCCTCAGCCTCTCTGACAGCATCCCTGATAGACTCTGTGGCATCCTCAATGTTAATCACCGCACCCTTCTTGATCCCACGAGAGGGAACGCTTCCGTATCCAATGATGCCGAGACCGGCCTCTGTCACCTCACCTACCGTTACCGATGTCTTTGCAGTACCGATATCAAGGCCTATTATGAGTCTGCCTTTCTTCATGTCATTTCCTCGCTTTTCTTAATGGTTTGACAATCACATCATCGAACCTAAGATCAACGTACTTTATGTCTCCCTCTCTCTTTCTTATCTCAGGCTCAAGCACCTGCCACTTATCAAACTTCTCTGAATAGTTCTCATATCCGACCTTTATAACTTCGCCGTCTATCTTCATGGCAAGACCGTAAGGTTCAAGCCCTATCTCGATAGATTCTTTGCCATCAATTACACCCTTCTCTGATATCACCTCCACAAGCTTAAGAGCTTCTGCAAATGCATCCGCCTCCTTCTGCGGATCTATGTCATTAATTACAGGCAGGAAAGAGGTCCCTTCACCATCTATCTTCTCAAGCACCTCTCCCCTCTCATCCACAAGTAATTTTTCACCTTTAAGGCTGAGGATCACTTTTGGTGATGACTCTTCTATCATTATTGAGACGGTATCAGGAAACTCCTTTCTTATAGAGACATTTCTTATCCATGCATTGTTTTTAACCCTCTCCTTTACCGTCTGTAATGAGAGGTCAATAAGGCTGTCCCCCTCATTTATCTCCGCGCTTCTTATTACATGATCATCCTCAAGGTGGTAATTTCCGGAAACGACAATATTCTGTACTGTGAATGTTTTCGCTGCCAGCTTTACGCCCAGGCCGACAACGGTTACAATTATCACCGCCGACAGGAAGACCACGCCCCTGCGCAGAAATATTGTCATCTTCTCTCCCCGCCAGTATGCCGATCTCTTCTTCTTATTATTTTTTTTCTTTGACCGCAATTTTAATAACCTCCTCTAACAGGTCCTTGAAGCTCATTCCATCGGACTGTGCTATTTTCGGCAGCAGGCTTGTGCCTGTCATGCCGGGCAGCGTATTGACCTCAAGGATATACGGCCTCCCATCACTGTCCAACATGAAATCAACCCTACTGTACCCCGAGCATCCCAGGGCTTTGTGCGCAATAAGAGCCTTCTCTTTCAGACTCTCAAAAAGCGGCTCTTCGATCTCAGGCGGAATTATATACTCTGTAAGTCCTGATGTGTATTTAGCTTCATAGTTATAGAACTCAAGTGTCGGCCTCACCTCCACACCGCCTATCGCCCTCTCCCCGATTATCCCTATATGTACTTCCCTGCCCTTTATGAACTCCTCTATGATCACCCTGTCTCCAAGGCTGAAGGCCTTCTCAACTGCAGGCATCAGGTCATTTTCGTCTTTGACTATATTCACACCGATGCTTGAGCCTTCAGACGCCGGTTTAACAACCCACGGAAGCGGGAAATCGGGCGTGGTGAGGACGGGCTGAGCCTTCTTCTTGCCCTTCTGCTGTCTGACAACAATAAATCGGGGCACTTCCAGCCCGTGATGCATAAAAGCCTTCTTGGATGCCTCCTTGTCCATTGCCAGTGCAGATGCAAGCACTCCCGAGCCGGTATAGGGTATTCCTATTACATCGAGAAGACCCTGTATCGCACCGTTCTCGCCTATTCCGCCATGCAGTGCAAGAAAGACAAACTTCACTTTGCTCTTTTTGAGCACATTTACTATATCCTTGCCCACATCGATCGCCTCAGAGTTGTAGCCAAGCTCCTGAAGCGCCTGATATACTGCAAGGCCGCTTCTCATAGAGATGTCCCTCTCAGCTGACATACCTCCCATCAAGACGCCGATTTTTTTAGTAGTAGCCTGTTTTTTTGTCATAATATATTTTCACCTTTCATGTTTAAGCTTCTCGCACTTTCTTTAACTTTGTGCCTCTGTGCCTGTCTTTTTAACTTTCCTGGTTCTTACCTATTATCTTTATCTCAGGCTCAAGGCTTATGCCGCTATGCTCTTTGACCTTTTCCTGAACCTCATTCATAAGCTCGATAAAGTCCCTGCTTGTTGCACCACCATTATTTATAAAATAGTTCGCATGTACCTCACTCACCTCTACATCACCGGACCTCATCCCCTTGCAGCCCGCAAGCTCTATAAGCCTGCCCGCGCTCTCATCGTCAGGGTTCTTAAAGACACATCCGGCTGAAGGCTTTCCAAGAGGCTGTGTTTCCCGCTTTTTCCCAAGATATCCCTTTACCCTGCCATCAACCTCCTCAGCTTCTGCCACATTGAGCCTTATGTTGGCGCTCAGGATGATAATGTTCTCAGGAAGGTTGGAACTTCTGTATGAGAACTTCAGGTTCTCCATCTTAAGTATCGCTATCTTTCCGTATACGTTCATGACCGCTATTGAGTCGATAAGATCCTTCATCTCAACTCCAAATGAGCCTGCATTCATAAAAACTGCCCCTCCGAATGAACCGGGTATCCCGGCAAGGGCCTCTATTCCGGTGTACCCCTTCTCACTTGCAAAGCTGACCAGCTTTGCAAGCTGCATACCAGCACCGACAAAAATGGTCACCTTATCATCCGTATCATCTATTACCCTCATCTGGTCAAAGGCATCCATTGATATAGCTATTCCTTCCACACCTTCATCCTTAACAAGCAGGTTCGTGCCTGCACCAATTACAAATACAGGATCATCCTCCTCCCCTGCAGCTACCAGGATGTTCCTCAATGACATCGGGTCACTCGGAGAGACCAGCATCTCGACCGGGCCCCCAATTTTAAGTGAAGTATGTTTTGAGAGCGGCTCATTCATAATTGCCTCTCCCTTAGCTATCTCGCTGATCTTTTCTAACGTTATCTTCATATTGATATATGCCTCAGATCTTCAGCTGCCGGACCTGGCCTTCAAAAACTCCTCGCCGATCTTCCACACATCACCTGCACCAAGAGTCAGCAATGTATCTCCTTCCTTCAGTTCATTCACAAGATGCTTCACTAATGCATCTCTGTCTCCTATATGGTCAATGTCCTTGCCGGCTGTTTTTATCCCCTTATAAAGAACCTCTGAACTTATCCCTTCGACCGCCTCTTCGCCGGCAGCATAAATATCCATCAGCATCACCTTGTCAGCATCCTTAAATGCACTGAAAAAATCCTCAAGCAGATCCTTTGTTCTTGAATACCTGTGCGGCTGAAAAAGGGCGACAAGCCTGCCCCCGGTCCGGTCCTGGAGCATCGCATCCTTCATCCCTTTCAAGGTGGCCTTTATCTCTTCAGGATGATGGCCGTAATCATCTATCACCCTGATGCCGGATGCCTCACCCTTCTGCTCAAATCTCCTCTTAACTCCGCTGAACCCTCTGAGCGATTCCTTTATATGCTCAAGATTTACATCCAGCTCATTTGCAACAGCGATCGCCGCCAGGCAGTTTGATACATTGTGATCTCCTATAAGCGGAACCTCAAAGGTGCCTAACTGCTCGCCATTGAGAACAGCCTCGAACCTCGACCTGAGACCATCGGTCTCAATATTTTCAGCTATAAGATCAAGCCCATCGCTTACGCCGTAGGTGAGGAACCTTCTCTCAACCCTGGGGATAAGCTCCCTTACATGTTCATTGTCTCCGCATAGTATGTTAAGGCCATAGAACGGCACCTTATTTACAAATGAGAGAAATGCCTCCTTAAGCGCCTCAATACTCCTGAAGAAATCCATATGCTCTCTGTCTATGTTTGTTACAACTCCTATAGTAGGAGTGAGCTTTAAAAATGAGCCGTCACTCTCGTCCGCCTCTGCAACAAGAAAGTCCCCCTGTCCAAGCTTTGCGTTGCTGCCCAGCTCCTTAAGTTTTCCTCCTATCACAACTGTCGGGTCAAGCCCCCCGGCTGCCAGTATGCTTGAAACAAGTGATGTCACTGTGGTCTTGCCGTGAGCCCCGGCTATAAGCACACCGTACTTCAGCCTTGCAATCTCAGCAAGCATCTCCGCTCTCGGGATAACAGGTATTGAAAGCTCCTTTGCCGCCGTCACTTCGGGATTGTCAGGTGACACTGCCGAGGAGATGACCACGACATGAGCATCTCTTATGTTTTCTGCAGTATGCCCGACCGTCACATCTATTCCTAGACCTACGAGCCTTCTTGTCGTCTCAGACCCCTTAAGGTCAGACCCAGTCACCTCATAGTCAAGATTATGCAGCACCTCGGCTATTCCGCTCATGCCTATGCCCCCGATACCCACAAAGTGTATCCTCTCAAAACGCTTATACATTATTTTCCATTTCTCTTTTAGGCCTCATCTTTTCAGCAGACCTGTCATGTGCTCGATTATTATCTTTGCAGGGTCTTTCCCCCCGAGCGACCTTATGGTACGCTCCATTTTACGTATCACATCAGGATTGCCAAGAAGTCCGTTTATGCTCTCTGAGAGCCTCTTGCCGCTGAGGTCCTCATCAAGTATCATCTGGGCTGCTCCTATATCCACAAATTTCCTGGCGTTTGATTCCTGATGTTTCCCGGCTGCATACGGATACGGCACCAGTATCGCAGGCTTACCGCAGGCGGCAAGTTCTGCAAGAGTTGTTGCTCCTGCTCTTGATATAACAAGATCGGCTATCGCATATGCATCCGCCATCTCATGCGCAAAAGATATGACCGTCCCTTTAAATCCCATTGAGTGATACATCTCCCTTACAGGAACCAGGTCAGCCTCACCTGTCTGGTGAAGGAACTGTATATCCTCCCTGTACTCCTCAAGATGCTTTAGAGATTCGGTAACAGCCTTGTTGATGTGCCTTGCCCCTGAACTTCCGCCAAAGACAAATATAGTGAAGAGTTCCCTGTCAAGAGAGAAGGTCTCGTAACCTCTTGCCTTATCCCCTTTCAGTATCTCCTCCCTCACAGGATTTCCGGATAGAAATACTTTCTCTTTAGGAAATGAGGACATTGATTCATGGTATGTCAAAGCTATCGTATCCACAAACCTCCCCAGTATCTTATTTGTCAGGCCCGGCACTGTATTCTGTTCATGTATCATCGTAGGTATCCCCATCAGCACTGCGCTCATCATCAGCGGGCCTGATGAATATCCCCCTACCCCAAACGCAAGGTCAGGCTTTATATCCCTCAGTATCGCAAAAGAATCCTTAAGAGACGCGGGTATCCTGGCCGCTGAACTCAAGGTATCCAGCAATCCCTTCCCAACAAGTCCTTCCGTCCTTATGAACTTCAGATCAAAACCCTCCTTAGGAATTATCCTGCTCTCGATTCCCCTTTCTGACCCGACAAAAATAACCTCAGCACCATCAGTCCTCTTTATCAGCTCTCTGGCGACCGCTATCCCGGGGAAGAGATGCCCCCCTGTGCCGCCGCCTGCTATTACTACCCTCATCTGCCTCTTCTTTGAGAAGCAGAAGCTGTATTAATGTCTGAGCTGGCTCTTTTTTCTATCTTCCTCTTATCATTTCTTATTGCTATATTCAAAAGTATTCCTATGGCCGCCATATTTATCAGCAGTGCCGAACCACCGTAACTTATAAAAGGCATCGGAAGCCCCTTGGTCGGCATCAGTCCGGTAGACACGGCAAAATTTATGATCACCTGGCTTGCCACCATCATTGTCAGGCCGAATGCAAGGTAGTAGCTGAAATGGTCATCAGTATCCATCGCAACCATTATGCCTTTGACTATAAGCCATACAAAGAGTCCTACAACCGCCATGACCCCTATTAGTCCAAGCTCCTCTCCGATAAGGGAGAGTATGAAATCGGTATGTGCCTCCGGCAGAAAGAAGAGCTTCTGCTTGCTGCCTCCAATACCAAGTCCGGTAAGACTGCCGCTCCCAAAAGCTATGAATGACTGCACGAGCTGAAAGCCGCACCCCAGAGAGTCCTGCCATGGGTCGACAAAACATGTTATACGCTTCCACCTGTATGCAGATGAGGCCAGCAATAGATATATAGGCGGGAGGGAAAAAAGGATAAGGGCAGCCAAATGGGTAAGCCTTGCACCTCCAAGAAAGAGAAGCCCCACTGTAAGTATACCGAGGCTCATGACCCCGCCGAAATCAGGCTGACTGATGATTATGGCCTGAAAAAATAACATAACCCCTACCGGCACAACTACACCACGGAGAAGTTCCTTCATCCTGTGGCTGTTCTTTGCCATGTAGTCGGCAAGGAAGAGGACCATAGCCAGCTTTGTCAGCTCTGACGGCTGGAAGGTAGTCGGCCATAGCCTTATCCATCTCCTTGCCCCGTTTGCAGTAAGCCCTATACCAGGAACAAAGACGAGTATAAGAAGAACACAGGATACTATCAGCAGCACAATACCCAGCGGCCTGAGCCTCTGGTAGTCCATCTTTGACAGTATCAGCATGGCGCCCATGCCGATACATACGGTAAATAGGTGTTTCCAAAGATAGTGAAAACCTGAGCCGTATTTATTTGCAGACAGCAGCGCCGTAGAGCTGTAGACCATTATAATGCCTACAAAGGTCAGTACTATGACCGGTATAAATATGCTCTTTGGGCCTTTTGTCTCTATATATCTACTTGTTATCATCTATATGAACCCTGCTGCCTATAATGCATTGACAGCCTCCTTGAACCTCATGCCTCTCTCTTCAAAATCCTTGAACATATCAAAGCTTGCACAGCCGGGCGATAAAAGAACAACATCACCTTCAGACGCTGCTGATGCTGAAAGATCAACAGCCTTCTGCATGTCGGCTGCATATCTGACCTCTGTAACATCACCCACATCTTCTGCTATCTTATCCTTTGCTTCTCCAATGAGGACAAGCAGCCTCACCTTCTCTCTTACAAGGTCTTTCAAAGAAGAAAAGTCACTCCCCTTTGCCACGCCGCCCATGATAAGTATCACGCCATTAAAATTTTCCAGTGACTTGGCAACAGCCCCTACATTCGTTCCTTTTGAATCGTTAATAAACTTTACGCCGTTGACAGTACGGGCAAGTTCATTCCTGTGCTCAAGGCCCGGAAAGTTTTTAAGTACATCTCTGACCGCCTCCAGGGAGCAGCCTGCTATAAAAGCGGCTATGGATGCTGCCATCGCATTCTCAAGGTTATGCGTTCCCTGAGCTGCTACCTCATCAACACCAATAAGCCTGAATGGAGCTGCAGGAAGGGAGGGAAGCGAAAAATTACAGTAAACACTGTCACCCTCAAGATAGATCCCGTTCACCTTTTTCAACAGGCTGAAATACACTGTCCTGGGGCCTTCACTTTCAACTTTTAACTTTTCACTTTCAACCTTTTTTATCTCAGGGTCATCAGCATTCAGAACAAGACAGTCTCCCTTTCCCTGATTCTCAAATATCCTTGCCTTTGCCTCAATGTAATCCTCTAATGAGCTGTACCTGTCAAGATGATCAGGTGTAATATTCAGTATCACTGCAACAGCCGGGCTGAACCTGCTGACAGACTCAAGCTGAAAGCTGGATATCTCTGCAACAATAAAATCAATTTCATTGAGGTCCGAACCTGCATCTGACAGCTTTAGCAGCTCCTCTGTAAGGGCATTCCCGATATTGCCGCCAAACAGGGTCTTATATCCCGACTCCCTCAGCATAAGGTCAACCATTGTTGAGCTTGTTGATTTTCCGTTCGTTCCGGTTATGCCTATAAAGAGCGGCGGTCTATCAGCTGCATTCTCTACAACAACCTGATACGCAAGCTCAAGCTCACCTATTACAGGCACTCCCTTCTTTTTTGCGCTCACTATCGACGGTATATCAAGAGGCACACCAGGGCTCACAACTACAAGGTCAGACCCGGTAAATATTCCTTCCGGATTCTCTCCGGTAACACTCTTGACCGCCGGCATAAGCCTGTCGATATTTTCCTGAAGAAGGTCCTGCGGCCTTGTATCGGTAACCGTGACATCGGCACCGCAGCGCGACAGGAGATTTGCCGCCCCTGTACCGCTTCTTGCAAGTCCTACCACAAGAACATTTTTACCTTTAAACTCTTCAGCTCTGATATTCATCATAAATTCTATATTTTACGTTCCTATCTCACCTTAAGGGTCGTAAGGCTCAAAAGCGCAAGTATTATCCCGACTATCCAGAATCTTACGATAACTTTGGGCTCCGGCCATCCCTTAAGTTCAAAATGATGATGAAGCGGCGCCATCTTAAAGACACGCTTGCCTGTAAATTTAAATGATGCCACCTGTATGATGACTGAGAATGTCTCTACCACAAAGATTCCGCCCACAATGGCCAGCACTATTTCATGTTTTGTAATGACTGCAAGTGTGCCGAGAGCACCACCCAGGCCCAGAGATCCTACATCACCCATAAAGACCTCCGCAGGATAGCTGTTGTACCATAAAAAGCCGAGCGCCGCCCCGAACATAGCACCGCAAAAAACGGTCAGCTCTCCGGTCCCCGGAAGAAAGAGCAGATGCAGGTATTGAGAAAAACCGGCATGCCCGGATATATAAACAAGCGCACCGTTTGCAAGTGTTGCTATGCCGACGAGTCCGATCGCAAGACCATCAACGCCGTCAGTGAGGTTGACTGCATTTGAGGAACCGACTATTACAAGGATCGCAAACGGTATGTAGAACCAGCCGAGATCAACAAGCCATTCTTTGAAGAACGGAATGCTGAGCATTGTAATATTCTGGTCATCAGGGTTGTAGTAAAATACCATCCCTATTATAAGAGCCAGGATTATCTGGGCGCTGAACTTGTACCATGCGCTCAAGCCCTTGGAGGTCTCTCTAACAGACTTCAGATAATCATCAGCAAGCCCGATAGCACCGAAGCCGAGCATTGAGATTATCATTATAAATATGTATTTATTGCTTAGATCCGCCCACAGGAGTACGCTGACAACAACGGAAAAGATTATCAGAATACCGCCCATCGTAGGAGTACCTGTCTTGCTGAGGTGGGTCTGTGGTCCATCGTCCCTCACATGCTGTGTGCAGTGAAACTTCCTCAGCTTCTTTATCAGCCAGGGGGCGAATATGAAGCATATTGCCAATGCCGTTATGATAGCCAGTGCAGTCCTGAATGTTATATATCTGAAGACATTAAATGGCGAATAGAACTCACTTAATGAGTAAAGGTATTTATACAGCATTCTTAACGCCTCCTATCACCTTCTCCATCTGCATGCCGCGCGACCCCTTAACAAGTACGGTGTCGCCCGCACTTAAGAGGCCCTTGATCTTTTCAGAGGCCTCCTCTGAACTGCGGAACCTGTATACCTCACCAGCGCTCTGCCCGCTGCTCTTCTCAAATTCAGCAGCAGCAGAGACCATAAGCTCTCCTACAGCAACAAAAACATCTATCCCCATATCAGATATCATCTTGCCGAGTGCCCTATGGGCCTCTTCAGAAAACTCATCAAGTTCAAACATGTCCCCTAAAACAGCGACCCGCCTCCCGGTAGAAGGAATAGATGTCATCTCCTTAAGCGCCTCTTTTATTGAACTGGGGTTTGCATTGTAAGCGTCATTGATCAATGTCATCTCATGCACCTTAAGCACCTCAAATCTCATTGAAAAAGGCCTGAACTCCTCAAGCGCCTCTTTTATGTGAGCAGTAGAGATACCTATTGAATATGAGACCGCTGCTGCTGCAAGCGCATTATAAACATTGAATTCCCCGTACAGGCCAAGTGCCACATCAACGGGTTCTTCATCCTTTATTTTCAATCTGAACATTGCTCCTTCCTCCGTAAAGCGCAGGTCCTGCGCCATCACATGCGAGTCATTGCGGATTGAGAAAGTTATGACCTCTCCATCAAACCCCTTTATGCCTGACATAAGGAAATTATCATCAGCATTCAGTACAGCGGCCTTCAGGCCCGTGAGTATCTCCAGCTTTGCGCTCCTTACCGCTTCATAGCTTCCAAGCCTCCCGAGATGAGCCGACCCGATGTTCGTTACCACCCCGTGGCTTGGCTCTGATATCTCACATAGCCTCCTTATCTCACCTGATGCGTTCATGCCGAGCTCCAGCACAGCCACCTCATCATCCTTTGAAAGCCTGGTAAGGGTCAGGGGAAGGCCGATATGGTTGTTCAGATTCCCCTCATTCTTTAATACCCTGTATTTTTTTGAGATGATCGCAGATGCCATCTCTTTTGTTGTTGTCTTTCCGTTGCTGCCAGTAATTCCGACAACAGGAATGGTTCTTTCACTTCTCAGTAAATGCGCAAGATCCTGAAGTGCCTTCAGTGTATCCTCAACAAAAATAATAACCTTACCTTCCTGCATTAAAGACGGCTCTTCACCAACTACCGCACCGCCGCATTTGTTCAGAGCATCTCCAAGAAAGTCATGGCCGTCAAACCTCTCTCCCCTTAATGCAAAAAAGAGGTCCCCCTCTGAGATCGTACGCGTATCTATGGATACCCCGGCAAATTCTCCCTCTTCCCCGGAAAGAAGCCTGCCCACTGTTGCCTTTAAAATAGTCTCCACTCTAATACCTGCCATCAGTTTATTGTTCTTATCGCCTTTCTAACTATTTCATCGTCGCTGAATGGATGCTTCACTCCACTAACCTCCTGATACTCTTCATGCCCTTTTCCTGCAATAATAAGGGTATCCCCATCCTGTGCCATGGATACAGCCTTCTTTATAGCATCAGCCCTGTCAGCTTCTATCATGTAGTTATCCTTACCAATTCCCCTTACTATGTCCTCTATTATCTGAGAAGGGTCCTCGTTCCGGGGATTATCAGAAGTAAGGATCACTGTGTCACTCAATTCCGAGGCAACGGTTCCCATAAGTGCTCTTTTTGTACGGTCCCTGTCACCGCCGCATCCAAAAAGAGTGATGACCCGCCCCTCCGTTATCATCCTGGCATCATCAATGATAGTTCTGAGTGCATCATCTGTATGTGCATAGTCAATGATGCATAGAAAACTCTGCCCCTCATCAATACTTTCAAAGCGCCCCTTAACCGGCACAGCTTCTCTTATACCCTTCTTTATATGCTCACCTGATATGCCGAGTGCATATGCTATCCCTGCAGATATAAGCATGTTATAAACATTGAATCGGCCTGCAAAGCGTGATTTCACCCTTAAAGTGTCGTCAGGCATCTTAAGGTCAAAAGAGAGCCCGTCTTTAACATCAATATTTTCCGCCTTTATCATGGCCCCATCCAGAAGGCCGCATGTTATAACTCTGCAGCCTAGCCTCTCTTCGACCTCCCTCACAAGAGGGTCATCCCAATTAAGGACAGCGCTTGCCCCTTCTCCCAGGTAGCTGAATATCCTGTCTTTAGCCTGGAAGTAGTCATCCATTGAACCATGAAAATCAAGGTGGTCCTGACTGAAATTTGTAAAGGCAGCCACCGTGAATACACATCCGTCAACCCTGCTTAGAGCAAGCGCATGTGATGAGACCTCAACCACCGCATACTCCATACCGCTGTCAAGCATCTCCTTCAAATATTTCTGAAGGTCTAAAGACTCAGGTGTTGTGCGCCCCGCATCTCTTGTTCTATCCGTTATATACCGGACCGTACCCAGCAGCCCAGTCTTTCTGCCGGCAGCGTTCATAATACTGCTTGTTATGGATCCGGTGGTCGTCTTGCCGTTCGTCCCGGTTATTCCCACAAGTGACAAATTGTGAGAAGGCTCTCCGTAAAATCTGGCAGCTACTGAAGCAAGCGCCTTTCTGCTGTCCGCAACTTCAATGCATGTGACATCACGCAGTAAAGCAGGAGAGGCTGAAATATCCAGCTCAGCTTTAGGCTTTTCAGTTATTAATGCAACAGCCCCCCTGCTTACCGCGTCCTTCACAAAATCGTGGCCATTAACAGAGAACCCCTCTCTTGCCACGAAGACATAACCTTCCTTTACTGACCTCGAGTCATATGCAACACCTTTTATATTAATATCCAGTGGACCTTTCCTGTCCTTTATCTCAAGGCCCTTTAGCAGATCCGTTATGATCATCTATTGACAAGAACAATATTGTTCTTGTCGCTATTCATCGGCACATTAAGATAAGCAAATGAGTTCTCTACTATCCTCCTGAAGACAGGGGCCGCAACAAGGCCTCCGTAGGTTTCCCCTTCAGGCTCATATATGACTACAATAAGTGCTATCTCGGGATTATCTGCAGGAGCAAAACCAACAAACGAACTGATAAATTTATCTTTTGAATAGCGCCCTGTATCCGGATCTACCATCTGTGCCGTGCCGGTCTTTCCAGCAACAAAATTGCCGGCTATATCCGCCTTGCGCCCTGTGCCGCCCTCCTGTATGACGGTCTTCAATATCTCCTTCACTATCTCTGTGGTCCTGCCGGAAACTATCATGCCGTCATGCTCAGGGGCATTGCTCATGATCACCTCACCCGTATCAGATATTACCTCAGAAACAACATACGGTCTCATCAGAAAACCGCCGTTTGCTATTGCAGAGTAGGCACGCACTACCTGCAGAGGTGTGACCCCTATCTCCTGCCCTATGGATATCGCCCCGAGAGATGTCCCGGACCAGTCGCCCGGCCCTCTGAGGATACCCCTTACCTCTCCGGGAAGGTCTATCCCGGATCTGTCTCCAAAGCCGAACTTCTTTAAATAGTCATAGTACTTATCCTTGCCCAGCTTCTGTCCTATCTGGACCGTACCCACATTGGAAGATTTCTTTATTACATCCTGAAAACTGAGTATTTTGTTTCTATGAACATCACGTATAGCCTTACCGCCGACCATTATATAGCCCTTTGAGACATCAAACTCTTCATCCAGTTCGACCGCTCCCTCTTCAAAAGCTGCTGCTGCAAGAAATGCCTTAAGGGTAGAGCCCGGCTCAAAGATATCAGTGACAGCCCTGTTGCGCCATTGAAAATCTTTTGACCTGCCCGGGAAGTTCGGATCGTAGGTAGGCTGATTTGCCATTGCAAGTATCTCACCTGTCACAGGGTTCATCATTACCGCAACAGCTGCTGTAGCCTTCCACTCCTCCATTGCATGTGATATCTCACGCTCAACAATGTGCTGTAGCCCCTCATCTATGGTGAGCAGAAGATTGTGACCCGCCACAGTGCTCTCCAGCCCTCCGGCAAGGCTCCTGCCACGCGCATCCCTGCTTAAAGCCACCTTCTTCTCGGCTCCGGCCATATGCTCTTCATATTCAAGCTCAAGGCCTGAGATTCCTTTGTTATCAATATTTGTAAACCCGATCAAATGGGATGCTGCCTGGCCCTTGGGGTAATAACGCTTTGTTTCGGTAAGCAGACCCAGCTCCTCAAGCCCCTCTCTGGACTTAAGAGAACTGACTTTGCGGGAGACATCCTCATCCATCTTCCTTGAGAGCCATACAAACTTCTTGCTTTTCTTTCTATTAAATGTCCTGCTAAGTTTTGTGGCTGAGACATTTATAACAGGTGCAAGCTTGGATGAGAGCGCCTTAACATTGCTCACCTCGGAGGGAACTGCAAAAAGAGAGTCCGCCTCGACATTAATAGCCATCTCCCTCATGTTCCTGTCCCAGATAATGCCCCTCTGGGGTTTCAATGTCTTGGTTCTCAGATACTGCTGCTTCGCTTTTTTGGAGAGAGTCTCATGCTGCAGCACCATAAGGTCTACAAGGCGGAAAGATATGATCAGGAAACCGAAAAATATAATAGTTGCCAGTATGACCGCTCTCTTCCGGCACCTCTGCAGCTTGGGCTTTATGAAATCCTCATCCCAGAGCTTCCTCTTCTCTATCTTTCTTCTTCTATTGGTCATATTCCTATACCCGAACAATAAAGCCTATAGGATAGGAATCAGATATCATCCTCTACAAACACCCGTCCACTTCTAGAAGTATGTTGATGTTCTTTCTCTCATCCAGTACCCGCAGTAACTGACCCCTATCATCTGTAACGGCAATAAAACAATAAATATATGATTATTTTCTGGAGACCGTGTAAACACCGGCCCCTGCAGTTGTTCCGACGAATATAATATTCTCTCTCTCGGGAGTCTTCATCCCGAGCAGATTGACAGCTGTGTATTCAACATTGCTGGCTGAATAGAAGTTTGCCCTTTTAGCTGTTACCTGTCCCAGCTCACGGGTCAACTCCGCCTTCTGCTTGATCAGTTCACCAAGTTCGTACTCAAGAGATACTACCTCGGTTCTGAACCATACAAGCGTAAATAGCCCTGCAATGAGATATAGAGAAAGGATACATTTAAGAAATGTCCACTTCTTCTCTTTCTTTATTCGCCTTATTGTCATATCTTCTCAATAACCCTCAGCTTTGCGCTCCGAGAGGACGGGTTTGCCCTCACCTCTTCCCTGCACGGAACCAGAGGTTTTCTTGTGATTATGTGAAACTTCCCCTCTTTTGCAAGCTTCTTAAATGCGTTCTTCACTATTCTGTCTTCAAGAGAATGGTAGGCGATAACACAAAACCTTCCACCGGAATTGAGCATCTCGGCCCCGGAGTCTATTCCCTCTGAAAGTTCATCAAGTTCTCTGTTCACCTCTATTCTCAGGGCCTGGAATGTTCTGGTTGCAGGATGTATCCGGCCTCTTCTTCTTACAGCTTTTTCTACTATTGAGGCTAACTCACTGCAGGTCTCTATCCGCTTATTCCTTCTTGAAGTAACTATCGCCTTTGCTATCCTTCTGCTGAACCTCTCTTCTCCATAGTTAAAGATAAGGTCTGCAAGGTCCTTTTCGTTATAGCTGTTAACCACCTCTTTGGCAGATAATTCCTGACTCTGGTCCATTCTCATATCAAGGCGTTCATCCCGTAAAAAACTGAAGCCCCTGCCCTCTGCCTTGAGCTGCATTGTTGAGACACCTATATCAAGAAGTATCCCATCCACATTCTCATAGCCGAGGCTATTTACAGCAGCCTTTATATTTGAAAAGCTCTCCTTCACAAGGTGAACCTTTTCATTATCTCCAAGCCTTTCCCTTGCTGACTCAAGGGCCCGGTCATCTCTGTCTATCCCGATCAATGTACATCCACCCGCTTTATTCATTATCTCCTCTGCATGGCCTCCAAGGCCGACAGTAGCGTCAACATATATTCCTGAGTCCTTCAAACCAAGCCCCTCTAATACCTCTTCCGGCATGACCGGAATATGAGCAATCCCCATCTATATACCAAGACCCGAGAGCTCATCCTTGAATACGTCCTTATTGATCTTTGTCGGGTCAGCAACCTCTTCAAGCCCGTTTCTGTCCCATATCTCTATTCTGGTGTCCTGCCCCAAAACAACAACCTCAGTAACTTCACCGTCCAGTCCTGCATCCGTCCTTAAGGCAGAAGGGACAAGTATTCTGCCCTGCTTATCAAACTCGCACTCAACTGCGGAACCCACAACCCTGCGCATAAAGTACTTAACAGAGTCCATGGTCTGGGGTTTGTCCTTCACCCTGTCCACCAGCCTTGTCCACTCTTCAACCGGATAGGCGCAGAGGCACTGGTCAAAAGCATCATTTGCGATGATTAATTTGGTATTCTTAGTAGAGGAGAGGATCTCGCGGAAAGGCGCAGGAATAATGATTCTGCCTTTCGGATCCAATGTGTTGTAGTGCTTACCTAAAAAACCAGACACGTCTCCCCCCACTTTTTACCACTTATAACCACCAGTATATTTACATTATTTATGCTTGTCAAGATAAAAATATTGTTTTTTTTAATAGATACTACATTTTGTGGTCTGTTTTAATTAAGCACACTACCTGTGGATAAATTCCACAAGACAACTAACTGCCTGCAGAAGCAATTAACACTAAAAATAGCCTTAGACTGTGCTGATACATTCCTGCTGCAGAGAAAAAGCTTTACAAGTGTTCACAAAGGCGGGTCAAAATGCTCCTTGTGTGCAAAATCATAAATCATGTATCCTGATGGATGGTAGATCCTGTGAAAAGATTTATTAATTACCTGACCGTTGAGAAGGGACTTGCGCCGAATACACTGGATGCCTACCAGAGAGACCTATATAAATTTTCATCCTACCTTGAGAAACACGGTGGAAAATTAACAGGTTTCAGCAAGAATGATATAGTCTCATACCTGAACCACCTTCGTGACTTAGGCAACCAGACAGCGACCCTGGCAAGAAATACTGCAACACTGCGCAGTTTCTGTAAGTTCATGCTTCTGGAGGGGATCATAAATGAAGATCCTGTTGAGAACCTCTCCACCCCAAAAGGCTGGAAACGCATTCCAAAGGTTCTCGGGATAGAGGATGTCACCACCCTGCTGAGTATGCCTGAAGGCAAGTATGCCCTTCGTGACAGGGCTATCCTTGAGATAATATACTCATCAGGGCTTCGTGTCAGCGAACTTATAAATATAAAGATACTGGACATCAACTTTGAAGCAGGCTTCATAACCATTATGGGCAAAGGCTCCAAAGAGAGGGTCGTTCCCATAAACGAATATACACTGGGAACCTTAAAAATATATATCGAAAACCTGCGGCCGCTGCTGCTGAATAAAAGAAAGAGCCCGTTTCTGTTTCTTGGAAAGGGCGGGAAACCTGTCACAAGGCAGAGGGTGTTTCAGCTGGTGCGGGACTATTCCAGCAAGGGGCTTTCAACAACCATATCCCCTCACACTTTAAGGCACTGCTTTGCAAGCCACCTGCTTGACGGCGGTGTTGACCTGAGAGCGCTGCAGAAGATGCTTGGCCACACAGATATCTCAACAACACAGATATATACCAAAGTAACTCCTGAGCGGTTAAAGAAGGTACATAAAAAATACCATCCCCGAAGCTGATGCATATACAATGAGCACCAAACAAGATCATTAGCTCAGCTTTGATTTTTCTTCAATTTTCTTGAACTGTAGTATCATAATACTGTATCTTTTAAGCTATACAGCAAAGCAATATATATTTCGGAGGATATTAATGTTAAAAAAAGTCACTAAAGAAGAACTCAGCAACTGCTGCGACACTTCAAAGCTCCCCTTCAAATCAACCGATGATATAAACCCACTTAAAGAGACTATCGGCCAGGAAAGAGCCCTTAGCGCCCTTGAGTTCGGACTTGATATAGACAGCCATGGTTTTAATATATACATTCTCGGCGAAAGCGGCACCGGCAAGATGACCACGGTCAGAAAGATACTTGAGAAAAAAGCCAAGACAGAACCTACTCCGGATGACTGGTGTTATGTATACAATTTCAGAGAACCCGACCTGCCCAACACCTTAAGCCTGCCTGCAGGAACCGGCATGGTGTTTAAAAAGGAGATGGATGAGCTTGTGAATGAGCTCAAGCAGGAGATCCCCAGAATATTTGAATCCAAGGAGTATGAGAAGCAGAAGACAAATATCCTTCATGATTTCCAGCAAAAACAGAAGAAGTTCTTTTCATCTCTTGAAAAAGAGGTGGAGAAGAAGGACTTTACCCTTCAGAAAAACGTAAGCGGCCTTACTCTTCTCCCTGTAAAGAAGACAGGCGAGGCACTGACCGAAGAAGAGTATGAGGCGCTTGAGGCTGAGGCGAAGAAGAAGATAGCAAAAATAGGCAAGACACTTCAGGACAAGCTTGACGACGTTATAAGGCTGGTCAGGGAAGAGGAGAATGAAGTAAAGAAGAAGATCTCAGACCTGGAGCGTCAGGCTGTTATGTCCTCAGTAGGTCACCGGATCGAGGAACTCCAGAACAAATACAAGAAGCATGAAAAGATCACAACCTATCTTGAGGATGTGAAAGAGGACATACTTGAACATCATGAGGACTTTAAACCTCAGGATGAGCAGCCACAGACGCTCAACTTTCTGAAACCGCCTCAGGCAGAGCCGTCCTTCAACAAATACACCGTCAATGTACTCGTCAACAACCGTGATGTGAAGGGGGCACCGGTCGTAATTGAGACCAACCCCACCTACCTCAACCTGTTTGGAAGGGTCGAACATAAACTCCAGTACGGTGTAGCGGTAACAGACTTCACAATGATAAAGCAGGGTGCCCTGCACAAGGCAAACGGCGGTTATCTTGTTACAGACGCCCTCGACCTGCTTAAAAACATATTTTCCTATGACGCACTTAAAAGAACGATAAAGGACGGGGAGATAAGGATAGAGGATGTCTGGGAGCAATACCGGCAGACATCGACCGTTACGCTTAAACCACAGGCCATACCCTTTAATGTAAAGGTCATACTTGTAGGCAATCCCAGGATATACTACCTGCTTTACAACCTTGATGAAGAGTACAGGGAGTTCTTCAAGATAAAGGCTGACTATGAGAACCGTATGGATAAGAATGATGAGAACATCCTCAAATACGCAAGCTTTGTAAAGACAAAGTGCATAGAGAGAGGTCTCTCCCCATTTGACCAGAGCGCAGTTGCAAAGGTGATCGAGCACGGCTCAAGGCTTGCTGAACACCGCGAGAAGCTCTCTGCAAAGTTCTCAGAGATCGCCGACATCTTAAGAGAGGCAGATTACTGGGCAAAGAAGAACAAGAATAAACACGTGACATATGATGATGTTGAGAAGGCTCTTCACGAAAGGGTATACAGATCTGACAAGGTTCAAAGAAAGATACTTGAGGCGATAGAGGACGGGACTATCCTTGTCGACAGAAAGGGCAGCGTTACCGGCCAGATAAACGCCCTCGCAGTACTTGATCTGGGTGACTACAGGTTTGGAATGCCGTCAAGGATCACAGCAAAGACCTATGCCGGCAAAAGGGGCATCGTAAATATAGAGAGAGAAACAAAGATGAGCGGCAGGATACACGAAAAGGCGATTCTTATCCTTACTGCATACCTCGGCGGCAAATACGCTGCCAAACGCCCGATGAGCCTTACCGCCTCCCTTACTTTTGAGCAGCTTTACGGCGGCATTGAAGGCGACAGCGCAACATGCGCAGAGGTCTATGCGCTGTTAAGCAGTATCGCAGGGGCACCGATCGACCAGTCGATTGCGATAACCGGTTCCATGAACCAGCACGGCGAGGTACAGCCTATCGGCGGGGTAAACGAAAAGATAGAAGGCTTCTTCGAGTTCTGTAAAATAAGCGGGCTGACAGGTAAACAGGGTGTTATCATCCCAAGCCGAAACCTTATAAACCTCATGATAAACAAAGAGGTCTTAAATGCCATAATGGATGGAAAATTCAACATCTACGCCATTGACGATATAGAAGACGGCATTGAAATATTAATGGGAATGCCGGCCGGAAAGATGAAGGCTAACGGTACATACCCGAAAAAAACACTCAACCACCTCGTATCAGAAGGGTTGCACAAGCTTTCTGATGCATCAAAAAATAAAGCGGCAAAAAAGACGACGAAAAAAAGTACCCGCAAAACAAGCCGTAAAAAATGAAGCAGGGACGGCCTGAAGCTGAGAAGCCCGGCATAATAAAACATGTCTTATGGTTCTCTGCAACCATCTTAGTACTCACACCTCTATTTCTCTTAGGGATACTACCGGCGGGTATCTCTATCTGGTGCGGTGAATTTACAGGTTCTATCTTTTTTTATATATTCAAGGAGAAAAGAAGAATAGCATTAAAGAATGTCGGGATCGCCCAGGCAGGCGGACTGGATATAAAGATTCCCGCTGAGGAACTTGTAAAGCAGCACTTCGTCAATCTCGGAAGGTCGATTGCCGAAGTCTCAATGCTTATGTTCGGGAAAAGAGCCCTGCTTGACAACATTGCATTCGAAGGACTGGAGGAGTATGAGGAGGCCATGTCCAAGGGAAAGGGTGTACTCCTTATTACCGGACATTGCGGAAACTGGGAGCTCACATCTTTTGCGAAAGCATGGAGATCCCTCCCCTCTTCTTCTGTTGCAAGGCCGATCAACAATCCCTATCTTAACAAGTGTATTGAGCACCTGAGAACAAGATATGGAAACAGGGTCATCAACAAAAAGGGAGCCCTTAAAGAGATCCTGCATGTTCTTAACAACAAAGGCTCTGTGGGAATACTTATGGATCAGAGCGTAGTAGAGAATGAAGGGGTTGTTGTAGAGTTCTTCGGCCAGAATGTCTACGCAATGAAGACACCCGCACTTATTGCACTGAAGACCGGCGCAAGGGTTATTCCAATATTTATAAATTATCTGGGCAAAGGAAGGCACAAATTAAAGTGCTGCAAAGAGATACCGCTCAGAAGAACAGGCAACAAAGAGGCTGATGTTAAATTCAACACACAGGCCTTTACCCGTAAAATAGAAGGTTACATTAAAGAGAACCCGTCTGAGTGGCTCTGGATCCACAGACGGTTCAAACTGAGCCATGGGAGAAGATATTAAAAAGATACTGATACGGGGCGTGAACTGGGTAGGTGATGCTGTACTTACTATTCCCGCCATAAACGCAATACGGCATACATACCCTGATGCACATATATGCCTTCTTGTTAAACCATGGGTTGCCGGGTTATTCGAAGAAAGCCCTGACGTCGATGAGATCATGCTTTACGATGGGTCATACAGCGGCCTTTTCGGTAAGCTGAAACTTGCTCAGGACCTGCGAAAAAAGAAATTTGACCAGGCCATATTACTTCAGAATGCCTTTGATGCCGCACTGATAACATGGCTTGCGGGTATACCCAAAAGAATTGGTTATAGCAGGGATGGAAGGGAGATGCTCCTTACTACTGCCATTCCGGTCGAAAACGCAACCGTCAAGAAACATCAGGTATTTTATTATCTTGACATGCTTAAAACTGCTGGTATCAGCAGATCTGAAATACACCCATATATACGCATTACAGATGAGGAGACAGATAAAGCAAAGGGGCTTGTTAAAAACAGCTTAAAGAGTTTGAGCAGTTCAAACCGTTCTGACGGTTTGATTATAGGAATAAATCCCGGTGCTGCCTACGGTTCGGCAAAACGATGGCTGCCTGAAAGTTTTGCTGAGGTCATTAGAAAGATAATAGATGAGCTTGATGGCAATATTATCCTCTTCGGAGGCCCGGCAGAAGTTGAGATAGCAGCTGACATAGTCAAAGAACTCGGAACACAGAATGCAGAATACAGTAAACGGCTTGTCAATATATCCGGCAAGACCAGCCTCAGAGAGCTTGCTGCTTTGATAACTGAGTGTGATGTTTTCATATCAAATGATTCCGGCCCCATGCACATGGCCTCTGCCCTGTTTGTGCCTGTTGTTGCAATATTCGGGTCAACAGACAACATAGCAACCGGCCCATTCGGTGACGGACACAGGATAGTAACAAAGGGCCTGCCCTGTTCACCGTGCCTCAAGAGGGAGTGTCCTGAAGGCCACCTTAAATGCATGACAGAGATAACAAGTGAGGATGTCTTTAATGAGGTACAGAAAGCCATACCATCCGAGAAAGCCGTATTTTTTGACAAAGACGGCACATTGATTGAGGACAAAAACTATTTAAACAACTTTGACGATATGGAATTACTTCCTGACACCAAAGAAGTTCTAGCAGAATTAAAGGATGCCGGATATAAACTCATAGGGATCACAAACCAGTCTGGCATCGCAAGGGGAATTGTAGATGAGTCTTTTGTAAAGGAATCAAATGCTCACCTTAAG